>MTEU01000112.1_pt2 | contig 15295 bp, 17 predicted proteins | sample 1042701 | NCBI WGS metagenome assembly MTEU01 (sample SAMN06185813, study PRJNA358809) | soil metagenome | isolation source: naturally attenuated soil | place: India | collected 2015-05-23
TGAAAGATGCCGGGTCGATGGCCCCTTCCTTCAGCGCGAGCCGGCAGAACACCGAGTTGGCAGCGAAGGCCATCAGGCTGAACAGTGCTAGCCAGGCCCAGCTTCGGGCCTTGCGGTCGGCGAGCGTGGTGGTGCCGGTGCTCATGGTGTGGTCACCTCTGAGATCAATTGTTGTTATAGCGGCCATGCTGCCAGCACCGGTATACAACAGAGAGTTTATCTGGCGCCACCACCAAATCGCCCGGCTCTATACCGCAGCCATCGCCTCGATTTCTACCAGCATGCCATCGAGCGCCAGCCGGGGTACCGGGATCAGCGTGCAGGTCGGCTTCATGCAGGGGCCCCAGGCCCTGTCAGCCTCGGCTACCCACTCACGCAGGCGCGTTTCGGAATGCCCGACGATCAGCAGGGTCAGCTTGAACACATGGGCCAGGCTGGCGCCTTTCGACGCCAGGGCAATCTCCAGGTTGGCCAGTGCCTGACGCGCCTGCTCGGCGAACTGGGACGACAGCTGCCCGTTGCGGCCTTCCCCGCCCTGGCCGGCGATGAACAGCAGGCGGCTGTCGGCACGAACCTCGGCGACATGGGAATAGGCATTGCCGCTGGGGTCATACAGGCCTTCGGGATTGCTCAGCTGAAACGCGGTTGAATGGCTCACGGTAAGCCCTCGATCAATGGGAAGAGGGACGAAGTATCGAACCTTGAGTTAACTCGAGGTCAAGCATGCATCGTGAAAGCGGGCTTGCCTGCGTAGGACGTTTCGCACAGCACGCTGGCTTTGTGGAACCACACGTTCGTATGCGCGGTGACCGCCAGGCGCTAGATTGCAGGGCCCGGCACGGAGGCCTGTACGTATGAAGGATAAAGCGATGAGCAAAAATCATTTTCAGCTGGCTTACACCATCAAGCCAAAAAACGCACGAGATGAAGACGATGCGGCAAAGGCGCGCCTGCACCTGCGCGAGAAAATTGGCCTGGACACCGTTGAACACATAGAGACCACCTTGCTCGGGGTCATCACGCTCAACAGCACCACACTCGCAGACCGCAGGCGCGACGCCGAAAAGCTGCTTCACGATTACATTCATGAAGCGCTCAAGGATCGTAGTGTGCTGTCGACCGTGAAGTTCTACGGCTGCCTGATGGTGGACGGGCTGGGGTCCGCCATTCGCTTCGAAATCCTGCCCAAGTGAACACCGACGGCCCCAGGCGCCCCGCGCCTGAGGCCGTTTCCATCATTTTTCCTGCAGTACCGCCCTGCCCTTCACCGCCCTAGGCCCGCGCCAGGCCCAGAACAGCAAGCCGGGGAATGGCGCGTAGACCACGAAGACGATCCACAGCATCTTGCGCTCGGCGCGCCGGTCACTGCCGATGATGTGCCAGATGGCCCAGATTTCCAGCATGATCACAAAGGCCGCGATGATGATCCAGATCGTTCCGATTTCCATGAGCGCTCTCCCATTTGGCATGTAATGGGTTGGGTTGCACAAGCGGCCCAGGGTTCAGATTGATTTGGCTGGCGGCATGGCACCGCGGCCCGTTACAGGAGCGGCTCTCAATGCCGCGGTGCAGTCTCCAGCGCCGCCTTCAACGCCGGCGCATCGGCAAATGCACGCTGGCTCACCAGCTTACCTTGCTTCAGTTGCAACCACTGCACCTGGCCATCCTGCCCGGGATAACGGCTGGCCACCCGCCCGTCGCGGTCGAGCAGAACCCGGTAGTTGTAATCGCGCATGGCGGGGATGGCGAACAGCTTGCTGATCAGCGCTGGCATGCGCTGGATGTCGGCAACGAACACCGCATCGCGCGCCTCCAGATAACCCTCGGGCTGGTCGGCCAGCGCCGCCTTCACCAGCTTGGCACCGTCCATGTCGCGCGCCACCAGCAGGATGTGCGTACCGGTGTCGAGGCTGTAGGCGTGGTCGTGCTGGTCGAGCAGCGTCCACGGGGCGAGCTTGTCGCCCGGTTCGAGGGCATTGGCCAGCAACGGCATCAGGCAAAGCAGCAGGGCAAAAGCGGATTTCATCAAAGGCATCCTCAGTGACGGGACATCAGCATAGCGCCAACGGCCACGTCAGGCAGGTTGCCTGAATACGACCTGGAATACGACACGGCCACCCGGGAGATTGTCTTTCCCCAGGCCAGCCGCCACACTCTCCAGGCCAGCCAGGAAGCGGAGTCCAGAGTGCCCACGCCACGCCAGTTCAGCAAGAAGACCAGCACCAGCAACATGCTGCGGCTGAAGTCCGCCAGCGCCAATGCCCAGGCCACCTATCGGGTCGATTTCGTATTGCTCGAACACTTCTCGATGGCCAGCTTCACCGTGGCCATGGACGTGCTGGTCACGGCCAACCTGCTGCGCGCCGACAGCTTCCAGTTCACCCCATTGTCGCTGGAAGGCGACCGCGTGCTCAGCGACCTGGGGCTGGAGCTGGTGGCCACCGAGTTATCCGCCGAGGCGCTGAAGGAGCTGGACCTGCTGGTGATCTGCGGCGGCCTGCGCACGCCATTGAAGTACCCTGAGCTCGACCGCCTGCTGAGCGATTGCGCGACCCAGGGCATGGCCTTGGGCGGGTTATGGAACGGCGCCTGGTTCCTCGGCCGCGCCGGGGTGCTGGACGACTATGGCTGCAGTATCCACCCCGAACAGCGCGCCAGCCTGTCCGAGCGCAGCCCGCAGACGCGGATTACCCCGGCCAGCTTCACCCTCGACCGCGACCGCCTCAGCGCAGCCAGCCCCAATGGCGCCATGGAGCTGATGCTCGGGCTGGTGCGCCGGCTGTATGGCGACGGCCTGGCCGAAGGCGTCGAGGAAATCCTGTCGTTCTCCGGCGCCCGCTACCGCCAGGTCGGCCCGGGCGCGAAGAAGTCCATGAGCCTGCACCTGCGTACCATCGTCGAGCTGATGGAGAACAACCTCGAGGAAACCCTCAGCCTCGACCAGCTGGCCGCCTACAGCGGGCGCTCGCGCCGGCAGATCGACCGCCTGTTCCAGGCCCAGCTTGGCACTTCGCCGCGGCGTTACTACATGGAGCTGCGCATCACCAAGAGCCGGCGCCTGTTGCAGTATTCCGACCTGTCGGTGATGGAAGTGGCAGTGGCTTGCGGGTTTGTTTCGGTGTCGCATTTCAGCAAATGCTATGCGGCTTACTTTGGCTACCCGCCGTCGCGTGAGCAGCGGTTGGGCGAGTGAGCATCAAGGTTCATCGATGTGTCGCCTGGGCCGGCCCTTTCGCGGGTAAACCCGCTCCCACAAGTACTGTGCAAATCTTTGGGACCGCAGTGATCCTGTGGGAGCGGGTTTACACTCGAAGAAGCAAGCCCAGGCACTGGAAAACCTTCAGGGGCGATGCTCGATCTGGATGTACCGCAACACCGCATCACAGATCATGGCCTTGTGACGCAGCTTGACCTGCTCATCGGACAGGTCGATCTGGAAGATCTCGCCAAAGGTGTGGCGGTTCGACACCCGATAGAAGCAGAACGAGCTCATCAGCATGTGCAGGTCGATGACCTCGATGCCGGCGCGGAACACACCTTCCTGCACCCCACGACGCAAGGTGTTGCCCAGGGCCTCGAGCACCAGGCTGCTCATTTCGCGAATCGCCGGTGACTGCTTGACGTACTCGCCGTAGTGGATGTTTTCGGTGCAGATGATCCGCACGAAATCGACGTTGCGGTCGTGGTGATCGAAGGTGAACTCCACCAGCCGGCGGATCGCCTGCTCGGCCGGCAGCGACTCCAGCTCCAGGCTTTGCTCGGTCTTGCGGATGTCGCCGTACAGTTTGATAAGGCACTCGCAGTACAGCTGCTCCTTGCTGCCGAAGTAGTAGTAGATCATGCGCTTGGAGGTGGCGGTGCGCTCGGCGATGGCGTCGACACGGGCACCTGCCAGCCCTTGCTGGACGAACTCGTTGATGGCGGCCTGAAGGATGTCCTCGCGCGTTTTCTCGGGGTTGTTCTTGCGCGTCTTGCGCCCCCCTTCGGTTTCAGGCTGGCCGAGGCCGACTACGGAATCACTCATACCCACTCACAGGCTGTTTATTGGAATGGGGGGATTATCCGCGAGCGCGCCCATGCAGGGAAGCGCGCTGTTGGTCGTGTAGCCATCACCCACCGCTGCTGCCCACCCGCAAACTGCGCCTGCCCAGCCAGGTGCAGGGTCAATCGCGCTGGGCGGTATTGCGCTCCAGCGGCGGCGTCAGGTGCAGCACACGGTTGCGCCCGCCTTCGGCCAGCAGGTAGCCGCCCTTGCCATCGGCGACGATCGACTGCGGCGCCTTGAGGAACGACAGCACGGTCTGCCGCGCGCCATCGGCGCCGATGCGCAGCAGCCGGGCACGGTGGGTGTTGTCTTCGCTGATCCACAGGCCGAGCTGGTCACAGAACAGGAACGTCGGGTTGCGCAGGCCATCGACCACCACCGGGTCCCGGCCATCGTCGGACAGGGCACGGACCTTGCCGCTTGCCTTTTCGGTATACAGCAAACGCCCGTCGCTGCAGCGGGTCAGGCCTTCGGTTTCGGTGAGGCCGGAGCGCAGCACATCGAGCTGGCCGCTGCGCCAGTCATAACGCATCAAACGGCCATCGCCCTTGCGGTCCTCGATGGCGTAAAGGTGCTCTCCGTCGTTCCACAGGCCCTGCACGCTCTGGCCGTCGAACAGCCGCGTGACCTGGCCATCGCGGGCCAGGCTGACCGGGGCAAACCCGCCTTCCTGACTGAACACCCAGCCTCCCTGCGCAGCCACCATACCGTCGGGCTTGGACAGGTTGTCGATGACCACCACCCGATCGCCCTGGGCGGTGATCCTGAGGATGCTGCCACGGCCGTCGTCCAGTTCGCGGCTGACCAACAGGCTGCCATCGGCTTGCGGCAACAGAGATGCGGCCTTGGTCACGTCGCGGTGCAACACCTCGACGCCCCAGCCGGAGGCAGCCTGCACCGGGTAGAAACTCTGCCAGGCAAAGAAGCCCAGGGTGGCCGTGAGCAGGCCGGCGCTGGCGGCCAGGGCGATGCGAGTGCTGCGCTTGCGCAGGAAGTGCGACATGTGGGGCTCCTCGGAAATGCCGGGGGAGCCTAGCAAGCGAATGTGAAAAAAATGTCGAAATGGACCATTCATCACAAAACAAAAGGATATAAAAATAACAAAACGTTCTAACAAATTGGAATATTGAAATTGAAAGCCAAACGCCACCTCCTTAGTCTGGGCACACCGCTTCCCTTCCAATATCAAGGAGCAATGCCCATGCCCGCCCGTGCCTTCTCCCCCTTGCGCCGCCTGTTGATCGGCGGCTTGCTGGCCAGTGTCGCCAGTACCCTGTTGCCCTGGTCCCAGGCCCTTGCCGACGAGGCCAGGACCCTGCGCATCGGTTATCAGAAGTTCAACAGCATCAACATCCTCAAGGGCAGCGGCGCCCTGGAGAAGGCCCTGGCGCCGCAAGGCGTGAAAGTCAGCTGGCACGAGTTCGCCGCCGGTCCGCAGCTGCTAGAAGCCTTGAGTACCGGCGCCATCGACCTCGGCCATGCCGCCGACGCACCCTCGGTGTTCGCCCAGGCCGCAGGCAAGCCGGTGGTTTACCTGGCCGCCGAGCAACCCTACCCACGCGGCATCGGCCTGGTGGTGCGCGAGCAGGACCACCTGACCAGCGTGCAAGACCTCAAGGGCAAGCGCGTGGCCACCGGCCGCGGCTGGAACGCCCAGTACCTGCTGGCCGTTGCCCTGGAACAGGCCGGCCTCAGCTACCAGGACATCACCCCGGCCTACGTCAACAACGCCGCCGATGCCGTGGCAGCCCTGCAATCGGGCAGCGTCCAGGCCGTGACCCTTTGGGACCCGTTCCTTGCCGCGGCAGAGAGCCAGCCGGGCCTGAAGAACCTGCGCGACGGCAGCGGTCTGTCCAACAACCGCACCTTCTATCTGTCCACCGCCAGCTTCGCCGACCAGCATCGCGCCTTGCTGAAGACCTTCTTCGTCGAACTGGGCAAAGTCAGCCAGTGGGCCAATGCCAAGCCTGCGGAAGTCGCCGCATTGCTGGCCCCGCAACTGGGGATCAACGCCAACGTGCTGCAAGTGGCCAGCGAGCGGCGCAACTACAATGCCGTGGCCATTACCCCGCAGATCGTTGCCGAGCAACAGAAGCTGGCCGATACCTTCCAGGGCCTGGGCCTGATTCCACGCAAGCTGCAGGTGGCCGACGCGGTCTACCCGGCTTCCGTGCTGCCTTGAGCGGAGCGCGCCCACCATGCCCCGCCCGATCCACTTCAACGCCTTCAGCATGAATGCCGCCAGCCACCAGTCCCCCGGTCTGTGGCGCCATCCGCGCAACACCAGCGTGGCCTTCAACCACCTGAGCTATTGGACCGACCTGGCCCGACTGCTCGAACGCGGCCTGTTCGACGCCCTGTTCATCGCCGATGTACTGGGCATCTACGACGTTTACCAGGGCGGCCCCGAAGCCGCCCTGCGTGGTGGCGTGCAGGTGCCGGTCAACGACCCGCTGCTGCTGGTGCCGGCCATGGCCGGGGTGACCGAGCACCTGGGCTTCGGCGTCACCTTCTCGCTCACCTACGAACACCCCTATCCCTTCGCCCGGCGCATGTCCACGCTCGACCACCTGAGCAATGGCCGGGTCGGCTGGAACATCGTCACCGGCTACCTCGACAGCGCCGCGCGCAACCTGGGCCTGGCGCGCCAACTGGGCCACGACCAGCGCTATGACCTGGCCGAGGAATACCTGCAGGTGCTGTACAAGCTATGGGAAAAAAGCTGGGACGACGATGCGGTGGTGCTGGAGCGTGACAGCGGGCGCTACATCGAACCCGCCAAGGTGCACCCTATCAGCCATGTGGGCGAGCACTTCCAGGTGCCAGGCATGCACCTGTGCCAACCTTCGCCCCAACGCACGCCGGTGCTGTTCCAGGCCGGTGCTTCGGCGCGCGGCCAGCAGTTCGCGGCGCGGCACGCCGAATGCGTGTTCATCAGCGGGCCGACGCCCACGGTCCTGCGCCGCTACGCCGACGGCATCCGCCAGGCCAGCGAGGTCGCCGGGCGTGGCCGTGAAGAAGTGCTGATCTATGCCCAGGCGCTGTTGATCGTTGCCCCCACCCGGGAGGAGGCCGAGGCACGCTTTGCCGAATACCGCCGTTATGTCGACCTGGACGCCGCCCTGGCGCTGTTGTCAGGCTGGACCGGCATCGACTTTGCCGGCCTCGACCCCGATGCGCCCATCGAATACGTCGAGAACGATGCCGGCCGCGCAGCCCTGGCCGCCTTCACCGCCGCCGACCCGAACCGCAGCTGGACCGTGCGCGAGGCTGCCGAGTTCGTTGGCCTGGGCGGCCGTGGCCCGGTACTGATGGGTACTGCCAGCGAAGTCGCCGACCAACTGGAAAGCTGGCTGGACCAGACCGGCATCGATGGCTTCAACCTGACCTACGCAGTGCAACCGGACGACCTGGCCCACGTGGTCGAGCTGCTGGTGCCCGAGCTGCAACGCCGTGGGCGCTACCCGTTGAGCTATGCCGAAGGCACCTTGCGTCACAAGCTGTTCGGCCAGGGCGACCGCTTGCCGGAAGGGCACGCTGGCCGGCAGGTTCGCATTCAGCCGACAAATACCGGGTATTCCAACATTTAATTTGTGGATGGCACACACTCGACCCTATTCTGTCGCCACATCCCCTGCGCCGCACCGGCCGGTGCGGTTCACGGCATGGGGAGAGAACAACAAGTCGAGATCGTCCATGTCGAACCATTCGTACTTCGCCCCCCACGGTGGGCACCCGGCTCAGACCGAGCTGCTGACTGACCGTGCCATGTTCACCGAAGCCTATGCCGTCATCCCCAAGGGCGTGATGCGTGACATCGTCACCAGCCACCTGCCGTTCTGGGACAAGATGCGCATGTGGGTCATCGCCCGCCCGCTGACCGGTTTTGCCGAAACCTTCTCCCAGTACATCGTCGAAGTGGCCCCGGAAGGCGGCAGCGAGCGCCCTGAGCTGGACCCGAACGCCGAAGCCGTGGTGTTCATCGTCGAAGGCGAACTGGACATCACCGTCGAAGGCAAGCACCACACCCTGGTACCGGGCGGCTACGCCTTCCTGGCCCCGGGCGCCGAGTGGAGCCTGCGCAACAACAGCAAGTCCAACGTCACCTTCCACTGGCTGCGCAAGCACTACCAGAAGGTCGAAGGCCTGGACGTTCCCGAGTCGTTCGTCACCCACCGTGACAACGCCACCGTCATCGAAATGCCGGGCACCGAAGGCCGCTGGGTCACCACCCGCTTCGTCGACATGGCCGACATGCGCCACGACATGCACGTGAACATCGTCACCTTCCAGCCGGGCGGCGTGATCCCGTTCGCCGAGACCCACGTGATGGAACACGGCCTGTACGTGCTGGAAGGCAAGGCGGTGTACCGCCTGAACCAGGACTGGGTCGAAGTGGAAGCCGGCGACTTCATGTGGCTGCGCGCCTTCTGCCCGCAAGCCTGCTACGCCGGCGGCCCAGGCAAGTTCAGCTACCTGCTGTACAAGGACGTGAACCGTCATGTGCACCTGACGCTGAACCCCAAGCGTTAAGCCCAGGCTGATGCCCGCAAGCCCGCCAACCTGGCGGGCTTTCTGTTTGCCGCGCATACTGAAACACCCACCCCCGCGCGGTACCAGCCATGAACCGCTGCCTGCTGCTCGCCGCCCTGCTGCTCTGCCCCCCCACCCCAGCCGCCGATGACTGGAACCTGGCCTACGACCGCGAAGGCATCCGCGTTTACCTGAGCGCCACCCCCGACTCGCCCTACCAGCAATTCCGTGGTGTCAGCACCATGAAAGCCAGCGTTCGCACGCTCACCGACCTGCAGGAGAACCTTCGGGTAGCCTGCAAGTGGCTGTACGCCTGCGCCGAAATGCGCCTGCTGGATGTGCAGGGCGAAAACACCTGGGTGTACCTGACCACCAACCTGCCGTGGCCGACCATGCCGCGGGACATCGTGCTGAAGGTCACCACCGAACGCCTGGACGACGGCACGCTGCTGCGCCACCTCAGCGCCGAGCCAGGCAGGATACCCAAGGTAAAGGGGCTGATCCGCGTGCAGCACCTCAGCGGTGAGTGGCGGATGAAACCGCTGGGTGAGCGCGAGACCGAGGTGATCTACCAACTGCAGGCCGACCCGGCGGGCGATGTGCCGGGGTGGCTGGCCAACCGATTTGTGGTGGATGCGCCAGTGGTGACGTTGCGGACATTGCGGGCGGTGGCCGAGCGCCAGCCTTGAAATGCACGCACGGCTCTATCGCCGACAAGCCAGGCCCCCATTCCGATCGCGCCGTTCTCAAGGCCAGGAACTGATTTGCAGGTGGTCCGCGTACCCTGTGGGAGCCGGCTTGCCGGCGATGGGCCGCAAAGCGGCCCCAAACCATGTCAGATCCCGCCACCCGCAAGCAGTTGCGTCATCACCTCGGCCAACGCCTTGACCATCACATCTGCCGTCGGCCGGTGGACGATGACGATTTCGTAGCTGTCGACCTCCGGCAACCCTTGCCCTGCCCCCAGCACCCGGTGCTCGCCAGTCGCCGCCCGTGGCGGCAGCAGGCTGATACCCATGCCATCGGCGACCGCGGCCTGGATGCCGCTGAGGCTGGAGCTGGTGAAACTGATTCGCCAACGCCGGCCCATGCCTTCGATGGCGGTGATCATGTCGTCGCGGTACAGGCCGCGGGGCGGGAAGGTCACCAGCGGGATCGGGTCCAGCTCGAAGGCGGGCGCGCGCGCGCTGTCGATCCACTGCAGGCGTTCGGGCCAGCAGGCCACGCCTTCGCGGCTGTTGCGCCGCTGCTTGAGCAACACCAGGTCGAGTTCACCGTTGTCGTAGGCCTGGCTGAGGTCGCGGCACAGGCCGCTGGTCACTTCCAGCTTCACCTGCGGGTGCAGCCGGCTGAACGCCGACAGTGCATTGGTGGTACGCCCACCCACGAAGTCCTCAGGCACGCCAAGGCGCACGGTCACACCGACCATTGCCCCGGCCAAGGCTTCGAGCATCTGGTCGTTGAGGGCCAGCATGTGCCGGGCATAGCCGAGCAGGGTCTGCCCGGCGTCGGTCGGCAGCACGTCGCGATTGCCACGCACCAGCAGGCGGTGGCCAACCATTTCCTCCAGGCGGCGCACCTTCTGGCTGATGGTCGATTGGGTGGAGTGCAGGCGGGCAGCAGCCGTGGTGAAGCTGCCGCAATCGGCCACCACGACAATGGCACGCAGGAGGTCGAGGTCGAACAGGGCCCTATTCGATTTCACGCTGATGGACATCTTGATATTCAACTTCTGAATGGCAAGACTGACTTCTATCACGCCACCTGCTGCACCGCAACGCGGGCCGCTAGTCGCCGACAGCCACGCCCTCGCGCCGAGGGTCGGCACCACCCGACCAACCCTCGCCACTGCGCTGGATGATCTGCGTGCCACTGGTCATGGTCATCGGCGTCACCTCATGCCCCCAGGCTGCCAACTGCCGGATCAGTGCCGGGCTGGCCAACCCCGCCTCTACTTCGGTGCCGGCATTGCGGCTGCCGAAGTTGGGCAGGCCGGCGGCCTGCTGCGGGTCGAGCTGCCAATCCAGCAGGCCGATCAGCGCCTTGTTCACGTAGCCGATGATCTGCGAGCCACCGGGCGAGCCCAGGCTGGCCACCAGCTCGCCAGAGGCTTGCGAGAACACCAGGGTCGGCGCCATGGCGGACAGCGGCCGCTTCCCTGGTTGCACCCGATTGGCCACGGGCTTGCCTTGTTCCCGAGGGATGAACGAGAAGTCGGTCAGGTGGTTGTTGAGCAAGAAACCCTTGACCATAAGGTGCGAGCCGAACGCTGCTTCCACCGACGTGGTCATGGCCAGGGCCTGGCCGCGGTCGTCCACCGCGCTGAGGTGCGAGGTGGAAATGCGCAGCGGCGAGCGGTCAGGCGCCAGGGCCAGGTCGGCCCCCTGCGGCTGACCGGGGCGGGCGCGCTTCATGCTGTACTCGCCGACCTGCGCGGCGCGGCTGGCCAGGTATGCGGGGTCGGTCAGGGCCTTGAGCGGCACCGGCACGTAATCGCTGTCGGCCAGGTACTGGGCGCGGTCGGCATAGGCCAGGCGCTCGGCCTCGGCAACCAGGTGCACGGCCAGCGGCGGGGCTTCCAACCCGGCAACGGACGAAGTGCGCAACGGCCGCATGGCGGCAAGGTCGCGCTGTGGCGACGCCCGCTGCAGTGCTTCGAGGATACCCAGGGTTTGTAGCACCGTCACTCCACCCGACGACGGCGGTGGCATGCCACAGATGCGCCAGGCCTTGTAGGGGCCGCACAGCGGCTCGCGCATCCTGGCCCGGTATTGCTGCATATCCTGCAACGACAGGTAGCCGGCATTGGCATGGCTGCGCACCTTGGCGACGATGGCTTCGGCGATCTCGCCGCTGTAGAACACCTCGGGGCCCCGCTCGGCAATCTGCTCGAAGGTTTGCGCAAGCTCGGGGTTGCGCAAGGTAGTCCCCACCGCCAGTGGCTTGCCCTGTTCATCCAGGAAGTAGCGGGCCATGGCGGGTGAACGGGCAATGAACGGGTCTCCCGCCACCAGCGTGTGAAGGCGCTCGGAAACCGCAAAACCGTTACGGGCCAGTGCAATGGCCGGGGCGAACAGGTCGCGCCAAGGCAGCTTGCCGTGCTGCTCATGGGCCAGCTTCAGGGCGTGCAGAACCCCCGGTACGCCCACCGAACGCCCGCCGATCTGCGCCGCCCTGAACGGCATCGGTGAACCATCGGCTTGCAGGAACAGGTTTTCCGTGACCGCCGCCGGGGCTGCCTCGCGACCATCGAACGCCTGTACGCGCTGGCCATCCCAGTAAAGGATGAACGCCCCGCCACCAATGCCGCTGGATTGCGGTTCGACCAGGGTCAGCACCATCTGCATGGCGATGGCCGCGTCGACGGCGCTGCCACCGGCACGCAGCATCGCACGCCCCGCCTCGCTGGCCAGCGGGTTGGCGGCGGCGGCCATGTGCCGGCTGGCATGCACCGGCTGCAGGCCGGTGCGGTAGCCGGAGGCCAGTTCCGGTGGTGCGGGCAGCACCTGGTCGGCACAGGCCCAGCAACTGGCAGCTACCAGGCACAAGGCGCCCATCAGGGGGAAGGAGAATGTCATCGTTGTGCTTCCTGCCGTTACCTATTCAGCAAGGCACTGTCGGTGATGCGCAAACTTGACTTCAAGCCCTGTCGTATTTTTTTTCAAAGTGGCACGGGCTTCGCGCGTATCGCACGCAAGCCAGCTACACCTCGACTGCATCGACCTCAAGCATTGCGCAGTACCTGTGGGAGCTGGCTTGCCGGCGATGAGGCCAGGACAGGCAGCACACGGCCTCAGGCCACTTCTTCGAACGGCAGCCCTACATAGTTCTCGGCAATGTTCACCAGCCCCGCCGGCGAGGTCAGGAAATATTCGCGGTCGGCCTCTTGCATCTTCTGGTCCCAGGCGTCCTTGTGGCTGCCGAAGTCATGCAGCAGCTGGGTCATGAACCAGCTGAATCGCTCGCCTTTCCACACCCGGCGCAGGGCCAGCGGCGAATACTGCTGCAGCAGGTCGGTGCGCCCTTCGCGATACACCTTGACCAGGATGCGGTACAGGTAGTTGACGTCCGATGCGGCCAGGTTCAGGCCCTTGGCGCCGGTCGGCGGGACGATATGCGCAGCATCCCCGACCAGGAACAGGTGGCCATACTGCATCGGCTCGACCACCAGGCTGCGCAGCGGGGCGATGCTCTTTTCCAGGGCCGGGCCGGTGACCAGGCGCGCAGCCACGTCTTCGGGCAAGCGTGCCTTCAACTCCTCCCAGAAGCGCTCGTCGGACCACGCCTCTACCTGCTCTTCTAACGGAACCTGCAGGTAGTAGCGGCTACGGGTGTGCGAACGCTGGCTGCACAACACGAAACCGCGTTCGTGGTGGGCGTAGATCAGTTCGTGGTTGACCGGTGGCGTGTCTGACAGCATGCCCAGCCAGCCAAACGGGTAGACCCGCTCGTACTGCTTGAGGATGCCCTCGGGGATGCTCTGCCGCGAGACACCGTGAAAACCGTCACAGCCGGCAATGTAGTCGCAGTCCACCCGGTGCACCTGGCCGTCTTTTTCATAAGTCAGGTAGGGCCGTTCGCCCTTGAGTTCGTGCGGCTGGACATTGCTTGCCGAATAGATGATCGGCGCGCCGCTGGCTTCACGTGCCTGCATCAGGTCACGGGTGACTTCGGTCTGGCCGTATACCATCACTGTCTTGCCACCGGTCAGGGCCTTGAGGTCCAGGCGTTGGCGGCGCCCGCCGACCAGCAGTTCGACCCCCTCGTGTACCAGGCCTTCACGGTCCATGCGCTCGGCCACACCGGCTTCACGCAGCAGGTCGACCGTGCCTTGCTCCAGCACCCCGGCACGGATGCGGCCAAGCACGTATTCGGGCGTCTGGCGTTCGACGATGAGCGTATCGATACCGGCCTTGTGCAGCAGTTGGCCCAGCAGCAGGCCAGATGGACCTGCACCAATAATTGCAACCTGAGTTTTCATTGTTGTTGTCTCTGTACGGACGACGCCGGCCCTGGACTGGCAGTGGAGCGGCATCTGCTGTTAGGGTTTGCCCTTGCATTTTTACTGGCAAAAACAGCCATTGAAGTGTGCTATTCCATGCATAACCTGCACTTTTACAAAAAACGTTCGATTAACGGACAGGCCAGCACGCATGAAATCCACCCTCCCCGGCGTCCCCTTGTTCAAGCTGTATGGCGAAAACCAGGCCTGGCCCGGCACCGACCTGCTGCACTGCGAGTCGATCCCGGCGCGTAGCCGTTTGCACCATTGGGAAATCAAGCCGCACCAGCACGCCGAGCTGTTCCAGTTGCTGTATGTGCAACGCGGCCGAGCCGAGGTGGAGGTCGAGGGGGTGCGCAGCATCATCAGCGAAGCGGCAATCCAGGTAGTGCCGCCGATGACCGTGCACGGCTTTCGCTTCAGCGCCGATATCCAGGGGCATGTGCTGACCTTTGGCACGGCACTGGTGGCCGACCTGGAGCAGCGCCTGGGCGCGCCGCTGGCGGTGCTGGCGAAGGCGGCGTGTTACCCGCTTGGTCGGGACCGGGTGCGCTTGCGCAGCCTGATCGAAACCCTGCAGCAGGAATACCAGGGCAATGCCCCGGCGCGGGCGGCACTGCTCGAGGCGCTGGTCACGGCGCTGATGGTGTGGATCAGCCGCCGCCAGCAGCTGGGTCAGGCACCGCGCAACCGCGATGAACGTGACCGCCAGTTGCTGGGGCAGTACCTGCGCCTGGTCGAGGCGCATTACCGTGAGCACCTGTCGGTGGAGGACTTTGCCGCGCGGCTGAATATTCCGAGTTTGCAGTTGAACCAGCTGTGCCGGGCGCTGAGTGGGCAGACCGCGCTGCAGGTGGTGCACCAGCGCTTGCTGCTGGAGGCGCGGCGCAACCTGATCTATACGCGGATGAGCATCGGGCAGTTGTCGGATAGCCTGGGGTTTACCGACCCCACCTATTTTGCCAGGTGGTTCAAGCGGTTGAGTGGGCAGACACCGAATGGGTATCGCAGGTCGGGTTTGTCTGAGTAATTTTTTCGCCCGTGCTGGCCTCTTCGCGGGCTTGCCCGCTCCCACAATGACTGCGCAGCCCTCAAGACCTGTGCACTTCCTGTGGGAGCGGGTTTACCCGCGAAGAGGCCGGCACAGGCAGCACCCATCTCGCGCCCCTGCTTGACGTATACGTCAACCTACCCTCAGGATACCCGCATACCCCACGCCGAGCCCCAGCATGAGCACCCAGACCTACAGCATTTCCGACCTGTCCCGCGAACTGGACATCACCACCCGCGCCATCCGCTTCTATGAGGAACAGGGCCTGCTGAGCCCCGAGCGCCGCGGCCTGGAGCGTATCTATTCGGCGCGTGACAAGGTCAGCCTGAAGCTCATCCTGCGCGGCAAGCGCATCGGCTTTTCGCTGGCCGAATGCCGTGAGCTGATCGAGCTGTACGACCCCTCCAGCGGCAACCTCAAGCAGCTCAACAGCATGCTGGCGAAAATCGCCGAGCGCCGCGCCCAGCTGGAACAGCAGATGCTCGACATCCACCAGATGCAGCTGGAGCTGGACACCGCCCAGGAGCGCTGCGAACAAGCCCTGGCCGCCACCCTGAACAACAAAGACAACCGCTGAACGCCACAGGAAACCCGCCATGCCTTTGCCCAAACACGTCCGCCTGGTCGAAGTAGGCCCCCGCGACGGCCTGCAGAACGAAGCCCA
>MTEU01003708.1_pt2 | contig 15241 bp, 7 predicted proteins | sample 1042701 | NCBI WGS metagenome assembly MTEU01 (sample SAMN06185813, study PRJNA358809) | soil metagenome | isolation source: naturally attenuated soil | place: India | collected 2015-05-23
GAAGCAGGCGCCGCCGACTCAACGGGTATTACTTGTCAGCGTGATACGCCGCATCAGCAGTCTCGAAGCGCTTGACCATTGCCTGCGACGGGCTGCCCAGCTTGCTCACCACGATGATGGCGATGCTGGCGAACAGGAAGCCCGGGATGATTTCGTACAACCCAAGGGTGTCGAAGTTCTTCCACAGGATCACGGTCAGTGCGCCAACCACGATACCGGCCAGTGCACCGTTACGGGTCATGCCTTTCCACAGTACCGAAATCAGCACCACCGGACCGAAAGCAGCACCGAAGCCGGCCCAGGCGTAAGCTACCAGGCCCAGCACGCGGTTTTCCGGGTTGGAGGCCATGGCGATGGCGATCAGGGCGACGGCCAGCACCATCAGGCGGCCGACCCACACCAGCTCGACCTGCGAAGCGCTCTTGCGCAGGAACGCCTTGTAGAAGTCTTCGGTCAGGGCGCTGGAGCACACCAGCAGCTGGCAGCTCAGGGTACTCATTACCGCCGCCAGGATGGCCGACAGCAGCACACCGGCAACCCATGGGTTGAACAGGATCTTGGCCAGCTCGATGAACACCCGCTCGTGGTTCTCGCTGACCGGGCCTGCCAGGTCAGGATGCGCCGAGAAGTAGGCGATACCGAAGAAGCCCACGGCGCAGGTACCGACCAGGCAAAGGATCATCCAGGTCATGGAGATACGACGAGCGTTGGCGATCGACTTCACCGAGTCGGCAGCCATGAAACGCGCCAGGATGTGCGGCTGACCGAAGTAGCCCAGCCCCCAGCCCATCAGCGAGATGATGCCGATGAAGGTGGCGCCCTTGAACATGTCGAAGTGGGCCGGGCTGACCGCATCGATGGCAGCGAAGGTGGTATCGAAGCCGCCAGTGGAGATCAGCACGATCACCGGAGTGAGGATAAGCGCAAAGATCATCAGCGAAGCCTGCACGGTATCGGTCCAGCTCACCGCCAGGAAACCACCGATGAAGGTGTAGGCGATGGTCGCAGCAGCACCGGCCCACAGGGCCGTTTCGTACGACATGCCGAAGGTGCTCTCGAACAGACGGGCACCGGCAACGATGCCGGAGGCGCAGTAGATGGTGAAGAACACCAGGATCACGATGGCCGAGATGATCCGCAGCAGGCCGCTGTTGTCTTCGAAGCGGCTGGAGAAGTAGTCCGGCAGGGTCAGTGCATCGCCGTTGTGCTCGGTCTGCACGCGCAGACGACCAGCAACGAACAACCAGTTCAGATAGGCGCCGACGGTCAGGCCGATGGCAATCCAGGCTTCGGACAAGCCAGAGAAGTAGATGGCGCCTGGCAGGCCCATCAGCAGCCAGCCACTCATGTCGGAAGCACCAGCGGAAAGCGCGGTGACCACGCTACCCAGGCTGCGGCCGCCGAGGATGTAGTCGGAAAGGTTATTGGTGGAGCGATAGGCGGCGAAGCCGATCAGCACCATTGCGGCGATATAGACCACGAAAGTGATCGTTAGAGGATTGCCCATGCGTGTGCCCTGGCGTTTGTTTTTATGTCATGCACAACCGCAGCCATGGCGGTTGCACCCAGGCCGCGAATCGTATGCAACAACGCAAAGTGGGTGCAACCATTTTTCATTTGCAAGTTGCACCTCTTCGTGCAAATTCCGACAAATCTGATTTTTTGCTCCTTTTTGGAGCAAAAAGCCCGCTTTCAAGAATAAAAATCACCGAAGCGGCCCCTTTCAAGGCTGTGGAAATGGTTGCCGGACGAGTTGCACCTTTTCCGTGAAAAATTCGGGTTGCACCTGGTTGCACCCGAATTGTCCTACAGCTACTCTTGGCGTCAGCTTAGGCCACAACCGTGGCAATAACGAGGATAAGAAATGGCGACGACCACCCTTGGGGTCAAACTCGATGACCCGACCCGTGAGCGACTCAAGGCAGCTGCGCAGTCGATTGACCGCACCCCGCACTGGTTGATCAAACAAGCGATCTTCAACTACCTGGAGAAGCTCGAGGGTGGTGCCACCCTGACCGAACTCAACGGCCATGCCAGCAACGTGGCCGACGACGCCGGCGAGATCCAACCCGACCACGGCCACCAGTGCTTCCTCGAGTTCGCCGAGAGCATCCTGCCGCAGTCGGTACTGCGCTCGGCGATCACCGCCGCCTACCGCCGCCCCGAACAGGAAGTGGTACCGATGCTGCTGGAGCAGGCGCGCCTGAGCGCCCCGCTGGCCGAAGCGACCAACAAGATGGCCGCCGGCATCGCCGAGAAACTGCGTAACCAGAAGAGCGCTGGCGGTCGTGCCGGCATCGTCCAGGGCCTGCTGCAGGAATTTTCGCTGTCGTCCCAGGAAGGCGTGGCGTTAATGTGCCTGGCCGAAGCCTTGCTGCGCATTCCCGACAAGGGCACCCGTGACGCACTGATCCGCGACAAGATCAGCACCGGCAACTGGCAACCACACCTGGGCAACAGCCCGTCGCTGTTCGTCAACGCCGCCACCTGGGGCCTGCTGCTGACCGGCAAGCTGGTGTCCACCCACAACGAATCCGGCCTCACCTCCTCCCTCACCCGCATCATCGGCAAGAGCGGCGAGCCGATGATCCGTAAAGGCGTCGACATGGCCATGCGCCTGATGGGCGAGCAGTTCGTCACCGGCGAAACCATCGCTGAAGCCTTGGCCAACGCCAGCCGCTTCGAGTCCAAGGGTTTCCGCTATTCCTACGACATGCTCGGCGAAGCCGCACTGACCGAGCACGACGCACAGAAGTACCTGGCGTCCTACGAGCAGGCCATCCACTCGATCGGCAAGGCCTCCCATGGCCGCGGCATCTATGAAGGCCCGGGCATCTCGATCAAGCTGTCGGCGTTGCACCCGCGCTACAGCCGCGCCCAGTACGAGCGCGTGATGGAAGAGCTGTACCCGCGCCTGCTGTCGCTGACCCTGCTGGCCAAGCAGTACGACATCGGCCTGAACATCGACGCCGAAGAAGCCGACCGCCTGGAGCTGTCGCTCGACCTGCTCGAACGCCTGTGCTTCGAGCCTTCGCTGGCCGGCTGGAATGGCATCGGCTTCGTTATCCAGGCCTACCAGAAGCGCTGCCCGTATGTGATCGACTATGTCATCGACCTGGCCAAGCGCAGCCGCCACCGTCTGATGATCCGCCTGGTGAAAGGCGCCTACTGGGACAGCGAAATCAAGCGCGCCCAGGTTGAAGGCCTGGAAGGTTACCCGGTCTACACCCGCAAGGTGTACACCGACGTGTCCTATGTCGCCTGCGCCCGCAAGCTGCTGGCCGTGCCAGAGGCCATCTATCCGCAGTTCGCCACTCACAACGCCCACACCCTGTCGGCCATCTACCACATTGCCGGCCAGAACTATTACCCGGGCCAGTACGAGTTCCAGTGCTTGCACGGCATGGGCGAGCCGCTGTACGAGCAGGTGGTCGGCAAGATTTCCGAAGGCAAGCTGAACCGTCCGTGCCGCGTCTACGCACCGGTCGGTACCCACGAAACGCTGCTGGCCTATCTGGTGCGTCGCCTGCTGGAAAACGGCGCCAACACCTCCTTCGTCAACCGCATCGCCGACCACTCGATCTCCATCCAGGAACTGGTCGCCGACCCGGTCGCCAGTATCGAGCGCATGGGCACCCAGGAAGGCAGCATCGGCCTGCCGCACCCGCGCATCCCGCTGCCTCGTGAACTGTATGGCAGCGAGCGGGCCAACTCGGCCGGCATCGACATGGCCAACGAACACCGCCTGGCGTCGCTGTCCTGCGCCATGCTGGCGACTGCCCACAACGACTGGAAAGCCACGCCGCTGCTGGCTTGCGCTGCCAGCGAAGGCACAGCCGCGCCGGTGCTGAATCCGGCGGACCACCGCGACGTGGTCGGCCATGTTCAGGAAGCCACTGTCGCCGACGTCGACAACGCCATCCAGTGCGCACTGAATGCCGCACCGATCTGGCAGGCCACCCCGCCAGCCGAGCGTGCTGCCATTCTGGAGCGCACTGCTGACCTGATGGAGGCCGAAATCCAGCCGCTGATGGGCCTGCTCATCCGCGAAGCCGGCAAGACCTTCGCCAACGCCATCGCCGAAGTGCGTGAAGCCGTGGATTTCCTGCGCTACTACGCGGTGCAGGCACGCAATGACTTCAGCAACGACGCCCACCGCCCGCTGGGCCCTGTGGTGTGCATCAGCCCGTGGAACTTCCCGCTGGCGATCTTCACCGGCCAGGTAGCCGCAGCGCTCGCCGCCGGCAACCCGGTACTGGCCAAGCCGGCCGAGCAAACCCCGCTGATCGCCGCCCAGGCCGTGCGCCTGCTGCTGGAAGCCGGCATCCCTGAAGGCGTGCTGCAACTGCTGCCAGGCCGCGGTGAAACCGTCGGTGCCGGCCTGGTAGGTGACGAGCGCGTCAAGGGCGTGATGTTCACCGGCTCCACCGAAGTGGCCCGCCTGCTGCAGCGCAACGTAGCCGGCCGCCTGGACAACCAGGGTCGCCCGATCCCGCTGATCGCCGAAACCGGTGGCCAGAACGCGATGATCGTCGACTCCTCGGCACTGACCGAGCAGGTGGTGATCGATGTGGTGTCCTCGGCCTTCGACAGCGCCGGCCAGCGTTGCTCGGCATTGCGCGTGCTGTGCCTGCAGGAAGACTCCGCCGACCGCGTGATCGAAATGCTCAAGGGAGCCATGGCCGAAAGCCGCCTGGGCTGCCCGGACCGCCTGGCCGTGGACATTGGCCCTGTGATCGACGCCGAAGCCAAAGCCGGCATCGAGAAGCACATCCAGGGCATGCGCGAGAAAGGTCGCTCGGTCTACCAGGTGGCCATTGCCGATGCTGCCGAGCTCAAGCGCGGCACCTTCGTCATGCCGACCCTGATCGAACTGGAAAGCTTCGACGAGCTCAAGCGCGAAATCTTCGGCCCGGTGCTGCACGTGGTGCGCTACAACCGTCGCAACCTGGATCAGCTGATCGAGCAGATCAACAACTCCGGCTACGGCCTGACCCTCGGCGTGCACACCCGCATCGACGAGACCATCGCCAAGGTGGTGGAAACCGCCAACGCCGGCAACATGTACGTCAACCGCAACATCGTCGGTGCAGTGGTGGGCGTGCAGCCGTTCGGTGGTGAAGGCCTGTCCGGCACCGGCCCGAAAGCCGGCGGCCCGCTGTACCTGTACCGCCTGCTGTCGACCCGCCCGGCTGACGCGATTGGCCGCCACTTCCAGCAGCAGGACGGCGAAGGCAAGCCTGACCGCGCCCTGCACGAACAGCTGATCAAGCCACTGCACGGGCTGAAAGCTTGGGCCGAGAGCAATCAACTGGCCGACCTGGCCGCGCTTTGCAGCCAGTTCGCAAGCCAGTCGCAGAGCGGCATAGCCCGCTTGCTGCCAGGCCCGACCGGCGAGCGTAACAGCTACACCATCCTGCCGCGCGAGCACGTGCTGTGCCTGGCCGACAACGAAGCCGACCTGTTGGCGCAATTTGCCGCAGTGCTGGCCGTTGGCAGCTCGGCGCTATGGGCCGACAGCGAGCCGGGCAAGGCACTGCGCGCCCGCCTGCCGCGAGAGCTGCAGGCCAAGGTCAAGCTGGTGGCGGACTGGAACAAGGATGAAGTGGCATTCGACGCCGTGATCCACCATGGCGACTCGGATCAGCTGCGCGGCGTGTGCCAGCAGGTGGCCAAGCGTGCCGGGGCGATCGTGGGCGTGCACGGGCTGTCCAGCGGCGACCACCAGATTGCGCTGGAGCGCCTGGTGATCGAGCGGGCGGTAAGTGTGAACACTGCTGCTGCCGGTGGTAATGCCAGCTTGATGACCATTGGCTGAGGCTGAGGGTTGTTGAAGAAAAGGGAGAGCTTCGGCTCTCCTTTTTTATGGGCGTGTTCGCCACAAAATATTCTGCGCCTGTGCGATCGAGCGCCGCCCGCGCGGCGCTTCGCGGGGCAAGCCCGCTCCCACATTTACTGTGCAGATCTTGAAGAATGTAACGGTCCTGTGGGAGCTGGTTCACCCGCGAAAGGGCCCGTTCAGGCGATATATCAATGAAGCCTTGTATAGGGCATCTGCCCCAGCATTGGGTTGTCTGCAGGCAGGGTTCATTTTTTGCGGTGTTGCGGCAATCGTTCGAAATCAGGAAAGAGAGCCAAGGCCCTGCACCGATGCCCGCGCTTTCGCCAGAGCCACAATAAGCACCAGCCTTTCGCAGCCTCCGAAGTCAGCATCAGCCCAATCCACACCCAGTTACTGATACTGGAAGCCAGCATCGGCAACAACAGGATTGTGGATATCGAAGGAACGATAAAAAGGATTCGAAAGGGGATCTGCACCATCGCCAAGTAGACAGCCAACCGGCAACGCATAAAAAACAACGCGCAGGTCGCTATCAACGAAAGCTGCAAAACCAGGCCTAGCCAGACGACTAGCTCCAGCCCTCCTCCCCAGGTCTGCATGTTGCTCAATGCGTCCTCGAAATCCGTCCAGAAAGGTATGGCACCTCGCTCCATACTGCGGAGGACATGAAAGCAGATATAGAACGCGTCCATGCCTCCCCAAAACAGAAAAGCGATCGCATGCCAGCTCAAATTCGAGTTCTTCAATATGCTCCCTCTTCGAACCGCGCCGGTATACCGCGCTTTGTAGAAGCGGCCTTGCGCCGCGAAAGGGCCGCAAAGCGGCCACGGTAAATTCTGCGGCGACGCTGCTCAAACCATGGGAGATAGTATGATCAAAGCAAACAGCTGCGCTGCTGTAATTGCGGCAACCAGCAGCATCCACAACCAATTGGACAGCGTGAACCGGCTGTTGGCCACCCCCGCCTCATCCCACGAGCTGAAATTGACGCCTTTCTGCATGGGCATCAGGATGAACAACCAAGCTGCTTGAATGACTACGCCCGCAAAATAAGCCGCCCACGACTGATCATCCAGAATCACACTGGCAGCCACCGAGGCAGCACACATACCGTAATAGCCCAGCGTGAGCCCCATAATGGACCAAGGGTAGGTTCTGCCTGACTCGCGAATATGATCATTCACCCTTCTCAATAATGGGTAGATGAAGAACACTGCAAAAGCGCTTCGCCAGAATGGGCTGACCTTTTCTCCTGTTCTCGCTCCATGCAGCTTCCAGCTCTGATAAAAGCAATACAGCCAGTAAAAACCCAGGGTGAAGACGGTCATTACGCCAAACTTCACGGGCGAAACTACGAAGAAGGGAAGTTGCTTGTCTTCGGAACCAGTCAAGTCGTTTTTGTGGACATCACTCATCAGAAAAGCCTCATTACGAATACCAAAGCGCACATTCAAGGCCAAATGGCATTCGATCCGCAGTAGTCCAGTTCCGCTCTGACTTGTGGGAAACGTCTCTACATTTTCCTGCGCCTGTTCCGGCCTTTTTCACGGGTAAAACCGCCCCTACAGGTGCAGCGTTGATGGATGGATCTGCGCAGTACTTGTGGGAGCGGGTTTACCCGCGAAAGGGCCCGAACAGGCAAAACAACAACTGCCCCTCCGCGTGAGCTGTGCGACCAACCACCAGCATCTCGGCGTTCTCAACCCATATCACCCAAACCTATTAACCTCCCCCACCTAACTCTATCCGCCTAGACTCGCAGCATCCCGCCTCAGGACCGCGACCATGCCCGAGACCCTGCTCAGCCCCCGCAACCTCGCCTTCGAGCTCTACGAAGTCCTCGACGCCGAGGCCCTCGCCCAACGCCCACGCTTCGCCGACCACAGCCGCGAAACCTTCGATGCGGCGCTATCAACTGCCCGTACCATTGCCGAGAAGTTCTTCGCCCCGCACAACCGCAAGGCCGACGAAAACGAGCCGCGCTACGTGGACGGCCGCGCCGAACTGATCCCCGAAGTGAAACCCGCCGTCGACGCTTTTCTCGAAGCCGGCTTCCTCAACGCCAACCGCGACTTCGAAGTCGGCGGCATGCAGCTGCCAAGCCTGGTTTCGCAGGCCTGCTTCGCCCATTTTCAGGCGGCCAACGCCGGCACCACGGCCTACCCGTTCCTGACCATGGGCGCGGCCAACCTGATCGAGAGCTTCGGCAGCGATGAACAGAAACGCCTGTATCTGCAGCCGATGATCGAAGGCCGCTACTTCGGCACCATGGCCCTGACCGAACCCCACGCTGGCTCGTCGCTGGCCGATATCCGCACCCGTGCCGAACCTGCCGGTGACGGCAGCTACCGGCTCAAGGGCAACAAGATTTTCATTTCCGGCGGCGATCACGAGTTGTCGGAAAACATCGTGCACATGGTGCTGGCCAAGCTGCCGGATGCGCCGCCCGGCGTGAAGGGCATCTCGCTGTTCATCGTGCCCAAGTACCTGGTCAGCGAAAATGGCAGCCGTGGCCCGCGCAACGATGTGCTGCTGGCCGGGCTCTTTCACAAGATGGGCTGGCGCGGTACCACCTCCACCGCGCTGAACTTCGGCGACAACGGCCGGTGCGTCGGCTACCTGGTCGGCCAGCCGCACCAGGGCCTGGCCTGCATGTTCCAGATGATGAACGAGGCACGCATCGGTGTCGGCATGGGCGCAGTGATGCTCGGTTACGCCGGCTATCTGTATTCGCTGGAGTACGCCCGCCAACGCCCGCAGGGTCGGTTGCCGGACAACAAAGACCCGCATAGCCTTGCGGTGCCGATCATCGAGCACAGCGATGTGAAACGCATGCTGCTGGCACAGAAGGCCTACGTGGAGGGCGCTTTCGACCTGGGCCTGTATGCCGCACGCCTGTTCGACGACACCCAGACTGCCAGCGACGACAGCGCCCGTAAGCAGGCGCAGGAGCTGCTCGACCTGCTGACCCCGATCGTCAAATCCTGGCCCTCGACGTTCTGCCTCAAGGCCAATGAACTGGCGATCCAGATCCTCGGCGGCCACGGCTACACCCGCGAATACCCGGTCGAACAGTATTACCGCGACAACCGCCTGAACCCGATCCATGAAGGCACCGAGGGCATCCAGTCGCTCGACCTGCTGGGCCGCAAGCTGGCGCAGAACAATGGCGCCGGCCTCAAGCAGTTGATCCGGTCGATCGCCGCGACCGGCGAGCGCGCCAGCCACCACCCGAACCTCGACCCGCTGCGCCAGCCGCTGGAGCAACTGGTCAACCGCCTGCAAAGTGTGACCCTGGCCTTGCTGGGTGACCTGGCACAGGGCAAAGTCGCCGGCGCCCTCGCCAACTCGGCCCTGTACCTCAAGGCCTTCGGCCACTGCGTGATCGGCTGGCGCTGGCTGGAACAGGCGATTCATGCCGAACTCGGCCTGCTCAAGGGCAACCCCGCCGACCGTGACTTCTACCTCGGCAAGCTACAGGCCGCGCGTTATTTCCTGACTTGGGAAGTACCTGGCTGCCATAATGAGCTGGCATTGCTCGAGGCGCGCGACGACACTTGCCTCACCATGCAGGACGAGTGGTTCTAAGGGGGAGCCACCGTGTACACGGAGGCTTCCACATGTTCGATGCCAGCGCCCTGCTGCGCCAGCGCTTTGCCGCGCTGCGCAGTACGGCCGAGTTGTTTTCCCTGCGCCATGTGAAACAGTCGCACCAGGCGCTGTCGGTTCGCCGCAACGTCGCGGAACCACCCTTCTTCAGCCAGGACGAGGGCGCCATGCTCACCGTGCGGGTGAATGGCGTGGAAGCCTATGCGGCCACCGCCGACCTGTCCCAGGCAGGCCTGCAGCGTGCGCTGGAGCAGGCCGAGGCGCTGGCCCGGCAAATCCTTCGGTACAACCTGCTGGACCTGCGCGAGCAACCGGTGACCAGCGCACGCCACGACCACATTTCGCCCAACTTCGACCAGCCCGTGCCCAACCTCGCCGACTGCCTCGGCCTGCTCGCTGCCGAATCGGCCAGCGTGCCCAAGGACAGCCGCCTGGTGGACTGGCAGGCCAGCCTGGGCCTCAGCCTGGTCGAGCAGACCTACCTGAACTCGGCCGGCGCCGAGTTGCGCCACGCCCAGCGCTTCCTGTTCCCAGGCCTGGGCGTGACCGCCAGCGACGGCCAGGATAGCCAGAGCCGCAGCCTGGGCCGCGACAACTTCGGCCAGCAGGGCGGCTTCGAGATCATCGAGCGCTGCGGCCTGGTCGGCGCTGCGCGGCGGGTGGCCGACGAGGCGCTGCAGCTGCTGCTGGCACCGAACACCCCTAGCGGCCCGCGCGACCTGCTGTTGATGCCGGACCAGATGATGCTGCAGATTCACGAATCCATCGGCCACCCGCTGGAGATGGACCGCATTCTCGGCGACGAGCGCAACTACGCCGGCACCAGCTTCGTCAAGGCCGGCGACTTCGGCCACCTGCAGTACGGCTCCGCACTGCTCAACGTGACCTTTGACCCGACCATCGGCGAAGAGCTGGCCAGCTACAGCCATGACGACGACGGCACCCCGGCCAGCAAGCAGTTCCTGATCCGAAACGGCCTGCTGCTACGCCCGCTGGGTGGCGCGCTGTCGCAGTTCCGCTCCGGCCTGGATGGCGTGGCCAACAGCCGCGCCTGCGGCTGGAACCGTGCGCCGATCGACCGCATGGCCAACCTCAACATCGAGCCGGGCGACCAGAGCCTGGATCAGCTGGTGAAGGGCATCGAACACGGCATCCTGATGCGTACCAACCGCTCCTGGTCCATCGACGATGCACGCAACAAGTTCCAGTTCGGCTGTGAATGGGGGCAGTTGATCGAAAACGGCGAGCTCAAGGGCATCGTCAAGAACCCCAACTACCGCGGCATCTCCGCGCAGTTCTGGCGCAACCTGGCGGCGGTCGGCGACAGCAGTACCTTCCAGGTGCTGGGCACGCCCAACTGCGGCAAGGGCGAACCCAACCAGGTGGTGCGGGTGGGGCATGCCTCGCCGGCCTGCGTGTTCCGCCAGATCGACGTATTCGGAGGAGACGCCTGATGAAGCACGCTTTCGAAACCCTGGTCGGGGATGTGCGCAAAGCCCTGCAGACGGGCGAACAATTCACCCTCGGCTACAGCGCCGAACAGTCGCAATTCGTGCGCTTCAACCATGCCAAGGTACGCCAGGCCGGCGAGGTGACCCAGGCCAGCGCGCAACTGAAGCTGATCCACGATGGCCGACAGGCAGAGCAACAGGTGACCTTGAGCGGTGACACGCAACTGGATAGCCAGCGCCTGATCGCTGCCCTGGCGCAACTGCGCCAGACCTTGCCGCTGCTGGCTGTCGACCCCTATCTGCGCCTGGACGAAAATACCTGGAACAGCCACAGCCAGCAGGAGCAGGCGCTGCCCGAACTGAGCGACGTGCTGACCCTGCTCGAGCGTGAAGCCGGCGACCTGGACCTTGTCGGCATCTACGCCGCCGGCCCCATCTGCCGAGGCTTCGCCAGCTCGTTCGGGGCCTTCGGCTGGCATCAGGCCAACAGCTTCAACTTTGACTGGAGCCTGTTCCACCAGAACGGCGAGGCGGTGAAGGCCAACTATGCCGGGCAGGCCTGGAACGCTGACGACTTCGCCGCACGCCTGCGCCAGGCGCGGGAGCAGCTGGGTTTCCTTGGCCGCCCGGCCGTCACGTTGAAACCTGGCAGCTACCGCGCCTACCTGGCCCCGGCGGCCATGGACGAAATAGCCGGCATGCTGTGCTGGGGCGGTTTTTCCGCACAGGCCCTGGCCACTGGCAACAGCGCCCTGCAGCGCCTGTACAACGGCGATGCGCGGCTGAGCCCGCTGGTAAGTTTCACCGAGCAGGTCAGCGGCTCGTTGAGCCCGGCGTTTTCCGATGAAGGCTCACCGCGCCTGGATGTGCCGTTGATCCAGCAAGGTGAGGCCGTGCAACGATTGATCAGCGCGCGCAGTGCGGCCGAGTTCGAGCTGCTGGCCAATGGCGCCGATAGTTACGAGTCGCCGTGTGCGTTGAGCCTGGCAGCAGGTAGCCTGCCGAACGAGCAGATTCTGGAGCGGCTCGGTACCGGGCTGTACATCAGCAACCTGTGGTACCTGAACTATTCCGACTTGCCGGCGGCACGCATGACCGGGCTGACCCGCTTCGCCACCTTCTGGGTGGAGAACGGGCAGATCCAGGGCCCGGTGAGCACCATGCGCTTCGATGACAGCCTGTACAGCTTGCTCGGCAGCCAGCTGGAAGACCTGACACGCGAGCGCGAGATGATCCTGTCGACCAGTACCTATGGACAGCGCAGTACCGGGTCGAGTCATTTGCCGGGGGCACTGGTCAAAGGCCTGACCCTGACATTGTGACTAGACTTACCGGCCCTTTCGCGGCTAAAGCCGCTCCCACAGGATCTCCACTGCCCTTGAATGTGGTGATATCCCTGTGGGAGCGGGTTCACCCGCGAAGAGGCCGGCACTGACAAACGAGGAAGTCATGCCCGAACGCACCCCGCTGGACCCTGTCACCGCCCGCTGGATCCCTTGGGTGGTGGCCATCGCCTTCTTCATGCAGTCCCTGGACGGCACCATCCTCAACACCGCGCTACCGGCCATGGCCCGCTCGCTGGCCGAAGACCCGCTGCGCATGCAGGGCGTGATCATCGCCTACATGCTCACCGTGGCCCTGCTGATCCCCGCCTCAGGCTGGATCGCCGACCGCTTCGGCACCAAGCGCATCTTCTTCAGCGCCATTCTGCTGTTCAGCTTCGGCTCGCTGCTGTGCGCCGCCGCCAACAGCCTCGGTTTCCTGATCTTTGCCCGTGTCGTGCAAGGGCTGGGCGGTGCGCTGATGCTGCCGGTCGGGCGGCTGGTGGTCCTGCGTGCCTACCCGCGCACCGAGCTGGTGCGCATAATGAGCTTCATCACCATCCCCGGCCTGCTCGGGCCGCTACTGGGCCCTACGGTTGGCGGCTGGTTGGTGGAAATACTGAGCTGGCACTGGATCTTCCTGCTCAACCTGCCGGTCGGCCTGATCGGCTGCTACGCCGTGTGGAAGTTCATCCCCGACCTGCACGGCGCCGAGCGCACCACGTTCGACGGCCCCGGGTTCCTGCTGTTTGGCGCAGCGATGGTATTGATCACCATCGCCATGGAAGGCCTGGGCGAACTGCACCTGCCGCACCTGCGGGTGATGTTGCTGCTGTTCGCCGGCATGGCCTGCCTGGCGGCCTACTGGCTGCGCGCCGGGCGCGACCCGGAGCCGCTGTTCTCGCCCAGCCTGTTCCGCGTGCGCACCTTCGCCATCGGCATCCTCGGCAACCTGTTCGCCCGTCTGGGCAGCGGCGCCCTGCCGTTCCTGGTGCCGTTGCTGCTGCAGGTGGCGCTGGGCTACTCGCCGGCCCAGGCTGGCATGAGCATGATCCCGCTGGCGGCGGCGGCGATGCTGGCCAAGTCCATTGCCCGGCCACTGATCGAACGTTTCGGCTACCGCATCATCCTCACCGGCAACACCCTGCTGCTGGGCCTGCTGCTGGCCAGCCTGGGGCTGGTGGACGAACAGACACCCTATTGGCTGTTGCTGGTGCAACTCGGTCTTCTGGGTGCAGTGAACTCCATGCAATTCACCGCGATGAACACCGTTACGCTCATCGACCTCGACGACGCCAGTGCCAGCAGCGGCAACAGCCTGCTGTCGGTGGTCGCGCAGTTGGCCCTGAGCCTCGGCGTGGCATGTGCGGGTGCCTTGCTAGGCGGCTTCACCGCGGCGGGCAGCGCCGAGGGTGTGGAAACCACCTTGGGCGCGTTCCAGCTGACATTCGTCACCATCGGCGTGATGGCCATGCTGGCGGCAGCGATCTTCCTGCAGCTGTCGCCGACGGACGGAAGGCGTGCCCGTCGTCCGGAACAACACATGGAGTCGTAGGGCGAATGGCCACGAGGCTGGTAGACTGTGCGGCATTTTTCGCTTCGCACCGCAGGCCCGCCTCGTGACCACCGAACCCACCGCCTTTGCCACCTTGCCGCTGTCCACTGCCATGCTGGCCAACCTGGACGCCCTCGGCTATGCCTCGATGACATCAATCCAGGCCCAGAGCCTGCCGGTCATTCTCAAGGGCCAGGACCTGATCGCCCAGGCCAAGACCGGCAGCGGCAAGACCGCCGCCTTCGGCATCGGCCTGCTCAACCCGATCAACCCGCGCTACTTCGGCTGCCAGGCGCTGGTGTTGTGCCCCACCCGCGAACTCGCCGACCAGGTGGCCAAGGAGCTGCGCCGCCTGGCCCGCGCCGAGGACAACATCAAGATCCTGACCCTGTGCGGCGGCGTTTCGCTGGGCCCGCAGATCGCTTCGCTGGAACACGGCGCGCACATCATCGTCGGTACCCCAGGGCGCATCCAGCAGCACCTGGACAAGGGCACCCTGGTGCTCGACGGGCTGAACACCCTGGTGCTGGACGAAGCCGACCGCATGCTCGACATGGGCTTCTTCGATGCCATCGCCAGCATCATCGGCAAGACCCCGTCGCGCCGCCAGACTCTGCTGTTCTCGGCCACCTACCCGGCGGGCATCAAGCAACTGGCCGCTGATTTCATGCGCAACCCGCAGCAGGTCAAGGTCGAGAGCCTTCACGCCGACAACCAGATCGAGCAGCGCTTCATCGAGATCGACCCGCAACAACGCCTCGAGGCCGTCACCCGCGTGCTCGGCCACTACCGCCCGCAGTCCTGCGTGGCATTCTGCTTCACCAAGCAGCAGTGCGAGGATGTGGTCGCCCACCTGGCCGCCAAGGGCATCGTGGCCCAGGCCCTGCATGGCGACCTGGAGCAGCGCGACCGCGACCAGGTGCTGACCATGTTCGCCAACCGCAGCACCTCGGTGCTGGTGGCTACCGACGTGGCCGCACGCGGCCTGGACATCGATGGCCTGGACATGGTCATCAACGTCGAACTGGCGCGGGACGCGGAAATCCATGTGCACCGTGTGGGCCGCACCGGTCGTGCCGGCGAAAAAGGCATCGCGGTCAGCCTGGTGGCACCGGCCGAAGGCCACCGCGCCCAGGCCATCGAAGACCTGCAGAAGAGCCCGCTGCGCTGGGACCAGCTGGACAGCCTGAAGCACAAAGGCGGCGAGCCGCTGCTGCCGCTGATGAGCACCTTGTGCATCGCCGCCGGGCGCAAGGACAAGCTGCGCCCGGGTGACATCCTCGGGGCGCTGACCGGTGATGCAGGCATCCCCGGCAAGCAGGTGGGCAAGATTGCGATCTTCGATTTCCAGGCGTTCGTCGCCGTGGAGCGACCGCTGGCCAAGCAGGCCATGCAGCGCTTGAACAGCGGCAAGATCAAGGGGCGCTCCCTGAAAGTCCGCATCGTCTGATGATTTTTGGGG
>MTEU01001164.1_pt2 | contig 15112 bp, 12 predicted proteins | sample 1042701 | NCBI WGS metagenome assembly MTEU01 (sample SAMN06185813, study PRJNA358809) | soil metagenome | isolation source: naturally attenuated soil | place: India | collected 2015-05-23
CCCCTTCATTAGAGAAGGGAGGTCACGAATATACTGTGCATCCATACAGCTAGTGCGGCGCATCGGGACAAAAGCGAACAAGAATGCCGATTCGCAAAACTACCGACCTTCACCCTCCGGCGTCCGCTACTAGACGACCGGTCTAATTCTGGTATCATTCGACCCCATGCCACCCTCCACCACCGCTGACGTCCGCCAGCACATCCTCGACACGGCCAAGCCGATCATGCTCCGCAAGGGATTTTCGGCGGTGGGGCTGAACGAGATCTTGCAGGCCGCAGGGGTGCCGAAGGGCTCGTTCTATCACTATTTCGGCTCGAAGGAAGCGTTCGGCGAGGCCTTGCTCGAATCCTATTTCACCGACTATCTGACGCACCTGGAGCAAATGCTGGTGCGCGGAGAGGGCGATCACGGCCAGCGGCTGTTGCGCTACTGGACCGTGTGGCAGCACGCGCAGAATGCGGACGACCCGGAGGGCAAGTGCCTGGCGGTGAAGCTTGGCGCAGAGGTGTGCGACCTGTCGCAGGCGATGCGCGGCGTGCTGGAACGCGGCACCGGGCAGATCGTGCAGCGGTTGGGCGCCTGTATCGAGGCGGCCTTGCGCGATGGCTCGCTGCGTGGGATCGACGATCCGTACGAACTGGCGGCCACGCTGTACCAGTTGTGGCTCGGCGCCACGCTGTTGGGGAAATTCCGGCAGGACGGCAAGCCGTTCGCGCTGGCGATGGCCGCGACGCGGCAATTGTTGAAGCTGTCGTAGCAGAGCACGGCTGGCGGAAAGACACCGCCAGTGGCGACGCGGAAGGCGCGTCGCTTTTTTTGGTTTCGTTACTAGACGACCGGTCTAATTCTCAGTCACCGTTCGATTGAACCGACAAGGATTCGCATCATGAAACTGCTGATCGTACTGACCTCGCATGACCGTCTTGGCGACACCGGCCAGAAGACCGGCTTCTGGCTGGAGGAACTGGCGGCGCCGTACTACGTGTTCCGCGACCAGGGCGTCGATATCACGCTGGCCTCGCCGCTAGGCGGACAGCCGCCGCTGGATCCGAAGAGCAGCGACCCGGCCTCGCAGACCGACGCCACCCGGCGTTTCGAGGCCGATACCGAGGCGCGCGCCGCGCTGGCATCGACGCGCAAGCTGGCCGACGTGTCGATCGACGATTTCGACGCCGTGTTCTACCCGGGCGGCCACGGCCCGCTGTGGGACCTTGCCGAAGACCGGCACTCGATCGCGCTGATCGAACGCGCTGTTGCCACCGGCAAGCCGGTCGCGGCGGTGTGCCACGCGCCGGGCGTCCTGCGCCATGTCAAGGGACCGGACGGCAAGCCGCTGGTCCAGGACAAGACGGTGACGGGCTTTGCCAATACCGAGGAAGCGGCGGTCGGCCTGACCGACGTGGTGCCGTTCCTGGTCGAGGACATGTTGAAGGCCCATGGCGGCCGCTACGAAAAGGCCGCGGATTGGCAGCCGTATGCCGTCACCGACGGGCTGCTGATCACCGGTCAGAATCCGGCCTCCTCGGAGGCGGTCGCGCACGCGCTGCTCGGCGCCGTGGCGGCACGGGACCATTGAGCCCGCCGCGCGCTGCCGCCTTGCCACCTTGCCACCTTGCCACTTGGCTTTACCCGCTGTTTCGATCTCACTGAAGGAAAACGATAGATGTCCGCGCTGTTCCAACCGTTCCAACTGAAAGATGTCACGCTGCGCAACCGGATCGCGGTGCCGCCGATGTGCCAGTACGTCGCCGAGGATGGCGTCATCAACGACTGGCACAAGGTGCACCTGGCCGGCATCGCGCGCGGCGGCGCCGGTCTGGTGATCGCCGAGGCCACCGCCGTCTCGCCGGAGGGCCGCATTACCCCGGGATGCGCCGGGCTGTGGAATGACAAGCAGGCCGAGGCCTTCGCCCCCGTGGTCGGTGCCATCAAGGCCGCTGGCGCGGTGCCTGGCATCCAGATCGGCCACGCGGGACGCAAGGCGAGCGCGAACCGGCCGTGGGAAGGCGATGACCACATTGCCGAAGGCGATCCGCGCGGCTGGCAGACGATCGCGCCTTCGGCGATCCCCTTCGGTGCCGGCCTGCCCAAGGTGCCGCGCGCGATGACGCTGGACGATATCGCCCGCGTCCGCGCGGACTTCGTCGCGGCCGCCGAGCGGGCGCGCGACCTCGGCATCGAATGGCTGGAATTGCATTTCGCGCATGGCTATCTGGCGCAGAGCTTCTTCTCGCCCCACTCCAACCAGCGCGACGACGCCTACGGCGGCTCCGCGGAGAACCGTGGCCGCTTCCTGGTCGAGACGCTGGCGGCGGTGCGCAAGGTCTGGCCCGAGCGCCTGCCGCTGACCGCGCGTTTTGGCGTGATCGAATACGACGGCCGCGACGAGGAAACGCTGAGCGAAGCCATCGCGCTGACGCAGCGGCTCAAGCAGGAAGGGCTGGACATGCTTAGCGTCAGCGTCGGCTTTTCGACGCCGGAGGCGAACATTCCGTGGGGTCCCGCATTCCTCGCGCCGGTGGCCGAGCGGGTCCGTCGCGAGACCGGCCTGCCGGTGGCTTCGGCCTGGGGCATCGATACGCCGCAGCTCGCCGAACGCGTCGTCGCCCAGCAGCAGCTGGATCTGGTGATGGTCGGTCGCGCCCATCTGGCCGATCCGCATTGGCCGTACCACGCAGCCAAGGCGCTCGGCGTGGACCGCCCTTCGTGGACCCTGCCCGCGCCGTACGCGCACTGGCTGGAGCGCTACAAGGTCGCCTGAGCGTGACCGAGGCCCCGCCACGGCGGGGCGTCGCGCGTGCTCAAGCGGCGGTGCCTGTGCCGCGCGCGTCCGCCTTGGCCGGGCGGCGCGCACCGGCCGTCGCGGTACAGCCGATCGAAGCGACGATGATGCAGCCGATCGCCAGCCATTGCGTGGCGCTCAGCTGCTCGTGCAACATCACCAGGCCCGCCAACGCACCCATCGCCGGCTCCATGCTGAGCAGGATGCCGAAGGTCCGCCGCGGCAGCCGCTTGAGCGCGACCATCTCCAGCGAATAGGGAATCGCGCTGGACAGCACGCCGACGGCCAACCCCGCCAGCAGCAACGGCGGGCTGAACAGTGCCGTGCCCGCATGGGCGAGGCCAAACGGGAATACCACCAACGACGCCATCAGCAAGCCTAGCGAAGTCGCCTGGCCCCCATGCGCATTGCCGGCGCGTTGGCCGAAGATGATATAGAGCGCCCAACCGACCCCCGCGGCGAGCGCGTAGCCGATGCCGACGGGATCGAGATTGTCGGCGTGCTCCCGCAACGGCAGCAGCAACAGCAGTCCCGCCACCGCGAAGGCGATCCAGACGAAATCGAGCGCGCGCCGCGACGAAGCGATGGCCACGGCCAGCGGCCCCGTGAACTCGATCGCAATCGCCAGCCCGAGCGGCACCGTCCGCAGCGACATGTAGAACATCAGATTGGTCGCGCCCAGCGCCGCGCCGTACAGCGCAATGGCGCGCGCATCGGCCCCCTTCAGCGGCCACCGCCACGGCCGCCACGCCACCAGCAGGATCAGCGCGGAAAACCCGACCCGCAGCGCGGTGGTCCCCTGCGCGCCGACCGCATCGAACAGGCTCTTGGCAAACGACGTGCCGACGCACAGCGAGGCCATCGATCCCATCAGGGCGAGCACGGCGAGCAGGGTGGAGCGGTCTTGGGACGATGCGGAGGACACGATTTCTTGTTGTTCAACTCGGCCGGCGAGCCGAGGGCTGGAACGATGCCGGCACGGAATAGGAAAGCCGCAAGTGTAGTGGAAGGTGGGGTGCGGGGCACACCGCGGGATGGGTGGAGTCTGGTTGCGCGGAACGACGCTGATCCGCTACCGGGGCAATTCACTTGGGGCCACGGCTACTGCGCCTCCGCGCTCCCGGCCGGCCCCGGCTGCGTTTCCCCGTTCTGTTCGATCTGCCTGGCCTTGCGCATCCCGCGCAGATTGAGTGCGGCCAGCGCGAACTGCAGCACCACCAGCGCATAGGCGCTGGTGTGCAGGCCCCAGATGACCCACAGTGCGTTGCTCAGCAGGAAGACCCAGAAGCCAACCTTCCGGCGCGTGGCGACTCGCGAACCGATCAGCCAGGTGGCCGCGACGGTGATGGCCATCGCGGGCCATTGCAGCATGTCGATCCAGTCCATCGCCTCTCCCGGTTGCGTGTCGGCCCATGCGGTCCAAACGTGGACCAGCATAGGTCGGGGCGGCGATCGCAGGCCACCGGCGTCGGGCCGCATCGGCTGTCAGCCGATTCCGACACCGGCGCCTTTGGTGACAGCGGTCAGCTGGCGAAGGTGACGTAGCCCTCGGGCGAGATCGGCCAGGCGGGGTTGTGGGCCACCTCCCAAAGATGCCCGTCCGGATCGGCGAAATAGCCGGAATAACCGCCCCACGATAAGGCGCGGGCCGGCGACACCAGTGTCGCGCCGCTGGCGACGGCCTTGGCGATCAGTCGGTCGACTTCCTCGGGCGATTCGACGTTGTGGCCCAGCGCCGAGCCGCGCGCGCCCGGGCTCGATGGGCCATGGATTTCCGCTTCGAACGAGCTTTGGGTCCACAAGCCGACGATCAATCCGTTGAACTGGAAGAACGCGATATCGCCGTTGTCGAATACCGGCGACCAGCCCAGTCCACCGCAATAGAACGCCTTGGCGCGGTCGAGATCGGCGACGGGCAGGGTAACGACGGAGATGCTTTGTTTCATGATGGCCTCGCTGAATGGGCGGACCGGCATGCCGATGCGGCAGCCGGACCAGCGTCGAACGAAAGGCTTCGCCGCAAGAAGCGGGCAGGGATCGAGGCGGCAGGCGAAGTAGACGCGCGCGACCCCGCCCGCTCGGATGCAGGCGAAGGTCGCGGGTCGGCGGGCGCCGACAGAACTCCGGGAACCGGAGCGGGCGGACTAACCGATACCGCCGCTGTCTTTTTCGACGGTGCGATTGTAGCGCTGGCGGGTGGCATCACAGGCAAAACCTGCTTGCCTTTGTCTGCAATGTCAGGGCTCTGGCGTGGCTTTACATTTGCCGACCTCGTGCCTTAAATGTTCCGCACCAGCGCCCTCCGCCGATCCCGCCTCCCACCCTCATCCCTCGCAGGTCGCAGACCGATCGATCCGGGCACACATACCACGTGATGGCCATCACCGCGCCACCGCGCGGCCTCCAGGCCGGACAGCCTGTCGAGGACGCTGCATCAAGAGCAAGACGAGAGGTGCGCCATGACCAGTGTGACCAGGGAAACCATCGACCAGTGGAAGTCGGGGATGCGGGGAGCGGTATTGCAGGCCGACGATCCGGGTTATGAAGAAGCGAGAAAGGTGTGGAATGCCACGGTGGATTGCCGGCCGACCGCGATCGCGCGCTGCGCCGGCGCCGCCGACGTGATCAGCGCTATCGGGTTTGCGACAAGACATGGCATGCGCGCGGCGGTGCGGGGCGGCGGCCACAATATCGCCGGCACCGCCGTCTGCGACGAGGGACTGGTGCTCGATTTATCGGGGATGCGATCGGTCGTTGTCGATCCGCAGGCACGGGTCGCATGGGTCGAGCCAGGTGCGACGCTGGCCGATTTCGATCATGAGGCGCAAGCCTTCGGGCTGGCGACGCCGCTGGGCATCAACTCGACGACCGGCGTCGCGGGGCTGACGCTGGGCGGGGGGTTCGGCTGGATCAGCCGCAAGTACGGCACGACGGTGGACAACCTGCTCGGTGCGCACATGGTGACTGCCGACGGAAGGCACCACCGTGTCGATGCCGACAACGATCCCGATCTGTTCTGGGCCATCCGCGGCGGTGGGGGCAATTTCGGCGTGGTCACGCAGTTCGAGTTCGAGCTGCATCCGGTCGGACCTGAAATCTACGGCGGCCTGGTGGTCTATCCGTTTGAACAGGCGGCACAGGTGCTGCCGCGCTATCGGGAGTTCATGGATTCGGCTCCGGACGACGTGACGGTATGGTCGGTGTTCCGCCTCGCGCCGCCGCTGCCCTTCCTGCCGCCCGAGGTGCACGGCAAACCGGTGATGGTGCTGGCCTGCTGCCATATCGGCCCCTCGGCGCAAGGTGCCGACGCCATCGCACCGATCCGCGAATTCGGCCAGCCCTATGGCGAGCATCTTGGTCCCATGCCCTATGCCGCCTGGCAGAAGGCCTTCGATCCGCTGCTGACGCCGGGGGCGCGCAACTACTGGAAGTCGCACAATTTCGCGCGGCTCGACGACGGCATGCTGGCCGTGCTGGAAGACGGGCTGGCGACGTTGCCGTCGCCGGAATGCGAAATCTTCATCGGTGCGCTGGGCGGGCGGGTCGGCCGCGTGCCGGTCGACGCCACGGCCTACGCGCATCGCGACGCCAACTTCGTGATGAACATCCACGGCCGCTGGCAGCAGCCCGCCGACGACCAGCGCTGCATCCAGTGGACGCGCGGCCTGTTCGATGCGCTGACGCCATTCGCGCTGGGCAGCGTCTACGTGAACTTCCTGACGCAGGACGAGACCACGCGGGTCGACGCCGCCTATGGCGCCAACTACGCGCGGCTGGCGCAGATCAAGCGCGAATACGATCCGGACAATCTGTTCCGCGGCAATCAGAACATCCGTCCGGCGCAGTAACGCCGTCGCGCCATTCCGGCACGCAACGCCGCCCGGTGGCGCGGCCTAGGCCGTCGCCACCTGTGGCGGTCGCGGCCGCGTCGCCACGGCGAACGCGATCTGCGCGAGGCCCGCGGCCAGGCCCAGCGATACGCCGACCTGCCATGCCAGCGTGTAGGAGCCGAGCGCGTCGAACAGCAGGCCGCCGCCGAAGGCGCCGACGAAGCTGCCGATCTGGTGGCTGAAGAAGGCCACGCCGCCCAGCATCGCTTGCCAGCGCAGCCCGAAGGTCTCCGCGATCCAGCCCGCCACCAGCGGCGCCACGCCGAGCCACAGGAAGCCCATCACCGCGGCGAACAGCAGCGTGCTCTCCGGCGTCGGCGCCGACGAGAAATACCAGATCAGTGCCAGCGAGCGCAGCGTGTAGATGCCGCCGAGCAGCAGCAGCTTGTTGACGCGCCCGCCGGCCCAGCCGAAGAACAGGCTGCCGAGCACGTTGAAGCCGCCGATCACGCCGAGCGCCTGCGCGCTGAGCATCGCGTCCATGCCGCAGACATCGAGATAGGACGGCAGGTGCGTGGTCAGGAAGACCAGTTGCATGCCGCAGACGAAGTACGCCATCGCCATCACCAGGAAGGGAGCATGGCGCAGCGCCGTGCCCAGCGCCTGGCGGGCGTTCTGCTCGATGCCGCTCGGCGACACGGGCGCCGGCAGCCGGTCGACCCGGCCGGCGAACCACGCGGCTGGCAGCATCGCCAGCGCCAGCACGACGAAGGCGACCATGCCGACACGCCAGCCGTAGCCTTGCGCGACCACCTGTCCGATCGGCGCGGCGATCAGTGCCCCCAGCGAGCCCGCGGCCGACACGATGCCGAGCACCGTGCTGCGCAGCGTCGGCGAGATCGGCCGGGCGGCGACCGCCATCGCGATCGCGCTGCCGGTGCAGGCCATCGAGGCGCCAATGGCGACGCCGGCGCCAAGCGTGACGCCGAGCATGCCTTGCGCCCCGGCCAGCAAGGCGAGCCCGAGCACATAGAGCGCGGCGCCGCTCATCATCAGCGGGCGGAATCCGATCCGCACCGCCCAGGCGCCGGCGATCGGCTGCAACAGGCCCCAGGCGAGGTTCTGCACCGCGATCGCCGCGGTGAAGTCCGATACCGAGATGCCGATATCGCGCGTCAGCGGCGGCATGAAGATGCCCAGGCTTTGGCGCAGGCCCATCGCCAGGCTCAGCATCACGGAGGCGCCGATCAGGATCGGCAGGGCGGGGCGCAACTCGCTGAGCAGCGAGGGAGTCAGGCGGGAGGAAGGCACGGCGAGGCTGTCTCGAAGAGATTTGTCGTTATGGGTATGGGGGACTGCGGTGCCGCAAGGGCTTGCGGCGCGGCGGCGTGAGGCGGCGTGCGGGGCATGTCCAGGGACGACCGAGCGTAAGTCCGTCCGTTCGGGGGTGTCAATTTTTCTCAAAGACGGACCGCGGCGGCCGGATCGTGGAACCGGCGCGGGGGGGGCGCGTGCGGCATGGAAATTGCAGCCGCCGCTCGGACATGACCACCACGCTGCCCGATTCCGTCCGCCGCCTGCTGCGCGAGCGCTTCGACATCCAGCGCCTGCGCCCCGGCCAGGCCGAAGTCATCGACAGCGTGCTCAAGGGGCACGACACGCTGGCGGTGATGCCGACTGGCAGCGGCAAGTCGCTGTGCTACCAGGTACCGGCGCTGTGCCTGGACGGCCTGACGGTCGTCGTCTCGCCGCTGATCTCGCTGATGCAGGACCAGGCCGAGAAACTGGAAGGGCTCGAGCTGGACCCGGCGGTCGTCAACAGCGCCGTCGGCGATGCCGCCGCCGATGCGGCGCTGGACAGCGTGGCTCGCCGCGACGAGCGGATCGTACTGACCACGCCGGAACAGCTGCAGGACCCCGAGGTCATCGCGTCGATCCAGCGCAATCGCATCGCCTTGCTGGTCGTCGACGAAGCGCACTGCATCTCGCAATGGGGACATGACTTCCGTCCGGCGTATCTCGGCATCCCTGACGCGGTCCGTGCGCTCGGACGGCCGCCGGTGCTTGCGCTGACGGCGACCGCCACCGACGCGCTGATCCACGATATCGCCGCGCAGCTGGACCTGCAGTCGCTGTGCGTGGTCAAGGCCGGCCTGTACCGGCCCAATCTGATCTATTCGGTCCAGCATGTCGCCGGCGACGACGAGCGGCTGGCGCAGGTGCGCAGCCTCGTCGCGCGCGAGAAAGGCGCCGGCATCGTCTATACGGCCACGGTGCGCGAAGCCGAGCGGCTGCATGCGGGCCTGAAGGAGGCAGGGCAGCAGGTCGCGCTCTATCACGGCCGCTGCACGGCCGGGCAGCGCCGCGACAGCCAGGCCGCCTTCATGACCGGTGAATGCCGCGTGATGGTCGCCACCAATGCGTTCGGCATGGGCATCGACAAGCCCGACGTCCGCTTTATCGTCCACGCCCAGCTGCCGGGCAGCCTCGACGCCTACTATCAGGAGACCGGCCGTGCCGGCCGCGACGGCGAGCCGGCGCGCTGCACGCTGCTGCATGACGAACGCGACAAGCGGGTGCAGCAGTTCTTCCTGTCGAATCGCTATCCCAGCGCCGATACGCTCGAGCAGATCGTCGCAGAGATGCGGGACATCGATGCCGCCGAACCGCTGTCGCTCGACGTCCTCCATCAACGGCTGCCGAACGTGGCGAGGCGCAAGCTGCAGGTCGCGCTGACGATGCTGTGCGAGGCGGAAATCGCGCGCCGCCACAAGGACGGCCGCTACAGCCGGCAGCCGGGCAAGAACGATGCGCAGGCGGTGCAAACCATCGCGGCCCAGTACGCCGAACGCAGCGGCAAGGACCGCGCCACGCTCGAGGCGATGCTGCACTACGCGCGCAGCGGCCGCTGCCGCTGGGCGATGCTGCTGGAGTACTACGGCGAACATGGCGGCCCGGAACGCTGCGGCACCTGCGACAGCTGCGTGCGGGCGGCCGAGGCGGCGCGCCATCCGGTCGAGCCGCTGCCCGAATCGAAAGCCGGCGCGGGAGCGCCGCGTTTCGCCGAAGGCGACAAGGTGCGCGCCCGCCGCCATGGCGTCGGCACCGTGGTGGCGACCACGCGCGAACGCGTCGATGTGCGCTTTCCTGATGGCGCGATCCGCCGCTTCGTGCCGCGCTATCTGAAGCGCGAGGCTATGCCTGCGGGCAGTACTACGGATAGCTGACGAAACCGTCAGCCTGGCGCCAGCGCCGTGACCGGCATGGACGGATAGCATCGGTGCCGCCCGATGTTCTCCGATGCCGCCATGCCTGCCGACCCTGTCTTCAACACGTCCCGTTCCCTGTCGTTCACGGCAACGCCCGCGATCGCGCTGGTGCTGCTGACGGCATTGACGCTTGCCGCCTGCGGCAGGCAGGATGCCCCCGCCGCTGCCCGCACTCCCGAGGTCGCCTATGTCACGCTGCAGCCCCAGCCGGTGGCGCTCAGCACCGAACTGCCCGGCCGCACCGTGGCCTACCGCGTCGCCGAGGTTCGGCCGCAGGTCGACGGCATCATCCTGAAGCGGCTGTTCAAGGAAGGCAGCGAGGTCCGGCAGGGCCAGCAGCTGTACCAGATCGACCCGTCCACCTACCAGGCCGCGCATGCCAGCGCCGCCGCGACGCTCGAGTCGGCCCGGCAGACCGCACAGCGCTACGAGCGGCTGGCACGCGAGCGGGCGGTCAGCCAGCAGGAATACGAGCAGGCGCGAGCGGCCTGGCTGACGGCGCAGGCGGCGGTGGACCGCGCCGCGATCGACCTGCGCTACACCCGGGTGCTGGCGCCGATCTCCGGGCGCATCGGCCGCTCCTTCGCCAGCGAGGGCGCGCTCGCCACCAACGGCCAGGCCAACGCGCTGGCCACCGTGCAGCAGCTCGATCCGATCTATGTCGATGTCACGCAGCCCTCGTCCGCGCTGCTGGGCCTGCGCCGCGATCTCGCGGCCGGTCGTCTGGAAGCGGCGGGGGAGAACGCGGCCCGCGTGCGGCTGATCCTCGAAGACGGCAGTGAGTACACCGAGCCGGGCCGGCTCGAGTTCACCGAGGTGGCGGTGGACACGGGCACCGGCTCGGTGACCTTGCGCGCGGTGTTTCCGAATCCGCGGCACGAGCTGCTGCCCGGCATGTTCGTGCGCGCGCGGATGCAGCAGGGCGTGCGGCCCGCCGCGATGCTGGCGCCGCAACGCGGCGTGACGCGCAACGCGAAGGGGCAGGCCACGGCGCTGCTGGTCAATGCGAACGACGAGGTCGAACTGCGCCGCATCGACGCCGAACGCGTGATCGGCGACAACTGGCTGGTCAGCGCGGGCCTGCAACCGGGCGAGCGCCTGATCGTCGATGGGCTGCAGTTCGTGCGGCCGGGCATGAAGGTGCGTGCGCTGCCGCTGGCGGAGGCAGCGCCGGCCAGCGCGCCCGCCTCCGCAGTCGCGGCCACCCCGGCGCGCGCCGCCGTCTCGCAGCGTTGAACGGAGCGCCCCGATGTCCCGCTTCTTTATCGAACGCCCGATCTTCGCCTGGGTCATCGCGATGGTGATCATGCTGGCGGGCGCGCTGTCGATCGGCGCGCTGCCGGTCAGCCAGTATCCGGCCATCGCGCCGCCGACCATCGCGATCCAGGTCAACTACCCCGGCGCCTCGGCGCAGACCGTGCAGGACACCGTGGTGCAGGTCATCGAACAGCAGCTCAATGGGCTGGACCGCCTGCGCTACATCTCCTCCGAGAGCAACGGCGACGGCAACATGACCATCACCGTCACGTTCGAGCAGGGCACCAATCCGGACATCGCGCAGGTGCAGGTCCAGAACAAGCTGCAGCTCGCCACGCCGCTGCTGCCGCAGGAGGTGCAGCAGCAGGGCATCCGCGTGACCAAGTCGGTGCGCAACTTCCTGATGATCGTCGGCGTGGTGTCGAGCGACGGCAGCATGACGCGCGAGGACCTTGCCAACTACATCGTGTCGAACATCCAGGACCCGCTGTCGCGCACGCCGGGCGTCGGCGACTTCCAGGTATTCGGCGCGCAGTACGCGATGCGGATCTGGCTCGATCCGGCGAGGTTGACCGCGTATCAGCTGACGCCGTCCGACGTCCGGGCCGCGATCCAGGCGCAGAACGTGCAGGTGGCCTCCGGCCAGCTGGGTGGGCTGCCGTCGGTCGCCGGCCAGCAGCTGAACGCGACGGTGGTGGGCAAGACGCGCCTGCAGACGCCCGAGCAGTTCCGCGAGATCCTGCTCAAGGTCAACGGCGACGGCTCGCAGGTCCGGCTCAAGGACGTGGCCGAGGTCGGCTTCGGCGGGCAGGACTACAACATCAATGCCCAGTACAACGGCCGGCCGGCCTCCGGCATCGCGATCCGGCTCGCCAGCGGCGCCAACGCGCTCGATACCGCCAAGGCCATCCGCGCGACGCTGGGCGAGCTTGAGCCGTTCTTTCCGCCGGGCATGCAGGTGGTCTATCCGTACGACACCACGCCGGTGATCTCCGCGTCGATCGAAGGCGTCGTGCGCACGCTGATCGAAGCCGTCGTGCTGGTGTTCCTGGTGATGTATCTGTTCCTGCAGAACGTGCGCGCCACGCTGATTCCGACCATTGCGGTGCCGGTGGTGCTGCTCGGCACCTTCGGCGTGCTGGCGGCGTTCGGCTATTCGATCAATACGCTGACGATGTTCGGCATGGTGCTGGCGATCGGACTGCTGGTCGACGATGCCATCGTGGTCGTGGAGAACGTCGAGCGGCTGATGGCCGAGGAAGGACTGCCGCCGAAGGAGGCGGCGCGCCGTTCGATGGGCCAGATCCAGGGCGCGCTGATCGGCATCGCGCTGGTGCTGTCCGCGGTGTTCCTGCCGATGGCGTTTTTCGGCGGCTCCACCGGCGTCATCTATCGGCAGTTCTCGATCACGATCGTGTCCGCGATGGTGCTGTCGGTGCTGGTCGCGCTGGTGCTGACGCCGGCGCTGTGCGCGACCATGCTGCGCCCGCTGCCGCAGCACGGTCATGAACATGGGCACGGGCACGGCGCGGCCAAACGCGGCCCGCTGGGCTGGTTCAACCGCGGCTTCGAGGCGGCCACGCGCGGCTACGAACGCGGCGTGGTGGCGGTGCTCAAACGGCGCGGCCGCTACTTCGCCGTCTACCTGCTGATCCTGGCGCTGGCCACATGGATGTTCACGCGGATTCCGACCTCGTTCCTGCCCGACGAGGACCAGGGCGTGCTGTTCGCCCAGGTGCAGACGCCGCCCGGCGCGTCGGCGCAGCGCACGCAGCAGGTGCTGGACCGGCTGCGCGAGTATCTGCTGCAGGAAGAGGGCGGCGTGGTGCAGTCGCTGTTTACCGTCAACGGCTTCAACTTCGCCGGCCGCGGCCAGAGCTCTGGCTTTGCCTTCGTGCTGCTCAAGCCGTGGCACGAACGCATCGGCGAGGCGACCAGCGTGTTCGATCTCGCCCGGCGCGCGCAGGCGCGGTTTAGCGGCATGCGCGATGCGATGGCCTTCGCCTTCGTGCCGCCCGCCGTGATGGAGCTCGGCAATGCGACCGGCTTCGATGTCTATCTGCAGGACCGTGCCGGTGTCGGGCGCGAGGTATTGATGCAGGCGCGCGACCGCTTTCTGCAGCTCGCGGCCCAACGTCCCGAATTGCAGCGGGTACGGATGAACGGCCTGAACGACGAGCCGCAATTTCGGCTGGAGATCGACGACGAGAAGGCGCGCGCGCTCGGTGTGTCGCTGGCCGAGATCAACAGCACGGTGTCGATCGCCTGGGGCTCGAGCTATGTCAACGACTTCATCGACCAGGGCCGCGTCAAGCGTGTCTATCTGCAGGGCCGGCCGGATGCGCGCATGAATCCCGACGACCTTGCCAAATGGTTCGTGCGCAACGACCGCGGCGCGATGGTGCCCTTCACCGCGTTTGCCAGCGGCAGCTGGGGCCATGGCTCGCCCAAGCTGCAGCGCTACAACGGCGTCGCGGCAATCCAGATCCTGGGCGAGCCGGCGCCGGGCCACAGCTCAGGCGAAGCGATGGCCGCGGTCGAGGCCATCATGGCGCAGATGCCGGCTGGCGTCGGCTATTCGTGGAGCGGGCTGTCGTACGAGGAGCGGCTGTCCGGCGCGCAGGCCCCGGCGCTGTATGCGCTGTCGCTGCTGGTGGTGTTCCTGTGCCTGGCCGCGCTGTACGAGAGCTGGACCATTCCGTTCTCGGTGATGCTGGTTGTGCCGCTGGGCATCGTCGGCGCGCTGGCGGCGACGCTGTCGCGCGGCCTGCCCAACGATGTGTTCTTCCAGGTCGGCCTGCTGACGACGATGGGGTTGTCGGCCAAGAACGCGATCCTGATCGTCGAATTCGCCAAGGCGCTGCACGATCAGGGCAAGGGCATCGTCGAGGCCGCGATCGAGGCAAGCCGGATGCGTTTGCGGCCCATCGTGATGACCTCGCTGGCCTTCGTGCTGGGCGTGGTGCCGCTGGCCACGTCGGTCGGCGCGGGCTCGGGCAGCCAGCATGCGATCGGCACCGGCGTGATCGGCGGGATGATCACCGCGACGGTGCTGGCAATCTTCTGGGTGCCGCTGTTCTATGTCGCGGTGCATCGCTGGTTCGGCGGAAAGTACGCCCCGCGGACCAGCGAAGCGTCGGCAAAGACCGCGTGAAGAACCTTACCGCCCGGGTATTTGTTACTCACGGGCCCGGTGCCCGGGCGCGAGCCGATGCCGGCGGCACAGGGCTTCCTCCGGCCGCAGGCGCGTCCTGACGCGGTTCGCGGCGCCTGCTGCCCATGCGACGTCGCCAATGGCAGGCTTCTTGCAGCTTGGCCTGCAGGCATCGTGACGTATGGAGGACACCATGGCACAGCAACCGCAGGGTGGACAGCGCGGACAAGGCGGGCAAGGCGGCGACGCAAGGCAGCAGAACGCCGCTGCGGACCCGGCGCAGCGTCCCGATCCCGAGGGCGCCAATACCGATGAAACCGTACAGGCAGAGGAGCGCGTCGCCGGCAGCGGCAACACGCTGGGCGACGGCATGACCGCCGGTGGCGCCGGGAACGTCGAGCAGCGCAAGGTCTTCAAGCAGGAGGACCAGCAGGATGAACAGGGTCAGCAGGGCAAGAAGCAGCAGGGCCCGGTGAAGATCGCTGTTGCGGGAGACGAACACGGGGACGAGGACGCGACCAGCCAGTAGGACGCGATCGCATCGATCCCATCGACAGGGGCCACCACGTCCCGCGTCGGACGTCAGGCACCCACAGCAGAGGAGCATCCGATGAAAACCACCTGGGTCCTGGTGGCCGACGAGGCCATCGCCCGTATTCTCGAAGGGCACAAGCCCGGCCAGGAACTGGCCTGCATCGATGAACTGACCGACGCCGGCGCGCATGCGGACGCCGCCGACCTGCGTCGAGACGCATACGGACGCCGCGCCGGCGCGGGAGCGGGTCCCGGCGCGGGGCCGGCGGTCGGCGGTGGCACC
>MTEU01002718.1_pt2 | contig 15106 bp, 12 predicted proteins | sample 1042701 | NCBI WGS metagenome assembly MTEU01 (sample SAMN06185813, study PRJNA358809) | soil metagenome | isolation source: naturally attenuated soil | place: India | collected 2015-05-23
CTCCCCTCTCCCGCTTGCGGGAGAGGGGCCGGGGGAGAGGGCAGGGGTATCCCCCTTCGCGACCGAATAATCCACCCTTCCGGACAAGCGAATTGCCGAAGCGCCGATGACTGCGGCAAGCTGCCCGCGGAAGGCATCGAGGCAGGAGACAGCATGACAACACCGACCACCGCGGCGCAGGCCGATCCCGGGCCGGACCGCGTCTACGCGGCCCTGCTGAACGAAGGGCGCTTTCGCATCCAGCACTGCCGCGACTGCGACCGCCACGTGTTCTATCCGCGCAATCTGTGTCCGCACTGCGGCGGCGAGGCGCTGGACTGGACCGATCCCAAGGGCACCGGCACCGTCTATTCGACCAGCGTCATCCGCCGCAAGCCCGATGCGGGCGGCGACTACAACGTCGCGCTGATCGATCTCGATGAAGGCGTGCGCATGATGAGCCGGGTCGAGGGCGTGGCACCGCAGGCGGTGCGCATCGGCATGCGCGTCAGGGCGCGCGTCGCGCCGGCCGCCGGCGACGGCGTTCCCGCCATGGTGGTGTTCGATCCGATGGAGGGCTGACGCGATGCCAGCACAATCGTTGCGCGGTGGCGTCGCCATCGTCGGCGTGGGACAGGCCGGACTCGGCGAAGCCCACGGCAAGACCGAAATGGAAATCCTGGTGGAGGCGGCCAAGGCCGCCGTCAAGGATGCCGGCATGTCGATGCGCGAGATCGACGGCATCGCCACCGCCAGCGTCGGCGCCACCATGTGGGTGATGCCGGTCGCCGAATACCTGGGTATCCATCCGAAGTTCGTCGACAGCACGATGATCGGCGGCTCCAGCTTCGTCGCCCATATGTTGCCCGCGATGCTGGCGCTCGAAGCCGGCATCTGCGACGCGGTGCTGGTCTGCTACGGCAGCAACCAGCGCACCTCGACCGTCGGCCGCGCCGGCATCGCCAAGGTGCGCTCGGTGCTGGACCCGCAGCCTTACGAGAACCCCTACCAGCCGATGCAGCCGATCACCTCGTACGCCCTGGCGGCCGCGCGGCACATGCACCAGTACGGCACCACGCGCGAGCATCTGGCCGAGGTGGCGGTGGCCGCGCGCAAATGGGCACAACTCAATCCCGATGCGCTGATGCGCGATCCCCTGAGCATCGACGACGTGCTGAACGCCCGCATGGTGTCGGACCCGCTGTCGGTGCGCGACTGCTGCCTGGTCACCGACGGCGCCGGCGCCTATGTGATGGTGCGCGCCGAACGCGCCAAGGACCTGGCCAGGCCGCCGGTCTATGTGCTCGGCAACGCCACCGCAACCTGGCATCGGCAGATCTCGAGCATGCCGGATCTGACGGTCACCGCCGCGAAGGAATCGGGTGAACGAGCCTTCGCGATGGCGGGCGTCAAACCGGCGGACGTCGACGTGCTCGAGCTGTACGACGCCTTCACGATCAACACGCTGCTGTTCCTCGAAGACCTCGGCTTCTGCGCCAAGGGCGAGGGCGGGCCCTTCGTCAGCGGCGGCGCCATCGCGCCCGGTGGAAGGCTGCCGGTCAATACGAACGGCGGCGGGCTGTCGTGCGTGCATCCCGGCATGTACGGCATGTTCATCACGATCGAGGCGGTGCGGCAGTTGCGCGGCGAATGCGGCGAGCGGCAGGTGGACGGTGCAGAGATTGCACTGGTGCACGGCAACGGCGGCACCTTGTCGAGCCAGTCGACCGCGATCCTGGGAACGGCCGCGACGCTATAGCCGGCTCGGCGTTCGAATCGGTGCTGCGACGGCATGCCGCAGCAAGCGAAAGCAATGCGGGCGAACGCTTAACGCGTTCGCCCGCATTTTTTCATTTGGCGACACGAGCCGAGGTGAAGTCGCGCGAAGTCGGCAATCCGGGTCAACGATGGCGCCGCGCCGCTCGTCTAGAGAGGGCGATGGCGATTCGCGGGCCGGTCAGGTGTAGTCCACCGGCCAGGGGATCGTCCGCGAGTGTTCTTCTCCTGCGAGCCTGCCCGCCCCATGACGCTGCCCACCTGCCCGATGCCCTCGTTCCTTCCCGCGACGCCGCATATCGGTGACCCGCGATCCCGCGCCTGCCAGCCGCCGCTGCGGCCGCGCGATGCCGCGCAGGTGGCGCGCACCGCGGCCAGGCTGTTTCTCGGCGAAGGCAGCATCGATGTCACGCTGGCAGCGGATGCCGGCGGCCGCCTGCGCTCGGTGTTCGCCGATATCGGGCGCGAATACCGCCTCCGACTGCGCGGCTGCGACCGGTCGATCGATCCCGACGCCGCCTGCGCCGCGCTCGAACTGGAGATGGGCGTCAAGGTGCTGATCCGCCTGAGCGATTGCCTCAGCGCCCTGTTCGATCCGCATGGTGCCGTGCAGGACCGCGTGCCGCACGACGATGTCGCCAGGCGCGCCGCGCTGATCGAGTGCGCGGCGGCGATCGCCGACGAGGCGCTGGTCTGCCGCGACGAGCACGCCGTCAATGCGGGCGCCGCGCCGGTGCAGCGCCGCCTGACGATTTCCGCGGGCGCAGGCGGCGAGATCCGCCTGCACAAGTTCTCGCGCTGGCAACGGCCATCGGATCCGCGCGGCGCCACTGAATCCGCGGCCGAGAGCGGCACGGCAGATTCCCCGGGGGCTCGCGGCACCGAGATGGACGCATGCCTGGCCTTCCGGATCCGGCCGTGGCGCCGCACCGGGCGCCGGCGCGACGGCGACCCGCGGCGCGTGCTGCTGCGCTGCCGTATCCGCCCGGTACGTGTGGGAGACGCGCGGCGCATGCATGAGGCCGTGGCGATCTGTGGCCCAGGTGTACGCGACAGGCTCGCCGCGGGCGACTGGCAAGGCGCGTTGCTCGCGCTGCTGATCCGGTTGTTCCGGCTGCCGATGCGTGGCCGCGGCGAACTCGCGGGCAGGGCGCAGCTGAAGGTCTATCCAATGCCACGCGACGGGCGCGCGGCGGTCGTCGTGCGGGTGGGCGGGGAAGGGACGCGGCGGCACGGATACCGTGCGGCCATCCACGGCGTCGAAGCGGTCAGGCAGGAACTGCAGAATCCGCGCCGTCTGCTTCCGGTGCTTGCTCCGGAGCCGGCATGCCGCGACGACGACCGCGTGCGCTGCTATTGAGCGTCGAGCCGTCGCGCGCGCCGTGCCATCCGGTGCGCGCGGTTTGCCGCAGCGCACCCACGGCCGTGCGGAAGGCGGCCTTAGCCAAATGCAAATGGCGAGCGGGCCGGCGCCCCCACACACTGCGGTGATGGCATCGGCGGAAGCGCCAGGGCTTCTCTCTATATGTAAACGGACCCAGCCCATGCGGACCGAACGTGCGCGAACAACAAAGTGCGCCGGCCGAGCCAGACCGTTCACCTCAGGAGGAGACGCATGGCAACGAAGCAAACACGATGGCGGCCCGCCGGCACGCTGGCGACCGTGCTGGGCGCGCTGGTCCCAGTGACGGCGGTGGCGGTGGCCTCGCTGGCGCTCAGCGAAGGCGCCGCCGCGGCCGAGCCCTATCCGTCGCGCCCGATCAAGCTGATCGTCGGCTATACGCCCGGCGGGCCGGTCGACACCGCGGCGCGCATCTATGCGGACTACCTCGGACGCGTGCTGAAGCAGCCGGTGGTGGTCGACAACCGTGCCGGCGCCAGCGGTGCGATCGCCGCCGAGATCACGGCCAAGGCGCCGCCGGACGGCTACACCCTGTACTTCGTCGCCAGCCCGACCATGACGATGACGCCGCTGATCCAGAAGGCGGTCAACTTCAATCCGACCCGGGATTTCAGCCATATCGGGCTGATCACCGACTACACCAACGTGCTGCTGATCAACAAGGACTTCCCGGCCCGCAACGTCGGCGAGCTGGTGGAGTACGCCCGCAAGCACCCACAAGGCGTGGCGTTCGGCTCGGCCGGCGTCGGCGCGTCCAACCATCTGTCGGCCGAACTGCTGGCGCAGATGAGCGGCGTCAAGATGCTGCACGTGCCGTACAAGGGCAATTCGCCGGCGATGACCGACGTGATCAGCGGCAAGATCGCCTTCATGTTCGATATCACGGGCACCGCGATCGGCCATATCCAGGGCGGCAAGGTGCGGCCGCTGGCGGTCACGTCAAAGGAGCGCAACGCCGCGCTGCCGAACGTGCCGACCATGGTCGAGTCGGGGCTGAAGGACTATGCGGTGACCGGCTGGTACGCGCTGATCGGCCCGCCGAAGCTGCCGGCCGAGGTGGTCGACACGCTGGTCAAGGCGCAGCAGACCGTCGGCGACGATGCGGCCTTCCGCCAGCGGATGACGCAGGGCGGCTACGACCTGAACATCACCGGGCCGAAGCCGCTGGCGGAGCGGATCGAGCGGGAGCTGCGGCTGTGGAGCGGGGTGGTCAAGACGGCGAAGATCGAGGTGGAGTGATCGCCCGTTGACGTGCAGGGGAACCGTTGCGTCGTTCCCGCGCGGGCGGGAACCCGGCGTCTTCCGAAGTCCCGACGTCGCGAAAGACGCTGGGTCCCCGCTTTCGCGGGGACGACATGGCAGGCCGGTGGAGCGCGCCTATTCCTCCACCACCGCCCATCCCTCCATCGCCTGCCCGCCCGCATCGTCGCCGGTCCACAGCAGCACACGACCGGGCTGCTGTTCGTCCCGGCGGCCGCCGACCGTGACGAGGTCGTGGTCGAACAGCGGCGCCATGCCGCGGAAGCCGAAGCGCCTGACGTTCGCCCGCGGCAGTTCGCGCGCCAGCAGGTCCATCATCAGCACCGCCTGCAGCGGGCCGTGGACGACCAGGCCGGGATAACCCTCGACGTCGCGCACATAGTCGTGGTCGTAGTGGATCCGGTGGCCGTTGAAGGTCAGCGCCGAAAAGCGGAACAGCATCACCGGATCGGCATGCAGCTGGCGCTGCCATTGCGGCTGGTGCGCCAGCCGCGGGCGCGGCGGCTGGGCCTGGCCCGGCTCCGGCATCGCGCGATAGACGATGTCGTGGCGTTCGCTGAGCGCCGTCTCGCCGTCGACGGTCAGTACATGGCGGACCGATACAAACCAAAGCTCGCCACTGCGCCCGGTCTTCTGCTGGACTTCCTCGATCGTCGAGGTACGCGTCACGGTGTCGCCGACGCGCAGCGGACGCTGGAAGTCCAGCTCGCTGCCGGCCCACATCCGCCGCGGCAGCGGCACCGGCGGCAGGAAGCCGCCCAGCACCGCGTGACCGTCGCGGCCGAGCTTGTGCTGCGGCGCGCGCGGCAGGAAATAGAGCCAGTGCCACAGCGGCGGCAGCGGTCCGCGCGCGATCGCGTCGCCGTCCAGGTCCAGCGTGGCGGCGAGCCCGAGCACGGGCTGCAGCGCCAGCGTTTCGGTGCGGCTTTCGCTGCGGCCGATCCACTGGCGCAGCGCTTCGAGGCTGGTATCGCCTTCGGTGTCCGTGCTGGTATTGGTTCTCGTTCTGGTTTTGGTGTTGGTATCGGCGTGGGCCGGATCGGCCGTCAATTGGTGGTCCACGGGAATCCTCTCAGGGTGGTGGGAACGGCAGGGACGGCAGTCTTCGCGTCCGTCTCTGCGAGCGTAGGAGTTCAGGCCGCGGCCGGCAACCAGTCCGCCATGCTGTCCGTGTGTTCGAGCGCCCAGACGCGCGCGATGATCGTGCGCATCTCCGCCTCGCTGGCGCCCTGGCGGAAGGCCGCCAGTTGCAGCGCCTTGGCTTCGAGCTCGGGCCGGCTCAGCGTGTTGTCCGGATCGCCCTTGGGCACGTCCACGCGCGCTTCCAGCGTGCGGCCGTCGGTGGTCGTCACGGTGACGCGGCCGATCCACTGGCGCGGATAGGCGGCGTTGATCTCGGCGTCGAGCGCCATCGCCACCTTGTCGCGGAAGGCCGCGACGCGCGCATCGCGCAGCGCGTGCTGCTCGAACTCGCCCAGGCCGGCGTGGCCATGCCAGGCGACCAGCCCGAGCACCGTGCCCATCGAGAACTTCGCCTGATGAATCGTGACCGGATCGACCACGGGACCGAGCACATCGATCGCGCCCTGATGCACATGCGCGGTCACGCTGGCGATCTGCTCGGGATCGACGCGCTCCCGCTGCATCAGCGCCTTCAGCGCGTCGGCGGCCGGGTGGGTGTGCCGGCATGAGGCGAAGAACTTGAACGAGGTCTCGGCGGTGGCCCAGCGCGTGCCCAGGCCGTCGGTCAGCCGCGCCGGATCGGCGTCGCTGGACATGCCGGCCGCCATGCCTTGCGCCCCCTCCAGGATACGGCGCGCGCCGGTGAAGCCGGCCCGCGCCAGATGCGCCGACATCAGGCCGTCGGCCGCCGCCTTGGCGGTATGCAGCTGCTTCGAATCGGCGGCGTCGCGCAGGAATTCCCACAGGCCCGCGGCCTGGGTGCCGGCCGAGCCCAGCGCCTGGTTGATGCCCTCGGCATCGAGCCCGTACAGCTTGGCGACCGCGGCCGCGGCGGCCAGCGTGCCGACCGTGCCGGTGGTATGGAACACGCGATAGTGCGAGCGGCCCATGAATTCGCCGATGCGGATGCCGGCCTCGTAGCCGGCGATCGCCGCGGTCAGCAGCTGCGCCCCGCTGCTGCCCTCGGCCTGGGCCGCGGCCAGCACCGCGGGAAACACCACCGCGGCCGGATGCAGCACCGAGCCGTTGTGCACGTCGTCCTGCTCGACCACATGCGAGGCCGCGGCATTGACCAGCGCGGCGAACCATGGCGAGGTGCGGCGGCGATCGACCAGTACCTCGGATGGGCCCTGCTGCGGGCCCATCGCCACGGCGAACTCCTGCAGCCGGCGGATCGCCGGGGCATCCTTGCCGGCGAGGGCCGAGGCGATCCAGTCGAGGAACAGGTCCTTGGTGCGTTCGACCACGGACGGCGGCACCTCGGACAGCGTGAAGCGGGCAAGGAACTCGCAGAGTTCGCGCGTGGGATAGGAGCTTGTGGAGCTGGGCATCGGCTTGGCGTGGATCGGGTTGGCGCGGCAGGGAGCGGCAGGAACGGCGGAACGACCGTCAGAAAGCTGCGGGCCTAGAAGGACCGCGGCAGGCCCAGCACGTGCTCGGCCACATAGGACAGGATCAGATTGGTCGAGATGGGTGCGACCTGGTACAGACGCGTCTCGCGGAACTTGCGCTCGATGTCGTATTCGGCGGCGAAGCCGAAGCCGCCGTGGGTCTGCAGGCAGACGTTGGCCGCTTCCCACGAGGCGTCGGCGGCCAGCAGCTTGGCCATGTTGGCCTCCTTGCCGCAGGGCTGGCCGGCGTCGAACAGCTCCGCGGCCCGGTAGCGCATCAGGCTGGCGGCCTCGACGTTGACGTAGGAGCGCGCGATCGGGAACTGGATGCCCTGGTTCTGGCCGATCGGGCGATCGAACACGACGCGCTCGCGCGCATAGTGGCTGGCGCGCTCGACGAACCAGTAGCCGTCGCCGATACATTCGGCCGCGATCAGGATCCGCTCGGCGTTCAGCCCGTCGAGGATGTACTTCAGGCCCTTGCCTTCCTCGCCGATCAGGTTCTCGGCCGGGATCTCCAGGTTGTCGAAGAACAGCTCGTTGGTCTCGTGATTGACCATGTTGCGGATCGGCTGGACCGTCAGGCCGTTGCCGATCGCCTCGCGCAGGTCGACCACGAATACCGACAACCCTTCCGACTTGCGCTTGACCTGGTCCAGCGGCGTGGTGCGCGCCAGCAGCAGCATCAGGTCCGAATGCTGCACGCGCGAGATCCAGACCTTCTGGCCATTGACGACGTAGCGGTCGCCCTGGCGCACCGCGGTGGTCTTCAGCCTGGTGGTGTCGGTGCCGGTGGTCGGCTCGGTCACCGCCATCGACTGCATGCGCAGTTCGCCCGCGGCGATGCCGGGCAGCCAGCGCTGTTTCTGCGCCTCGGAGCCGTGCCGCAGCAGGCAGCCCATCACGTACATCTGGCCGTGGCAGGCGCCGGAATTGCCGCCGCTGCGATTGATCTCTTCCATGATCACGGAAGCGGCCGTCAGCGGCAGGCCCGAACCGCCATAGGTCTCCGGAATCAGCGCCGACAGCCAGCCGGCCTGCGTCAGCGCCTGGACGAACTCTTCGGGAAAGGCGTCCTGCTGCTCGACGCGCTGCCAGTAGGCGGAATCGAAGCCGGCGCACAGATCGCGCACCGCTTCGCGGATTTCGGGGTAATGCGCATCGCGCGCCTGGTCGATCGTCATCGGAGGGCCCTTCGCGGGGAATCACGGGAATGCGGCCATTATTCCCGAGCCCGCCGCGCACCGACATTCGCATTTGCCAAAGAGCGGCTTAGGGCGCGCCTTACCTCGGCTCCCCGGCGGCACCGTGGCGGCGGCGACGGCTCAGACGGGCTCGCGCGCCGCGTCGATCAGGTAGTGGACCAGCGTCTCGGCGAACTGCGGCAGTTCCCGGCCGGGCCGGCGCACCAGGCGCAGCTCGCGCCGTGCCCAGTCGTCCTCCAGCGTGATGAAGCGCAGCACCTTGCGGCTGGCGTAGCGGCGCGCGCAGCTGTTGGGCACGATCGCGATGCCGGCGCCCGCCTCGACCATGCGGCAGACCGCGTCGAAGCTGCCGACCTGGATGCGCAGGCTGATGCGCTTGCCCATGCCGCTGGCGATGCGGTCGAGGAAGGACTGGATCGCGCTGAACTGGTTCAGGCCGACGAAGCGGCAGGTGTCGAGCAGATCGGCGAAATGCAGCCGCTTGAACTGCGGCAGCGGGTGGTTGACCGGCGCGATCACGATCAGCTCGTCGCTGCACAGCTGCATCACGTCGAGATCCTCGGTGGCGACCTCGCCGGCGACGATGCCAAGGTCCGCCGCGCCGGCGCCGATCGCCGAGACGATCTCCTGCGACAGGTGCTCCTCCAGTTCGATGTCGACGTCCGGGTTCTCCGACAGGAAGCGCGACAGCGCGCTGGCGAGGAACGAGTTGGTCGCGGTGGTGTTGGCCAGCAGCCGGACCTTGCCCTTGACGCCCTTGGCGTAGGGGCGCAGATCGGCATGCAGGCATTCGAGCTCGCGAAAGACCTCGCGCGCATGGCGCAGCAGCGCGTCGCCCGCCGGCGTCAGGCGCACGCCCTTGACCTGGCGGATCAGCAGCTGCGTCTGGAACGCTTCCTCCAGCTGCTTGATCCGGGTGCTCGCCGCCGGCAGCGACAGGAAGCTGCGTTCGGCCGCCCGCGTGAGGTTATGGGTTTCCCCTACGTTCAGAAACAGGCGCAGGTCGGTCAGGTCGTAATGCATCGTGTCGTGATGGGTTTGGCGGGATCGAACGAAGGGTTTCGGCCGGCGGAAGGCGTCTTTTGGGATTGGCGAATTCCCCTTTCGCTGCCGGCAATTTATCGTATATGCCGCTTCAATAGAACCTCGTAGGTGGGACAGGAGACCGATGATGACGGCGAAGGTGGAAGGATCGGCGGCAGCCAGGACGGCCGGCACGATGGCTGGCAAGGTCGCGGTGGTGACCGGCGCGGGGGGCGGCATCGGCCGCGGCATCGCGCTGGCGCTGGCCGCCGCGGGCGCGCGCGTGGTGGTCAACGATATCGGCGTATCGCTGAGCGGCGAGGGCGGCGATGCGGGACCGGCGCAGCGCGTGGTCCAGGAGATCCGGGCCGCCGGCGGCGAGGCGGTGGCCAACACCGACAGCGTGTCGAGCTGGCAGGGCGCCAACGCGATCGTCCAGTGCGCGCTGGACCGGTTCGGCCGCATCGACGCCGTGATCAACAACGCCGGCAATCTGCGCGACCGCATGTTCTTCAAGATGAACGAGGAGGAATGGCGCGCGGTGATCGACGTGCATCTGCACGGTACCTTCTTCGTCAGCCGCGCGGCCGCCCCTTACTTCAAGGACCAGCAGAGCGGGGCCTATGTCCATATGACGTCGACCTCCGGCCTGATCGGCAACTTCGGCCAGGCCAACTACGCGGCGGCCAAGCTCGGCATCGCCGCGCTGTCCAAATCGATCGCGCTGGACATGGCCCGCTTCAACGTGCGCTCGAATTGCATCGCACCGTTCGCCTGGAGCCGGATGACCAGCTCGATTCCGTCGGAGACGCCCGAGGAGCAGGCGCGCGTGGCCAAGCTGCAGAAGATGGAAGCCGGCAAGGTCGCGCCGATGGCCGTGTTCCTCGCCAGCGAGGCGGCGCGCGAGGTCAATGCGCAGATCTTCGCGGTGCGCGCCAACGAGATCATGCTGATGAGCCAGCCGCGGCCGGTGCGATCGGTGCACGCCAGCGAAGGGTGGACGCCGGAGTCGATCGCCGAGATCGCGATCCCCGCAATGCGCAACAGCTTCCATCCGCTGGAGCGCTCGCCCGACGTCATCAACTGGGATCCGATCTGAATTTCGCCACTGCCGGTGCCGCCGCGCTAGCACGGCCCGCCGGGTGCTGACGCCCGGCGCTTTCACTGTCCCTCTGTCCCGCTCTTCTCCCTCCGGCGTTCGGCCTCTTCCTCGATTCTGTTCGATCGATTGTCGCCGACGCGCAAGTCGCCGCGCATTGCGGTTTCCCCTGATCGTCGCCGACCGCCGTCGACGATCGCCATCGACGACCGCCGTTCGTCCCCCGATCCTTCGCCGACCATTCGACTCGCGCGCCGCATGTGGCCCGCAACTTGCTGGTGTACTGGCAACGGTGGCCGACGGATGCCGCCGCGCGGGCAACCGCGACGGGGAGACAGCGATGCGATCGACGCGGTCGAATGCAAGCTGGAACCTGTAGCGGTTTCGGCATTCCAATGGGCACGCACCCGCACGGTGCGCGCCACGATTCCAAAGGGGAGACGCGATTGCCTCGACGGTGCATGGAGACAACCGGCGAACGATGCTTCGCCACACCCGGGCCGACAGCAGGCCCACGCCCGGGCCGATGGGTTAACCCTGCTTTTCCGCAGCGCGATGCGCGATGTCGCGGCGCTGCGTTTTCATCCCGTTTCGATCCCTGTTTCGATGCCGGTCTCGCGCCCTGCGAACACGACCACAGCCTGTCGTGCGACGTTGCGCGCGAGGCATTGGCAGCAGCAACGATGCAGGATGTGCCAACGTACGACCCCACCCGTTCCAAGGTTTTGCAGTCCCGGTATGTCGACGATGCTCGTCGGAAGCAATCGTTACAAACGGGTCAGTGCAGCACCAAAGGGAAAGGTGTAAGGTGTGTCCCAGAACATGGTCGCACCGCCCAGTGCGAACCGGTCAGCGTGCCGCTCAGTCGCACGCAGCCAGGACGCAGTTTTCACGAGCAGGACAGCGCCGTTGCGAGTGCGCAAAGCGCGTCAACAAGCTCTTCCCCCTGGGCGTTATTTGACTATGATGAAGTAAAGACTTCGCAACATGGTCAGTCTTCCGCCAAGCCGGGGTGGCGGTATTCAAAGGCTGATACGTGGAATGAGGCAGGGTACCTACCTGCAGACGGACTGCGTTCGCCTCGGACGAGACTCTGACGGGAGTGAGGTATGGACATTTTCGGCCACTACGCCACGCGCTTCGAAGCTCGCAAGGAAGAGGAATACAGCATCCAGGAGTACCTGGAGATCTGTAAGAAAGACCCTACTGCCTATGCGACCGCGGCCGAGCGCATGCTCGCCGCGATCGGGCAGCCAGAGCTGGTAGACACGCACCACGACCCGCGACTGTCGCGCCTGTTCTTCAACAAGGTCATCAAGATCTATCCGGCGTTCCGCGAGTTCTACGGCATGGAGGACACGATCGAGCAGATCGTCTCGTTCTTCAAGCATGCCGCGCAGGGTCTCGAGGAACGCAAGCAGATCCTCTACCTGCTCGGGCCTCCTGGCGGCGGCAAGTCCTCGCTCGCCGAGAAGCTCAAGTCGCTGATGGAACAGATCCCCATCTACGCGCTGAAGGGCTCGCCCATCCATGAATCGCCGCTCGGACTGTTCTCGCCCGAGGAAGACGGCAAGATTCTGGAGGAGGACTATGGCATCCCGGTCCGCTATCTGAACACGATCGCCTCGCCATGGGCGGTCAAGCGCCTGCACGAGTTCAACGGCGACATCACGCGCTTCCGCGTGGTCAAGCTGCGGCCCTCGGTGCTGTCGCAGATCGCGATCGCGAAGACCGAGCCGGGCGACGAGAACAACCAGGACATCTCCTCGCTGGTCGGCAAGGTCGATATCCGCAAGCTCGAGGACTATCCTCAGGACGACCCGGACGCGTACTCGTACTCCGGCGGCCTGTGCCTGGCCAACCGCGGCCTGCTTGAGTTCGTCGAGATGTTCAAGGCGCCGATCAAGGTCCTGCACCCGCTGCTGACCGCGACGCAGGAAGGCAACTACAAGGGCACCGAAGGCTTCGGCGCGATCCCGTTCGACGGCGTGATCCTGGCCCACTCGAACGAGGCCGAATGGCAATCGTTCAAGGCGGACAAGAACAACGAGGCCTTCCTCGACCGGATCTACATCGTCAAGGTGCCGTACTGCCTGCGCGTGTCCGACGAGGTCAAGATCTACGACAAGCTGCTGCGCAGCAGCTCGCTGTCGGCCGCGCCATGCGCGCCGAACACGTTGAAGATGATGGCGCAGTTCGCGGTGCTGACGCGGATCAAGGAACCGGAGAACTCGAACATCTTCTCGAAGATGCGGGTCTACGACGGCGAAAGCCTGAAGGACGTCGACCCGAAGGCGAAGTCTTACCAGGAGTACCGCGACTACGCCGGCATCGACGAGGGCATGAGCGGGCTGTCGACGCGCTTCGCGTTCAAGGTGCTGTCCAAGGTCTTCAACTTCGACAACACCGAGGTCGCGGCCAATCCGGTGCACCTGCTGTACGTGCTCGAGCAGCAGATCGAGCGCGAGCAGTTCCCGCCGGAGCAGGAAGCGAAGCTGCTGTCGTACATCAAGGAATACCTGACGACGCCGTTCGTCGAGTTCATCGGCAAGGAGATCCAGACCGCCTATCTGGAGTCGTATTCCGAGTATGGCCAGAACATCTTCGATCGCTACGTGGTGTTCGCCGACCTGTGGATCCAGGACCAGGAGTACCGCGATCCGAACACCGGCGAGATCCTCGATCGCAACGCGCTGAACGACGAGCTGGAGAAGGTGGAAAAGCCCGCGGGTATCTCGAACCCGAAGGACTTCCGCAACGAGATCGTCAACTTCGTGCTGCGGGCGCGGGCCAACAACGGCGGCAAGAACCCGAACTGGACCAGCTACGAGAAGCTGCGCATGGTGATCGAGAAGCGGATGTTCTCCACCACGGAGGACCTGCTGCCGGTCATTTCCTTCAACGCCAAGTCCTCGCGCGAGGACCAGGAGAAACACGAGAACTTCGTCAACCGCATGGTCGAGAAGGGCTATACGCCCAAGCAGGTCCGGCTGCTGGTGGAGTGGTACTTGCGCGTTCGAAAATCATCGTAACGGCGCCTGCACGGGGCCTCTGAACGAGGGCAACCAATATGGCCACGGTCATCGATCGGCGGGAGAATGGCGGCAACAAGAGTGCGGTCAACAAGCAGCGTTTCATCAAGCGTTACCGCGAGCAGATTCGGCAAGCCGTAGCGAAGGCGGTGTCCGGCCGGAAGATCATGGACATCGAGCAGAGCGGGCAGGTGTCCATTCCGGTCAAGGACATCTCCGAGCCGATCTTCCACCATGGCCAGGGTGGCAAGCGCGAGTGGATCCACCCCGGCAACAAGAAGTTCGTCCGCGGAGACAGTTTCGACCGCCAGCAGCAAGGAGCGGGCGGAACCGGCTCGCGGGCGAGCGACTCGGGCGAGGGCGAGGACGATTTCGTCTTCACGCTCTCGCGCGAGGACTTCCTGAATTTCTTCTTCGAGGACATGGCGCTGCCGGACATGGCCAAGCGCCACCTGGCCAAGATCGCCGAGGTGCGCAAGGTGCGCGCCGGCTTTTCGATCGACGGCACGCCCTCGAACCTGTCGGTGCTGCGCACGATGCGCAGCTCGCTCGGCCGGCGCATCGCGCTGTCCGGGCCTTACCAGCGGCGCCTGCAGGCGCTCGAGCAGCAGTACAGCGAGGTGCTCGAGGAAGAGGGCCCCTATACGGCCCGCGCGCAGGAGATGATGAAGGAGATGCGCCATCTGCGCGCCTGCATCGACCGCGTGCCCTTCATCGAGAAGCTCGACCTGCGCTACAACAACCGCGTGCTGAAGAAGCGTCCGCAGGCGCAGGCGGTGATGTTCTGCCTGATGGACGTGTCGGGGTCGATGGACGAGAGCCGCAAGGACCTGGCCAAGCGCTTCTTCATGCTGCTGTACCTGTTCCTGAAGCGGAACTACGAACGCATCGACGTCGTCTTCATTCGCCACCATACGGTCGCCAAGGAAGTCGACGAGGAAGATTTCTTCCATTCGCGCGAATCGGGCGGCACGGTGGTGTCGAGCGCGCTGAAGCTGATGGTCGACGTGATCCACAACCGCTACCCGGCCAGCCAGTGGAACATCTACTGCGCGCAGGCGTCGGATGGCGACAACTGGGCCGGCGACTCGGAGCTGTGCGGCCGGCTGCTGCGCGAATCGATCCTGCCGCTGGTGCAGTACTACGCCTATGTCGAGGTCGCGTCCGAGGAGCCGCAGAACCTGTGGGAAGAGTACATGACGGTCAACGGCGCGCACGAGAACTTCGCGATGCAGCGGATCATCGGCGCGGACGAGATCTATCCTGTGCTGCACGACCTGTTTCAGAAGAAGGCGGCCTGACCGGACACCGGGCGCCGATGCGTTGACACCCTGGCGTACCGGTGCCCGGCATGGGGTCCATGCAAGGGCACCGCACCGGACAGGCCTTGGCTAACCGGCGGAGCTGCGATGGCGATCCGCCGACATGGGGGTGGGACATGGCATACCTCTCTACCGGTTCGGAGTGGACCTTCGAACTGATCCAGCGGTACGACCGGGAGATCGCGCGCATCGCGGCCGATTTCGGCCTCGATACCTATCCCAACCAGATCGAGATCATCACCGCCGAGCAGATGCTCGACGCCTATGCGTCCGCGGGCCTGCCGGTCGGCTACAGCCATTGGTCGTACGGCAAGCATTTCCTGGCTTCCGAGCGCAGCTACCAGCGCGGCCACATGGGCCTGGCATACGAGATCGTGATCAACTCGAACCCCTGCATCGCCTATCTGATGGAGGAGAACACGATGCCGATGCAGG
>MTEU01004710.1_pt2 | contig 15071 bp, 17 predicted proteins | sample 1042701 | NCBI WGS metagenome assembly MTEU01 (sample SAMN06185813, study PRJNA358809) | soil metagenome | isolation source: naturally attenuated soil | place: India | collected 2015-05-23
CGGGGCTGGCCGATACGCGCTTCAAGCTGCTGCCGTCGGACGGCACGTATTTCCAGTGCGTCGACTATTCGGCGATCTCGGAGATGAGCGAGGCGGACTTCGCGATGTGGCTGACACGCGAGATCGGCGTCGCGGCGATTCCGGTGTCGGCGTTCTATTCGCAGCCACGCGAATCGGGCGTGGTGCGATTCTGTTTCGCCAAGCGGGAAGAGACGCTGGCGCTTGCGCTGGAGAGGTTGCGCAAGCTGTGAGATAGCGCGCGCGGGCGGCGCGAGGCGGCCGCCCGTTACCCTCTCCCCCGCCCCTCTCCCGCAAGCGGGAGAGCGGAGAAAACCGGTACGGTGACGACGAGCAGCGCAAGCACTCGCCGGCCGGAGGTGTTCCCCTTCTCCCCGTCAGGGGGAGAGGGTTGGGCAGAGGGGGTGGTTTCGAAGCGCCCTGCCGCCTTACTTGTTCCGGCTCAGCATCAACTCGGTATTGGCCTTGCGGTCCGCATTGACCTTCTGCACCGTCGGCCGCTCGCTCATCCGCTTCAGATAGTCCTTGACCGGCAGGTCGGCCAGCATGTCCGTGCCGTAAATGATCTTGGTGCACGCCGACACCAGCGGCAGATGGACCACCGCGGCGCAGTCCGCCAGCGTGAAGCTGTCGCCGGCCACATACGGCGAGAACTTCGCCAGTTTGGCGAAGGCGGGAATGTAGCGGGTCAGCAGCTTCTGCTGGCGCTCCTTGACCCCGTCGCTGACCTTGCCACCGAAAAACGCCTCGGGATAGAGCTCCCGCACGGTCAGTTCCAGATACAGTTCCATGTAGGTGACCAGCTCGCGCACCTTGCCGGCGGCCAGCGGATCGGCCGGCAGCAGCGGGGTCTGCGGATACGCGGCCTCCAGGTATTCGGCGATCACCTCCGATTCGCACAGCGTGCCGCCATCGGCGACGATGTACGGCACCTTGCCCAGCGGCGAGGCGTTCAGGTCCGTCTCGCCGATCCAGGCCAGCACCTCCTCGAACGGCACATTCTTTTCCAGCAGCGCCAGCTTGACCTTGTTGTAGTAGTTGCTGGCGGCAAAGCCGCAGAGCTTCAGCATCGGTATGTCTCCTTTGTTGTGCTGCGTTCTCCCGGACGGGATCGGTGGCCGTGCCCCGGCTTGTCTGGCCGATCAGCGCACGCGCCTGCGCGGCAGTGCTCACGCAACGAGTGCAAAAACCGCACGAGCGTGCTAATTTAACCACAACTTTTTGGAAGCACGATGAGCACTTTGACTATCGACACCCTCGGCATCGTAGGCACCGGCGCAATGGGCCGGGGTATTGCCCAGATCGCGGCGCAGGCCGGCCTGACCGTCCGCCTGTTCGACACCAATCCCCAGGCCGTGGCCGCCGCCCGGCAGTATCTGCAGGACACGCTGGCCAAGCTGGCCGACAAGGGCAAGATCAGCAGCGACGATGCCGCCGCCACGCTGGCGCGCGTGCAGCCGTGTGGTGCGCTCGAGGAGATGGCCGATTGCGACATGGTGCTCGAGGCCATCGTCGAGCGGCTCGACGTCAAGCGCGATCTGGTTGCCAAGCTCGAAGCGATCGTCCGTGAGAACGCGGTGATCGCGTCGAACACGTCGTCGCTGTCGATCACCGCGATCGCGGTCGGCGCCAGGCATCCGGGCCGCGTCGTCGGCTATCACTTCTTCAACCCGGTGCCGCTGATGAAGGTGGTCGAGGTGATCGACGGCCTGTCGGGCGATCCGGCGGTCGGCGATGCGCTGATGGCGCTGTCGCGCCGCATGGGCCATACGCCGGTGCGCTGCAAGGACATGCCCGGCTTCATCGTCAACCATGCCGGCCGCGGCATGAACATCGAAGGGCTGAAGGCCGCGCAGGAAGGCGTGGCCGAGTTCGCCGACATCGACGCGATCATGCGCGAGCAGGCGGGCTTCCGCATGGGCCCGTTCGAACTGATGGACCTGACCGGTCTCGACGTGTCGCACCCGGTGATGGAGTCGATCTACAACCAGTTCTACCAGGAGCCGCGCTACCGCCCGTCGCCGATCACGGCGATCCGCCAGGTCGGCGGGCTGCTGGGCCGCAAGACCGGCGCGGGCTTCTACCGCTACGCCGATGGCCAGAAGCAGGTCCCCGCCACCGCGCCGGTGCCGAGCGCCCGGCCGGTCAGCGTCTGGGTCAGCCGCGACAGCGAGCGCGGCCATGCGATGGTGGTCAAGCTGCTGACCGCGATGGGCGCCACGCCCGAGGGCGGCAACGCCCCGTCGGCCGATGCGCTGATCGTGGTCACGCCGCTGGGTCTGGACGCCACCACCTGCGCGCTGCAGCAGGGGCTGGACGCGAGCCGCGTGGTCGCCATCGACACGCTGCTGCCGTTCGAGGCCACCAAGCGCCGCACGCTGATGACGACGCCCGCCACCAGCGTGGCGATGCGCGACGCCGCGCACGGCCTGTTCGCCAGCGACGGCGTGCCGGTCACGGTGATCCGCGACTCGGCCGGCTTCATCGCCCAGCGCATCGTCTCGTGCATCGTCAATATCGCTTCCGATATCGCGCAGCAGCGCATCGCGACGCCGTCGGACATCGACCTCGCCGTCAACCTGGGCCTCGGCTATCCGAAGGGCCCGCTGGCGCTCGGCGATGCGATCGGCCCGCAGCTGGTGCTCGAGGTGCTGCGCAATATGGAGCGGCTGACCGGCGACATGCGCTACCGTCCGAGCCCGTGGCTGTGGCGCCGTGCCAGTCTGGGCCTGTCGCTGCTGACCGAGGAAGCCTGACGCTTCCGGCCGCCCCCCCCGGACTTTCTTCCATCCACCACGCCACCGAGCCGAGCCGCCATGCCTGCCCAACTGCTGTCCGAACGCGTCGATGCGACGCTGGTGCTGACCATCTCGAATCCGGAAATGCGCAATGCGCTCGGCCCGGAGATCTATCTCGCAACGAAAGAAGCCCTGCAGGCGGCCGAGCAGGACAGCAGCATCCGCTCGGTGGTGCTGACCGGCGCCGACGGCATGTTCTGCGCCGGCGGCAACCTGAACCGGCTGCTGGGCAACCGCGCGCAGCCGCCGCAGGTGCAGGCCGACAGCATCACGATGCTGCACGCCTGGATCGAAAGCCTGCACGCGTTTCCGAAGCCGATCATCGCGGCCGTCGAGGGCGCGGCCGCGGGCGCGGGCTTCTCGCTGGTGCTGGCCTGCGATTTCGTGGTGGCGGCCAGCAATGCCAAGTTCGTGATGGCCTACGTCAAGGTCGGCCTGACGCCGGACGGCGGCGGCTCCTACGAGCTGGCGCGCGCGCTGCCGCGCCAGCTGGCCTCCGAGCTGCTGATCGAGGGCAAGACCGTCGACGCGCAGCGGCTCGCGCAGTTCGGCCTGGTCAATCGCGTGACCGAGCCGGGCGAGGCGCTTGGCGAAGCGCTGCGCCTGGGCCAGTCGCTGGCGGCGCAGTCCTCGCACGCGATGGGCCGCATCAAGGGGCTGATCAACCAGGCCGGCACGCTGTCGCTGAACGCGCATCTGGCGCAGGAGCGCGAGAACTTCGTCGCCGCGCTGCATCACCCCGACGGCGGCGAAGGCATCAGCGCCTTCCTGGAGAAGCGCAAGCCGACCTATCGTTGAAGCCGCACCGATCCCGATAAAAAGATACCGGAGACAGCATGAGCAGCAATCTTTCCCAGTTCGAGGGCACGCGCCCGGTCGCCGACCAGCAGCGCTTCGATACCGCCGCGCTCGAGGCCTGGCTGCGCGAGCATGTCGAGGATTTCGCCGGCCCGCTGACCGTCGAGCAGTTCAAGGGCGGCCAGTCCAATCCGACCTTCAAGCTGATCACCCCGGGCCGCACCTACGTGATGCGCGCCAAGCCGGGCCCGAAGTCGAAGCTGCTGCCGTCGGCGCACGCGATCGAGCGCGAGTACCGCGTGATGGCGGCGCTGGCGAATACCGACGTGCCGGTCGCGCGCATGTACGCGCTGTGCGAGGACGAGGCCGTGATCGGCCGCGCCTTCTACATCATGGAATACGTCAACGGCCGCGTGCTGTGGGACCAGTCGCTGCCGGGCATGAGCACCAGCGAACGCGCCGCGATCTACGACGAGATGAACCGCGTCATCGCCGCGATGCATACCGTCGACTACCAGGCCATCGGCCTGGGCGACTACGGCAAGCCCGGCAACTACTTCGCGCGCCAGATCGAGCGCTGGACCAAGCAGTACAAGCTGTCCGAGACCGAGAAGATCGACGCGATGGACGCGCTGATGGACTGGCTGCCGCACCATATCCCCGAGGAAGACCAGGACCTGACCAGCATCGTCCACGGCGACTACCGGCTCGACAACCTGATGTTCCACCCCACCGAGCCTCGCGTGCTCGCGGTGCTGGACTGGGAACTGTCGACGCTGGGCCATCCGATGGCCGACTTCGGCTACCACTGCATGAGCTGGCATATCGCGCCGGGCCAGTTCCGCGGCATCGCCGGGCTCGACTACGCCGCGCTCGGCATTCCGGACGAGGCGACCTACCGCCGCATGTACGAGCAGCGCACCGGGCGCCAGATCACCGGCGACTGGAACTTCTACCTGGCCTTCAGCATGTTCCGCATCGCCGGCATCCTGCAGGGCATCGCCAAGCGCGTGGTCGACGGCACCGCTTCGTCCGCGCAGGCGGTCGACGCCGGCAAACGGGCCCGGCCGATGGCCGAGATGGGCTGGCAGTACGCGCAGAAGGCGAAGCAGCGGATCGCCTGAGCCCGGCACCGGCGACCAAGGCTGGCCTGACAAGGGTCGGCGCGGCGACAAGCCGTGCCGGCCTTTTTTGTTGTGCGGAGCAAAGCTGGCGCGGGCGCCATATTGTCTGATGACATATAACAGACGGGGCTACTGGACCCCCGGGATTTCCCTGAACCCAGCAAAATTTCGCCGCTTTCCCGCTGGACGGCGTGCATTCCGGCTTTTATGATGGCGACCATTGTTGTATGACGACTGACAAATAACCCGTTCCGGAGACATCATGCAAACACGCCGCCGCTTCCTCCAGCTCGCCTCCACCGCCGCCCTCGCCGCTGCCTCTACCACTCTGGTGGCGCCTGCCCTGGCAGCCGATACCTGGCCGAACCGGCCGATCCGGCTGGTGGTGCCCTATCCCGCCGGCGGGTCGTCGGACATCATCGCCCGCCTGATCAGCAAGCAGCTGGGCGAGGCGCTGGGCCAGCCGGTGGTCGTCGACAACCGTCCGGGCGCCAACGGCAACGTCGGCGCCGCCTTCGTGGCGCAGTCTGGCGGCGACAACCACACGCTGCTGCTGTGCGACGTCGGTGCGCTGGCGATCAGCCCGTCCGTCTACACCAAGCTGACCTTCGACCCGGCCAAGGACCTGAAGGGCGTCAGCATGCTGGCCTACTCGCCGCACATGCTGGTGGTCAACCCGTCCGTGCAGGCCAATACGCTGAAGGATCTGGTCGAGATGTCCAAGCGCGGCGAGCTGAATTTCGCCGTCACGGCGATCGGCAGCGCCCCGCATCTGGCCGGCGTGGCCGTGCAGCAGGCCACCGGCGCCAAATGGCAATACGTGCCGTACAAGGGCGGCGCGCAGGCGATTGCCGATACGGTCGGCGGCACCGCGCAGGTGCTGATGAACGGCATGCTGGCCACGCTGCCGCATGTGCAGAGCGGCAAGCTGAAGGCGATCGCGGTGTCCAAGCGCACGCGCATGCCGCTGGTCGGCAACCTGCCGACGATCGCCGAACAGGGCGTGGCCAACTTCGAATCGGGCACGTGGCAGGGCGTGATGGCGCCGGCCAGGATGCCGGACGCCGCCGTGACGCGCCTGAACGCCGAGCTCGTGCGCATCATCCGCTCGCCCGAAGTGCGCGCGCAGCTGGCCGGCCAGGGCGCCGAGGTGGTGACGATGACGCCCGCCGAGACCAATCGGTTCTTCGCCACCGAGAAGACCCGCTGGGCCGCGGTGGTCAAGCAGGCCGGCATCAAGCTCGACTGACGGCTGTCACAGGCCTGCGGGCCCGTGGCGTCACGGGCAGCGTCGGGGCGTCAAGCGTATACTGGCCGTTGCTATAGGTTTTCGCCCGTTCGCTGTGTCCGCCCTCACTCCCCACGACGCCCACGACGATCCCCGCCCGCTGCCGCCCAACCGGCCCGACGACGACGCCTGCTGCGGCAGCGGCTGCAGCCCCTGCATCTTCGATTTCTACTACGAGGAAATGGAGCGCTACCGGCAGGCGCTGAAGGACTGGCTGGTGCGGCATCCCGAGCAGGCATCCTCGTCGTGACCGCCCAGATGCCGGGCGCTGCCGCCCCGATTGCCTCCTCGATTGCCTCCTCGCTCGCAACCGACGGTCCGCCACATGGCGATGCCGAGGCGCTGATCGACTTCGTGCGCCGCCACCCGCGGCTGCTGGTGCTGACCGGCGCCGGCATCAGCACCGACTCGGGCATCCCCGGCTACCGCGACGCCGATGGCAACTGGCGTGCGAGCACGCCGATCCAGCACCGCGAGTTTCTCGAATCTCACGCGCGCCGGCAGCGCTATTGGGCGCGCAGCATGGTGGGCTGGCCGATCATGTCGCGCGCCTTGCCCAACGACGCGCATCGCGCGCTCGCCCGGCTGCAGCAGGCCGGGCATGTCGAGGCATTGGTCACGCAGAATGTCGACGGCCTGCATCAGGCCGCCGGCAGCACCGGCGTGATCGAGCTGCACGGCAGCCTCGCCTCGGTGGTCTGCCTGGCTTGCGGCGAACGGCATCCGCGCGCCGAAATCCAGCGCGAACTCGAAGCGGCGAACCCCGCCATCGCCGGCCTGTCCGCCGTGCCGTCGGCCGACGGCGACGCGCATCTCGAGCCCGACGATCTGCACGGCTTCACGGTGCCGCACTGCCGCCGCTGCGCCGGCGTCATCAAACCCGATGTGGTGTTCTTCGGCGACTCGGTGCCGCGCGATCGCGTGGCCGCGGTCCACGAGGCATTGCAGCGCGCCGATGGGCTGCTGGTCGTCGGCTCCTCGCTGATGGTCTTTTCCGGATACCGCTTCTGCGTCGCCGCCGCGCAGGCCGGCAAGCCGGTGGTTGCCATCAATCTCGGCCGCACCCGCGCCGACCCCCTTCTGACGATGAAGATCGCCGCGCCCTGCGGCACCACGCTGACGCGCCTCGACGCCGCGCTGCGCAACATCGCCGCCTGACTTCGCTGCCAATTCGATACGAATAAGTCGCAAATCGGAAACGGCCGTAAACCATCGACAGTTGAGATACCAATTCGGTAGCAGCATGTGACGCGTCGTTGGTTGTGGCGCGGGGTCGACAGCGAATGTTCGTCGCGACAGCGCCCCGACCTCGACGTACGAACCGTCCGCGCGCCTTGGATGCCATGCCGGCCATGGACGTCGAATCCATCCTGCCCGAGGGAATTACCATGCCCGTCTCCTACCTGACTTCGATGCCGACCCAGCAGTCCTATGCCGCCAAACCCTTGTTCGAATCGCAACTGCATTTCCCGGAGCTGACCGCCGAACAGCTTCCCGCCTTTATCGAGAACGCCGAACGGTTGCTGCTCCAGGAAAAGCGAATCAAGCTGTCGGTCAATGGAACCCCCCTGCCGCTGGCGGAGATGGTGGGCAATAGCAATGACCGGGAGGGCGCAGTCATTCTCACGGGCATCGCGGAAGCCCTGCCCCGCGCCTTCGAGAATCATTCTGACGTCGAGGTTCGCGATCTGGCGTTTTATGAAGCAGCGGGCCTGATTGCCAGCCCAGCGTTCTGGGAGGCAACCGAAGACGCGATGAAAGCGACGCTGAACCTGGGCACCACGGGCGGCGACATCCGCCTGCACGACGCGGCGCAGCTGGGAATGAATGTCACGCTGGCCAAGGATGGGAAAAGCCTTGAGTGCCATATCAGCGCCACCTGGAAAGAGTTCACCGCCGGTGCGAAGTGGCACGCCATGACCGGTCTTGAACCCGTGATGAAGGCGGACGTGCGGATGCGGATCCCGCTGAAGCGAAAAGGCGGTCAGCAGGAATTGCAGCCGACCTTCGTTTATCTGCACGCCAACAGCCCTGTCCCTGAAATCGCCAGCAAGCTTAAGGAACGGAAGACCACGCTGGGTCAGGCCCTTCTCAACGCGCTGGCCAGCCTTCCGCTGCTCGGTCGCCTGTTCCGGGGCGTGCAGATCAAGGTGTGTGTCGGGGAAAACTTCCGTGGCCATGGGCTCGCCTGCATGCCGGCCGATCTGGGCGACAGAGACTGGATCGGCCGGGGACATGACAGGCGCCTGGGACACCATCTCGCCGCGTGCACCCACATCACCGCAAAACGGCTGACGCACCGGCCAAACGCGACCCGGCACCTGACTCGCGCCATGGCCGCGGCGCAGGTTAACGCCAACGAAGTGGCTCCGCTGAAAGTCCTGTTGGCTCACCGGGCACCCGAATTGAGAGTCAAGGCCAACATGGTCGAACGCCTGGACCATTGGGCGTTCCAGCGTGGGCTCAACGATCCAGCAGCAAACGAGATTGCCGGCCAGCCGCCGCAGGAAGTGCCGGCGCGCCCGCTCGATGTTCCGCCGCCGCCCGATGAGGTGCCGCCGATCGGCCCGACCGTCGAGGCGCTTCAATCCCAGCTGCAAGAGTTCCAACAAACCTTGGAGGCTGAACGGAGCGCACGGCAGCAGGCGGATACCGAACGCGATGGATTGCGCTCGGAAACGGAGAAGCTGAGGGTGCAACTTGCGGCCCTGCAGGAAGAGCGATTGCAGCTGACTGGGGAACTCGAAGAGTTGAACGCGAAATTCATGAAGACGCATACCGCGCTGATGGCGACGCGAAGCCCGCTCGTCTCCATGCCGCATAGCCTGGACGGCGGCCCCATCCCCAACGGAATCGTCAGGAACCGGGCACAGTCAATCTCGAACCAAAGAAGCACGAGACCCGCGGCGCCTGGCGCCAATACGTCAACCACGACGCGCACAGCCGCGATACAGGCTACACCGGTGGCTCCGACCACGACCGAGGCTCGGGCTACGACCGAGGCACCGGCTACAACCGAGGCACCGGCTACGACCGAGGCACCGGCCACAACCGAGGCACCGGCCACAACCGAGGCACCGGCTACGACCGGCACATCCGCTACATCGGCGACAACCGCCACGACAGGCACGACGACGTCCACGGATGACGCATAGCAGGCCGGGTGAACCGCTTTTTGCCGCCTTGCGCCAGATGGCCGCCGCCCGGCGGCAATGGCGGACGCTCGTCAGCTCGCGACGTCCGCCATACCCGTGCCCAACTCTCCGATCACCGCCCCCAACTGCTCCCGCAACCACCGATTCGCGCCGTCATTCTCGCCGCCAGCATGCCAATACAAGTGCAGCTCCAATGACGGCACCTTGAACGGCAGCGTCAGCAGGCGGTTGCCATACGCCTCGTTGGCGATGCGCGCATAGCGCAGCGGCAGCGTCGCCAGCAGGTCGGTGCAACTGACGATGCGGCACGCGGCCGCGTAGTGCTGGCAGCGCAGCCGCACCCGCCGCGTCATGCCCATCCGGTGCAGCGCCTGGTCCTCCAGCCCCGCCCCGCGCCGCCGCGACGACACGTGCACGTGCTCGGCGGCCAGATAGCGCTCCAGCGTCAATTCCTTCTTCACCAAGGGATGGTCGCGCCGGGCCAGCACCACCATCGGGTCGGCCATGAACTGCGCGTGGTGGATCGCCGGCGAGACCGGCAGCAGGATATCGATCGCGGCATCGAGCGTGCCGGCCAGCAACTCCGATTCCATCTCGCGGCGGTCGAAGCGAACCGCGGCGATGTCGACGTGTGGCGCCACCGCGGCGACGCGCGACATCAGCGGCGGCAGCAAGGTCGATTCCAGCGCGTCGCGCATGCCGATGGTGAAACGCCGCACCGTCGCGGCCGGATCGAAATGCGGCGTGTCCTGCAGCGTCCGCGCGAACGACTGCAGCGCGGTGCGTACCTCTCCGGCCAGCGAGCGGGCCAGCGGGGTCGGCGCCATGCCCTGCCCGCGCCGCTCGAACAGCGGGTCGTCGAACAGCGTGCGCAATCGGCCGAGCGCATGGCTGACCGCCGGCTGCGTCAGGTTCAGCTGCCGGGCGGCCGCCGTGATGCTGCCTTCGGTATAGATGGCGTCAAACACGACGAACAGGTTCAGGTCGATGCGGGAGAGCTGCATGGCGGCGATTGTGTCATGGAATGCAGCATATTGATACCATCGAATCCAGAAAATTCATTTTTCATATTCCATGGATTCGGATAGAGTGGCCTCAGTCGGCGTATATCGCGCCCGCCCGCCGTCTGTCCGGTCCGCCCTCACGCGGCCCCGGCAGCCCCGGCGGGGCCAAATCGCAGGGGTTGTGAGGAGACACCATGGATTTCGAATACTCGCCCAAGGTCAAGGAAATGCGCGCCAGGTTGCTGGCCTTCTTCGACCAGCACATCTATCCGAACGAGAAGCGCTTCCACGCCGAGATCCAGGCCAACCGCAAGGCCGGCAACGCCTGGGTGCCGAGCCAGCTGATCGAGGAATTGAAGCCGCTGGCGCGCGAGGCCGGCCTGTGGAACCTGTTCCTGCCGCGTTCGAAGCGCGCGCCCGAAGGACTGTCGAACCTCGAATACGCGACGCTGTGCGAGATCATGGGCCGCGTGCCCTGGTCGCCCGAGGTATTCAACTGCGCGGCGCCCGACACCGGCAACATGGAGACGCTGGAGCGCTACGCGTCCGAGGAACTGAAGGACAAGTGGCTGGAGCCGCTGCTGCGCGGCGAGATCCGCTCCGCCTTCCTGATGACCGAACCGGACGTGGCGTCCTCCGACGCGACCAATATCCGCTGCAGCATCGAGCGCGATGGCGACCACTACGTGATCAACGGCACCAAGTGGTGGTCGTCGGGCGCCGGCGACCCGCGCTGCAAGGTCTATATCGTGATGGGCAAGACCAATCCCGATGCGGGCCGCCACGAGCAGCAGTCGATGATCGTGGTGCCGGCCGACACGCCGGGCATCACCGTCAAGCGCCATCTGCCGGTGTTCGGTTATGACGACGCGCCGCACGGCCACATGGAGATCGAGCTCAAGAACGTGCGCGTGCCGGCGGACAATATCCTGCTGGGCGAGGGCCGCGGCTTCGAGATCGCGCAGGGCCGCCTCGGCCCGGGCCGCATCCACCACTGCATGCGCAGCATCGGCGTGGCCGAGCGCGCGCTGGAACTGATGTGCAAGCGCAGCCTGGAGCGGGTCGCGTTCGGCAAGCAGATCGCCCGCCATGGCGTCACGCAGGAGCGCATCGCCGAGGCCCGCTGCGAGATCGAGATGGCGCGCCTGCTGACGCTGAAGGCCGCGTACATGATGGACACGGTCGGCAACAAGGTCGCCAAGGCCGAGATCGCGATGATCAAGGTCGTCGCGCCCAATGTCGCGCTGAAGGTCATCGACTGGGCGATCCAGGTGCACGGCGCCGCCGGCGTGTCGGAAGACTTCCCGCTGGCCTCGTGGTGGGCGCACCAGCGCACGCTGCGTCTGGCCGACGGTCCGGACGAGGTGCACCGCAACGCGATCGCCAAGCTGGAACTGGCCAAGCACATGAGCCTGAATCCGGACGAGATCCAGATGCCGGTCACGCGCGGCGGCTGATGCCGTCGTCACGATAAAAAACACCCCGCGGCCATCCGGCCGCACGACTCCAGGGCGGCTGCGCCGGCAGCAAGCCATCCACGCGCAGCCTGTCTGCGCGTTTTTTTCTTCTGTGATTAAATGCGTCGGTCCATTCAACCGGCGCTGCGCTGCCGAGTCTGCGGCGCCCTTCTCCCGTCCAGGAGCTTCCTCGATGATCGATGTCTACAGCTGGGCCACGCCCAATGGCCACAAGGTTCATATCATGCTGGAAGAGTGCGGCCTGCCCTACCAGGTGCACCCCATCAATATCGGAGCCGGCGACCAGTTCGGCGAGGAATTTCTGAAGATCAGCCCGAATAACAAGATCCCGGCGATCGTCGACAGCGAAGGGCCGGACGGCAAACCGATCTCGCTGTTCGAGTCGGGCGCGATCCTGGTGTATCTGGCCGGCAAGACCGGCAAGTTTCTGCCCGAGGACGTGCGCGGCAAATACGAAACGCTGCAATGGCTGATGTTCCAGATGGGCGGCGTGGGACCGATGCTGGGCCAGGCGCATCATTTCCGCATCTATGCGCCAGAGAAAATCGAATATGCGATCAACCGCTATACCAATGAAGCGCGCCGCCTCTATGGCGTGATCGACAAGCAGTTGTCGAATCGCCCCTGGCTGGCTGGCGACGAATATACGATCGCCGATATCGCGACCTTCCCGTGGCTGCGCAGCTGGCAGAACCAGGGCATCGAACTGGACGACTATCCGCACCTGAAGCGCTGGTTCAATACGATCGCTGAACGCCCGGCGGTCAAGCGCGGCGTCGAGGTACTGGCACGCGAACGCAAGCCGCTGCATACCGACAAGGAACGCGAGATCCTGTTCGGCGCGACGCAATACGCCCGCCGCTGAGCCGAAAGCCGCCCTCCGGCACCGAAGACCCCCAGCGAACGCTGGGGGTTTTTTCATTGGACGAGCGCTTGTGTGCGGGGCGCGGCTCGCGCCAGCGGATCCGTCGGCGGGTCGCCGTCGCCCCATTCCTTAACTAAAACGCGCTGTTCTTTAGATTATTGAGAGATCGATTCAGGTGAATACCTGTATGACATTCACCTCCGAACATGAGAAAAAAGCGTTACGCGCTTTTGATTTCCCGATGCCGGCGCAGATTTTCAACACTTTACGCAATCTATAGTGTTTATATCGAAGGTTATGTTGTCTGACACCGATTGTGCGACGGACTCTAGGATGTCGAGTCGATCAGGCGAATCCCTTAACTTCCTTCAAATTCCTCTCTCCCCCTTACCATGATCGGCGATCCTCTCAAGCTATTTGGCCAAAGACTGACGGCCCTGCGCAAACAAAGGGGCTGGTCGCAGGAAAAACTCGCGCTCGAAAGCGGAATGGCGCGCTCCTACCTCAGCGGCATCGAGCGCGGGCTGCGCAACGTGGCGCTGATCAACATCTGCACGCTGGCCGATACCCTCGGCGTTCCTCCCGGCGAAATGTTGAAGTTTGATGGCGACAACTCGGTATTGACCGTCGAGGAATTACGCACGCCGTTCGGCGCGGAAGAAACTACCGCGCAACGCAATGCGCGGCGTTATATGGCAAGGCTCGATAATGACGACCAGGATCTCGTTGCCTCCGTGGCACGTGCACTCGCCCGCAAGCGCGCCGCCGGACAAAATGCCGCCTGACGGCATCCGCCGCCGCGCTACATCGCCAGCATGCCCTGCCGCTCGATAAAGCGGATCACCGCGTCAAGACCCTGCCCCGACTTGACGCTCCCCATCACGAAAGGCCGTTCCCCGCGCATCTTGCGCGCGTCGCTTTCCATCACGTCAAGATTGGCGCCGACGTACGGCGCGAGGTCGGTCTTGTTGATCACCAGCAGATCCGACTTGGTAATGCCCGGTCCGCCCTTGCGCGGAATCTTCTCGCCGCCGGCGACATCGATCACGTAGATCGTCAGATCGGACAGCTCGGGGCTGAATGTCGCCGCCAGATTGTCGCCACCGGATTCGATGAACACCACGTCCGCATCGGGAAAGCGCGCCAGCATGCGGTCGACCGCCTCCAGGTTGATCGATGCGTCCTCGCGGATCGCGGTATGCGGGCAGCCGCCGGTTTCCACGCCCATGATGCGCTCGGCCGGCAGTGCTCCGGAGATCGTCAGCAGTCGCTGGTCCTCCTTGGTGTAGATGTCGTTGGTGATCGCCACCAGGTCGTACCGCTCGCGCATGGCCTTGCACAGCATCTCCAGCAAGGTGGTCTTGCCGGAGCCGACCGGGCCGCCGACGCCGACGCGCAGCGGAGGAAGTGTCTTGGTACGGGTCATGATGTCGGTTCCGATTCGATATGCGGCTGCGCTCAGGAGCGGAACAGCCGGGAATACTGCGTTTCGTGGCGCGCCGACAGCAGGCCGAGCATCGGCGACAGCGTCGACAGAGCGGGCGGTTCGGCATCGGCGCGGCGCGCCGCCTCGGCCACCGCGTCGAGCACGCAGCCATGCATGGCGCGCAGGATCTGCTGGCCGGCGACCTGCCCCAGCGGCACCGCCTTGATCGCCGCGGCGATCTGGTTCTCGGCCCAGTTGAAGCAATAGGCCGCCAGCCCGTCGCGCTCGTCGACCTGCAGCGCGACGCAGGCCGCCGCGAACGCCGTTGGCAGGCACACCGGCGACATCGCCGCCAGCGCTTCGCGCAGCGCCGGCTCGCCCCATTCCATCTGCCCGACCAGCCGCGCCAGCGACCATCCCATCTGCTCGGTTTCGAGCCGCAACTCGGCGGTTTCCCGGCTTTGGTGGAACCAATCGTTCCAGTGCCGCGCGGCATCGCGGTCATCGGCACGCCATGCACGATGCAGCAGCAGCCACAGCGGACCTTCGGCATGCGCCTGGACGTGCAGCAAATTGTCGCGAATCCACTGCCGCGCACTGTCGGCATCTAGCACGATGCCGCATTCGATCGCCGCCTCCAGCCCTTGCGAATAGCTGAACCCGCCAATCGGCAGCGCCGGCGAGGCCAGATGCAGCAGCGACAGCAGTTGCGGGAGTTGGGTCATGGCAGCGCGAGCGGCTCAGCGCGGGTGATCGCAGCCGACATGGTGTCCTTGATCCCCATGCGAATGATCATGATCATGCGGATGCGGATGCGGATGCGGATGCGGATGCGGATGCGGATGCGGATGCGGATGCGGATGCGGATGCGGATGCGAGTGCGAGTGCGAGTGCGAGTGCGAGTGCGAGTGCGAGTGCCCATGATGCTCATGAAACACCGCCTGCGCCGCCGCGTAGTCTTCGGCGAAGGTCGCGTCGTGGCCGTGCTTGTGGCCGCCGCCATAGGCGCCGGCTTCGGGTTCGAATGGCAGCTCGGCGCGTTCGGCGTTCACGCCGAGGCGGACCAGCATGTCGGCCAGCACCGGGTCGTATTCCAGCCGCAGATAGTCGCGGCCGA
>MTEU01002464.1_pt1 | contig 15043 bp, 12 predicted proteins | sample 1042701 | NCBI WGS metagenome assembly MTEU01 (sample SAMN06185813, study PRJNA358809) | soil metagenome | isolation source: naturally attenuated soil | place: India | collected 2015-05-23
GGCTGCTGCGCCGGCGCCGGCGCGCGGATGCCGCGCAGGCGGCGCAGGCCGCGGAGGCGGCCCAGGCCGCCAGGGAGGCCCAGGTCGCGCAGGCGATGCAGCCGGCGCAGACCTCCCAGGCGGTGCACCGCGCCGCCATCGGCGAACCCCGCCATGGAGGGCATGCATGAGTCGGATCTATCCATTCCGTGCCGGCGACGTCGTGGAACCGGTCGCGCAGACACCGAGGGAGGCCGTCGCCGCCGCGGCGCCGGCGCAGTTCCTGGTGGCCAGCTACAACATCCACGGCGGCATCGGCGTGGACGGACGTTTCCTGCCGAAGCGGATCGCCGGCGTGCTGTCGGAACTGCAGGCGGACATCGTCGCGCTGCAGGAGGTCGAATCGCGCAGCACCGGCTTCGACATGCTCGCTTATCTGCGCGACCAGACCGGCTATCACGCGATTCCCGGACCGACGCTGACCCGGCACGACGGCGAATACGGCAACGCGCTGCTGACGCGCTTTCCGCCGAGCCGGATCCGGCAGATCGATCTGAGCGTGGGCCGCCACGAACCGCGCGGCGCGATCGACGCGACGCTGAGCTGTCCCGACGGCGTCCATGCCGCCCCGCTGCGGGTGATCGCCACCCATCTGGGGCTATGGCCCGGCGAGCGGCGCATGCAGGTGCGCAGGCTGCTGACCTCGCTGGCCGAGCAGCCGGGGGTGCCCACCGTGCTGCTGGGGGACGTCAACGAATGGTTCCTGTGGGGTCGGCCGCTGCGCTGGCTGCACGCGTACTTCGACGGTGCGCCGCATGTGGCCACGTTCCCGTCGCGGATGCCGGTGCTGGCGCTGGACCGGCTCTGGTGTTGTCCGCGCTCGGTGCTGGCCTCGGTGTCGAGCCACCGCAGCCCGCTGGCACGGATCGCGTCGGACCATCTGCCGCTGCTGGCGCGGCTGCATGCGCGGCCGGCGGTGCCGGCGGCCGCGTCATCCGCGGCGGTGGCGGACGAGGAAGCCGACCTGGCGCGCCAGGCCGATCAGCCGTCGCGATAGGCGTCCAGGCGGTTGTACAGCGTCTTCAGGCTGATGCCGAGCGCCTGCGCCGCGCGGCGCTTGTCGCCGTCGAAGCGTGCCAGCGTGGCGAGGATCAGGCCGCGTTGCGCGTCGGCCAGCGTGGTGCCGATGCGTACGTTCAGCACGCCGTCGGCGGCGGTGGGCAACGGCGGCTGCGACGCGATGTTCGGGTTCGGCAGTTCGATCACGCGGTCGGCCAGGATGAAGGCGCGATAGACCGTGTTGCGCAGCTCGCGCACGTTGCCGGGCCAGCCGTACTGGCACAGCCGCTCGAGTGCGCTGGCCGAGAACACCTTGTCGGTGCCTTCGGCGGCGTTCAGCTCGGCCAGGAAGTGCCTGGCCAGCGGAACGATGTCCTCGCGCCGTTCGCGCAATGGCGGAATATGCAGCGGCACCACGGCGAGCCGGTACAGCAGGTCTTCGCGCAGCACGCCGCTGCGCACGGCCTCGAGCGGATCGCGATTGGTCGCCGAGACGATGCGAACGTCGCAGACCACCTGGGCGTCGCCGCCGACGCGATGGAAGGTGCGCGTCTCCAGCACCCGCAGCAGCTTGATCTGCATGTCGGGCGCCATTTCGGTGACCTCGTCCAGGAACAGCGTGCCGCCGTGCGCCTGTTCGAAATAGCCGGCCTTCTGCTGCATCGCGCCGGTGAATCCCCCCTTTTCGTGGCCGAACAGCTCCGATTCGATCAGCGTCGGCGCGATCGCGCCGCAGTTGACGGCGACGAAGGGTTTGCCGCGCCGGTTGCTGCGCTCATGTATCGCGCGGGCCACCAGTTCCTTGCCGGTACCGCTTTCGCCGACGGCCAGCATCGGCACATCGGTGGCCGCCACGCGGGGAATCTGCTCGAGCAGCCGGCGCATCGCCGGCGAGGTGCTGCGCCACAGGAGCGCAAAGTCGTCGCGCGCCGGCCCCTGGCCGCCGTCCTCGCGTGGGTGGTCCCGCGCGGATTCCCGATGGCGGGAGCGCGTCGTGTCCGGCAGATCGTTCGAGGTGCTGGTCGACATGTAGCGAAAGGCGGAGCGGAAAATAGAGACAGGCGGTCGGCGGACGGTGGTCGCGGGCGGCACGGCCAGCGGCAGACGCGCGCGATCCACGGCTTGGCGAGAGCCGCATTGCGGTTCGCGTAACGCAATGCTAGCTTGCGATCGCGCGGGCCACCATTGCAGTTTGTCCGACAAGCCGGTACGGCGCGGCCACCGGCAGATGTCAGACTAACACCGGTATGGCGGCGCCTGGCGCTTGCATAGAATGGGGTCTATTCAGGGCAGCAACGCCCGCCGCGGCGGCAACGGCCGCGGCGCCTGTCTCATTTCCACCATTCCGGTCAAGGGTTTCAGCGGCCGGCATCAGTCAAGCCTATGCCTCACATCCTGATCGTCGACGACGACGAGAACACCTGTGCAGCGCTGGCCGAGATCGCCGCGGCGGAGGGCTTCACCGCGGCCACCGCGGGCGACCTGCGCGAAGCGTGCCTGCAGATCGGCTGGCAGATGCCCGATGCGGTGCTGGCCGATCTGAAGCTGCCCGACGGCGACGGCAAGGATCTGTTCAACGAAGTCGGCTCGGCCGGCGTCGATATCATCCTGATGACCGGCTACGCCAGTGTCGAGAGCGCCGTCGAGGCGCTGCGCCTTGGCGCGACCGACTACCTGGTCAAGCCGATCAACGTGGCCCGCCTGCAGACGGTGCTCAAGCGCATCGCCACCACGGGTGATCTGAAGGCGGAGGTGCGCTCGCTGCGTGGCGAGCTGCGCCGCTACGGCCGCTTCGGCCGGCTGCTGGGCAGCTCGGAGGCGATGCAGGCGGTCTATGACCAGATCAGCAAGGTCGCGCCCACCGAGGCCACGGTGCTGCTGGTCGGCGAAAGCGGTACCGGCAAGGAGCTGGCCGCGCAGACGGTGCACGAGCTGTCGCCGCGCCGGCGCCAGCCCTTCCTCGCCGTCAACTGCGGCGCGATCTCGCCGAACCTGATCGAATCCGAGATGTTCGGCCACGAGCGCGGCAGCTTCACCGGCGCCGAGCGCCAGCACAAGGGCTATTTCGAGCGCGCGGCCGGCGGCACGTTGTTCCTCGACGAAATCACCGAGATGCCGATCGAGCTGCAGGTCAAGCTGCTGCGCGTGCTCGAGGCCGGCACTTTCATGCGTGTGGGGACCAATCGCGAGCTGCGCGCCGACGTGCGCGTGGTCGCGGCGACCAACCGCAATCCGGAGGAGGCGGTCGCCGAAGGCAAGCTGCGTGCGGACCTGTATCACCGTCTCAACGTGTTCCCGATCGAACTGCCGCCGCTGCGCACCCGCGGCGACGACGTGGCGCAGCTGGCCGGGGCCTTCCTCGATCAGCTCAACGCCGAACACGGCACGCAGCGCCGCTTCGGGCCGGACGTGCTGGCCAATCTGCGGCTGCATTCGTGGCCGGGCAATGTGCGCGAGCTGCGCAACTTCGTGCAGCGCGCCTTCATCATGGCCGAGGACGACGTCATCGCCGAATCGCCGGTGCCGTTGCAGGCTGCCGCCTCGCAGGTGCCCGCCACCGCGATCGTCACGGTGCCCGTCGGCATGTCGCTGGCGGACGCGGACCGCGAGCTGATCTTCGCCACGCTGGAGCAATGCGCCGGCGTCAAGAAGCACGCGGCGGAGATCCTCGGCATCAGCCTGAAGACGCTGTACAACCGGCTCGAGGAGTACGCGGCCGGCGGCAAGTTGCCGGAGTCGTTCAAGACCTCCGGCAATGGCGCCAACAGCGGAACCAACAGCGGCGCGCACGAGCGCCCGCCCGCCGCCAGCTGACCCTGCACGAGACTGTCCCTGCCCGCCCACCACCACCGAAGCCTCGGGCTGGCCCGAGGTATGCTTCGGTTCGGAAATCCGGCCCACCGCAATGGCGCGGCGACCCTGAGATGACCCAAACCTCCATGTCCAAGCGACCTCTCCCCTCCAGCCGCGCCGATGCGGAAAACGGTGGCCAATCCGGCGGCCAGTCCGGCGGGGCGGGCACCGAACACTGGGTGCCGGCGACTGTCGATGCCACCTCGGAAGTCACGACGCTGATCGACCAGGTGTCGCACGATCTGCGCTCGGCGCTGAACGGCGTCCAGAGTTGGGCCTACGTGCTGGACCATTCGCTGGACGCGCCCACCGCGTCGGTGCAACGGGCACTGGCGGGCTTGCGTACCGCGATGCAGCAGCAGGTCGCGCTGATCCAGCATATGGAAGAGGCGGTGCGGTTGCTGGCTGACGAGGCCGAGCCGCAATGGCAGGCGGTCGATCTCGCGGCCGCGATGGCGCAGGCGATGGAGTCGGTCAAGCCGGCCGCCGAAGCGCGCCGCGTCACGCTGGCCGATGTGCTGGTGCACGAAGACCGCGGCGGCCGCGGCGATGTCCTCGTGCTGGCGGACCCGCGACGGCTCGAGCCGATGCTGCGCCATCTGGTGTTGCATTGCCTGAAACAGGCGCGCAACGGCGACACCATCGACGCGCATCTCGAACCGATGGACGACCAGGTGAAGCTGCGCCTCACCGAGAGCCGCGCGACATCCGATCGCATCAAGGAGCGCCTGTCGGTACTGTCCGAGTTTTTCCGGCGCGACGTGGGCAACGCCGGCGCCGCGCCGGCGCGCCAGAGTTCGGCGCTGCTGCTGGCGCGCCGCATGGCGGAGCTGCATGGCGCGACGCTGGGGGCTGAACCATCGACCCAATGCGAGCAGGACGGCGACAGCGCCTGCATCGCGGTGACCTTTCCGCGCGTGCCGCCGGCGGCCGCGGCGGCAGGCCATGAGGCGCCGTTCGGTCCGTCCGCGGGTCCGGCCTGACGGACACCGCAGGGCCTGACGCGCACCAGGTCCAGCGCTGTTTCCCGGCTGCTGGATCCGCCTTTTTTCCGGCCCTTCGTCTGTCGTTTTCTCCCTTCTTTTTCCCGCCTTTCCCCCCTTTTCACACGCGCGCACCGGCCGATCGCGACGCCAGTACTTTTTACGTGCGATGCACTTTGTGCAACGCCGAGTGCTGTCGTATGCGCCGCTTGCGCGCCGGTCCCGGCATCTTCGCTTCTGGCCCGTCGCTTGCATCTGTTTCGCTATTCCAAACGAGCAGGAGCCGATGATGCAGAAGGCCAAGACCGGGTCCGCACCCGCCCATGGATCCGCCGCGAAGTCTGCCTCCGCCAGCGCGGCAAAGCCGGGCAAGAAGGCCGACCGGCAGGACGACGTGAAACAGAGCGACGCCTGTACGTATCAGCAGGCGGTCGACGAATCGGTGGAGATGACCTTCCCGGCGAGCGACCCGATTTCACCGAGCGCCGCCATGCATGCCGAGAAGGAGACCAGCACCGACGTGGACGACACCGACTGGGAAATCGAACCGGGCAGCGCGCATCAGCCCGAGGGCACGCGTCCCGCGGCCGAGCGCAAGGGCGCCGCCGAGGGGGCCGCCAACGGGGCCGCCAAGGGGGCCGCCAAGTCAGCAACGAAATCCACGAAGGCCAAGTCCTGATGCCAGCCTGGCTGGCGTCGCGACCGCCGAACGCCATGCCGAATTCGATTGCCGATCCATCGCTCGCCAAGCGGGTGTCTGCCAACCGATTCGAAGGAGCCAGCATGTCCCTGATCATCGCCGGACGCTTTGATACGTTCGCCCAGGCCGAGGCGGCGGCGGGCCAGTTGTTTGCCCGCGGTTTCGCCGAGGACGACGTGACCCTGTTCTTCGTCAATCCCCCGGGGCAGCACGGACGCTTCCCGCTCGGCGGCGACGTGGCGGTCGATGCGGGTACCCGCAAGGCAGGGGCGGGCGCGGGCCGCGGCATCGTGTTCGGCGCCATCGCCGGTGCCGTGATCGGCGCGGTGGCGCTGGCGCTGATGCAGGCCTCCGTGCTGGTGCTGGCGCTGGCCACGGGCCTGGGCGCCTACCTGGGTTCCCTGGTCGGCGCGCTGTCGATGACGCGCGACCCCGACCGCGTCTCGAACGCGCCCGATCCCAATCGCCAGGTCAAGACCGAGCGCGATGCCGGCGTGCTGCTGGCCGTGCATGTCAATCCCGATACGCGCGAGACCGCCGCCGAGGTATTGCGCCAGGCCGGCGCCAAGGACGTCGAGCGCGCCTACGGGCGCTGGAGCGAAGGCCGCTGGGTCGATTTCGACCCGCTCGCGCCGCCGGTACCCGCCAGCCGTCCGTGAGGGGTGCCGTTCCAATGCGTGGCCGCGGCGGCAGCGGCGATCAGGGGCGCGCGAGCGCCATTGTGTCAACCGACAACCGAAGCAGGAGTCGCCAATGAACCCACTGGACAGAGACCCGCGCGATCCGCGAGACATCAGAGACCCACGCGATCCCCGCGACCCGCGTGACCTGCGCGATCCCGCGGCGGCACGCGCGCCTGCCGGCGCCACCATCGTTGGCGATGTCGATGCCAATGCCAGCGGGCCCGGCCCCTTCGTGATGGCCGCCGATACGCTGGAAGGCAACAGCGTGATCGGGCCGGCCGGCGAAGACCTCGGCACCATCGACCACATAATGCTGGACGTGCAGGGCGGCCGGGTCGCCTATGCGGTGCTGTCGTTCGGCGGCTTCCTCGGCATCGGCGAGAAGCTGTTCGCGGTGCCGTGGTCGGCGCTGACGCTGGACACGCGGCGCAAGTGTTTCGTGCTGGGCGTCGACAAGGACAAGCTGAAGGCCGCGCCGGGCTTCGACAAGGACCACTGGCCGGCGATGGCGGACCCGCAATGGGCCACCAGCATCCACCAGTACTACGGGACCTCGCCGTATTGGAAGGAGGACTCGTACGATCCGTGGGCCTGATGGCCCGCCCGATGCCCCGGTTGAGGCCCCTTTGAGGCCCCTTGAGGCCCCCTTCAGGCCCCCTTCAGGCCCCATACCGTCTGCTGACCGTCGTTCCCGCGAGCGCGGGAACGACAGCGGTGGCCAACGACAGAGACCGCTATGCCCGCTTGCGCTGCGGGCTGCGCGATGCGCTGTCGCTGCCGGCGCGTTTGGCCGCGGTTTTCTTCGTGGACGACGACGCCTTGCCGGACTTGGCGGCACTCTTGCGGCTGCTTGCCGGCTTGGCCTCCTTTTCGTCCTTGGCCCCGGCTGATTTACGCGCGGTCTTGCGCGCGCCCGTGCTTCGCTTGCGCGGTGCTTTTTCTTCCTGCTGCTCGTCCACTTCCTCGTCCTGCGCCTCGTCGCGTGGCTCGTTACGCCGCTCCCCGCGCGTACCGCCGCGATCGCCCCTGCGTTTGATGCTTTCCTTCAGCAGCGCCATCATGTCGATCACCTCGGCGGACTTGCGCGGTTCCTCGCCGCCTGGCTCGGCCGGCGTCAGCAGGTGGGTCTTGCCTTCGGCGATCTTCCCCTCGATGCGCTCCATCAGGTCGTCGCGATAGGTATCGCGATAGGCCTCCGGGTTCCAGTCCTCCTGCATGTCCTCGACCAGCCGGGCCGCCATCTCGATCTCGCGCGGGCTGACGCCCTGCTGCTTGCCGCTGCTCTTGGGCAGCTTCAGCTCGTCCATCGGCAGCACTTCCTCGGCCCAGCGCATGGTGTTGAGCACCAGCGCATCGCCGAGCACCAGCACCGCGGCCAGATGCTGGCGGTTGTGGATCACCACCAGGGCCAGCGCCGCGCGCCCGGTGCGGCGCAGCGTCTCGCGCAGCAACGCGTAGCCCTTCTCTCCGCGCCGGTCTGGCTCGAGATAGTAGGGCGTCTCGAAGTAGTACGGCGGGATCTGGTCGGCCTGCACGAAGCTGACGATATCGACGGTCTGCGTCGCCTCGACGTTCGCCTGGCGGAAGTCCTCCGGCGACAGCAGCACGTATTCGCCCTTCTCGTACTGATAGCCCTTGACGATATGGTCCTTGTCGACCGGCTTGCCGGTCTTCTTGTTGATGCGCTGGTAGCCGACCGGCGCCATGTCGCGCTCGTCGAGCCAGTCGAAGTCGAGCGCGTTGTCGCGCGCGGCCGCCTTCAGCACGACCGGGATGTTGACCAGGCCAAACGAAATGGCGCCTTTCCAGATGATGCGCGGCACTGGGCGGCTCCGGCTCAGGCCCGCTGCGGCGGAGGCGGCGGCACGTCGCCCGGCGGCGGATCGATGACGGGCTCGTGCGGATCGATCGGCGGCACCTCGGGTTCGGGCGTCCTGGGCGGCTGGTCCGGGGTTTGATCCGGTTCTGGCGTGGTGTGCATTCGTTTCTCCGTGGAAGCGTTCGGACTGGCGGCCGCGCCGGTGCCGACCGGGTGCGCCAATGGCGAATGCAGCGGCGGTGGCGCACCAGCGCCGGTCGTGGCATCCGAGCCGCCATCGCTGCGGCCATCGCCGCGGCATTCGTCGAGCAGGCGCGAGAGCACCTCCAGATCGACCGGCTTGGTCAGGTGGTCGTCGAAACCGGCGGCCTGCGTGCGCAGTTTGTCGCCGGGCTGGCCGTAGCCGGTCAGCGCGACCACCTTCATCGTCTGCAGCTCCGGTATCGCGCGCAGCCGCTGCGCGATCTCGAAGCCGTCCATGCCGGGCATGCCCAGGTCGAGCAGCACCAGCTCGGGCTTGTACTTGACCGCGCGCACGATCGCGGCGGCGCCGTCCAGCGCCGTGATCACGGTATGGCCGAGCGCTTCCAGCGTCATCGCCATCGCCTCCAGCGCGTCGACGTTGTCGTCGACCACCATCACCGTGCGCGGCTTGCCGGCCGGCGCCTGCCGTCCGCCCAGCGTCGGCTGCCAGCTGCGCCACGGCTGCATCGGCAGCTGCACGATGAAGCTGCTGCCATGGCCGGGCCCGTTGCTCTGCACCGACAGCTGGCCGCCATGCATGCTGACCAGCCGATGGACCAGCGACAGGCCGATGCCGGGCCCATTGCCGCCGGCCACGGCGATATTGCCGTTGGCGCCGTCGCGCTCGAAGGTCTCGCGCAGGCCCTGCAGCCGTTCGGGCGACATCCCGGTACCGTTGTCGGTAATCCTGATGGTGACCATGCCTTGATCGGCCTGGGCCTCGATCGACAGCAGCCCATCGGGCGGCGTGTACTTGGCCGCATTGTTCAGCAGGTTGCCGAAGATCTGCGTCAGGCGCACCAGGTCGCCGCGCACCGGCATCGGCCCCTCGGGCACCGACAGGCGCAGCTGATGGTTGCGCGACTCGATCAGCGGGCGGACCGTCTCGACCGCGGTGTTCAGCGCGGAACGCAGCTCGACCAGGTCGTCGCGCAGCGTGATGGTGCCGCGCGTGAAGCGCGAGATATCGAGCAGATCGTCGACCAGCCGGGTCAGGTGATAGAGCTGGCGGGCGATGATGTCGCGCGCCTTGAAGCTGTCCTCGCGCGAGGGCGCGCAGTGCATCAGCAGATCGGCGGCGCTGCGCATCGGCGCCAGCGGGTTGCGCAGTTCGTGCACCAGCATCGCGAGGAAATCGTCCTTGCGGCGCTCTTCCTCGCGCAGCATCTTCTCGGCACGCTTCTGCTGCGTGATGTCCTCGCACACGCCGACCACGCGGTAGAACTCGCCGCTGGCGTTGTTGACCGGGAAGGCGCGCGCGCGCACGTCGCGGGTCTGGCCGTCGGCGTGGACCAGCGCGAACTCGAGGTCCATATGGCCATCGCGCAGCATCGCGTCACAGGCAGCGCGCACGCGTTCGCGATCGGACTCGGCGACCCAGCCGAAGCAGGCGCTGCCGTGCCGATGCAGGTCTTCGACCGGACGGCCCGTCAGCGTGACGAAGGCCGGACCGACGAACAGGAACTTGCGCTCCTGCGGATCGAAGATCCACAGCACGTCGGACAGGTTGTCGGCCAGCTGGCGGAACAGGAACTCGTTGTCGCGCAGCGCCTGCGAGGTCCGGTGGTAGGCCTCCTCGGCTCGCCGCAGCCGCAGCAGCGCCTTGACGCTGGAGACCAGTTCCTCCGGCTCGACCGGCTCCACCAGATAGCTGTCGGCACCGTGGTCCAGCGCCTCGACCCGGTAGCGCGGGTCGCTGGCCGATCCCGACGTATGCAGGATCAGCGTGCGGCAGCTTTGCGGGTCGTCCTTGATGATGCGGCAGACGTCCAGGCCGTCGATGTCCGGCAGCTTCATGTCGAGCAGCACCAGGTCCGGCGCATAGCGGCGCACCAGCGACAGCGCCGACTCGCCGGTCGACGCTTCCAGCACCGCATAGTCCGCTCGGCGCAGGATGCGGCTCTTGATGTAGCGCGAGCCCTCGTTGTCGTCGACCACCAGCACCAGCGGCCGGTTGTCGCGGGAATCGGACGACGTTCTTGTTTCGATCGGACTCATGCTGTCCTCGCCATCGGCAGGCGTGCGGCGTGGCAACGGGGTGGCAGGTCGGTTTTTGCGTTCGGCGCGATCTTGCCGCCCACGCGGTTTGTAATAATTACCAATCTAGCTCTCCAACACTTGTAGTTGATGCAAAGCCACTTTTGAGGCGGAATTCGCCCGAATAAGTGGCTTCAGCGGCGCTGCGCCTGACCGGAGTGGGCCTCCGCGCTGGGGGCGGTGCCGCCATGCGGGCCGCTGGGCCGGACTTCGGCCGCTTTCTGAGAGACCTCGCTGGGCGGCGTGGTGCCGGACGGCTGCGCGCCCTTGCCGAAGCGGGCGGCGATCTGGTCCTGCACGCGCGCCAGCGCGTCGGCCTGCTGTTTGGCGACCTCGGCCTCCTTGGCCTTGCGTTCGTCGGCGGCGCGCTGCTGTTCGGCGGTGGGCGCCGGCAGGCGGGCCTGCGCGGGGGTCCAGGCGAGCGCCGTCATCAGCGCCAGGGCGGCAAAGTGGGCAATGCGGATCGTGGTCCGAGGGGTTGTCATGGTGGCTCCCGGTTCGTGCTTGCGTCGTCGTTCCGTCACGCGTCCGGCGCTGCGATGCGCGGACGCATGTGTCCGAAGTGGCAAGAACCATGCCCTCGTTTGTCCGACACGGGGGAGCCGCATGATGCACTGCGGGGGCGGAACGGCGGCGGGGGCGCCGGTCCGGGGGCTTCAGCCGTTGCCGAGGCGCCGGATCGCCGCGGTGAGCGTCTGCCTGGTGCTGCCGTAGTCCGCCCAGGGATCGGCGTGCTCGATCTCCTCGATGCGCGCCAGGGCGTTGGCGATGGTCCATTGCGCGCCCGAGCGCAGCGATGGCAGCTCGTCCCAGCTGCACGGGATGGACACGCCCAGGCCCGGCCGCGCGCGCGCCGAGAACGCGGCGACCGTGGTGGCGCCGCGCCCGTTGCGCAGGTAGTCGATGAAAATTTTGCCGACGCGGTTGCGCGGACCGCTCTTGGAGACGAAGCGCTGCGGGATGGTCTTCGCCATATGCACGACCAGCTGCTGGGCGAAGTCCTTGACCTCGTCCCAGCCGAGCCGGCGCGCGATCGGCACTACCACGTGCAGGCCCTTGCCGCCGCTGGTCTTCAGGAAGGCCGTCAGCTCGAGCTCGTCGAGCATGCCCTTGGTCAGCGCGGCCGCCTCGACCACATGCTTCCAGGGCACGCCCTCGCCGGGGTCCAGGTCGAAGATCACGCGATCGGGCTTTTCGATCTGGCGCTTGTCGGCGTTCCACGTATGGAACTCGATCACGTTGAGCTGCGCCGCGGCGACGATGCCGGTCTCGCTGGCGACCTCGATCATCGGCGGGTGGCCCGGCCACAGCGACGGATCGAGGCGGTTGACGCCGGCGATGTTGAAGGTCTCGGCATGCTTCTGGAAGAACAGTTCGCCGCCGACGCCGGACGGTCCGCGCAGCACCGCCAGCGGCCGGCCGCGCAATTCCGGCAGCATGCGCGGGGCGACCGCCTCGTAGTAGCGCACCAGGTCGCCCTTGGTCGCGCCGGTCGACGGATCGATGACGCGATCGGCATGGCTGACGCGGACGTTGCCGATCTGCTGGCGGCCGGAGGAGGACTTCGTCGCGGCAGCGGGTCTGGCCGATCGCGACGTTTCCCCGGTCTCCGGCTCGTTGCCTTTGCCCGGCTTTCTGGCGGACTTCGCCGGTTTGTCGTCCTGCTTCGTCTTGTCCTTCGTCTTATCGTTCGCCTTCCGCTCGGAGGCCACCGTTTTTCCCTTGCCCACGGTCTTCCCTGGAGCGGGCATCGCCTTCTCCTTGCCGATTGCGCTGGCGCTCTTGTCGGACCGCAGTCCATGGAAGACCGCATGGCGGATCAGTCCGTCGCGCGTCCACGAGCCGAACGACACCTCGGCGACCGCCTTGGGCCGAACCCAGATGCCCTTCACGCCCTTGGCGATTGCCGGCATCTTGTCGAACGGGGAGGCATCGGTGCGCAGGGCATCGAGCTTGGCCCGGATCGTATCGAGCGTCTTCGTGTCGAAGCCGGTGCCGACCTTGCCGGCATAGATCAACCGGCCCGACTCGTCGTGGATGCCCAGCAGCAGGGCGCCCAGGCCGTTGCGCGTGCCCTTGGGCTCGGTGAAGCCGCCGATCACGAACTCCTGCCGTTCGCTGCATTTGAGCTTGATCCAGTTCGGCGAGCGCGCGGACACGTACGGCGCATCGACGCGCTTGCCGATCAGCCCCTCGAGCCGCAGCCGGCAGGCGGCGCTGAGGATCTCCTCGGGGCCTGCCTCGAAGCTCTCGCTGAAACGCAGATGCGCCGACACGTTGTGTTCTTCGAATATCCGCCGCAGCAGGTCGCGGCGCTCGACCAGCGCGACCTGGCGCAGATCGTGGCCAGCATAGTAGGGGACGTCGAACACGAAGAACTGGATCGCATCGGTGCGGTCGCTGTCGAAGGCGTTCTGCAACGCCTGGAAATCGGTGCTGCCGTCCTTGTCGACGACGACGATCTCGCCGTCGAGCCAGGCCGACGGCAGATTCAACGTGCCCAGTTCGCGTGCCAGCGTCTTCAGCTTCGACGTCCAGTCGTGGCCATTGCGCGTGAACAGCTTGACGTCGCTGCCGTCGATGCGGGCCAGCAGGCGATAGCCGTCGAACTTGAGCTCGTAGATCCAGTTCTGCGCATCGGCGGGCGCGCCTTGCACCAGCGTCGCCAGCTGCGGCGCCAGCGTCAGCGGCAGTGCGGCGCGGCGCGCGCCGGGTGGAAGCCGGATGGCGCTGGCCGCGGACCGCTTGCTGGCGGCAGTCTTGCCGCTGGCCGCCGATTTGCCGGAGGCTGTTTTCTTCGCGGCTTTGGTTGCCGCGGTCCTGGTTGCGGTCTTGGTTGCCGTATTGGTCGAGGGCTTCTGCGCGGTCTTCGACGATGCCTTGCGCGTGCGCGCGCCGTCCGTCTCCAGCGCGCCACCGCCCAGTACGCTGTCCGGCATCGCCTCGGTGATATCGAACTCCGCCGCCGGCCGCGCCGCGTCGTCGCGCTCCTTGATCAGCAGCCATGGCTCCTGCCGTTCGTCCCGGCCGCGCATCCGTACCAGTGTCCAGGCCCCATGCAGCTTCTCGCCCTGCAACTCGAACTTGAGCTTGCCGTCGCGATAGCCCTGATGCGGATCGCCGATCGGCAGCCAGGTGCCGCGGTCCCAGACGATCACGGTGCCGGCGCCGTACTGCTTTTCGGGGATCACGCCTTCGAAGTTCGCATATTCGAGCGGGTGGTCCTCGACGTGGACGCTCATCCGTTTGTCGGCCGGGTCCAGGCTTGGACCCTTCGGAATGGCCCAGCTCTTGAGCGTGCCGTCGAGTTCGAGGCGGAAGTCGTAGTGCAGGCGGCGCGCCGCGTGTTTTTGCACGACGAACGACAGCGCTTCGGCGGTTTTCGCCGCGGCACGCTGGGCGACCGCGCGGCCGGCCGGTTCCGCCGTCGTGCCGAAGTCGCGCATCGTGCGATAGCGCTGCAGCGGGTCGGGATTCGCGCCTCGCGCAGCGCGCGGTGCCGCCGGACGCGCGGCGGCGCGCGACGTCGACCGTGTGGCCGAGCCTTTGGCCGCGGCTGCAGGGGTCTGCCTGCCGGTTCGCTTCGCTGCGGCCTTGGCCGGCTGCTTTGCTGCTCGCTTTGTCGCCATTGCGGCCGCTCCTCGATCGGAACACGCGGAATTGCGTGGCCCTGGTCCTTCGCGTCAAGCGCGGCATTTGCATTGCCGTGATTTCGCTTGAGATTTCGCTTGTTATTTCGCTTGTTAGTTCGCTTATAGGCAATCGGAATGCGGCGATCCATCGGCCACCGTCCTACATCCGGCAATGACCGGAACGATCGCCACCATGGCGGGATAGCGGGGGCGAGCGGATCCGCATGACGAACAGCGGGCATGTTGCCGCGCTATGGGCGCTGCCGCACAGACGCCGCCGTGCACATCCTGCATGGCCGAGTAAAAAGTACGAGCCAGACGCATCGCGCCGTGTTGTCCGGCGATATGGCCGCGTGTCGCCGCGGCGCGGCCTGCGGTGATTGCCGCGAGCCATTGCGTCGCCGTGGCGCGCGGCGAAGCGTGTCGGCCGGGCGTGGAAGACCTGTTGTTTCTGGCATGCGTTTCGCGTCATGGGTGGCGTAGGCCGGGTCCTGCGCGGGGCATCGCCGTGCCGGCAGGGCCTGATCACGAACCCGCCTGGCGTGGCCGCGGGCGTGCCGCCAATGCGCGCGCCATCGCGGCATGCATGGGCCGTCTCAGGAGTGAACAACATGACGAAACACCACCTCGTACGTAGCGCGCTCGCCGCGCTGGCGTTGACCGGTTCCTGCGTCGCGCTGGCGCAGGTGCCGGGTGACCGCGGCGCTGCCACCGGCACCGCGCCGGGTACCGCACCGGCCGGCCAATACGATCCCGCCAATCCGGCCGCGGCAGGCACGCGCGATCCGTACAGCAGCGGCGCGCGCGTGGGCGACAAGTTCGATCCGTATACGCAGGGCACCAACCAGCCGACGCAGCAGTATCTGGCGCCGGCGGGCACGCAGCCGATGCCGATGAGCGGCAGCTACGACGCGCGCATGGAGAATCACGACACGCACTATCACGACCTGTCGACGCTGGGCTCGCGCGTCGGCAAGCGCAGCCAGTTCCTCGACGGAGGTTGATCGGCCGGCTGCATCGATTCGAGTACCGGGGACAGCAAGGAGCGCGGCGGG
>MTEU01003591.1_pt3 | contig 15009 bp, 12 predicted proteins | sample 1042701 | NCBI WGS metagenome assembly MTEU01 (sample SAMN06185813, study PRJNA358809) | soil metagenome | isolation source: naturally attenuated soil | place: India | collected 2015-05-23
CCGTGCTAAGGTCCAAAGCATCCCCACTGCCGCTGACGCCGATGAAACTGCTGCTGTCGACGCCCTCGCTGGTGCATGCGGCCCATTGCCGCAATCTGCTGCTGGCCGCGGGCATCCGCGCGCAATTGCGCAATACGTGGCTGGCCGGTGCGACCGGCGATATTCCGTTTCAGGAGAGCGCGCCGCAGGTGTGGCTGCTCGACGATGCGCGCGAAGAGGAAGCGTGGGCGGTACTCGATGCCGCCGCCAATCCGGCGCCGGGCCCGCGCTGGCGCTGCGCGCGCTGCGGCGAACGGCACGAGGCGCAGTTCGGCGCCTGCTGGCAGTGCGGCAGCCCGCGGCCCTGAATCGGAGGTGACCTGTTCCGGCCGCTGTTCCGGCCGCCCTCCCGGCCTGCCGGAACTTGCTCCCACCTTGGCCGTACCCCTGGCGAACCTCAGCCGACCCAGCTGGCCAGCGACAGCATCGCCAGCAGCAGCATCCACAGCACCACCGCGCGCCAGACCAGGCCGACCGCCGACTGCAGCGCCCGTACGCCGGGATCGGCGCCGAGCTCCGGCGCGGCCGGCTCCGGCGCGCCGTCATCCTCCATGCCCGGGGCATAGTCGAACGCGGCGCCGGTGCCCGGGGTGGCCAGCACCACGCTGGTGTCGTCCTCGGCCAGCGGCGTGCCGAGCCGCACGCCGAGCGCGCCGCCCCCGCTGGCCAGCAGGATGCCGTTGGTCTCGTCGCGCCACTTGCGCGCATGGTTGCGCCACGCGTAGACCGCGTCCTCGAAGTTGCCGACGATCGCAAAGCCGATCGCCGTCAGCCGCGACGGCACCCAGTCCATCAGATGGAAGGCGCGCGCGGCAAACCGGCCGAACGCCGGGCTGCGCTCGGACGACGGCAGGTTCCATTGGCGCGACAGATATTCGGCGACGCGGTACAGCACCACGCCGGCCGGGCCGATCGGCAGCAGGAACCAGAAGAACACGCCGAACACGTGCCGGTGCACGGCAACGATGGCCGCCTCGAGCGTGTGGCGCACGATTTCGCTGACGGGCATGTCGACGGTGTCGAGCCCGGTCCACTCGTGCAGCAACGCACGGGCAGTGGCCGGATCGTCGCGGTTCAGCGCGTCGTGGATATCGGTGAAGTAGTGGCTGAACTGGCGGAAGCCCAGCGTCAGGTACAGCAGCAACACGTTCCACGCCAGCGTCAGCGCCACGCTGATCGTCGCCAGCAGATGGTGGACCGCCAGCGCCGCCAGCGTCAGCGGCAGCGCCACCGTCATCCACGCCAGCGCCGCGTCGCGCGGCCGGCCGGTGTCGAAGGCGCGCTCGGCGCGTTCGGCGAGCGCCCGCACCATTTCATAAATGGGATTGTTGCGGCCCAGGGCGCGGAACTGCTCGGCGATCAGCGCAAGAAGGACGGAAACGAAGGTCATCTCGGGTCGGAAATGGGCGGCAAGGCGAGCTGCCGGGCCGTCCCGGACCATGTGCTGGTCCGGGCGCTTATCTATAGCGAGAAGATAGCACAGCGCTTCCGCCTGCCCTGCCGCGCCGGGACTTCGCGTTACATCTGCTTGCCGAAATCCCGTCGTCCCCGCGCATGCGCCGATGCAGCGGCTTGCGACACAGAAATGCGTCACGGGGTCCCCGCTTTCGCGGGGACGACCTCCGGCATGTCACGGCAGGTCGAATACCAGCACCTCGGCCGCGTCGCCCTGCGCCAGGCTGACCGCATCGACGCCCTCGAGCTTGGCCGCATCGCCAGCCTCCAGCGCCTGGCCGTTGACCGTGATGGCGCCGCGGGCGACGTGCACATAGGCGCGCCGTCCCGGGGCCAGGGCCAGCGTGGCGGCCTCGTCGCCGTCGAACAGGCCGGCAAAGAGCCGCACGTCCTGGTGGATCCGCACCGAGCCGTCGGCACCGTCGGGGCTGCCGACCAGACGCAGCCGGCCGCGCTTGTCGGCGGCGTCGAAGTGCTTCTCCTCGTAGCCCGGTTCGATGCCGTTGCGATCGGGCACGATCCAGATCTGCAGGAAATGCGTGGTGTCGTGCGCGGCGTGGTTGTACTCCGAGTGCCGCACGCCCGTGCCGGCGCTCATCCGCTGCACGTCGCCGGGCCGGATCACGCTGCCGTTGCCGATGCTGTCCTTGTGCGCCAATTCGCCCGACAGCACATAGCTGATGATCTCCATGTCGCGATGACCATGGGTGCCGAAGCCCATGCCGGGCGCGACGCGGTCTTCGTTGATCACTCGCAGCGGCCCGAACTGCACATGGCGCGGGTCGAAGTAGTCGGCAAACGAGAAGCTGTGATACGACTGCAGCCAACCATGGTCGGCGTAACCACGTTCTGCGGACTTGCGAATTTCAATCATTTTGATGTCCTTCCTGGCTAGTGGTCCGCTGCTTCGTCCTGCCGGACTTGCATATAGACCGTCTGTTCTGCAACGATGCTAGGAAGTTTAGGACGGCTGCGCTATATTTGCGGCGGGCCATTTGCAAGCACTCATTCAGAATTTCTGAATATGCCACTCTCTCTCGAATCCCTGGAAGTTCTCGACGCGATCGAACGCAAGGGCAGCTTCGCAGCCGCCGCGCATGAAATGGGCAAGGTGCCGTCGGCGCTGACCTATGTGGTGCGCCGGCTCGAAGAAGACCTCGACGTGCTGCTGTTCGACCGGCGCCGCCACCGCGCCGAGCTGACGCCGGCCGGCCGCGCGCTGCTCGACGAGGGCCGCCACCTGCTGCACGCGGCCGACGACCTGGCGCGCCGCGTCAAGCGGCTGGCCACCGGCTGGGAGGCCAGCCTCAATATCGTCGTCGACGACCTGATCAATTTCCGTGCGTTGCTGCCGGTAATCCAGGACTTCTACGCGGAGAACAGCGCCACGCGTCTGCGCTTCGCCAAGGAGGTGCTGGGCGGCTCCTGGGACGCGCTGGTCAGCAACCGCGCGGACCTGGTGATCGGCGGCGCCTACGATGCGCCCAGCACCCAGGGCTTCCAGATCCGTTCGCTCGGCGCGATGCCCTTCGTGTTCGCCGTGGCCGCCCACCATCCGCTCGCCAGCGAACCGGGGCCGCTGACCAGCACGCAGATCGCCCGGCACCGCATCGTCGCGGTCGGCGATACCTCGCGCAACCTGCCGGCGCGCACGCACGGCGTGCTGGCCGGGCAGGACATGCTGGTGGTGCCGACCATGCGCGACAAGCTCGATGCGCAGATCCGCGGCCTGGGCTGCGGCTGGCTGCCGGCGCCGATGGCGCAGCCGCATATCGAGAGCGGCGTGCTGCAGGTGCGCGAGACCGTCGAGGTGCGCGCGCCCGGTACCTTCACCATCGCCTGGCGCACCAGCAATCGCGGCAAGGCGCTGCAGTGGTGGACCGACAAGCTGCAGAATCCGCGGCTGGCGCAGGCGCTGCTGTCGCAGCAACCGGGCGCGCCGGAGTAGCCAGACATGAGCGCAGTACCCGGGCAGACCGATCAGCCGTCCGATCGTCCGCCGACCGATCGCCGGCCGCCAAACCCGCAATACCGCGGCCGCTTCGCCCCCTCCCCCACCGGCCCACTGCATCTGGGCTCGCTGGTCACCGCGCTGGCCAGCTGGCTCGATGCCCGCGCCCACGGCGGCCAGTGGCTGGTCCGCATCGAGGACATCGACTATCCGCGCTGCGTGCGCGACGCCGACCGGCAGATCCTGCATACGCTCGACCGCCTCGGCCTGCATCCGGACGAGGAGCCGGTCTGGCAGAGCCGGCGCGAGCCGCTGTACGCCGACGCGCTGCACCGGCTCGAGGCGGCCGGGCTGGTCTATCCCTGTGGCTGCTCGCGCAAGGAGATCGCCGACTCGCTGCGCCATGTCCGCGAGCGCCATCAGACGCTGGCCTACCCCGGCACCTGCCGCGGCGGCCTGCACGGCAAGCTGCCGCGCGCCTGGCGCGTGCGCGTGCCGGACGGCGAGGCGGCGGTGCTGTGCTTCGACGACCGCTGGCAGGGCCGGCAATGCCAGGACCTGGCCACCGAGCTCGGCGACTTCGTGCTGCGCCGGGCCGACGGCCTGTGGGCGTATCAACTGGCGGTGGTGGTCGACGACGGGCTGCAGGGCATCACGCATATCGTGCGCGGCGCCGACCTGCTGGACTCGACGCCACGGCAGATCCATCTGCAGCGGCTGCTGAGGTTGCCGACACCGGCCTATCTGCATGTGCCGGTCGTGGTCAACGAGATCGGGGAAAAACTGAGCAAGCAGACCGGCGCCGAAGCGATCGACGCGCTGGCGCCGCTGGACGCGCTGCGCGCCGCCGGCGCGCATCTGGACTTGCGCAGCGGCCGCGCCGATGTGGAAGGCTGGCTGGCCGAGGCGACCGCGCAGTGGGCGGCGCGGTGGGTGGCGAACTGAGCGGCCTTGCCGTCCCCGCGCAGACGGGACCCCGCAAAATGGAAGACGCTGGCTTCCCGCGTTCGCGGGAAAGACGGATCGGCTCAGCCCGACGCGATCAGGACTTGCGCGGCACGCCGCCGAGCAGCGCGGCAACCGGGCGCTTCGGCCGGGCGCGCGCGAGGCCAACCTGACGCGGATCGAGGGTCGACTCGCTGGACGTGGACGACGCCGACGACGCGCTCGGGCTGGGTTCATAGGGCCGCGAGAAGAACGGGTCGTCCGAGGCGCGGAAGGCATTGCGCGCATTGCCGTGGTCGGGCTTGCGCGGACGCTCCTCGCTGTCGGCGCGCGGGCGGCGCGGCTCGGCCGAGCGGCCGCGGCGGCGATCGTCGTCGGCGGCACGGAAGCGCGCCGCCGACGGATCGAAGCCTTCGAGCTGTGCGCGCGGAATCTGCCGCTTCAGCATCTTCTCGATATCGGCCAGCAGACGCTCGTCGCCGGGCACGAAGATCGACAGCGCATCGCCGGTGGCGCCGGCGCGGCCGGTACGGCCGATCCGGTGCACATAGTCCTCGGCGTTGAACGGCAGATCGAAGTTGATCACGCAGGGCATGTCGGCGATGTCCAGGCCGCGCGCGGCGACGTCGGTCGCCACCAGCGCGTCGATGGTGCCCTGCTTGAAGCCCTCCAGCGTCTGCATCCGTTCGGTCTGAGTCTTGTCGCCGTGGATCGCGGCGGCATTGATGCCCTCGCGCTCCAGATGACGGGCCAGCCGCGAGCAGCCGATCTTGCTGTTGACGAAGACGATGCACTGGCGCGACAGGCCCTGGTCGGCACGCTGCTTCAGCAGATGCACCACGGCCTCCTGCTTCTGGCCGTCCTGGACCTGGTACACGGTCTGGCGCACGTTCTCGTTGGCCGAGTTGCTGCGCGCCACTTCGATCGTCACCGGCTGGTGCAGGTAGCTGGCCGCCAGCTTCTTGATCTCGGGCGAGAAGGTCGCCGAGAACAGCAGCGTCTGGCGCTTGGCCGGCAGCAAGTTGATGATGCGCTGCAGGTCCGGCAGGAAGCCCATGTCCAGCATGCGGTCGGCCTCGTCGAGCACCAGCATCTGCACCTGCGACAGGTTGACCGACTTCTGCTGCACGTGGTCGAGCAGGCGGCCCGGGGTCGCGACCAGGATCTCGACGCCGCGCCGCAGCGCGTCGGTCTGCGGATTCATGTCGACGCCGCCGAACACCACGGTGCTGCGCAGGTCCGTGTGGCGCGCATAGCGGGCCACGTTGTCGTAGACCTGGTCGGCCAGTTCGCGCGTCGGCGTCAGCATCAGCGCGCGCACCGGGTGCCGCGCCGGCGAGGCGCTGGCGTTGGCCAGCGGCAGCAGGCGCTGGATGATCGGCAGCGCGAAGCCCGCGGTCTTGCCGGTGCCGGTCTGCGCGGCGCCCATCACGTCCTTGCCCAGCAGCACCACCGGGATTGCCTGCGCCTGGATCGGCGTCGGCTTGGTATAGCCCTGCTCGGACAGCGCGCGCAGCACGCGCGGGTCGAGGCCGAAGCTGTCGAAGGTGATGTCGGTGGGGGTCGGTACGGCAGAGGTGTTCGTGTTCGTGGTGGTGGTCATGGTATGGGTGTCTGGCGAAGGCGAACCCGGCGCCAGCGGACACGCATCGATCGAACGCAATGGAACTGGCGGTAGCCGCGCAGCGCTTGGCCTGGGCGGCAAGGGCGGATCGGGCGGATGGGGACTGGGGGCAGGCGCCACGTTCCGGCACCGACTTCGAGGCCCCTGCCGCGCCGAGATCGGCAACCAGATCGGCAATATCTGGGCACGCCGATCAATAGCGCTACAGAATCAAAGACTTAGATTCTACAACAGCGGGCAGATGCGGGGTAGTACAGCGCGCGGCGCTGTGGTAGCGCCGCGGCGCGACGACTCATTGCCCTGGCCGTCGCGTACGAGGCCTACGGGGCGGGCGCGTCGCCGGTGTCCGCGCCTTGCCAGAGGCCTGGCGCCACTGGTCCCGTTGCGCGCCGAATGCCGCCCCTTCCGTCACCAGCCACGCCTCGATCGCGGCCACCTCGGCTCGCTGTCCCTGCGCCGAAACGAAGTGATAGGCGGCCGGGCTCGGCAGATGCAGGCCGAACAGATCGACCAGCCGGCCCGCCTCGAGGTCTTCCAGCACCAGCGCGGTCCGTCCCATCGCGACGCCCTGCCCCGCCAGCGCCGCGCCGATCGCCAGTTGCGACAGGTTGAAGCGCTGGCCCTGCTCCAGATCCGGCACCGTGACGCCGGCCTGCTGCAGCCACGCGGCCCATTCGTCGAACTCGCCGGCGCCGTCCCAGGGGCTGGCGTCGTGCAGCAACAGTTCCCCGCGCAGATCGGCCGGCGAGCGCAGTTCCGGATGCGCGGCGACGAAGGCGGGGCTGGCCACCGGCAGCAGCCATTCGTCGAGGAAGCGCCGCGCATGCACGTCGCGGTACGCCCCGGGATCGAAGCGCACCGCCGCATCGATGCCCTCGCGCAGCATCCGGCTGCGGTCCAGCGCCTGGAATTCGCCATGCACGCGCAGTCCGATGTCGGCATGGTCGCGAAAGAAGCTGCCCATCCTCGGCGTCAGCCAGCGCATCGCGAACGACGGCGAGCACGACAGCGACACCGGCCCGGCCTCGCCGCGCCGGCGCAATTGGCTCAGCGCACCCGCGATCGCTTCGAACGACTCGCGCAGCACCACGCGCAGCCGCTCGCCCTCGGGCGTCGGCATCAGCGCGCGCGGCGTGCGCACGAACAGCGGGCGCCCCAGCCATTGCTCCAGCTGCTTGACCTGCTGGCTGACCGCGCCCTGCGTCACGCACAGCTCCTCGGCGGCGCGGGTAAAGCTGCGGTGGCGCGCAGCGGCTTCGAAGCAGCGCAGCCAGGCCAGCAGCGAGGAGGAGAGCGTCGTTGTCATCGTTGTCACCGTCATCATTAGCTGCACTAATGCGTGGCCGAGCACGAATGATTTGCCGGAATCGGTGCCTGGGAGAACAATGCGGGAAAGGCGCCGGCCGAGGGTCGGCCTGACCGATCGCCGAAGAACAACGCCAACCGCGCTCGAATGGCGTTCCCATGCCGACCACCGAAATGAACGACTCCAACGAGAACACCACGTTTTCCCCGCGCGAAAACACCCATTCCGCAGCGGCAAGCGCTCCGGTGCCCGCCGCCGATGCCACGCTGCTGGCGGCGCTCGGCGAGGCCCGGCCATGCCTGTGGACCAATCCGCTACTGGCGCCGCAAACCCCGGCCGCAGTCCGCGCAGGCGCGAAGGATATTAGTCTAGCTGATGTCCACGCGGCCCACGCCCGCTTCGAGCGCTTTGCCCCGCTGCTGCAGGGGCTGTTTCCCGAACTGGTGGACAGCGCTGGCGCCATTGAATCGCCGGTGATGCCGGCCGCGGCGCTGGCGTCCGCCATCGGCTTGCCGCCCGGCAGCGGCGCGCTGTGGATCAAGGCCGATCACAGCCTGCCGGTGGCGGGGTCGATCAAGGCGCGCGGCGGCATCCACGAGGTGCTGGAATTCGCCGAACGGCTGGCCGTGCAACATGGGCTGGTGACCGAGGATGCCGGCCCCGACGACTATCGCCGGCTGGCCGAACCGGCGGCGCGCGCGGTGTTTTCGCGCTACCAGGTCGCGGTGGGCTCGACCGGCAATCTGGGCCTGAGCATCGGCGTGATGGCGTCCGCGCTGGGCTTGCGCGCCGTGGTGCACATGTCGGCCGACGCCAAGCCGTGGAAGAAGGGCCGGCTGCGCGCGCGCGGCGTCGAGGTGATCGAGCACGAGGGCGACTACCAGCAGGCGGTGGCCGCGGGCCGCGCGCAGGCGCAGCAGGACCCGGCCTGCCACTTCGTCGACGACGAGCGTTCGCTGTCGCTGCTGCTGGGCTACAGCGCCGCGGTGCTGCGGCTGGACGCGCAATTGCGCGAGCATGGCATCGCGCCCGGCGCGAAGCGGCCGCTGTTCGTCTACCTGCCCTGCGGCGTCGGCGGCGCGCCGGCCGGCATCGCGTTCGGCTTGAAGCAGCTGTACGGTCCGCACGCGCACTGCTTCTTCGCCGAGCCGACCCAGTCGCCCTGCTTCCTGGTGCAGATGATCGGCGCCGAGGTCAACGGCGCCGGCGGCAATCCCTCGGTCTACGACTACGGGCTCAGCAATCGCACCGAGGCCGACGGCCTCGCGGTGCCGCGCGCCTCCGAGCTGGCCGCGGCGGCGATGCGCGAACTGCTGTCGGGCGTCTACACCGTGGCCGACGAGCGGCTGTTCCGCGACCTGTACCTGGCCAGGCGCGATGCCGGCATCGAGATCGAGCCATCGGCCGCCGCCGGCTTCAGCGGACCGGCGATGCTGACAGGCACCGAGGCCGGGCAGGCCTATCTGGCCCGCCATGGCTTGGCCGACGCGATGGGCACCGCCACGCATCTGGTCTGGACCACCGGCGGCCTGTTCGTTCCCCCGGAGGAGTACCGGCGCTTTCTCGCGCGCGGCGAGGCGCTGGCGGGCTCGTCGGCACGGCAGTAAGGGCCCGAGCAGACCGCGATCGGCTGCAGCCATCGCGCGCAGCCACAGACCGCAGTCACCGAGCGCAGTCACCGAGCGCAGACATTTACGGCGGCCATCGCTGGCAACCATCGAGGGCCGCCACAAAGAGCAAGGGCCGGCGACCATACGATCGCCGGCCCTCACCCTACCCCGCTAAGACAGGCAAGCCACGGTGCGCCCATGACGGGCGCGGGCGTATCAGTCGCCCTTGATGCCGTTGTCCTGGATGACCTTGCCCCACTTCTTGTCGTCGGCGCGCATCCGCGCGGCCAACTGTTCGGGCGGCATATAGGCCGCCACGGTGCCCGCGCCCAGCATCTTCTGCTGGACGGTCGGATCGGCCAGCGCCGCCTTCAGCTCGGCGGACAGCTTCGCGATGATCTCCTTCGGCGTGCCGGCCGGCGCCAGCAGGCCGCCCCAGGCGGTCGCCTCGAATCCCGGGAAGCCCTGCTCGGCCACGGTCTTGACCTCGGGCGTGAAGCTGACCCGTTTGGCCGAGCCCACCGCGATCGGGCGCAGCTTGCCGGCCTTGATATGCGGCAGCGCGGCGATCATGTCGGAGAACATCATCGGCACCTGGCCGGCGAGCAGGTCGGACATCGCCGGCGCGCTGCCCTTGTACGGCACGTGCTGCACGTCGAAGCTGCCCAGGTTCTGCAGCAGCTCGGTCGACAGATGGCCGAAGCTGCCGTTGCCGGCGCTGGTGTAGTTCATCTCGCCCGGTTTGGCCTTGGCCTTGGCGATGTACTGCTGCAGCGTGGTCACGTCGGGCAGCGCGTTCGGATTGACCACCATCACGATCGGCAGATCGTAGGCGGCGCCGATCGGCGCGAAGTCCTTGAACAGGTCGTAGCCCTTGCGGTTGATCAGGTGCGGCGCGATCAGCGTCGGCGTGGCCAGCACCAGCAGCGTATAGCCGTCGGCCGGGCTCTTGGCCACGGTCTCGGCGCCGATGGTGCCCGAGGCGCCGGGGCGGTTGTCGACCACGACCGGCTGCTTCAGCGAATCGCTGAGCTTCTGGCCGATGATGCGGGCGGCGGTATCGGTCGGGCCGCCCGGCGGGAACGGCACCACCAGCCGGATCGGCTTGGCGGGATAGCTGTCGGCGAACGCCTGGGTGGCGCACAGCGGCAGCGAAACGGTCAGCATGGCGGCGCCGAGGCGGCGCGCGAAGGTACGGCGGCTTGTGTTCTGCATGGCAACAAGAGAAACGTCATCCGAAATCGGCGCGATCCGCGTCGGGCGCGCCGGCGACACAGGTAACGCTTGGCAACTCGCAGGGCAGCCCGCGGGCCCCTGGAGCGCAAATCGATCCCGTCATTTCCAGTCGAAACAAGGCGTGGTTGGTCTCCTTGGTGTACAGCGTGGCCGGTGGTCCGGCCTTGTCGTTGTCGTGGAGGAAGGGCGGTCGATGCTCCGCCCCGCGAATCGGTCTCTGAGTCAATGGCGCGTTGGCGCCCGTTGGCACGCGTTATTGCGCTTCAGCCCGCCGTGGCGATCGAAAACGGTCCCGGCCGGAACAGGCAGGCGTCCATCGGGCGCAGATCCAGCGCGACCGCGATCGGCGTCGCACACTGCGCCAGCACATCGCGCTGCAGGTCCACGCCGGGTGCGATCTCGATCAGCGTCAGGCGGGCTTCCCCGTTGGCGTCGGCACGCATCTCGAACACCGCGCGCTCGGTGATGTACAGCACCGGCACGCCCAGCGAGGCCACGTATGGCCCGTTGAAGCTCAGGTGCGAGACCTCGGGCACGATCTTCCTGACGCGGCCCTCGCGCGCGATCTGCAACTGGCCGCCCTCGGCGCGGACCTCGAGTCCGCCGGCCGTCAGCGTGCCGATGAAGACCACGGCCTTGGCGCTCTGCGTGATGTTGATGAAGCCGCCGACGCCGGCGATCAGCGCCTGCGCGCCCTCGCCGAACTTGCTGACGTTGACGTTGCCGTGGCCGTCGAGTTCGGCCAGGCCGAGGATGGCCAGATCGATGCCGCCGCCCTCGTAGAAATCGAATTGCGAGGGCTGGTCGATCACCGCCTCGGGATAGGCCGACGCGCCGAAGCTCAGGCCGTCGGCCGGCGTGCCGCCGATCGGGCCGGCCTCGACGGTCAGCGTGAAGCCGTCCAGCCCCGCCTGTTCGGCCAGCATGCCGACCGCGGCCGGCATGCCGACGCCCAGATTGACCACGCGCGGCCGGCGCCTGGCGAGCTCCAGCACGGCACGGCGCTGCGCAATGGTGCGGGCGTCGAGCACCGCGGGCGCCGGGTCGGCATCGGGCACCACGCGCGCATCGGCGTCGACACGGGCCGGCGCTGCATCCTTCGCCGCGTTCTTCGCCACCGACTCGCCGCGCCACGGCGTCACGTAGGCCGGGTTGAAGCGCTCGGCGAACGTCATCTGATGATGGGCCGGGTCCTCGCTGACCACCACGTAGTCGACCAGGATGCCCGGCACATGGATGGCCTGCAGGTTGTCGTGATGGTCGACCAGCTGCTCGACCTGCGCGATCACGATGCCGCCGGAGTTGTGCGCGGCCTGCGCCATCGCCAGCAGCTCGTGGTGGAAGGCTTCGCGATGCGTGCTCAGGTTGCCGCGCGGATCCGCCGCGGTACAACGGATCAGCGCGCAATGGATCGGGAAGCTCGGATAGAACAGATAGTCGTCGCCGCGGAAGGACACCGCCTCGACCCAGTTGGCGCGGCCCGCGGCGATCGCCTCGCGGGCGCGCCGGTTGACGGCGCCGCCGTGGTAGCGCGGATCGCGCTCGCTGCGCGGGTCGACGAAGGTGTGCAGGCCGATCTTGGTCATCACGCCGGGCTTGCCGCCGGCGATCGCGCGGTACAGGTGCGTCAGCACGCCCTGCGGCAGGTTGTAGCCCTCGCACTGCTCGGCCATCGCCAGGTCGGCGAGCCGGGTCGCCGAGCGCCAGTGACCGCCGACGATCGACGCGGTCATGCCCGCATTGCCGAAGTGATTGACGCCGCGTGCGCCGCGGTCGCCCTGCCCGGCCGAATAGACCAGCGTCAGGTCGCGCGGCAGGCCGCTCTGCAGAAAGCGCCGCTCGAGCGCCTCGGTCACCGCCTCGGCATGGCCGGCCCCGACGAAGCCGGCGCTTGCCACCGTCCATCGGTCCTGTACCAGCGCCGCCGCCTGGTCCGCGGTGATCACCTTCATGCTGTCTCCTGATGCTGCGGCACGTCCGCCGATGCGGGTGCCGCTGTCGCCGCCGGCGCCCGGCATCGGAGCGCGCTTGTTGGCGTAAAAAGCGGGCGTAAAAATCGGGCGGAAAAATCGGGGTTGCGTTTCCGCGAACATTTGTTCGCGGAACGCCGTATCATACGGACGACCTGCCGAGTCGCGCAAGTCCGAAGTCGGCACTAAAATCGCCGCAACCACCGCGACGTATATTCCACGTCACTTCAACGCTTCCTCCAGGACCCACGCCATGCCCGAAGCCGAGGCGCCGACGCAGAAGAAGGATGAGTTGCTCGACTCCCTGAACAAGGGGCTGGCGCTGCTGCGGCTGTTCGCCAGCGGCGTCGAGAGCCTGACGATGCAGGACGTCGCGGATCGGCTCGATGTCACGCGGGCAGCGGCGCGCCGGCTGCTGTTGACGCTGCACCACAACGGCTATCTGGCGCAGAGCGGCCGGCAGTTTTCGCTGACGCCGCGCGTGATGGAGCTTGGCTACGCCTATTTCGCCTCGATGAGCCTGCCGCGGCTGGCCCAGCCGCATTTGCGCGCGCTGGCGAGCCGCTGCGGCGAGACGTGTTCGGTCGGCATGCTGGACGACGACGCCGTGGTGCTGGTCGCGCGCGAGGAGCCGCGCCAGATCCTGCGCGTGGACATGGCGATCGGCCGGCGCATGCCGGCGTACGCGCATTCGCTGGGGCGCGTGCTGCTGGCCGGACTGGACGACGAGGCGCTGGAGCGCTATCTGGTCCACGCGGAGCTGCGCAAGCTGACGCCATTCACGATCGATTCGCGCGAGGCGCTGCGCGCCACGCTGGCGCAGGTACGCGAGGACGGCCACTGCGTGCTGGTCAGCGAGCTGGTCGACGGCTTCGCCGGCATCTCGGTGCCGCTGCACGACCAGACCGGCAAGGTGGTCGCCGGCCTGGGCTTCAGCATGGTGCTCGGCAGCCGCAATGCCGGCACGCTGATCGAGCGCTATCTGTCGCCGCTGCGCGAGGCGGCCGCGGCGATCGAGGCGGTGCTGCGCGCCCGCTGAGCGCGCAACGCCCACCGGCCGGCTTCGGGCTCAACACAAAAAAAGCCCCGCAAGCCGGGGAGCTGCGGGGCACAGTGGTAGCGGGGCCGACATGCATTCGGGCCCACGGCCGCTATCTTGCTCAAGGTTTGGCCCGCGCACATCACCCGCCTGTAGGGTTGATCGGCATCTTCGCTACCATTCGGCCTTTGAACAGCACCACGGCGGATCCGGCATGGAACTCAGACAACTGCGCTACTTCGTCTCCGTGGTGCAGCACGGCAGCATGGGCAAGGCGGCGCTCGAACTGGGCGTCGTCACCTCGGCGCTGAGCCAGCAGATCAGCCGGCTCGAGAGCGAGCTGTCGACGCGGCTGCTGCAGCGGACCTCCAGCGGCGTGCTGCCCACCGATGCCGGCCTGGCCTTCTGGCGCCAGGCGCAACTGGCGCTGCGGCATATCGACGACGCCGCCGAGGCCGCGCGGCATGCGCGCCTGTCCGGCCATGTCAGCGTCGGGCTGGCGCCGACCACCGCCAGCGTGCTCGGCCTGCCCTTCATGCGCGCGATGGCCGAGCGCTACCCCGACGTGCGGCTGCGCATGGTCGAAAGCCTGTCGGGCTATCTGGCCGCAATGCTGAACGCGCGCCAGATCGATCTGGCGATGCTGTTCAACGACGAACCCGCGCAGCGCTGGACCGTGCAGCCGCTGCTCGACGAACGGCTGTTCGTGATCGGCGTGCGCTCCCTCGCCGGCATGCCCGACGGCGAAGGCGTGGCGATGGCCTCGCTGGCCGGCCTGCCGCTGGTGCTGCCGAGCGGCACGCATGGACTGCGCGCGCTGGTGACCAGCTGCTTCCATGACGCCAAGGCGCAGCCGCGTATCGTCGCCGAGGTCGACGGGCTGGCGGTGCTGATGGACGCCGTGCAGGGCGGCCTCGCCGCGACGATCCAGCCCGGCGCGGCGCTGGCGCGCACCCACAGCGACCGGCTGGCCAGCGTGCCGCTGCTCGACGAGCGCGCGGTCCGGCCGAACCTGCTGGTCAGCCTGAACGACGACGAACTGTCGCCCGCCGCGCTGGCCGCGCGCGTGGTGCTGACCGATGTCGCGCGCACGCTGGTGCGCGAAGGGAAATGGCCGGGTGCGACGCTGCGCGACGGAACTGCCGGCACGGTCGACGACGGCGGCGTTGCCGCGGGCTGAAAGCGCCGCCGGTCTCAATTCAAATATACTGAACAACTTCTTCTCAAACCGGCCGGCTCTGCGGTTTCCTTGGTCCGTATAGTTCACCCCACCGCAGCACGACACCGAAACGAAGCGCGCCGCGACGGATTCAACGAATTTCACAAAAACTGACCAAAGGAACCACCATGTCGAACCCGAAGCTCGAAGTCCTGACCCCGCAAAACAGCCAGCTGATCATCATCGACCACCAGCCGCAGATGGCCTTCGGCGTGCAGTCGATGGACCGCCAGCTGATGAAGAACAATGTGGTGGGCCTGGCCAAGGCCGCGAAGATCTTCGAGATTCCGACCGTCATCACCACGGTCGAGAGCGAATCGTTCTCGGGCTACACCTATCCGGAACTGCTCGATGTGTTCCCGAACCAGAAGACGCTCGAGCGGACCTCGATGAACTCGTGGGACGACCAGAAGGTGCGCGACGCGCTGGCCGCCAACGGCCGCAGGAAGGTGGTCGTGGCCGGGCTGTGGACCGAGGTCTGCAACACCACGTTTGCGCTGAGTGCGATGCTGGAAGGCGACTACGAGATCTACATGGTGGCGGACGCATCGGGCGGCACCTCGAAGGACGCGCATGATTACGCGATGCAGCGGATGATCCAGGCCGGCGTGGTGC
>MTEU01000643.1_pt1 | contig 14951 bp, 10 predicted proteins | sample 1042701 | NCBI WGS metagenome assembly MTEU01 (sample SAMN06185813, study PRJNA358809) | soil metagenome | isolation source: naturally attenuated soil | place: India | collected 2015-05-23
GGCCTCTTCGCGGGCACGCCCGCTCCCACAGGTACAGCGCCAATTCTGAGGTTTGCGCTTGACCCGTGGGAGCGGGCGTGCCCGCGAAGAGGCCGGTACAGGCAAACAAAAAGCCCCGCATCCTCTCGGATACGGGGCTCTTGAGTTTCCACCCTTGGCGAGCACCCTTCGGCTTGTGGCCGGTGCCGCCCTCAGGCTTCGACTATCAGGCCAGCGCTTCGCGCGGCTTGCCAAGCATGCGGTCGCAGGCCACGGCGCCAACCAGGGTCACTACCGAAGGCACCAGCCAGGCCAGGCCCTGGTCGCCAAGCGGCAGGTGGGCCATGAAGTCCGGCAGCACATGGGCAATGCTGCTGCCCTTGATCGCATCGACCATGCCGAACAGCAGCGACACCAGCATCACTGGCGCCAGGATGCGGGTTGGCGAGTTCCACAGGTCCTTCACGAAGCTGAGCCCTACCACCACGATGCACGGCGGGTAGATCGCCGTGAGTACCGGGATCGAGAACATGATCAGCTTGGTCAGGCCGAGGTTGGAGATCAGCAGCGAGAAGCCCGCCAGGATAACCACCAGTGCGCGGTAGGACAGCGGCAGGATCTGGCTGAAGTATTCGGCGCAGGCGCAGGTCAGGCCAACCGCGGTCACCAGGCAGGCCAGCGCGATCAGCACGGCAAGGAAGCCGCTGCCCAGAGAGCCGAAGGTATGCTGCACATAGGCATGCAGTACCGCCGCGCCGTTGGTGGCGTCAGCCGCGATGTCGTGGCTGGTTGCACCCAGGCGGAACAGGCTGATGTACACCAGGGCCAGGCCGACACCGGCGATCAGGCCAGCGATGATGGCGTAGCGGGTGATCAGCTTCGGCGACTCGACACCGCGCGAGCGGATGGCGTTGACGATGACGATACCGAACACCAGGGCACCCAGGGTGTCCATGGTCAGGTAACCATCGGAGAAGCCCTTGGAGAACGCTGCGGCGGCATAGGCCGGCTGCGCTTCGCCAATGGTGCCGGCAGGCAGCGCGAAGGCGGCGATGCCCAGCACCGCCAGGGCGATGATCTTCAACGGCGCCAGGAAGCGGCCCACAGTATCGAGCAGCTTGCCCGGGTACATGGACACAGCCAGTACCACGAGGAAGTACACCAGGCTGTAGATGAAAAGTGCCAACGGGCTTTCACCGGTCAGCGGCGCAACGCCCACTTCGAACGATACGGTCGCGGTGCGCGGGGTAGCGAACAGCGGGCCGACCGACAGGTAGCACACAGCTGCCAGCAGGCCACCGAAGAACTTGCCGATGGGGCTGCTCAGGGCATCCATGCCGCCGCCGACCTTGGCCAGGGCAACCACGGTGATGACCGGCAGGCCCACAGCGGTAACCAGGAAGCCCAGGGCCGCCATCCATACATGCGGGCCAGACTGCAGGCCGACGATAGGCGGGAAGATGATGTTGCCAGCGCCCACGAAAAGCGCAAACGTCATAAAGCCAAGCGCCAGGATATCCTGGCCTTTAAGAACTTTCATTTAAGGTAGTACCACACTGCTGAAATCGGGATTCGAGAGGGGATTTCCCTTTGGATGAGGGGAAATGCTGCCCGGCTTGATAGGCCAGACCCGTTTAGCGTGTCGTTCCCTTTTGGGGTACGGGCACAGAGTGAACGCGTAATGTAACTGTTTTGTCAGTCAAACGCACTGGCACAGTGCTGCTTGTCCGATGTGCGTACATGTTTGTCGTCTGTGCGACCGAGGACAGCAAGAATTATCCTCGGATTTAAACATTCGTCTGCGTGAAAATTTCTATCAAACCCATCGAAAAATCCATGTTGCCTGTACCCGCGAAGAGGCCGGCACAGGAATACCCAAACCCCGGAAACGACAAAGGCCACCCGAAGGTGGCCTCTGTGCGCGTGGGGGGTGTAGCAGTATTACTTCTTGACTTCCCAGCCAGTCAGCTCGGCCAGAGCCTTGCCGATGTCAGCCAGGGAACGCACGGTTTTCACGCCAGCGTCCTGCAGGGCGGCGAACTTCTCGTCCGCAGTGCCCTTGCCGCCGGAAATGATGGCGCCAGCGTGGCCCATGCGCTTGCCCGCAGGTGCGGTAACACCAGCGATGTAGGAAACGACAGGCTTGGTGACGTTGGCCTTGATGTAGGCCGCAGCTTCTTCTTCAGCCGAACCGCCGATCTCGCCGATCATGACGATCGCTTCGGTCTTCGGGTCTTCCTGGAACAGCTTCAGGATGTCGATGAAGTTGGAGCCCGGGATCGGGTCACCGCCGATGCCGACGCAGGTCGACTGGCCGAAGCCGGCGTCGGTGGTCTGCTTCACAGCTTCGTAGGTCAGGGTGCCGGAACGCGAAACGATACCAACCTTGCCTGGCAGGTGGATGTGACCTGGCATGATGCCGATCTTGCACTCGCCCGGGGTGATGACACCTGGGCAGTTCGGGCCGATCAGGGTCACGCCCAGTTCGTCGCACTTGACCTTGGCATCCAGCATGTCCAGGGTAGGAATGCCTTCGGTGATGCACACGATCAGCTTGATACCGCCGAAGGCTGCTTCCAGGATCGAGTCCTTGCAGAAAGGAGCCGGAACGTAGATGACCGAAGCGTCAGCGCCGGTAGCTTCCACAGCTTCTTTCACAGTGTTGAACACTGGCAGGCCCAGGTGGGTGGTGCCACCCTTGCCTGGGGTTACGCCGCCGACCATCTTGGTGCCGTAGGCGATGGCCTGTTCGGAGTGGAAAGTGCCCTGCGAGCCGGTGAAGCCCTGGCAGATGACTTTGGTGTCTTTATTGATCAGGACGCTCATTACTTGCCCTCCGCAGCTTTGACAACTTGTTGAGCAGCGTCGGTCAGGCTGGTTGCCGCAATGATGTTCAAACCGCTTTCTGCCAGTACTTTAGCGCCCAGTTCGGCGTTGTTGCCTTCAAGGCGAACGACGACCGGAACTTTCACGCCGACTTCTTTCACTGCACCGATGATGCCTTCGGCAATCATGTCGCAGCGAACGATGCCGCCGAAGATGTTGACCAGAACGGCCGCGACATTGCTGTCGGACAGAATGATCTTGAACGCTTCGGTAACGCGCTCTTTGGTAGCACCGCCGCCAACGTCGAGGAAGTTGGCCGGCTTGCCGCCGTGCAGGTTGACGATGTCCATGGTACCCATGGCCAGGCCGGCACCGTTGACCATGCAGCCGATGTTGCCTTCGAGGGCAACGTAGTTCAGTTCGAACTTGGCAGCGTGGGCTTCACGGGCGTCGTCCTGCGACGGGTCGTGGAAGGTTTTCAGCTTAGGCTGACGGTACATGGCGTTGGCGTCGATGTTGATCTTGGCATCGAGGCAGTGCAGGTCGCCGTCGGCCTTGATCACCAGCGGGTTCACTTCCAGCAGGGCCAGGTCGTGATCCTTGAACAGCTTGGCCAGACCAACGAAGATCTTGGCGAACTGTTGAACTTGCTTGCCTTCCAGGCCCAGCTGGAATGCCAGCTCGCGACCCTGGAACGGCTGAGCGCCGACCAGCGGGTCGATGGTGGCCTTGAGGATCTTCTCAGGCGTTTCGTGAGCGACTTTCTCGATGTCCACGCCACCTTCGGTGGAAGCCATGAACACGATACGGCGGCTCGAACGATCGACTACAGCGCCCAGGTACAGCTCTTTGGCGATGTCAGTGCAGGATTCGACCAGAATCTTGGAGACGGGTTGACCGTTGGCATCGGTCTGGTAGGTAACCAGATTCTTGCCCAACCACTGTGCAGCGAACGCCTTGGCGTCTTCTTTGCTGCGAACCAGCTTGACGCCACCCGCCTTACCGCGACCACCCGCGTGAACCTGGGCTTTTACCACCCACTCGTTCCCGCCGATCTTGTCGCAGGCTTCTGCAGCTTGCTCAGGGGTATCGACAGCGAAACCCTTGGAAACTGGCAGGCCGTATTCAGCGAACAGCTGCTTACCCTGATACTCGTGAAGATTCATGCTTTTTACCGTCTTCGTTAGGTACTGCGCTTCGGCGCTGCGCCATCACTGGCGCCGCACCACCTGTGACCGTTGACCCCGGGTTTTCCCGTGTGATCCGGTCCGGCGGACTTTCCGCGGTGAGTCATGCACGCAAGACTCACGACGGGCAGCCCGCCGTGGTTTCTTATAATTAACGCTTCTTACGGTTGGCCACGTGAATGGCGCCGCCATTCACTGCCAGCGCTGCTTCATGCAACGCTTCGGACAGGGTCGGATGGCTGAAGACCATCATGCCCAGATCCTCGGCACTGGTGCCGAATTCCATAGCGATTGCGCCCTGCTGCACCAGTTCGGCAGCCGATGGGCCAATCACGTGTACACCCAGGACGCGGTCGGTCTTGGCATCGGCGATGACCTTGACGAAACCACCGGTGTCGTTGGCGGCCATCGCACGGCCGCTGGCCGCGAACGGGAAGGTGCCCACGTTAACCTCAACGCCTTCGGCCTTCAAGGCCTGTTCGGTCTTGCCGACCCACGCGATTTCCGGGTGGGTGTAGATGACCGAAGGGATCAGGTCGTAGTTCATCTGGGCCTTGTGGCCCTTGATGCGCTCGACCACCATGATGCCCTCTTCCGAGGCCTTGTGGGCCAGCATCATGCCGCGTACCACGTCACCGATGGCGTACACGCCTGGCACGCTGGTAGCGCAGTAGTCGTCGACGAAGATGTAGCCACGCTCGTCGATGGTCACGCCGCTATCGGCAGCCAGCAGGTCGGTGGTCACCGGGCGACGGCCGACCGCGACGATCAGCTTGTCGAAGGTGATCTTCTGCTCGCCGTTGGCGTCGGTGTAGGTCACTTCGACTTCGTTGCCATTGACTTTCGAGCCGGTAACGCGCGCGCCCAGCTTGATGTCCAGGCCTTGCTTGGTCAGGGTCTTCTGGGCTTCTTTCGACACGGCGGTGTCGGCAGCCATCAGGAAGGTGTCCAGGGCTTCCAGGACGGTGACTTCAGCACCCAGGCGAGCCCATACCGAACCCAGCTCCAGGCCGATCACGCCAGCACCGATAACGCCCAGGCGCTTCGGCACGGCCTGGAATTCCAGGGCGCCGGTGGAGTCGACGATGACGTTCTGGTCGACCGGAGCCGGCGGAATGTCGATCGGGCGCGAGCCGGAAGCCAGGATCACGTTCTCGGCTTCGATGACTTCGGTGGTGCCGTCAGCCTTGGTGACTTCGACTTTCTTGCCGGCCAGCAGCTTGCCATGGCCCTGGATCGAAGTGACGCCATTGGCCTTGAACAAGGTGGCAACGCCACCGGTCAGGTTCTTGACGATGCCAGCCTTGCGGCCAACCATCGCGGCGACGTCCATCTTCACTTCGCCAGTGGAGATACCGTGGACGTTGAAGCTCTCTTTGGCTTCCTTGTACTTCCAGGAGCTGTCCAGCAGCGCCTTGGAAGGGATGCAACCTACGTTCAGGCAGGTGCCGCCCAGAGCCAGTTTGCCCTCGGCGTCGGTGTACTTCTCGATACAGGCAGTCTTCAGACCAAGTTGTGCGGCCTTGATGGCAGCCACATAGCCGCCAGGACCTGCACCAATCACCACTACGTCGAATTTCTGGGTCATAAAAGATTCCTTATCAGCTACAAGCTACAAGCCGCGAACCGCGCGGCATGGCTTCCTGCGAAGCCAGGGCCGGCACGGTACGCAGCCAGAGGGTTAGATGTCCAGCAGCAGGCGAGACGGATCTTCCAGCAGGTTCTTGATGGTGACCAGGAAGGTTACCGCTTCCTTGCCGTCGATCAGGCGGTGATCGTACGACAGCGCCAGGTACATCATCGGGCGAATCACTACCTGGCCATTGATGGCCATCGGGCGCTGGATGATGTTGTGCATGCCGAGAATGGCGGCCTGCGGCGGGTTGACGATCGGGGTCGACATCATCGAACCGAAGGTACCACCGTTGGTGATGGTGAAAGTGCCGCCGGTCATCTCTTCGATGGCCAGCTTGCCGTCACGGGCTTTTTTGCCGAAGGTGGCGATGCCGTTCTCGATTTCCGCCAGGCTCATCGACTCGGCGTTACGCAGTACCGGCACCACCAGGCCACGGTCGCTGGACACGGCAACGCCGACGTCGGCGTAGCCGTGGTAGACGATGTCGTTGCCGTCGATCGAGGCGTTGACAGCCGGGAAGCGCTTCAGGGCTTCGGTGGCGGCCTTGACGAAGAACGACATGAAGCCCAGGCGTACGCCGTTGTGGGTCTTCTCGAACAGGTCCTTGTACTTCGAACGCAGGGCCATGACCTCGGTCATGTCGACTTCGTTGAAGGTGGTCAGCATGGCCATGCTCGACTGGGCTTCGACCAGACGCTCGGCGATCTTGGCGCGCAGGCGGGTCATCGGCACACGCTTCTCGGTGCGGTCGCCAGCGGCAACGACAACCGGGGCGGTAGCGGCAGCGGCAGCAGGCTTGGCAGCTGCAGCTGGCGCCGACTTCTTGTTGGCGACGGCAGCGACGACGTCTTCCTTGGTGATGCGACCACCTTTGCCGGTGCCGGCAACGGTAGCCAGGTCGATGCCGTTCTCTTCAGCCAGCTTGCGCGCGGCCGGGGCGGCAACCGGGTCTTCTTCGCCAGCGTCCGCAGCAGCGGCAGCCGGGGCAGCAGCGGCCGGAGCGGCAGCTGGCGCAGCGGCGGCAGCACCGCCTTCAACGATCGAACCCAGCACTTCGTCGGACAGGACGGTGTCGCCCTCGCCCTTGACGATGGCGCCCAGCACGCCGTCGGCGGTGGCCAGCACTTCCAGGACGACCTTGTCGGTCTCGATGTCGACGATCAGCTCGTCACGCTTGACGGCATCGCCCGGCTGCTTGTGCCAGGTGGCAACGGTGCCATCGGCAACCGATTCCGGGAAGGTTGGGGCTTTGATCTCGATAGCCATTATCTGTGTTTCCTTAAATTCGGTTTCAGGTGCGCGAAGGCGTTAGACAGTGAACGCGTCTTGCAGCAGTTTTTCCTGCTGTTCGGCGTGCATCGAGGCGTAACCACAAGCAGGCGCGGCAGACGCGTCGCGACCGGCGTATTCCAGGACCAGTGCCTTGTTGTGGCGGCCCAGGATACGGCGCATGTGGTGCTGACTGCTGTACCAGGCGCCCTGGTTCATCGGCTCTTCCTGACACCAGACCGCATGCTTGAGGTTGGTGTACGGCGCCAGGATTTCCACCAGGTCGTCCTCAGGGAACGGATACAGCTGCTCGATACGCACGATGGCGATGTCTTCGCGGCCTTCGGCACGGCGTTTTTCCAGCAGGTCGTAGTAAACCTTGCCGCCGCACAGGACCAGGCGTTCGACCTTGGCCGGATCGAGGCTGTCGATTTCCGGGATCACGGTCTGGAACGAACCTTCTGCCAGGTCTTCCAGGGTGGAGATGGCCAGCTTGTGGCGCAGCAGCGACTTCGGCGTCAGCACGATCAGAGGCTTGCGCAGCGGACGGATGACCTGGCGACGCAGCAGGTGGTAGATCTGGGCCGGGGTGGTCGGTACGCAAACCTGGATGTTGTGCTCGGCGCACAGCTGCAGGTAACGCTCCAGGCGCGCGGAGGAGTGCTCCGGGCCCTGCCCTTCATAACCGTGTGGCAGCAGCATGGTCAGACCGCACAGGCGGCCCCACTTGTGCTCGCCGCTGGTGATGAACTGGTCGATCACCACTTGCGCACCGTTGGCGAAGTCACCGAACTGGGCTTCCCAGATCACCAGCGCGTTTGGCGTGGTGGTCGAGTAGCCGTATTCGAATGCCAGTACCGCTTCTTCCGACAGGAAGGAGTCGTACAGCTCGAACCTAGGCTGGCCCGGGAACAGGTTCTTCAGTGGTACGTAGGTGCTGGCGTCCTTCTGGTTGTGCAGCACCGCGTGACGGTGCGAGAAGGTGCCACGGCCGATGTCCTGGCCGGTCATGCGGATCGGGTGACCTTCGAACTGCAGAGTGGCGTAAGCCATGGTCTCTGCGTAACCCCAGTTGATCGGCAAGCCACCGGCCTGCATCTTCTGGCGGTCTTCGTAGATCTTGGCGACCTGGCGCTGAACGACGAAGCCTTCCGGCAGTTCCAGCAGCTTGGCCGACAGTTCCTGCAGGGTCTTGAGGTCGAAGCGGGTGTCGTGACGCGCGGTCCAGGCATGGCCCAGATACGGACGCCAGTCGACGAACAGCTCGCGGTTCGGCTCCTTGACCAGGCTCTTCACCACGTGCAGGCCATTGTCCAGCGCGTTGCGGTACTCGTCGATCTTGGCCTGGGCGCGCTCGGCATCGATGCGACCGGCCTGGATCAATGCCTCGGCGTACAGTTCACGCGTGGTGCGCTGCTTGCTGATCTGCTGGTACATCAAAGGCTGAGTGCCGTTCGGCTCGTCGGCCTCGTTGTGGCCGCGACGGCGGTAGCAGACCAGGTCGATGACCACGTCACGCTTGAACTGCATGCGGTAGTCGATGGCCAGCTGGGTCACGAACAGCACGGCTTCCGGGTCGTCGCCGTTCACGTGCAGGATCGGCGCCTGGATCATCTTGGCAACGTCGGTGGCGTACTCGGTGGAGCGCGCGTCCAGCGGGTTGCTGATGGTGAAACCAACCTGGTTGTTGATCACGATGTGCACGGTACCGCCGGTCTTGAAACCGCGGGTCTGCGACATCTGGAAGGTTTCCATGACCACGCCCTGGCCGGCGAATGCTGCGTCGCCGTGGATCGAGATCGGCAGTACCTTGTCGCCAACGGTGTCGTTGCGGCGGTCCTGACGGGCGCGCACCGAACCCTCGACCACTGGCGAGACGATTTCCAGGTGGGACGGGTTGAACGCCATGGCCAGGTGCACTTCGCCACCCGGGGTCATCACGTTCGAGGAGAAGCCCTGGTGATACTTCACGTCACCGGAGCCCAGCTCGTTCATCTTCTTGCCTTCGAACTCGTCGAACAGCTCGCGCGGGTTCTTGCCGAAGGTGTTGACCAGAACGTTCAGGCGGCCACGGTGGGCCATGCCGATCACGACTTCCTTGGTGCCGTAGGAACCGGAACGCTGGATCATCTCGTCCAGCATCGGGATCAGGCTCTCGCCGCCCTCGAGACCGAAACGCTTGGTGCCTGGGTACTTGGTGCCCAGGTACTTCTCAAGGCCTTCACCAGCGGTCACGCGCTCAAGCAGGTGGGCCTGCACGTCAGCGGAAAACTCCGGACGGCCGCGCACGCTTTCCAGGCGTTGCTGGAACCAGCTGCGCTGCTCGGAATCGACGATGTGGGTGAACTCGGCGCCGATGGTGCGACAATATGTCTTCTGGAGCGCCTCGAAGATCTCGCGTAGGCTCGCCTCCTCTTTGCCGATGAACAGGTCGCCGGCACGGAAGGTCGTATCAAGATCGGCATTGGTCAAGCCGTAGTGATTGATCGACAGGTCTACAGGCGCAGGACGCTGCCACAACCCCAACGGGTCGAGCTTGGCAGCCTGATGGCCGCGCATACGATAGGCCTGGATCAGTCGCAGAACTTCAACCTGCTTCTTCTCGTGTTCACTGCTCACGCTCCCGGCGGATACCGGTTGGGCGCGGCGCTGGTTCTTTGCCAGCAGTACGAAATGGTCGCGGATTGTCGAGTGCGATACATCGGTAGCGGTGCTGCCGTCGGCGGGCAACTTCTGGAAGTAGGTGCGCCACTCTTCTGGCACAGCGTTAGGGTCGTGCAGGTAGAGCTCATAAAGCTCTTCCACATATGCAGCGTTACCACCTGAAAGGTGGGCGCTTTCCCACATGCGCTGCATCACGCTTTCTTGCATGCTTGGTCACCCTCGGTTAGGGGACTGATCGGCGAGAGCCACAGCAAACCTGGAAAAGTCCGAATACAGCGACTGAACCACGCCACTTGGATCCTGCTGATTTTCCGGGTACCAGCCCGGAAAGCCCCTGCTGGTCTCATATCTTCATAGGTAATGAACGCGGGCTTTGTGGGCCCTTGTTCGGGTTTTACCTCAGTGCGGGCTCACCACCCGCACCTCGGCTTACTGCAGGTACAACACTTTGTATCAGGTGCCGCTTTGCAGCAGCATGTTACGTACGTGACCGATTGCCTTGGTCGGGTTCAGACCTTTCGGGCAAACGTTGACGCAGTTCATGATCCCGCGGCAGCGGAATACGCTGAACGGGTCATCCAGGGACGCCAGGCGCTCCTGGGTCTTGGTGTCACGGCTGTCGGCCAGGAAGCGATAGGCCTGCAGCAGCGCGGCCGGGCCCAGGAACTTGTCCGGGTTCCACCAGAACGACGGGCAGGAAGTCGAGCAGCAAGCGCACAGGATGCACTCGTACAGGCCGTCCAGCTTGTCGCGATCTTCCGGCGACTGCAGGCGCTCGATGGCCGGTGCCGGAGTGTCGTTCTGCAGGAACGGCTTCACCTTCTCGTACTGCTTGTAGAAGATGCTCATGTCGACGACCAGGTCACGAATGACCGGCAGGCCCGGCAGCGGGCGCAGAATCAGCTTGTTGCCCTTCACCACCGCCGACAGCGGGGTGATACAGGCCAGGCCGTTCTTGCCGTTGATGTTCATGCCATCGGAACCGCAAACGCCTTCACGGCACGAGCGACGATAGGAGAAACCTTCGTCCTGCTCCTTGATCAGTGCCAGCACGTCCAGCACCATCAGATCCTTGCCGCCGGTATCGACCTGGAAGGTCTGCATTTTCGGCGCCGAATCGGTGTCCGGGTTGTAACGATAAACTTCGACTTGCAACATAGCGGCCACCCTTAGTAAGTCCGGACTTTTGGTTCGAAGGCTGGAACAGTCTTCGGCGCAAAGTTGACGCCACGCTTGGCGACGCGCTTCTCACCCGGGTAGTACAGGGTGTGGCACAGCCAGTTTTCGTCGTCACGGTCTTCGTAGTCTTCACGGGCGTGAGCGCCGCGGGACTCTTTACGGGCCTCTGCCGCGATGGCGGTAGCTTCGGCGACTTCCAGCAGGTTCTGCAGCTCCAGCGCCTCGATACGCGCGGTGTTGAAGGCCTGGGACTTGTCGTTGATCTTGACGTTGGCGATACGGTCACGCAGACCGGCCAGTTGCTCGATACCCTTCTGCATGTATTCGCCAGTGCGGAATACACCGAAGTAGTTCTGCATGCAGCTCTGCAGCTCGCGCTTCAGGCTGGCAACGTCTTCACCAGTGGTGCGCTCGTTCAGCTTGTTCAGGCGGTTCAGGGCAACATCGACGTCGGTGTCGCTGGCGTCGCGGTATTCCACGCCTTCGGTCAGCGCCTTCTCCAGGTGCAGACCGGCAGCACGGCCGAACACCACCAGGTCCAGCAGCGAGTTGCCGCCCAGGCGGTTGGCACCGTGTACCGATACGCATGCCACTTCACCTACGGCGAACAGGCCAGGGATGATCTGGTCGTTGCCTTCGGCGTCCATGGTGATGGCCTGGCCATGAATGTTGGTGGCAACGCCGCCCATCATGTAGTGGCAGGTCGGGATGACCGGTACCGGTGCGACCACAGGGTCGACGTGGGCGAAGGTCTTGGACAGTTCACAGATACCTGGCAGGCGGCTGTGCAGCACTTCCTCGCCCAGGTGGTCCAGCTTCAGCAGTACGTGGTCCTTGTTCGGGCCCACGCCGTTGCCGGCGATGATTTCCTTGACCATGGAACGGGCGACCACGTCGCGGCCGGCCAGGTCTTTCGCGTTCGGCGCGTAACGCTCCATGAAGCGCTCGCCGTGGGCGTTGATCAGGTAGCCACCCTCACCGCGGCAACCTTCGGTGACCAGTACACCGGCGCCGGCGATGCCGGTCGGGTGGAACTGCCACATTTCGATGTCCTGCACCGGCACGCCGGCACGCAGGGCCATACCCACGCCGTCACCGGTGTTGATCAGGGCGTTGGTGGTGGAGGCGTAGATACGGCCGGCACCGCCAGTGGCCAGCACGGTGGCCTTGGACTTGATGTACAGGGTTTCGCCGGTTTCGATGCAGATCGCGATCACGCCAACGAATGCGCCGTCCTGGTTCTTCACCAGGTCAACTGCGTAGTACTCGTTGAGGAAGGTGGTGCCGGCTTTCAGGTTGCCCTGATACAGGGTGTGCAGCAGCGCGTGACCGGTACGGTCGGAAGCGGCGCAGGTACGGGCAGCCTGGCCACCCTTGCCGAAGTCCTTGGACTGGCCACCGAACGGACGCTGGTAGATACGACCGGTTTCGGTACGCGAGAACGGCAGACCCATGTGGTCCAGTTCGAAGACCGCAGCCGGGCCTTCCTGACACATGTATTCGATAGCGTCCTGGTCACCGATGTAGTCGGAGCCCTTGACGGTATCGTACATGTGCCAGCGCCAGTCGTCGTTCGGGTCGGCCGAAGCGATGGCGCAGGTGATGCCGCCCTGGGCGGATACAGTGTGCGAGCGGGTCGGGAAGACCTTGGTGACCACGGCAGTCTTGTGGCCGCCTTGAGCCAGCTGCAGCGCTGCGCGCATGCCGGCACCGCCGCCACCGATGATGATGGCGTCGAAGGAAATGGTTGGAATGCTAGCCATGGATCAGATACCCCAGAGAATCTGCACACCCCAGACGAAGTAAGCGAACATCGCAACGCCGCATACCGCCTGGAACAGGAAACGAATCGCAGTTGCCGACTTGCCGAACGACATTGGCGTCAGGTAGTCGGTCGCAATGGTCCACATGCCGACCCAGGCGTGAGCGCCCAGGGCAACGAGGGCCAGCAGACTGAAGATCCGCATCGCGTTGTTGGAGAACAGACCATGCCACTGGGTGTAGTCGATGCCTGGGTGGGCGACCACGTAGCCGATCAGGAAGAGGAAGTAAGCCGCGAGAACGACCGCAGAAACGCGCTGCGCCATCCAGTCATAGAGGCCCGAACGCGACAGGTTCGTGACATTGGTTACCATACCCAAACTCCCACCAGAACGATCAGCACCACGGAGATGACGATCACGATTTTCGAGCCCAGCTTGCCGCCTTCCAGCGTCTCACCGATGCCCATGTCCATGATCAGGTGACGTACACCTGCCACGAGGTGATAAAGCAGGGCGGATAGCAGGCCCCAGGTCACGAATTTGGCCAGCGGGCTGGTCAGACACGCCTTCACCTCACCAAAGCCTTCCTCGGAACCCAGCGACTTGCCCAGTGCATAAAGCATGATGGCAAGGCCGAGGAACAGGATGACGCCGGAGATACGATGCAGGATGGACGTGTACGCAGTGACGGGGAGCTTGATGGTCCTTAGGTCTAGGTTTACAGGTCGTTGGCTTTTCACGGCTTTTTTCACACTGAAGAGCCCCTAGCGAATCAGGGCAAAGTTGTTGGTAAGTGTACTGGTCAGGTACCCACCACCCAGGGAACGGCGACCCCCAGCAGTTCGGGCTTGCAAGCCCCTGGCGGTCGGGTTGCGAGTATAGACAGTTAGGCTGCTTATGACAACGTGACGGGGTAGCCCAAATAGCGCATTGCCTTTAACGCACAAAAGGCGTAAATGGGCGAGAATTTCGCGAAAAATCAGGCCTCAATGCCTGTTTCAACAAGCCTTTAGGCAAATTGACATCTGAATTTATCCCTCTATAGTGGTGCGGGCCCTGCGTGGGGGGTCTGTCTGATGATTTCAAGCATTAATAGGAGGCCACATGGCTGACAAAAAAGCGCAGTTGGTCATCGAGGGCGCTGCCCCCGTCGAGCTGCCCATTTTAACCGGCACCGTTGGTCCTGATGTAATCGACGTCCGCGGGTTGGGGGCCACTGGTCACTTCACCTTCGACCCTGGTTTCATGGCGACTGCCTCGTGCGAGTCGAAGATCACCTACATTGACGGCGACAAAGGTATCCTGCTGCACCGCGGCTACCCGATCGAGCAGCTCGCCGAACAGTCCGACTACCTCGAAACATGCTACCTGCTGCTCAACGGCGAACTGCCGAACGCCGAGCAGAAGGCCCAGTTCGTCAGCACCGTGAAGAACCACACCATGGTTCACGAGCAGCTGAAGTCCTTCTTCAACGGCTTCCGCCGCGATGCCCACCCGATGGCGGTGATGTGCGGCGTGGTCGGCGCCCTGTCGGCGTTCTATCACGACTCCCTGGACATCAATAACCCGCAACACCGCGAAATTTCCGCGGTGCGCCTGGTCGCCAAGATGCCGACCCTGGCCGCGATGGTTTACAAGTACTCCATGGGCCAGCCGATGATGTACCCGCGCAACGACCTGTCGTACGCGGAAAACTTCCTGCACATGATGTTCAACACCCCGTGCGAGATCAAACCGATCAGCCCGGTGCTGGCCAAGGCGATGGACCGGATCTTCATCCTCCACGCCGACCACGAGCAGAACGCCTCCACTTCCACCGTTCGCCTGGCCGGCTCGTCGGGTGCCAACCCGTTCGCCTGTATCGCCGCCGGTATCGCCGCACTGTGGGGCCCGGCCCACGGCGGTGCGAACGAAGCAGTACTGACCATGCTCGATGAAATCGGCGATGTTTCAAACATCGACAAGTTCATCGCCAAGGCCAAGGACAAGAACGACCCGTTCAAGCTCATGGGCTTCGGTCACCGCGTGTACAAGAACCGCGACCCGCGCGCCACCGTGATGAAGCAGACCTGCGACGAAGTCCTGCGCGAGCTGGGCATCAAGAACGACCCACAGCTGGAACTGGCCATGCGCCTGGAAGAGATCGCCCTGACCGATCCGTACTTCATCGAGCGCTCGCTGTACCCGAACGTCGACTTCTACTCGGGGATCATCCTCAAGGCGATCGGCATTCCAACCAGCATGTTCACCGTGATCTTCGCCCTGGCACGTACCGTGGGCTGGATCTCGCACTGGAAAGAAATGCTCTCCAGCCCGTACAAGATCGGCCGCCCGCGCCAGCTGTACACCGGCGAGCAGAAGCGCGACATCGTTGCGCTGCAGGACCGCAAGTAAGCTTCCATAGCCGAACGCAAAAAGGCTGCCCTCGGGCAGCCTTTTTTATTTCTG
>MTEU01002471.1_pt1 | contig 14891 bp, 8 predicted proteins | sample 1042701 | NCBI WGS metagenome assembly MTEU01 (sample SAMN06185813, study PRJNA358809) | soil metagenome | isolation source: naturally attenuated soil | place: India | collected 2015-05-23
CGGCGCGGGTGTCGGCCTTGCGCAGCAGGAAGGGCGGCAGGGACACCGGCTGCTGACTCTCGGTCTTGAAGTCGGGGAGGAAGGCCAGCGAGCCTTGGCGCGGGTCGACCAGCACGCTGGGCGGGCTGTCATAGTCGGCGATGTCGGCGCGTACCCAGTCCTTGCCCCACCAGTTGCGCCAGGCGTCGTGCTGGTAGTCGATCAGGTTGTGGTAGGCGTGCAGGTTCTCGAAGCCCTCCGGCCGCCAGTCGCTCCAGCGCGGCGGCAGGTACTGGGCCATGCCGCTGCGCAGCGCGCCGAAGCCGAGCCCCTGCATGTCGGCCAGGGTCGAATAGCCGGCATGGTTGAGCACCACGTCGAACAGCACGCGGATGCCGCGGGCGTGAGCCTGGGCGATCAGCTCGCGCAGCTCGTCTTCCGTCCCCATGTTGGCGTCCAGGCGGGTGAAGTCCAGGGCGTAGTAACCGTGGTAGGCGTAATGGCGAAAGTCGCCCTTGTCACCGCCGCCGACCCAGCCATGGATCTGCTCGAAGGGCGCGCTGATCCACAGTGCGTTGACCCCCAGCTGCTGCAGGTAGTCGAGCTTGCCGGTCAGGCCGCGCAGGTCGCCGCCATGGAAGGTACCGATCTCCTGCTCGCCGTCGGGCTGGCGGCCGTAGCTGCGGTCGTTGCCGGTATCGCCATTGGCGAAGCGGTCGGTGATAGCGAAATACACCGTGGCATTGCGCCAGTCGTGGGCGGGCGCTGGCGCCGGCTCGGTTGGCTCGAGCAGGAGCAGGCCGTCGCTATGCGCCGCCGGGGTCAGCTCGATACGGCCGTTTTCCACCGTGGCCAACTGGCCGCTGTAGGCATCGCGCAGCACCTCGCCATCGGCGAATACCTGGCCGACCGCGACGCTCAGCGCCTCGCCCTGCCAGGTGCGGCAAGTGCTGCGCGGCGCCTGCTCGCGCAGCGGCAGCAGGCGCAGATGGGGCTGGGCGTCTTCCTGAAACAGCAGGCGATAGCGGCCGGGCTCGCCGATCTGCAGGCTGAGTGAGCTGCCCGCGTGCCAGTCCTGACGCTGGTACAAGGCCAGCGGCTGGGCGCTGCCGCTGGCATTGGGCGCCTGCAGACGCAACTGGCCGGCGCTCAGTTCCAGCTCGACGCTGTAGCGCTGCGGCGCGGAGTTATTCCATTGCAGCGGCACTGGCCGTTGATCCAGCCAGGCCTGCAGCTGCGGCTCGGCGCTGGCAAACTGGCAGAGCAGGGCGCAGGCCAGGGTGGTGAGCGAAGTCGGCAACGAAGGGCGGCGCATGGGGTTCTCCTGCAACTGGCGAGCCTCCAGTACACCCGCACCACGCCGCCTGCAACAGGCGCAGAAGGGGCAGGGGTGCATACTTTTTTTGCCGGGGCGCTGGCAGACTACGCCCCCGCTTCTACGCCCTCGAGAGCGCGGCCGGGGAGGATGTGGCGCTTGCCGTTCTGGCCGAGGATGACCGAGCTGGCAGAGCGCTCACCGGCTCGCCGCGGTTGTGGATCAAAAACAAGAAGCCACGAGGACAACAAGACATGAACAAGACGCTGCTCAGCGCAGTCGCCATCGGCCTTGCGGCCACCCTGAGCCATTCCCTGCCGGCCCAGGCCGCCATCGAGGAAGGCAAGCTGGTCATTTGGATCAACGGCGACAAGGGCTACAAGGGCCTGGCCAAGGTTGGCGAGCGCTTCACCGCCGACACCGGCATCGCCGTCGAGGTGGCCCACCCGGACAGTGCCACCGACAAGTTCCAGCAGGCCGCCGCCACCGGCAACGGCCCGGACATCTTCATCTGGGCCCACGACCGCCTCGGCGAATGGGCGCAGAGCGGGCTGATCTCGCCGATCACCCCCAGCGCCAAGACCCAGGGCGAGATCGAGGACTTCGCCTGGGAGGCGGTGACCTACGGTGGCAAGCTGTGGGGCTACCCCATGGCGGTCGAGGCCATCGGCCTGCTCTACAACAAGGCGCTGGTGCCGACCCCGCCGGCGAGCTTCGACGAGGTGCTGGCGCTCAACGCCGAGCTGGCGAAGTCCGGCAAGCGCGCCATTCTCTGGGACTACAACAACACCTACTTCACCTGGCCGCTGCTGGCTGCCAACGGCGGCTATGCCTTCGCCGCCGCCGAGGGCGGCTACGACACCAGCCGCACCGGGGTCAACAACGCCGGCGCCAAGCAGGGCGCGCAGACCCTCAAGGCGCTGATCGACGCCGGGGTGATGCCCAAGGGCGCCGACTACAGCGTCGCCGAGGCGGCCTTCAACAAGGGCGAGTCGGCCATGTTCATCAGCGGGCCCTGGGCCTGGGCCAACGCCAAGAAGAGCGGCATCGACTTCGGCGTGGCGCCGATCCCGGCGGTCGGCGATGCCCCCAGCCGGCCCTTCAGCGGGGTGATGGCCGCCGCGCTGAACGCCGCCAGCCCCAACCAGGCGCTGGCCGTGGAGTTTCTCGAGAACTACCTGCTGCAGGTCGAAGGCCTCAAGACCATGAGCGCCGACGTGCCGCTCGGCGCGGTGCCGAACAAGGCCTACATGGCCGAACTGGCCAGCGACCCGCTGATCAAGGCCACCTTCGACAACGCCCAGCTCGGCCAGCCGATGCCCAACGTGCCGGAGATGGGCGCCTTCTGGTCGGCCATGGCGCCGGCGCTGAGCAACATCACCTCTGGTCGCCAGACCGTGGACGCCGCGCTGGACGATGCCGCCAAGCGCATCGCCAAGTGAAATCCGGCCGCCGTCGACGCTCGGCGTCGGCGGCGGCCCCGCTCCGAGGCTATAACTCAGATGTCCGTCGTGAACCTTCCTGTCACTGCCAGTACGCCCATGAAGCTGTTTTCCCTGCCATCCCTTCGTGCCGGCCTGCGTTGGGGCCTGTGGGGCCTGTTCAACGCCCTGGCGCTGTACCTGGTGGTGGCGCTCTACGCCCAGCAGCAGCTGGCCTTCGCCCTGCTCGGGCTGGTGGTCACCGGCATCGCCAGTTACGTGTTCATCAGCCGCCGCGCCTATGCCCACCGCTACATCTACCCGGCGCTGGCGGGCATGCTGGTGTTCGTCATCTTCCCGCTGCTGTACACCGTGGGCATCGGCTTCACCAACTACAGCGGCAGTAACCTGCTCAGCTTCGAGCAGGTGCAGCGCTACCACCTGCGCCAGACCTACCTGGCCGGCGAGCGCTACGGTTTCAGCCTGCATCGGGGCGAGGACGGCGAGCTGCGCCTGCGCGTCGACAAGGGCGAACGCGGCGCGTTCGTCTCGCCGCCCCTGGTCGGCGATGCGGCCGGCGAGCCGCTGGCGCTCAAGGCCGAGGGCGAGGTCGGCGAGCTGGGTGAGGCGCTGGCCCTGCGCGAGGTGATCCAGCGCCGCGCCGAGCTGGAGCAGTGGGTGCTGCGCAGCACCGACGGCGAGCTGCTGCGCCTGTACGGCCTACGCGAGGTGGCGGCGGTCAAGCCGTTGTACCGCCTGCTGGACAATGGCGACCTGCTCAACACCCGCAGCAACGAGCGCCTGGAGGCCGACCATGGCATCGGCTTCTATGTCGACAGCCACGGCAACCAGGTGGCACCGGGCTTCACCGTGTTCGCCGGCACCAGCAACTTCGCCAAGGTGCTGACCGACCCGAGCATCCGCGGGCCCTTCCTCGAGATCTTCGTCTGGACCGTGGCCTTCGCCGGCCTCACCGTGCTCTTCACCCTGGCCGTCGGCCTGGTGCTGGCCAGCCTGCTGCAATGGGATCTGGTGCGCGGCAAGGCGTTCTACCGGCTGATGCTGATCCTGCCCTACGCGGTGCCGGCGTTCATTTCCATCCTGGTGTTCCGCGGCCTGTTCAACCAGAACTTCGGCGAGATCAATCTGTTGCTCAATGGCCTGTTCGGCCTGCGCCCGGACTGGTTCAGCGACCCGACCCTGGCCCGTTCGATGATCCTGATGGTCAACACCTGGCTTGGCTACCCCTACATGCTGCTGTTGTGCATGGGCCTGCTGCAGGCCATCCCGCGCGACCTCTACGAGGCCTCGGCGATGGATGGCGCCACGCCTTTGGACAACCTGCTGAAGATCACCCTGCCGCTGTTGATCAAGCCGCTGGCGCCGCTGCTGATCGCCAGCTTCGCCTTCAACTTCAACAACTTCGTGCTGATCACCCTGCTGACCCGCGGCGGCCCGGACATCATCGGCGCCACCACCCCGGCCGGCACCACCGATCTCTTGGTGAGCTACACCTACCGCATCGCCTTCCAGGACTCCGGGCAGAACTTCGCCCTGGCGGCGGCCATCGCCACGCTGATCTTCCTGGTGGTGGGCGCGCTGGCCTGGCTCAACCTGAAACTGTCGAAAGTCAAAGTCTGAGGACCCTGCCATGGCGATGGTGCAACCGAAATCCGTGAAATACCGCCTGTGGCTGACCCATGCCGGTCTGCTCGGCTTCATCGCGCTGATCGTCTTCCCGCTGCTGATGGTGGTGTCGATCAGCTTCCGCGACGGCAACTTCGCCACCGGCAGCCTGCTGCCGGACAACCCGACCCTGGAGCACTGGTCGCTGGCCCTGGGCATTCCCTACCAGCACGCCGACGGCACGCTGACCCAGCCGCCGTTCCCGGTGCTGACCTGGCTGTGGAACTCGGTGAAGATCGCCTTCATCAGCTCGGCGCTGATCCTGCTGCTGTCGACCACCAGCGCCTACGCCTTCGCCCGGATGCGCTTCGCCGGCAAGGGGCCGATCCTCAAGGGCATGCTGATCTTCCAGATGTTCCCGCCAGTGCTGTCGCTGGTGGCCATCTACGCCCTGTTCGACCAGCTCGGCAAGCACGCCGGCTGGCTCGGGGTGAACAGCCACGGCGCGGTGATAGTCGCCTCGCTGGGCGGCATGGCCCTGCATATCTGGACCATCAAGGGCTACTTCGAGAGCATCGACGCCTCGCTGGAGGAGGCCGCCATCGTCGACGGCGCCACCACCTGGCAGGCCTTCGTGCACATCCTGCTGCCGATGAGCGTGCCGATCCTCGCCGTGGTGTTCATCCTCGCCTTCATCACCAGCATCACCGAATACCCCATGGCCTCGGTGCTGCTGCTGGACGTCGACAAGCTGACCCTGTCGGTCGGCGCGCAGCAGTACCTGTACGAGCAGAACTACCTGTGGGGCGACTTCGCCGCCGCCGCGGTGCTCTCCGGCCTGCCGATCACCCTGGTGTTCCTCTATTGCCAGAAGTGGATAGTCGGCGGCCTGACCGCGGGGGGTGTAAAGGGGTAGGGTGCGCTGTGCGCACCATGGTGCCCACGTTTTTTGGTGCGCACGGCCTAGGCGGCCCCGCGACACCCTACGGGTAGGGCGTGATCAGCCGCAGGGAGGTTGAACCCCGCCACCCGATACCGATGTAAGATTCGAGGCTACCCGGACAACGATAAATAACGGGAGAGGATCATGACCACAGCGGCGCGTCCGCCCCTGCCCCTGATACCGGCCAAGCTGGCCGCGCCGGCGCTGCATGCCGGCCTGCTGCCGCGGCCGCGCTTCGACGAGTGGCTGCAGCGCCTGCCGCAGGTGCGCCTGGCCGTGCTGCAGGCGCCCAGCGGTTTCGGCAAGACCGTGCTGGCCAGCCAGTGGGCGGCGGCCTTCGCCGGCGCCGTGGCCTGGCTCAACCTCGACGGCAACGACAACAGCCCGCGGCAGTTCGGCCGCTACCTGCTCAACGCCCTGCATCGCCAGCTCGACGGCGGCTGCCCGCAGTGCGTGGGTCGCGCCGAGCAGGGCGACGATGGCCTCGACGGCCTGCTCACCCGCCTGCTCGCCGAGCTGCCGGCCGAGCACCCGCCGCTGCTGCTGGTGCTCGACGAGTTCGAGGCGCTGCGCAACCGCGAGGTGATCGCCGCGCTGCGCTTCTTCCTGCGCAACGCCCCCGACTGGCTGACCCTGCTGGTGTGCAGCCGCGGCCTGCCGGACCTCGGCGTCGCCGAGCTGCGGGTCAAGCGCCAGCTGCTGGCGCTGGACGCCGCGCAGCTGGCCTTCGAGCTGGACGAGGTGCAGGCGCTGCTGGAGCTGGGCCTGCCGATCGCCATCAACCGCGAGCAGGTCGAGCGCCTCAACCGGCGCATCGGCGGCTGGCCCTGCGCCCTGCAGCTGACCCTGCAGGAGGTGCAGACCGGGCGCGGCATGGACCTGTTTCTCGAGGCCCTGCAGCTCGGCCATCCCTATATCCGCGACTACTTCCGCGAGCAGGTGCTCTACGGCCTGGATGGCGCCACCCAGGATTTCCTCCAATCCACCTGCCTGCTGGAGCGCTTCAGCGCGGCGCTGGCCGACCGCCTGACCGACAGCTGCAACGGCCGCGAGATGCTGGAGAACCTCGAACGCAGCGGCCTGTTTATCCAGGCGGTGGATCCGCTGCGCCAGTGGTTCGCCTACCACCCGCTGTTCGCCAGCTTCCTGCGCAACGAGCTGTCCACCCACCAGCCGCAGCGCGTCGCCGAACTGCACCTGCGCGCCGCCGAGGCGCTGCTGGAGGAGAAGATGGCCGAGGAGGCCGCCCGCCATGCCCTGCTGGCCCGCGACCCGCAGCGGGTGGCGCAGATCCTCGAGGCGCATGGCCGGCATTTCTACCGCCAGGGCCGTCTGGAACTGCTGCAGCGCTGCCTGGCGCTGCTGCCGGAGAGCCGCGTGGCCGAGTCGCCGCTGTTCACCCTACTGCAGGCCTGGGCCTCGCAGAACCAGTACCAGAGCGATCAGGTCGAGCAGTGGCTGCAGGCCGGCGAAGCGGCGCAGCGCGAGCAGTACAGCGCCGAGCAGTGGCAGCGCATCGAGGCCGACTACCAGGCGGTGCGCGCCCAGGTGGCGATCAACCAGGGCGACCAGCAGCGCGCCATGGCCTTCGCCCGCCAGGCGCTGGCCTTCGAGCCGCTGACCATGCGCACCTCCAAGGTGGCGGCGATGTCGGTGTTGGCCGAGGCGCACTTCGTCCAGGGCGAGCTGGCCAAGGCCCAGCAGCAGCACGAGGAGACCGTGCGCCGCGCGCAGCAGATCAACGCCTCGCACCCGGTGCTGTGGAGCCTCGGCCAGCTGTCGGAAATCGCCGTCGCCCAGGGCCATCTGCAGAAGGCCTACAACCTGCAGGAGCGGGCGCTGCAGTACATCGAGCAACAGCAGTTGCCGGTCACCCCGATCATGGAATTCATCCACCGCGTGCGCGGTCAGGTGCTGCTCGAATGGCACCACCTGGATGCCGCCGAGCAATGCGCCCTGCAGGGCCTGGAGATCCTCGACGCGGTGGGCGATCACTGGTTTTTGCAGTGCTACGTGCTGCTCGCCCGCGTCGCCCATGCGCGCGGCCAGCAGAGCCAGTGCGCCGACTACATCGGCAAGCTGCAGAGCCTGCTGGCCGGCGACGACTACCATATCGACTGGCAGGCCAACGCCCATGCGGCGATGCTAACCTACTGGGACTCGACCCAGGACAAGGACAGCATCCGCCAGTGGCTGGCCACCGCGCCGCCGCTCAAGCCGGGGGCCAACCACTTCGCCCAGGGCAATGCGCGCAACCACGTGCGCGCCTACCTGGCGCTGAACCAGGGCGAGCGCGCGCTGCCGATCCTGCGCCAGCTGCAGCTCGACGCCGAGCTCCATCAGCTGGTGATGGACCAGAACCGCAACCATATCCTCCAGGCCCTGGCGCACTGGCAGCGCGAGGAACGCCAGAGCAGCCTCGATCACCTGCATCAGGCGCTGACCCTGGCCAGCGGCACCGGCGCCATCGGCAGCTTCCTGCGCCTGGGCAAGCCGCTGATCGCCATGCTCAAGGCGCTGCAGCACGAGCGCCGCCTCGACGAGCTGGAGCAGCAGCGCGCCGAGCGCCTGATCCAGCTGGCCCAGCAGCAGCGCGACTTCAGCCGGGCGATCCGCATCACCCTCGACGAGGCAGTGATCCAGGACATCATCAACCGCCCCGACGTGCCCGAGCTGATCCGCCACTCGCCGCTAACCCGGCGCGAATGGCAGGTGCTCAGCCTGATCCACGCCGGGCTGGCCAACGAGCAGATCGCCGAGCACCTCAACGTCGCCCCGACCACCATCAAGACCCATATCCGCAGCCTCTACCAGAAGCTCGCCATCACCCAGCGCAGCGAGGCGGTGCAGCTGGCGCGCAGCCTGCTGAGCAAGATCCAGGGCGAGTAGGGGATACCGCAGGGTGCGCCGTGCGCACCGCTGCGGGGTCGGGATAGCCGTCATATCTGTTGTTGCTTCGATAGGCGCGGGTTGCTGCGCATAGCCTGGGCGGCCCAGCGACACCCTGCGGCCTGGCCTCGCGCGCAGGGTTTCCATCCCCAAAACTCCTCCCCCTTGCCGGCCGCCAGCTACGCCGGCGAAAACCCCGCCGGGGAGGATGTGACGCGCAGCACCCTTGCCTAGAGTGGTAAGCACACCACGAACAACAAAAGGCTTTGCTGTATGGCTGTTATCCGCAAGGACTGGTGGCGCGGCGGCGTCATCTACCAGGTCTACCCACGCAGTTTTCTCGACAGCAACGACGACGGCGTCGGCGATCTGCCCGGCGTGCTCGCCAAGCTGGACTACATCGCCAGCCTCAGCGTCGACGCCATCTGGCTGTCGCCCTTCTTCACCTCGCCGATGAAGGACTTCGGTTACGACGTCTCCGACTACCGTGGCGTCGATCCGCTGTTCGGTACCCTCGACGACTTCCGCGCGCTGGTGGCAGCCGCCCACGAGCGCGGCCTGCGCATCATCATCGACCAGGTGCTCAACCACTGCTCCGACCAGCACCCCTGGTTCGAGGAGAGCCGCAGCAGCCGCACCAACGCCAAGGCGGACTGGTTCGTCTGGGCCGAGCCGAACCCGGACGGCACGCCGCCGAACAACTGGCTGTCGGTGTTCGGCGGCTCGGCCTGGAGCTGGGACGGCCGGCGCAAGCAGTACTACCTGCACAACTTCCTGGCCAGCCAACCCGACCTCAACTTCCACTGCGCGGCGGTGCAGCAGCAACTGCTCGACGACATGCAGTTCTGGCTGGAGCTGGGCGTCGACGGCTTCCGCCTGGACGCCGCCAACTTCTACTTCCACGACCAGGCACTGCGCAACAATCCGCCCAATCCGGATATCCGCGAGGGCGGCATCGGCGTGCGCGCCGACAACCCCTACGCCTACCAGCGTCACCTGTACGACAAGACCCAGCCGCAGAACCTCGACTTCCTGCGCCGCCTGCGCGCGCTGCTGGAGCGCTACCCCGGCACCGCCACGGTGGCGGAGATCGGCTGCGACGACTCGCTGCGCACCATGGCCGCCTACACCAGCGGCGGCGACACCCTGCACATGGCCTATTCCTTCGACCTGCTCACCGCCCAGTGTAGCCCGGCCTTTATCCGCCACACCATCGAGAGCATCGAGCGCGAACTGGGTGACGGCTGGCCCTGCTGGTCGGTGGGCAACCACGACGTGGTGCGGGTGATCAGCCGCTGGGCCCTGGCCGGCGAGGAGAGCCCGGCGCGCGGCCGCCTGCTGATGGCGCTGCTGCTGTCGCTGCGCGGCAGCGTGTGCCTGTACCAGGGCGAGGAGCTGGGCCTGCCGGAGGCCGAGCTGGCCTTTGATGACCTGGTCGACCCCTACGGCATCCGTTTCTGGCCCGAATTCAAGGGGCGCGACGGCTGCCGCACGCCGATGCCCTGGAGCCGCGACGGCGCCCATGCCGGCTTCTCCAGTGCGCGGCCCTGGCTGCCGCTGGACGAGCGCCATCGCGCCCTGGCGGTGGACGTGCAGGAGGCCGACGCGGCCTCGATGCTCAACAGCTACCGGCGCTTCCTCGCCTGGCGCCAGGAGCAGCCGCTGCTGATCGAGGGCGAGATCCAGGTGCGTCACCACGACGACGACCTGCTGGTGTTCGAGCGACGCCTGGGCGAGCAGGCCTGGCTGTGCCTGTTCAACCTCGGCGCCCGCGAGCGACGCTACGACCTGCCGCTGATGGTCGAGCCGCTGGAGGGCGTGCCGGCCAGCACTGCCGAGTTCCTCGGCAGCTGGGTACACTTGCCGGCCCACGGCTTCGGCTTCGCCCGCCTGCTGGGCTAGGGCCCCTGCGTTTGCAGGAGCCCCGGCTCCTGCAGGTTTATCAAGCTTTCCAGCCGGGCCGAGTCCATCGCTGCCCGGCCCCGTTCGAGAGGCATCCCATGGCCAGCCTTACCCTGCGCAACATCTGCAAGCACTACGACGGCACCGCCATCACCCGCAACATCGACCTGGACATCGCCGACGGCGAGTTCGTGGTCTTCGTCGGCCCCTCCGGCTGTGGCAAGTCCACCCTGCTGCGGCTGATCGCCGGGCTGGAGGAGATCAGCTCCGGCGAGCTGCTGATCGACGGCCAGCGGGTCAACGAGCTGCCGCCGATGGAGCGCTCGGTGGGCATGGTGTTCCAGTCCTACGCCCTCTACCCGCACATGACGGTGGCGGAGAACATGGCCTTCGGCCTCAAGCTGGCCAAGGTGAGCAAGGCGCAGATCCGCAGCAAGGTCGAAGAGGTCTCGCGTATCCTGCAGCTCGACGCGCTGCTCGAACGCAAGCCCAAGGACCTCTCCGGCGGCCAGCGCCAGCGTGTGGCCATCGGCCGTACCCTGGTGCGCGAGCCCAAGGTGTTTTTGTTCGACGAGCCGCTGTCGAACCTCGACGCCTTCCTGCGCGTGCAGATGCGCATCGAGATCTCGCGCCTGCACCAGCGCCTCAAGGCCACCATGGTCTACGTCACCCACGACCAGGTCGAAGCCATGACCATGGCCGACAAGATCGTCGTGCTCGAAGCCGGGCGCATCGCCCAGGTCGGCGCGCCGCTGGAGCTCTACCACTACCCGCGCAACCGCTTCGTCGCCGGCTTCCTCGGCTCGCCGCAGATGAACTTCCTCCAGGTGCGCGCGCTCAGCGCCAGCCGCGAGGCGGTGGAGATCGAACTGCCCGGCGGCTACCGCATGCAGGTGCTGGTCGACGGCACCGGCGTCGAGCCCGGCGAGCAGCTGACCCTGGGCGTGCGCCCGGAGCACTTCGTCGCGAGTGAGCAGGCCGACTTCGCCTTCTACGGGCAGATCAGCGTGGCCGAGCGCCTGGGCGATCACAACCTGATCTACCTGAGCCTGGAAGGGGTGGAGCACATCATCACCCTGCGCAGCGACGGCGACCGCCGCGTGGCGGTGGGCGAGACCTTCGCCGCCGGGCTGATGGCCAACAAGTGCCACCTGTTCCGCGCCGACGGCCAGGCCTGCCCGCGGCATTACCGCGAGCCGGCGATCTACGGCTGAACGGGCACGGCATCGGGCGCTGGTGCGCTCGGCGCACCCCAAGGGTTAAGCTGCGCGACTCATAGTCCTGCGCACAAGGAGCCGCCATGCAGTTGATCGGAATGCTCGACTCACCCTACGTCCGCCGCGTGGCGATCTCCCTGCAGCTGCTCGAGCTGCGCTTCGAGCACCGCGCCCTGTCGGTGTTCAGCACCTTCGACGAATTCCAGCGGATCAACCCGCTGGTCAAGGCGCCGACCCTGATCTGCGACGACGGCACGGTGCTGATCGACTCCGGCCTGATCCTCGACTACGCCGAGACCCTGGCCGCGCCGCGCAGCCTGATGCCGAGCGCGCTGGCGCCGCGCACGCAGGCGCTGCGCCGCATCGGCCTGGCCCTGGCCGTCTGCGAGAAGAGCGTACAGGTGGTCTACGAGCACAACCTGAGGCCGCGCGAGAAACTGCACCAACCCTGGCTGGAGCGGGTGACCGGCCAGCTGCACGCCGCCCTGCAGGCGCTGCAGGACGAGTGGGAAGGGCGGGTGCCCGAACTGAGCGAGGCGAACATCGACCAGGCCGCCGTCAGCACGGCGGTGGCCTGGCAGTTCGCCGTGCAGATGCTGCCCGAGTTGATCGACCCGGCGCGCTACCCGGCGCTGGTCGAGCTCTCGACCCGCGCCGAACGCCTGGCGCCCTTTCGCGCGGCGCCCCATGGCCTCGGCACCTGCAGCGTCTCGGCCTGATATGTGGTGCGACAAGGACCTCGCCATGATCGTTAGCAGTGCGGGAAGGGGGCTATGGGCGGAGTAGGGATTCCTTGTTCTTGACCCAAAACTGGTTGTGAGAACCGGCAGAAACCGGCCATTAGCTGCCACTTGCTCCAGCCTCGCCTATCGGTCTTGATTACAGGTGCTTAACCCGCTCGCCGAGGATGAAGGCTTTTTTCATATCGGGCGCAACCACAACGGGCAGTAGGTCCAGACTGCCTTCGGGATAGTTTCCGCCACCGCCAGCACCATACTCGACCACCAGGGTGACCTGGTAGCGCTCGCCGACTCCCTTTTCTCGCAAAGGGTTGCCGTCCGGCCCTTGCACGATCCAGGCGGTCATTGGTATCTCGGGGTCTTGGTGGGGCTGAAAGCGGCTTTGCATGCTTCCCGATTCGATAAGGACGATGGGCACGCCTTCACCTTCATAGAGGTAACGACCCTCGATTTGCGCCGGGAGCGTTGCGCCGACGCTGTAGCTCTGGCCCTTGACTGTCTTGATGAGTCCGCCATGTTTCGCGGGCGTTGCCTCGGTGGCAGGCTTCTTGGGCTCGGCGGTCGGAGCCTCGTCTTTCTGCTCCTCGACAACGCTTGGCGCAGGGCTGGGAGCCTGCTGGCGCTCGATCTGCGCCAGCATGTCCGCCGCCATGGCATTGGCCTCACTCTCGATGCCCATCTCGCGCATCAGTGTTTGGTTCTGCGCCATCAGGGCTGCCACCTGGGCGTCCTGCGCGGGGCTATCGCCGCTCGACAAACTGGGGTTTTGGCTGGCTTGCACGGATGGACTTACCGGCGGTTGTGTACGGGGCTGGGCGAGTGCGGCGGCCAGGCTGGCACTGGATTGCGCAGCGTTGGCGCTGGCCGCCTGGTTGGCCGCCGTCAGGCCCTGATTCAAACCCTGCATTACAGCACCTAATAATTGCGAGTTCTCGGCGCTGTCTGCGGCGTCTTGCCGTGCTTTTGCTTGATCGAAAGCGGTCCGCTCGGCCTGAGTCGCCGCCCACAGCTCGTTGCCTGCCGCTCCCTGTTCTACCACCAAGCCATAATCGAGCGTGCCGTTGCTCTCTACCTTCAGCACTTCATAGTCTTCGGTGAGGATGAAGCGGTAGGCCTTGCGCTTTGGAGCATCGACCATTGCCTCGTAGGTGTTGCCGTAGCCTTCGCGCAGGTTTACCCATGTGTAGTAGCAGCCGTAGAAACTGTAGATATCGCAGTCGAGGCCCACCACCACGCTTTCACCTTTGCGCGCCGGCAAACGGTAGAGGTCATAGCGCGTGCGCATGATCGAGGTTTTCTGACTGTTGTCATCAAGCTTTCCGATGATCTTCTGCCCCAGCACCAGTGGCTTTACGCCTGCGTCGTCAGGTGACTTGGACGCCGCGACACCTGGCACCTCTGCCACGCTTGGGCCCGGACTACCCGGTAAGGATTCGACCGGATAGGGCGTCGAGTAGATGACATTCGACAGCGAGCCATTCACCCACTGCAGATTCTGCACGAGCATCTCGCCACGCGATGACAGGCGAATTCGGTAGGGAAAATCACCCGATCGCGGCGTAATCGCCTTAAACACAACCGAGCCATCCGATTCGATCATGCCGAGCCACGGCGTGCCATTGAAGTCCATATTCAGTTCACCGGGCTTGCTGCCCGGACGGATGGTTCGGCTCCATTTCACATCCGGCCCGACAAGTGCGCCCTCCAGGAACAGGCTGGTCTCAATGATGGTCTTGCCGGGCTCGCTCCAGCGTACCTCAAAACCCGGAAAGCCACCGGTTGGAGGGGCGTAGCGATGCCCAACGAGACGGGCATAGACACCCCAGACCTCCGGGTTGGCCTGCGGGTCTACGGTGAAGCCGGGCGGTGGGGTCTGTGCGCCGAGGTGTTGCGGATCAACCGGTGGGGCGACGCAACCGAAAAGGGCAGACTGAAGAACAGCTAAGGCAGCAAAAGTTGTGATGGCACGCATTATCCAGCCCCCCCAATGAAGAAGATGGCGAAACGCTATTAAAACCATATGGGGTCTGTCTAGTGGAGAAGGGCGGCTTATGGCAGGTTAACGCCCCTTGCCTCAGCTAACCATCCTTGTCCCCCCATACGCGGAGGACAAATCCATGAGCACCATTACTACGTAAAGCCATCAGCCTTGGAACAAAGGAAAATTAGTCGGACAGAAAGCCCCGCTCCGCCTGAGAGACATCTGGGCGATCCGGGTGAGGCTGCAAATCGCCGAGAAAACCCGAGATCTGGCGCTCTTCGATTTAGGCATCGACAGCAAGCTACGAGCCTGCGATTTAACCAAGCTCCGTGTGCGCGACGTAGCTCATGGTGAGCACGTGTCATCGCGAGCCATCGTGATGCAGCAGAAAACACAACGACCAGTTCAGTTTGAGATCACGGAGCACACACGGATGGCTCTCGAAGCCTGGATACACCAGGCACAACTCCGCGGCGAGGACTGCCCTTTCCCGAGCCGGCTACAGGCCTCCGATCACCTTTCCACGCGGCAATACGCCCGTATCGTCAAAGCATGGGTACATGCCATTGGCCTTGATCCTGTCCTGCATGGCACTCACACAATGAGGCGCACGAAAGCATCACTGATTTATCGCAGGACAAAGAACCTAAGGGCAGTTCAACTGCTGCTCGGCCATACAAAGCTTGAGAGCACCGTTCGATATCTCGGGATCGAGGTAGATGACGCTTTGGAGATGGCAGAGCAGACCGAAGTTTGACCGGGCGATACATAACGACGGCCTAGGGTGTGAATCGCCCCGGCTTTCCTAGACACTCTCCAAGCTCTGGAAATAACGCTTTTCAAACTCCACTGGCGATAGCTGCATAGCGCTGCTGTGC
>MTEU01000513.1_pt1 | contig 14818 bp, 15 predicted proteins | sample 1042701 | NCBI WGS metagenome assembly MTEU01 (sample SAMN06185813, study PRJNA358809) | soil metagenome | isolation source: naturally attenuated soil | place: India | collected 2015-05-23
CAGCCGTCGCGCAGGCGGAATTGCTCGGCGCGGGCGCGTGCCGCCAGCCGTGGCCACGCCTGCGGGTCACGCAAACCGGGCGGCAAGGCGGGCAGGATCACCTCACCGAGCCGCCGGTGGTAATAGGCAGCCGCGAAAGCGGCCAGCGCGAGCCAGTGCGCATTGAGCGGTGGCAGCCAGGCCAGCCGGTGCGAGACCGGCCGCAGCTTGTCGGCCGGTACCTCGCTGCGATCGGTACCGGCAATCGCCACGCCAACCATCTCGCGTCGGCCGAATGGCACGGCCACGACCTCGCCGGGGCGAACCGGGCCGCCGTCGGGATCGGCGTTCAGATAGTCGAAGCGATCGTCGGCGGGCGTGTCCAGCGCGATCTGTACCAGCGGCGCTACGGTGCCTGCGGCTTCGTGTTGCGGCGGCGAGCTTGACGGAGATGAGGACAGGGAGGACACGATCAGCGCGGGCGGCGATGGCAGACCGGGTCGGCCGCCGCTGGAGTGCGCACCATACCCGACACGTCGTCGCCGAGACTGTGCATCGGCGGCGCGCTGTCCGGAGTACGGCGGCGAGGCGCCGTCGATTGGGTGCAGTGCAGCATCAACTTAAAGTAAAACTTCAAATGTGGGGCTAAGTCGATGATAGATGACCAGTTTTCCCCTCTCTCCACATCGCCTGTGGATAACTTTGTTGAAAACTTGGGCCTACTTGCCGTGAAGGCGCGCGAAACAAGGCTTCCTGGGTCACCACCACGCTCCAAGGCCTGCTGTCAAGTCATTAAAAATCAATGACTTAGCAATATCCCCCAATCGTGTTAAGTAATAACCCGGTCGTGCACTGCGGAAAGCCCATTTGTGTGCATAAGTCAAGCCTTGACAGGCACCGATTCATCGCCGAAGCGCCATGATGGCGCCCCGCAAGCGCACGAATCGGCAGCACAGACGGCTTGCAGCAGGCGGCTGGCCTATGCCTGCGTGCCCTCGCGCTGCCGCAGCACCCGGCTGTGGCGATGCACTTCGTCCACCAGCACCGACACGCTCTCCGGCGGCGTGAATTGCGAGATGCCATGTCCGAGGTTGAAGACATGGCCATCGCTGCCACCGCCGGCCGCGTAATCGTCCAGCACGCGGCGCGCTTGTTCGCGAATGCCGGCCTCGTCCGCGAACAGCACGGTCGGGTCCAGGTTGCCCTGCAAGGCCACGCGGCCGCCGGTGCGCCGGCGAGCGGCGGCCAGATTGACGGTCCAGTCCAGGCCGATGGCGTCGGCGCCGCTGTCCGCCAGCTGCTCCAGCCACAGGCCGCCGCCCTTGGTAAAGACGATCACCGGCACGCTCTCGCCCTGATGCTCGCGGCGCAGGCCGGCGATGACCTTGCGCATGTAGTCCAGCGAGAAGCGCTGGTACATGCCGTCGGCCAGCGTGCCACCCCAGGTATCGAACAGCATCACGGCCTGCGCGCCGGCCTCGATCTGCGCGTTCAGGTAGGCGGATACCGCCTGCGCATTGATCTCCAGGATCCGGTGCATGAGGTCGGGACGGGCGTACATCATGCCCTTGACCAGCCGGAAGTCGTCGGAGCCGCCGCCTTCGACCATGTAGCAGGCCAGCGTCCACGGGCTGCCGGAGAAGCCGATCAGCGGCACGCGCTGGCGCCCGTCCTGCACCAGCGCGCGGCGGATCGACGCGACCGCATCGAATACGTACTGCAGCTCGCTCATGTCCGGCACCGCCAGCCTGGCGACATCGGCCTCGGTGCGCAGCGGCCGTGCAAAGCGCGGACCTTCGCCCTGCGCAAACGACAGGCCCAGGCCCATCGCATCGGGTACGGTCAGGATGTCGGAGAACAGGATCGCGGCGTCGAGCGGAAAGCGGTCGAGCGGCTGCAGCGTGACTTCGGTGGCAAAGGCCGGGTTTTTCGCCAGGCCCAGGAAGCTGCCGGCCCGTGCGCGCGTGGCGTTGTACTCGGGCAGGTAGCGCCCGGCCTGGCGCATCAGCCACAGCGGTGTGTATTCGGTCGGCTGGCGGCGCAGCGCGCGCAGGAAGATGTCGTTTTGCAGTGCGGTCATGGCGGTCCTCGTCAGCAGCCCGCCATTCTACGGGATCGCCACCCCGGCGCCGCCACTATCAGCGGTATGGCGCTGCCATGATGCCGCGCACGCTTGCGCCCGGACTCATTCCTCGTCCAGCAATTGCACGAAGGCCTGGGCGCCGCGCCGCATCCATTCCCGGGCCCGCGGCGATTCGCCCTGCAAGCGGGCGAAGCCATGGGTCATGCCACTCGCCTCGATCGTGATCACCGCGGCGCCTTCGCGGACCAGATGATCGGCGTATGCGAGGCCGTCGTCGCGCAGCACGTCGTGAGCCGCGACGAGCACCACCGTCGACGGAGGGGCCGCGCCGGCGCCGCCGGGAAGCCGCGTCATCAGGTGCAGCCGGGGATCGTCCATCGCGGTACCGTCGGCGAGGCGGGCTTCGCCGACGAACTGCGCCCAGTACCACGCCATTTCGTCGCGGGTCAGGCCCGGCCCTGACGCAAAGGCGCGATAGCTCTCGCTGGCGAACCGGGGCGCGGTGACCGGATAGATCAGTAACTGCGCGCGCACCAGGTCCGGCGTATCGGCATTGGCCAGCGCCGCGGCCTGCGCCGCGAGATGGCCACCGGCGCTGTCGCCGGCGACGGCAAGGAAACGCGGATCGACGTCGAGCGCGTCGCGCCGTTCCGCCAGCCAGCGGATCGCGTCGAGCGCGTCGTCACAGGGGGCGGGATAGGCATGCTCGGGCGCCAGCCGGTAGTCGACGCTGACGACCGCGCAGCCGGTATCGAGTGCCAGCGCCGCGGCGACGCCATGATGGGTGTCGTGCGAGCCCACGACCCAGCCGCCGCCGTGGAAATAGACCAACAGGCGGGGCTTGTCCGGCTCGGTCGGCCGGAACAGTCGCGCGTTCAGCGCCCTGCCCTGCAGCGCGATTTGCAGCTCGGATATGGCCAGGCCATCCGGATCGGGGCGGCGCGACAGCGCCGCGACCTCGCGGAAGCGGGCGCGCCGCTCTACCGCATTGGCAGGCACCGGCGCGCCGGCATAGCGCTCGGCGAGTCCGCGATAGTAGGCAAGCAGGTCTGGGTCGATGGCCATGGCGCGCTGGGCAACAAACGTGGAGTGGAACGAAAGACGGAATGCGAGGGGCGAAGCGAAAGGTCGAATCGAAAGGTCGAATCGAAAGGTCGAATCGGAGGCCCGAATGATAGGCGAGAGCGACAATATGCGGCGGCGCCGCTCAACTGCGCATCGACTCGATCTTGCTGCAGCGGTCCTGCACCGCCATCAGGCCGGCGCGCTTCGCACGGGCCAATGCCTCGTCGTTGACGATGCCCAGTTGCAGCCAGACCCCACGGGCGCCGATCGCGATCGCCTCGTCCACCACGGGCGGCACATCGGGCGAGCGCCGGAAGATATCGACCCAGTCGATGCGCGCGCCCTCCGCCGCCAACGCCTTGGCGGCGTCGTGCAGCGAGGCATGGCAGCGCTCGCCAAGGATCGACTCGCCGGCGTGGTTCGGGTTGACGGGCACGATCCGGTGACCGTGCCGCTGCAGGAAGGCGGCCACCTCGTGGCTGGCGCGCTCGGGCTTGTCGGACAGGCCGACCACGGCGACCGTGCGCAGCTTCAACATGCCTTCGATATCGGCCCGCAGGGCGTCCATTCAGTGCTCCTCGACAAGCGGGCGGGTCGCCCGTTGCGATGAACACTGCCGGTGCACGCCCCCCGCGTCAACCCCGGCGAGGTGACGCGGCGAGCAGTGCCGAAACGGAAATAGTCATGCACCAGAACGATGCCAGCGTGCGGCAGCCAACAAAGTGGCCCGGTTTTTGTGGCTATTGCGGCGAATTTGCCGTCTTTTCGCTTTCAACTACTTGCAAACCGATACACTTTGTTACTGCCATCAGGGGAAGTTTCCCCCACAATGCTTTGACACATTGTGAACTTTGTGACGGCGCCGCAAGCCAGAGAGCCCCAGGCGCCCTGAAGAAAGCCCAGCAGCAGAATGTATTGCCGGTGTCCCGATAAACGGCGCGAATAGTAGTGGATCGAGCGCCTGATGGATGCCGGTGTGGCGAACGGTAGCGAAGCCTGCAAGACAGGTTGTCCATGCAACAGGACACGCTACACGTCGCCCGACCGAACCCGTTCCTTCGAATTGACCCCTCGAAGGGATTTTCCCGTCCGCGCGGAGCCTCCCCGGCCCGCGCGCTTTTTTTTGTCGTTTTAGTTTTTTGTCAGTGTTTGTCTGACTTCAGCCAACAGCATAGCTCGCATCATGAAAAAAGGCAGCCTCGCGGCTGCCTTTTTCCTTCGCGCTGACGAAAAAGCAACGCCTTAGCCGGCCCTGCTTACTTCTTCCGGCGCAGACGCGCGATGGCCGCCAGCTGGGCAGCGGCGACCGCCAGCTCGCTCTGCGCACGCGCCAGATCGAACTCGCTGCTCTGGTTCTGCAGCAGCTCCTCGGCCGCGCGCTTTGCTTCCTGCGCCTTGGCCTCGTCGAGGTCGGCGCCACGGATCGCGGTGTCGGCCAGCACGGTGACGTGCTTGGGCTGGACTTCCAGAATGCCGCCGGCGACGAACACGAACTCTTCGCTGCCGTCTTCCTTCTCGATCCGCACCGCACCCGGATGGATGCGCGTGATCAGCGGCGTGTGCCCGGGCAGGATGCCCAGCTCACCCGACTCGCCCGGCAGCGCCACGAACTTCGCCTGGCCGGAGAAGATCGAGGCTTCCGCGCTGACGACGTCTACAAGAATGGTTGCCATGTGAATTCCTTTGTCCAGTCGCTTCGCTTGCAAGGGCGGCGCGCCCGCGCACGCAGACCGTGCCGGCGCGCCGTCGCATGGCGAGGCTTACTGGAGCTTCTTGGCCTTCTCGAAGGCTTCGTCGATCGAGCCGACCATGTAGAACGCCTGCTCGGGCAGGTGATCGCACTCGCCGTCCACCAGCATCTTGAAGCCGCGGATGGTTTCCTTCAGCGGCACGTACTTGCCCGGCGAACCCGTGAACACTTCCGCAACGTGGAAGGGCTGCGACAGGAAACGCTGGATCTTCCGTGCACGCGCCACCGCCAGCTTGTCTTCCGGCGACAGTTCGTCCATGCCCAGAATCGCGATGATGTCGCGCAGTTCCTTGTAGCGCTGCAGCGTCTGCTGGACGCGGCGGGCCACTTCGTAGTGCTCGGTACCAACGATCTGCGGGTCGAGCTGACGCGAGGTCGAGTCGAGCGGGTCGACGGCCGGGTAGATACCCAGCGCGGCGATGTCACGCGACAGCACGACGGTCGAGTCCAGGTGCAGGAAGGTGGTGGCGGGCGACGGGTCGGTCAAGTCATCCGCGGGCACGTAGACGGCCTGGATCGACGTAATCGAGCCAGTCTTGGTCGACGTGATGCGCTCCTGCAGCTTGCCCATTTCTTCGGCCAGCGTCGGCTGATAGCCCACGGCCGAAGGCATACGGCCCAGCAGTGCCGACACTTCGGTACCGGCCAGCGTGTAGCGGTAGATGTTGTCGACGAAGAACAGGATGTCGCGGCCTTCGTCGCGGAAGCGCTCGGCCATGGTCAGGCCGGTCAGCGCCACGCGCAGACGGTTGCCCGGCGGCTCGTTCATCTGGCCAAACACCATGGCCACCTTGTCGAGCACGTTCGAGTCCTTCATTTCGTGGTAGAAGTCGTTCCCTTCACGGGTACGCTCGCCCACGCCGGCGAACACCGACAAGCCGCTGTGCTGCTTGGCGATGTTGTTGATCAGCTCCATCATGTTGACGGTCTTGCCGACGCCGGCACCGCCGAACAGGCCAACCTTGCCGCCCTTGGCGAACGGACAGACCAGGTCGATCACCTTGATGCCGGTTTCGAGCAGGTCGACCGAAGGCGACAGTTCGTCGAACTGCGGCGCCTTCTGGTGAATCGCGCGCACTTCGTCCGCGGCGATCGGGCCGGCTTCGTCGATGGGACGACCCAGCACGTCCATGATGCGGCCCAGCGTGCCGTGACCGACGGGCACCGAAATCGGCGCGCCGGTGTTCTTCACGGCCATGCCGCGGCGCAGGCCGTCGGACGAGCCCAGCGCGATGGTACGGACCACGCCGTCACCGAGCTGCTGCTGCACTTCGAAGGTCAGGCCCTTCTCGGCGAACGACGCTTCGTTGCTCTCTTCCAGCACCAGCGCGTCGTACACCTTCGGCAGCGCGTCGCGGGGGAACTCGATGTCCACCACGGCGCCAATACACTGCACAATATTTCCGATACTCATTTCGTATCTCCGATAGCTTGAATTCTTGACGCCCAGTCTCGTCAGTTACACGGCTGCCGCACCGCTGACGATTTCCGACAGTTCCTTGGTGATCGCTGCCTGGCGGGTCTTGTTGTAGTCCAGCTGCAGTTCTGCAATCACATTCTTGGCGTTGTCGGACGCCGCCTTCATGGCCACCATGCGCGCCGATTGCTCGGACGCCATGTTCTCGGCCACGGCTTGGTACACCAGCGCTTCGACGTAGCGGACCAGCAGGTCTTCCACCACCGTCTGGGCGTCGGGCTCGTAGATGTAATCCCACGAGTAAGCGCGCTTTTCCTCTTCGGTCTGCGCCATCCGCTCGGCGGACAGCGGCAGCAGCTGCTCGACCATCGGCTCCTGCTTCATGGTGTTGACGAACTTCGTGTACGCCAGGTACACGGCGTCCACCTCACCGTTGGTGAAGGCGTCGAGCTGGACCTTGATCGCGCCGATCAGCTTTTCCAGATGCGGCGTATCGCCCAGATGCACCACGTGCGAGACCACCTTGGCGCCAACGCGGCCCAGAAACTGCATACCCTTGGTGCCGATCGCGGTGCTTTGCACCTGCACACCGCGGTTCTGCCATTCGCGCAGCTCGTTGGTGACGGCGCGCAGCACGTTGGTGTTCAGGCCGCCGCACAGCCCCTTGTCGGTCGTCACCACGATCAAGCCGGCGCGCTTGACGTCGCGTGCCTGCAGGAACGGATGCTTGAACTCCGGGTTGGCCGTGGCCAGGTGGGCGGCAATGTTGCGCACCTTCTCGGCGTACGGACGGGCAGCCCGCATCCGCTCCTGCGCCTTGCGCATCTTGGATGCGGCGACCATTTCCATCGCCTTGGTGATCTTGCGCGTGTTCTGCACGCTCTTGATCTTGGTTCGAATCTCTTTCGTTCCGGCCATATCTTCCTCTCCAGTCGTGCCGCGCCGCCGGCTGCCTTCCCTTTCAGGCGCACGCCGGTTGCGCGGTCCGTGGAATCACGCGGTTAGAACGCGGCGGACTTCTTGAAATCCTCGATCGCGGCACGCAGGGCGGCTTCGTCGTCCTTCGACAGATCCTTGTTGTCTTCGATACGGTTGACGAGATCGGCGTACTTGGTCTTCAGGTGGTCGTGCAGGCCCTTTTCGAACGGCAGGATGTCCTTCACTTCCACGTTGTCGAGGAAGCCATTGTTGGCGGCGTACAGCGACGCGGCCAGCTGCCACACCTGCAGCGGCTGGTATTGCGGCTGCTTGAGCAGTTCCATCACGCGGCGGCCGCGCTCGAGCTGCTTGCGGGTGGCATCGTCCAGGTCCGAGGCAAACTGCGCGAACGCAGCCAGCTCACGGTACTGGGCCAGGTCGGTACGGATACCGCCGGACAGCTTCTTGATGACCTTGGTCTGGGCGGCACCACCGACGCGCGACACCGAGATACCGGCGTTGATCGCGGGGCGGATACCGGCGTTGAACAGGTCGGTTTCCAGGAAGATCTGGCCGTCGGTAATCGAGATCACGTTGGTCGGCACGAACGCGGACACGTCGCCGGCCTGCGTTTCGATCACGGGCAGCGCGGTCAGCGAACCGGTCTTGCCCTTGACTTCGCCGTTCGTGAACTTCTCGACGTAGTCGGCGTTGACGCGCGCGGCGCGCTCCAGCAGACGCGAGTGCAGGTAGAACACGTCGCCGGGGTAAGCTTCGCGGCCCGGCGGGCGGCGCAGCAGCAGCGACACCTGGCGATAGGCCCAGGCCTGCTTGGTCAGGTCGTCATAGACGATCAGCGCGTCTTCGCCGCGATCGCGGAAGTACTCGCCCATCGTGCAGCCGGCGTAGGCGGCCAGGTACTGCATGGCGGCCGAGTCCGAAGCGGCGGCGGCCACCACGACGGTGTATTCCATCGCGCCGGTCTCTTCCAGCTTGCGCACCACGTTGGCGATCGTCGAAGCCTTCTGGCCGATTGCCACGTAGACGCAGAAGACGCCCTTGCCCTTCTGGTTGATGATCGCGTCGACGGCGACGGCGGTCTTGCCGGTCTGGCGGTCGCCGATGATCAGCTCGCGCTGGCCGCGGCCGATCGGCACCATCGCGTCGATCGACTTCAGGCCGGTCTGCACCGGCTGGCTCACCGACTGACGTGCGATCACGCCCGGGGCGACCTTCTCGATCACGTCGGTCTGCTTGGCGTTGATCGGGCCCTTGCCATCGATCGGCTGGCCCAGCGTGTTGACCACGCGGCCCAGCAGTTCCTTGCCCACCGGCACTTCCAGAATGCGGCCGGTGCACTTGACCTGGTCGCCTTCCGAGATGTGCTCGTAGTCGCCCAGCACCACGGCGCCGACAGAGTCGCGCTCGAGGTTCAGCGCCAGGCCGAAGGTGTTGCCGGGGAATTCCAGCATCTCGCCCTGCATCACGCCGGACAGGCCGTGCACGCGGCAGATGCCATCGGTCACGGAAATCACCGTGCCGGTGTTGCGCACTTCAGCTTCGGCGCCAAGGCCCGAGATGCGGGACTTGATCAGCTCGCTGATTTCTGAGGGGTTCAGTTGCATCACAATGCTCCTAATTCTTCAATCCGTCGGCTGTCCGCACATCAGGCGGTCAGCGCGGCTTGCATGGCGGCCAGGCGCGCGCGCACCGAGGTGTCCAGCACTTCGTCGCCCACCTTGACGCGAACGCCGCCGATCAGCGAGGGGTCGACCGTCACGGCCGGCACCAGCTTGCGCCCGAACTTGCGTTCGAGCGAGGCGACCAGATCGGTCAGCGGCGCGCCGTCGAGCGGGAACGCGCTGGTGATTTCGACGTCGGCCGAACCTTCTTGGGCGTTCTTCAGCGCATGGAACTGCTCGGCAATCTCCGGCAGCACGGTCAGGCGGTCGTTGTCCACCAGCAACTGCACGAAGCGACGCGCCTCGTCGTTGACCGGAGACTTCAGCACCGACAGGAACAGTTCGGCCAGCTTGTCGCCGGGAACGTTCGGATCGTCGGCCAGCGCCTTGATCTCCGGGGTGGCCGCGACCTGCCCCATTTCCGAAACCAGCTCGGACCATGCACCCAGATTGCCGGCGTTGGCCTCGCTGGCGACGCGGAACAGCGCCTCGGCGTAGGGACGGGCAATGGTTGCGGTTTCTGCCATGATTAGAGCTCGGCCTTCAGTTGGTTGAGCAGGTCGGCGTGGACCTGCGCATTCACTTCACGCTTGAGGATCTGCTCTGCACCCTTGACGGCCAGCACGGCGACCTGGTCGCGCAGCTGCTCGCGTGCCTTGGTGACCTGCTGCTCGGCGTCCGCCTTCGCTTGCGCGATGATGCGCGCGGCTTCGGCCTGGGCGTTTTGCTTGATCTCTTCGGCGACCATCTGGGCGCGCTTCTCCGCGTCGGCGACGCGTTGCGCACCTTCGGCGCGGGCTTCGGCCATGGCCACGTCCACGCGCTTGTTGGCCAGCTCGAGTTCGGCCTTGCCCTTTTCGGCAGCCGCGAGACCGTCGGCGATTTTCTTTGCGCGTTCGTCGAGCGCCTTCACCAGCGGCGGCCAAATGAATTTGGCGACAACCCACCACAGGATGAAGAACACGACCATCTGCGCAAAAAACGTTGCGTTCAGATTCATGGTGTGTTCCTTTCGGTAAACAAACTACAGATAAATGCGCAAAGGCGGCCAGGCTAGTGGCCTGCGCCGCCCGTCAGCATCATGCAGACCGAAAAGATTTACTGAATGACGGCCAGCAGCGGGTTGGCGAACGCGAACAGCATGGCCACGCCCACACCGATCAGGAATGCCGCGTCGATCAGGCCAGCCAGCAGGAACATCTTGGTCTGCAGCGGGTTCATCAGTTCCGGCTGACGCGCGCAGGCTTCGATGTACTTGCCACCCATCAGAGCGATACCCAGGCAGGCACCGATCGCGCCCAGGCCGATGATGATGCCGATACCGATGGCGGTCAGACCCTGGATGTTGGCGAGAAATTCTTGCATGACGACTCCTTTAATTTGAGAAGAGACTTAGAACCAAAAAAACCAAAAACCAAAAAACCGGAAATCAGTGCTTGTCGTGTGCCTGGCCCAGATACACCAGCGTCAGCATCATGAAGATGAAGGCCTGCAGCAGCACGATCAGGATGTGGAAGATCGCCCAGACTGCGCCGGCAATCACGTGGCCGACGAAGCCCAGTGCCGACAGGTCGGCGCCGAAGGTCCACATCGAGCCCAGCAGCGCGATCAGCAGGAACACCAGTTCGCCCGCGTACATATTGCCGAACAGTCGCATGCCGAGCGAAACGGCCTTGGCCAGGAATTCGATGATGTTCAGCACCAGGTTGAACGGGGCCAGGTACCACTTGCCGCCGAACGGGGCCGACAGCAGCTCGTGCACGAAGCCGCCCGCGCCCTTGATCTTGAAGCTGTAGTAGATCATCAGGATCAGCACGGCGAACGACATGCCCAGCGTGCCGTTCAGGTCGGCGGTCGCGACGGCCTTGTGGTGCGGCAGGTGGAAGCCGAACACGCCCAGCAGGTGGTTCAGCCCGTGGACCCAGTCAACCGGGATCAGGTCGATCGCGTTCATCATGGTGATCCAGCAGAACACCATCAGCGCCAGCGGGGCGATCCACGAGCGGTCGCCGTGGATGATGCCCTTGGCCTGATCGTCGACCATCTCGACGATCATCTCGACGAAGGCCTGGAAGCGGCCCGGCACGCCGGCGGTGACACGGCGCGCGGCCATGTACAGGAACAGCACGGCGATCGCGCCGCACAGCACCGACCAGATTACGGTGTCGTAATTGATCACGCTGAAGTCGACCACGGAGGCCTGCTTGCCGCCGATCGAATTCAGGTTCTGCAAATGTTCGGCGATATAGCCGGATGGGGTGAGCGCGTTTTCAGCGCCTTGAGCAGTTGCCATGTCGAATCGAACCGTATATTGCGAAACCTGTTTGACCGGCATTCGCCATCGCGAACACTCGGTATGCTTCTTGCACCGCCTTCGGCTCGTCGGCCGGTCACCGCAATGCAAGACGCTTCGTTACTTCCCGACGCCGCGCCCGATTCCGATCGGTGCGACATCCAAACCTTGTTTTCTCGAAACCGGCCCTCAATTGCCCTGAATCAGAACAACGCGGCACCGGTTCGGGGCATGGCGTTCCGCAATTCGACGAATCGAAAATCGATCGAACCCTCTATCGAATCGCCAGCGCCACCCAGTACGTCTTCAACGCAAGCAGGAACGTGACCAGCATCGGCACCCAACGCAGATCGCGGTACAGCACCACCACCAGCACGAACAGCGCGACGGTGGCCAGCACCTTGATCGCCTCGCCGATCACCAGCCCGCCGATCGACGCACGGTCCCGCGCGAGCCACAGCCGGAAGGCGAAGAACGCGCTCGGCACGCAGCACACCGCGCCGCCGAACAGCGCCGACCAGCCATACGGTCCGGCTTCGGGTCCGAACACCGCCCAGCCGACCGCCGACAACAGCGTCACCGCGACTTGCGCCAGTACTACCTTGCCCGGCGTCATCCGCGACGGCCGCAGCGCGCGTTCGCCGAACAGCGACACCGCATCGTCGTGCGACAGTGGCCGGATCGGCCCGGGGCGCTCATCGTCGTCGCGCCAGTCGTCCTGGTCCCAGTCATCCGGCTGAGGCACGGAATTCCGCTCGGTACGGTCGGTATTCGATCCCGCGCGAGGCGGCTTGGGGTCTGTCGCCACTACAACTTGTCGGTCTGCCTGCTTGCAGTTCTGACCAGGAACTTTTCGTCCTCGGCCAGTATTCAAACCGCACGATTTTACGGGGAATGCGGATAACGAGTCAATCTGCTTACAGTTGCCTTGCAAGGCAAAACACCACAACTCTTGCTATCTCGCCTTGATCATGCTTGCGCGGATATTGCGCGGCAATGACCTGACACGTAATCGGATTGCGTAGCAAAAAAATGGCGCCGGGGGAAGAACCCGGCGCCATTCGCTTTGCTCCATTGGGCGATCATCGCCCAACTGTCCTCATGCGACCTGCCGCCCCGCGGCCGGTTCACGCAGACGGGCGAGCACGCCGTCCAGCGCATCGTTGCTGGAAAACTGGATGGTCAGCTGGCCCTTGCCGCGGGCGCCGAGCTTGATCTGAACCGGCATGCCGAGCGCGTCGGACAGCTCCTCCTCCAGCCGTGCCACATCGCGCGCGCCCTGGCCGGTCTTCTGCTTCAGCGACTTCAGATCGAAGGGCTTCAGCGTCGAGGTGACCAGCTTCTCGGTCTCGCGCACCGACAGCCGCTTGTTGACGATCTGATTGGCCAGCGTGATCTGATGCGCGCCGTCCACCGCAAGCAGTGCGCGCGCATGGCCCATGTCGAGATCGCCGGCCATCAGCATCGTCTGCACCGGCTGCGCCAGGTTCAGCAGACGCAGCAGGTTCGACACCGCGCTGCGCGAGCGGCCGACCGACTCGGCGGCCTGCTCGTGGGTGAACTTGAATTCGCGGATCAGGCGCATGATGCCCTGCGCCTCTTCCAGCGGGTTCAGGTCCTCGCGCTGGATGTTCTCGATCAGCGCCATCGCCGCCGCGGCCTCGTCGGCCACGTCCTTGATCAGCACCGGCACCTTGTCCAGGCCCGCCAGCTTCGACGCACGAAAGCGCCGCTCGCCCGCGATGATCTCGTAGCGGTCCGGCTCGGCCACGCGCCGCACCAGGATCGGCTGCATCAGCCCTTGCGCGCGGATGCTGGCGGCAAGCTCCTGCAGCGCGCCCTCGTCCATCCGCGTGCGCGGCTGGTACTTGCCGGGCTGCAGCTGGTCGACGCGCAGCACGGTGGGAGAACCGTCCTGGCGCGCCGCCTCGACGATCTCCGCCGGGCCGCCCAGCAGGGCTTCCAGCCCGCGGCCCAGGCCCTTCTTCTTCGCGGTACTCATGGTGGTGGCTCCTTGCTTGCTGCCGTTCGCCGGCTCAGGCGATCTGGCCCAGTTGCTTGACGCGCGCGATCATCTCGGCGCCGAAATCGAGGTAGGCCTTGGCGCCCTTCGACGCGGGATCGAAGGCCACGCCCGGCATGCCGTACGACGGCGCCTCGGCCAGACGGACATTGCGCGGGATCATCGTCTTGAACACCTTGTCGCCGAAGTGGGCTTCCAGCTGGGCGGACACCTGCTGCTGCAGCGTCACGCGCGGATCGAACATCACACGCAGTAGCCCGATGACCTTCAGGTCCTTGTTCAGGTTCGCGTGTACCTGCTTGATCGTATTGACCAGATCGGACAGCCCCTCCAGCGCGAAGTACTCGCACTGCATCGGCACGATCACGCCATGCGCGGCGCACAAGCCGTTCAGCGTCAGCAGCGACAGCGACGGCGGGCAGTCGATCAGCACGAAATCGTACTCGCCCTCGACCTCGGCCAGCGCCTGGCGCAGCCGCCGCTCGCGGTGTTCGAGCTCGACCAGTTCGACTTCGGCACCGGCCAGCTCGCGGTTCGCCGGCAGCACGTCGTACTTGCCGGACTCCGAACGCTGGCGCGCCTGCGGGATCGTGGCAAAGCCGACCAGCACCTGATAGACGCTGTGCTGCAGCCCCTGCTTGTCGATGCCAGAACCCATCGACGCATTGCCTTGCGGATCGAGATCGACCAGCAGCACGCGCTGCCCTTGCGCGGCAAGGCCAGCGGCGAGGTTCACCGTGGTGGTCGTCTTGCCCACCCCGCCCTTCTGGTTTGCGATCACGAATACCTTTGCCATGGGTTCTGCAGCTCCTCGCTTGTATTCAGTCGGCGCGCGCATCGCTGCGCTCGCCACGGCGCGACAGCACCACCAGGTGGCGCTGCGCGTCCAGTTCGGGCACCGCCAGCTGCGGCACCGCTTCGACCTGCCAGGCCGACATCAGTCCGGCCTGCTCCATCCGCTCCAGTTCCGCCTGCGGATAGACACCCTTCATCGCGATCAGGCGGCCGCCGGGCGCCAGCAGATGGCCGGCGAGCGTGACGAAATCGGTCAGCTCGGCGAAGGCCCGCGACGTGATCACGGCGAAGCCGTCGGCGTCCGCAAGCTTTTCCACCGGCCCCCAATGCGCCGCCGCATTGCCCAGCCGCAGCTGCGCACGGCACTGGGTCAGGAAGGCGGTCTTCTTCTGCACGATGTCGACCATCAGTACCGACACGTCGGGACAGGCGATCGCCAGCGGCAGGCCCGGCATGCCACCGCCCGAGCCGACGTCGAGCACCCTGCCCTGCGCGCCCGGCGCCACCTCGGGCCGGCGCGCCGCTTCGGCCAGCGCCGGCACCGCGGCCAGCGAGTCCAGCAGATGATGCGTCAGCATCTCGTCCGGATGGCGGATTGCCGTCAGGTTATAGGTGGCGTTCCATTTGCGCAGCAGCGCCAGATAGGCGAGCAGCGTCTCGATACGGGCACCGTCCAGCGGCAGGCCGATCGCGGCCAGGCCGGCCTCGAGGCGGCGGCGCTGGGCGGCCTCGTCGACCGCGCCGTGGCGCCGCGCCCGGGATGCTTGCAGACCGCTCACTCAGGCCGCCTCGCGGCCCGAGCCGGCCGTCTTG
>MTEU01003122.1_pt3 | contig 14816 bp, 14 predicted proteins | sample 1042701 | NCBI WGS metagenome assembly MTEU01 (sample SAMN06185813, study PRJNA358809) | soil metagenome | isolation source: naturally attenuated soil | place: India | collected 2015-05-23
GCTTGTGGTGGGCGCGCGCCTTGACGCGGAAATCGAAGGCCACGCCGCGCAGGATCAGCCCGGCCAGCATCAGCGCGACCGGCAGGTACAGATTGGTCAGGATCACGCCGTGCGCCATCGGGAAGGCCGTCAGCAGCAGGCCGACGCCGAGCACCAGCCACGTTTCGTTGGCATCCCAGAAGGGTCCGATCGACGCGATCATCGTGTCCTTGTCGGCATCGTTGGCGCGCCGCAGCAGCACGCCGACCCCGAGGTCGTAGCCGTCCAGGATCACGTAGATCAGCATCGACAGCCCCATCAGGGCCAGGAAGACCAGCGGCATCCAGCCGGCGGGTTGGGTCAGGTCGGTCATTGCGCGCTCCGTGGCTTGCCGCCGATGACGGGTTGAGGGGTTTCGATTTCCGGTTCGTCGATGGCCGGATCGGTGCCGGCGCGGCGGGCCAGATAGAACACCACCGAGATATAGGCCGCGATCAGCAGCAGGTACAGCGACAGGTACATCAGCAGGGTCGAGCCGACCATCGTCGCCGGCACCTTCGAGGCGGCTTCCGCGGTGGTCAGCACGCCGTAGACCAGGTAGGGCTGGCGGCCGATCTCGGTGACATACCAGCCGGCGACCAGCGCGACCCAGCCCGAGAAGGTCATCGCCAGCAGCATGCGGGCCACGCCCCTGGACGGCTCGCCGCGCCGCTTGAACTGCCAGGCCGCCAGCCAGGAGACCAGCAGCATCAGCATGCCGACGCCGACCATGATGCGGAAGGCGAAGAACACCGGCGCCACGGGCGGATGCTTGCCGGGGAACGCGTCGATGCCCTTGACCTCGCCATCGAAGGTGTGGGTCAGGTAGAAGGACGCCAGCTTCGGGATCGAGATTTCCCAGTCGGTGCTCTGGGTCACCGCATTGGGCCAGCCGAACAGCACGGCCGGGACGCTGGTGCCCGTGGTCCAGATGCCTTCCATCGCCGCGATCTTGGCCGGCTGGTGTTCCAGCGTATTGAGGCCGTGCAGGTCGCCGACGACGATCTGCAGCGGGATCAGCACCGCCGCGACCATCACGCCGGTGCGCATGGTCGAGCGGACCTCGGGCGAGCGGTCGTTGCGCAGCCAGCGGTAGGCCGAGATGCCCGCCAGCAGGAACGACACCGTCAGGCCCGAGGCGATCAGCATATGGGTCAGGCGGAACGGGAACGACGGGTTGAAGATGACCTGCAGCCAGCTGACCACATGGGCCTTGCCGTCGATCATCTCGAAGCCGGCGGGCGTCTGCATCCACGAGTTCAGCGCCAGGATCCAGAACGCCGACAGCGTGGTGCCGCCGGCAACCAGCAGCGTGGCGATGGTATGGGTGCGATTGCTGACCCGGCGCATGCCGAACAGCATGATGCCGAGGAAGGTCGCCTCCAGGAAGAACGCGGTCAGCACCTCGTAGGCCAGCAGCGGGCCGGCGATATTGCCGACCGTCTCCATATAGCCCGGCCAGTTGGTGCCGAACTGGAAGCTCATCGTGATGCCGCTGACCACACCCAGCGCGAAGGTCAGCGCGAACACCTTGACCCAGAAGCGATAGGCCGCCATCCATCGTTCGTCGCCGGTCTTGCCGTAGCGCAGCTTGAAGAACAGCAGCACCCAGCCGAGCGCGATGCTGATGGTGGGGAACAGGATGTGGAAGGTGATATTGGCGGCGAACTGGATCCGCGCCAGCAGGATCGGGTCGAGCGACGACAACATGGGGCACTACTCCTTCTTGGTGCGAGCCGGCTTGCGCTTGCCTTCGGCGGGTTTGCCGCCGACGGCCCCGGATAGCTTGTCCTTCACTTCCAGCAGCTTAGTCACGCGGGAGCCCAGTCGCATTAATTTTTCCAAAGTGGCGATATCAAGCTTTTGCATATCGTTGAACCAGCCCGTCACCAGCAGGATCAGCTCGTACATCTCCTGCATGCGCCGCTGGGCATGCTTGTCGTCGGGATCGGACGGCGTTTCGAGCTGAACTTCCCGCAACATTGACAAAGTCGGGTCGATCTCCCGGCGGCGGCGTTCTTCGGCCAGGGTCCGGAAAATGGCCCAGACATCGTCCGGCGCCGAGAAGTACTCGCGCCGGTCGCCCGGCTGGTGCGAAAGCCGTACCAGGTTCCACGACTCCAGTTCCTTCAGCCCGATGCTGACGTTGGAGCGCGAGAAGCCCAGCGACTCGGCGATCTCATCGGCATTGAGCGGGCGGGCCGCGGTAAACAGCAGCGCGTAGATCTGGCCGACGGTGCGGTTGATGCCCCAGCGGCTTCCCATTTCGCCGAAATGAAGGACGAAGCGCTGGATCAGGGGCGACAGTTGCATGTTTGTCTGTTTTGAATTTTCAGTAATTTTTGAAAGTTTAGAACGGAACGTCGATGCTGGGCAAGCGAGGGCGCCGGAGTGCGACCGGGTGTCGCACTCGTTGCCGAACCGAGTGCCGCAGCCGGGGTGCCGCAGCCCGTTGCCGAGCCGCCAGGCCGCCTCACGGTAAAATACGATAACGATTCTCGTTTATTGATAGCAGTGTGAGCACAATGGACCCCCGTCCCAGCATCCTGATCGTCGACGATCACAAGGACATACGTGATCCCTTGTCGACTTACATCAGGCGCTTCGATTTCGATGTAGAGGCCGTGGCCGACGGCAAGGCGATGCGCCAGCGCCTGGAAGCGCGCCGCTACAGCCTGATCATCCTGGACATCATGCTGCCGGGCGAGGACGGGCTGTCGCTGTGCCGTTACGTGTCCGAGCATGTGGGAACGCCGGTGATCCTGTTGACCGCGATGACCGAGCAGGCCGACCGGATCGCCGGTCTGGAGATCGGCGCGGCGGATTATGTGGTCAAGCCCTTCGACCCTCGCGAGCTGGTGGCCCGCATCCGCAGCGTGCTGCGACGCAACCGCGTGCCGGAGGCGCGCGAGCCGGCGGACGTGCCGGCGCCCAGGGAATACCGCTTTACGTTCTGCGGCTGGACCTTCGATACCAGGACGCGGGCGCTGCGCAATCCGCGCGACGAGGAGGTGCCGCTGAGCACCGCCGAGTTTCATCTGCTGCGCGCGTTGGTCGAGAACGCCAACCGCGTGCTGAGCCGCAGCCAGCTGCTCGACATGACGCAGCGCTCCGGCACGATGACGTTCGACCGCAGCATCGACAGCCAGGTCAGCCGCCTGCGCAAGAAACTGGAACCCGATCCGCGCCATCCCGGCATGCTGAAGACCGTTCGCGGCGACGGCTATCTGTTGGCGACCAAGGTCTCGGTGCTGCCGTCATGAAATGGCTCCCGCGCAGCCTGTCGGGCCAGCTGGTGGCCCTGTGGCTGCTGGCGATGCTCGCCGCGCATGTGTTCGCCGTGGTCGCGCTGTCGTGGTGGCGCGCGGACAATGCCACGCTCCATCCGCTGTCGGTGCGGACCATCGAGACGCGCATCCTTTCCGCCTACCGGCTGGCCGGCCGGCCTGCCGATGCGGATGCGCTGCTGCAAGACATCAGCCTGCCCGATTCGACGTTCCGCCTCGCGGCGCACGCCTTGCCGGACCCGTACGGGATGGGCGAGCAGGAGCGGGCCATCGCGCAGCGGCTGCGCAGCCAGCTGGACCTTGCGGATAACGTGCCGATCCACGTGCGCCTGCAGCAGGCCGAACCGGAGCGGGGCGGCCAACGCGGCGGCAACTGGCTGGAGCGCGCGTTCAGCGGCACCCATGCGCTGGCGCTGGACATCGAGGTCCAGTTGCCGAATGGACGCTGGCTGCGCAGCCGGCACTGGCCGACGATGGTCCCGGCGCACTGGTCCCGTGTCCTGAGCTTTTCGCTGCTGGTCGGCATGCTGCCGACGGCGTTGATCGCGCTGTTGTTCGGGCGTCGGATCATGCGGCCGCTGCGGCGGCTGACCGAGGCGTCCAGGCGCGTCAGCCGCGGCGAGCGCGTCATCCTGCCCGCGCCCGGCGGGCTCAGCGGCGTGCGCGAGATCACCCGGGCGTTCAACGACATGCAGGAAAGCCTGACCCGCTTCGTCAACGGGAGGACGCAGATGTTCGCCGCCATCGGACACGATCTGCGCACGCCGCTGACCTCGCTGCGGATCCGGGCCGAGCTGATCGACGACGGCGAGCTGCGCGACGCGATGGTCAAGACGCTGGACGACATGAGCGTGATGGTCGAGGGCGCGCTGCAGTTCGCGCGCGACGATGCGTTGCAGGAGCCGACCCAGGACGTCAGGCTCGACGAGTTGATCCAGGAAATCGTCGATCAGCAGACGATCCAGGGGCGCGCGGTGCGCTGCGAGGTGCGCTGCGACATGCGGCCCGATCCGGGCCTGTTCTATCGTTGCCGCCCCGTCCATCTGAAGCGCGGGCTGAGCAATATCATCGACAATGCCGCGCGCTACGGCGAGGTCGGCATCCGCGTCGTGGCCGACAGGATCCGGCATAGGCTGCGGATCGAAGTCGACGACAAGGGCCCGGGCATCGACCCCGACCATCTCGAACGGGTATTCGAGCCGTTCACGCGCCTTGATGCCGCGCGCAGCTCCGACACCGGCGGTCTCGGTCTTGGGCTGGCGATCGCCCGTTCGTGCATCCGCGCCCACGGCGGCGATGTCACGCTGCACAACCGGGCGGAGGGCGGCCTGCGGGCCGTCATCGAGCTGCCGAACTAGGCGGTGGGGTCCAGGCGTCGGCGGCGGGCGCGAGCCGCGCGACTGGCGCGGACCCGATTGTGGCGAAATGTGTCAACGAATGCGCGTTGCAATAGTCCGCCACACATCAACAAACGCCGGCAACATCAAATAGTAATCATTCGCATTTTGACGGGTGCCGATGCCTGCCGTTCCATGGCGAGCGTCGAAATGCGGTGTTCACCTCTTTGACGGGGAGGGTGCTTCCTGTTTCCAGCGAAGGCTCGGCAGCACGTCAGGTCCGTTGTCCTTCTCTGGAGTCCTCCGTGCAGCAAAGAAAAATAGCGAACGCCATCCGCCTGCTGGTGTCAGGCGCTTCCGCGGGTCTGGTGATCTCTGTCTCGACGATCCCGCTCGCCGCCCATGCCCAGGCAGCCGCCGGCGAGGGCACGGGAAGCGGACGCGCCAGCACGGGCGGCAACGTGCTGCCCCAGGTAACCGTCTCCGGCGACGCGATCCAGAACACCAATGACGCCCCGCTTGGCATTTCACGGCTGCCGGACACGGTCCGCGAAACGCCGAAGACGATCAACGTGGTGCCGCAGGAGGTCATCGAGCAGCAGCACGCCACCTCGCTCGAGCAGATCCTGAAGAACGTGCCGGGCATCACGATCTCGACCGGCGAGGGCAACGGCGGCCAGAGCGGCGACCAGTTCCGCATCCGTGGCCTGTCCGCCAAGGGCGACATCTATGTCGACGGCCTGCGCGATTTCGGCGCCTACAAGCGCGATGCGTTCAACACGGAAAGCGTCGAGGTCATCAAGGGACCTTCCGGCGAGAGCTTCGGCGTGGGCAATGTCGGTGGCCTGATCAACCAGACCACCAAGAAGGCGAACCTGCATACCAGCACCAGCATCGACCAGGGTTTCGCCACCGAAGACACCTATCGCACCACGGTCGACAGCAACTTCCGCCTGAACGACACCTCGGCGCTGCGCATCAACGGCATGTTCCAGAACGGCCGCGTGGCCGACCGCGCCCACGTCGGCGACGATCGCCGCGGCCTGGCGATCGATTTCGGCACCGGCCTGGGCACCAGCACCGAGTGGCACCTGAACTATTCGTACCTGCGCCGCACCGGCGCGCCGGACTTCGGCGTGCCGGTCGCGCAGGGCGCCGATGGCATCTACCGTCCGCTGACCGAGTACGGCGTGCCGGGCATCTCGTCGTCGACCTCGTACGTGCGCAATACCGACCGCGACAGGACCGACGCGCACGTGGTGTCGTCGAACTTCAAGACGAAGCTCGACAACGGCATCACGATCAGCAACGACACGCGCTTCAGCTACTACGAGCGCGACTTCTCGGCGACCAATCCGGCCGCGGTCAGCTATGCCAATCTCCAGCGTCTGCTGGCCGGGGGCAACGTTCCCGTGTCGTACGGCGCCGGCGGCGGCATGACCTATCTGCAGCGCGGCTGGGGCATCCAGAACGTGCTGAGCGCCAAGGGCGAGTTCATGACCGGCAGCCTGCGCCACAAGGCGATGGTGGGGCTCGATACGATCTACCAGCGCGACCATCGCAGCATGGGCAGCTGGACCGGCCGCAACAACAACCAGACCGTCGTCAATCCGGTGTTCGACAACAGCCCGAACGCGACGGTGGCGTACGCCAACACGCGCGACGCCAATGCGACCAATGTCGGCGTGTTCATCAACGACCGCGTCTGGCTCAACGACAAGTTCTCGCTGCTCGGCAGCCTGCGCTGGGACTACTTCCAGAGCGAGTTCTCGACCAGTGCCTCGACGCTGGGCGGCAAGGCGGACTCGAAGAAGCTGAGCCCGTCGATCAGCGCGATCTGGGAGCCGACCAGGGACACGATGTTCTACACGTCGTTCTCGCGTACCTACCGGCCCGTGGGCACCGATATCGCAGTGGCGGTCGGCGGCGTGGCATCGGAAGTGCCGCAGAACGGCGTCGGCAACGAGCCCGAGCGTTCGGACACCATCGAGGTCGGTGCCAAGGTGGACTTCCTCGACAAGCGTCTGGGCCTCACCGGCGCGATCTTCCAGACGAAGAAGGCCAACGCCTACACGGTCGATCCGGTGACCGGCGACATCACCAACGGCTTCTCCGATTCGGGCGAGGGCCGCAAGATCCGCGGCGTCGAGGTGGGCTTGAGCGGCCGCATCGTCGGCGGCTGGACCGCCAATGTCGCCTATGCCTACCTGAGCGGCGAGGTGACGTCGGCCACCAATGGCGCCATCGTCGGCAATGCGGCGCCGGGCGTATCGCGCCACAACGTCACGCTGTGGACAGCCTATGACATCCCGCACACGCTGCTGCCGGTGCCGGGCAAGCTGACCATCGGCGGCGGCCTGCAGTACGCCACCGGCTACTGGGCCGATTCGGCGAACACGGCCAAGATGCCGGACAACTTCTCGCTGGACGCGATGATCGCGTACAAGGTCGGCAAGTACCGGATCTCGCTGAACGGCTACAACCTGACGGACCATCTGAACTACCAGTCCTCGTTCGGCGCCGTGCGTGCGGTGCCGACCTCGCGCAGGACGTTCCTGCTGAACGTCGGCATGACGTTCTAAGCGGAGACGAAGGGGCGGTGCCCCCGAACACCCGTCACGTCGTTCCCCGCACGCGGGAACCCAGCGTCTTTCAAAGCCACTGGGTCCCCGCCTGCGCGGGGACGACGTGTTGGCTGGCGAAGCGGAGCCGCTAGAATTGCGAAATTCCGCTGCCTTTGCGCCGCTCCTTGCGCCGCTTTTTGCGCCACTCCCGCCAACCTTGCCATGCTGGTCCAGATCCCCGACGTCCTGACCCCCGAAGAAATCCGGTACTGCCGCGAACGCGTCGAGCGCTCGCAATGGGTCGACGGGCGCGTGACCGCCGGCGACCTGGCGGCGCAATCGAAGTACAACCTGCAGATTCCGGTCGACAGCGCCGAGGCGCGCGAGCTGGGCGAGCTGGTGTTGACCGCATTGGGCCGCAACCCCACCTATCATTCGGCCGCGCTGCCGCTGCGCGTGATGCCGCCGATGTTCAATCGCTACGACAGCGCGATGAATTTCGGCACGCACGTGGACAACGCGATCCGCACCGTGCCGGGCACGGGCGGCATGCGCATTCGCGCCGATGTCTCCAGCACGCTGTTCCTGTCCGATCCCGACGAGTACGAAGGCGGCGAGCTGGTGATCCAGGACCTCTACGGTTCGCACACCGTCAAGCTGCCGGCCGGCCATCTGGTGGTCTATCCCGCGTCGTCGTTGCACAGGGTGACCCCGGTGACCAAGGGCTCACGCTGGGCCTCGTTCTTCTGGGCGCAGTCGATGGTCAAGGACGACGGCCAGCGGCGCATGCTGTACGAGCTCGATCTCGCGATCATCGAGATCCGCAAGCAGCTGGGCGACGACAAGGACGCCGTGTTGGCCCTGGTCAATCACTATCACAACCTGCTGCGTCGCTGGGCCGAGCTGTGACGCGCTGGCAGATCCCCGCGGATACCGTCTCCCTGCGCGATTACGAGCGCCGCTTCCACGAACGGGTGGAGCCGGGCGTGCGCGCCTATGTCGCGGGCGCCGCCGCGGACGGCATCACGCAGCACGAGAACGGCGCCGCGTTCGAGCGGCTGCGGCTGATGCCGAGCGCGCTGGTCGACATGTCGCACGCCTCGGCACGGCGCACGCTGTTCGGCGAGGTGCTCGACTACCCGATCCTGATCGCGCCGACGGCCTTCCATCGGCTGGTGCATCCGGACGGCGAACTGGCGACGGTGCACGCCGCATCGCTGACGCGCACGTGGATGACGGTCAGCACGCAGGCCAGCGTGACGCTCGAGGAGATCGCGCGGGCCTCGACGGTGCCGCTGTGGTTCCAGCTGTATCTCCAGCCGCGGCCGCGGGATACGGCCGACCTGGTGCGCCGCGCCGAGCAGGCCGGATACAGGGCCATTGTCGTGACCATCGACGCCGCCGTCAGCGGCGTCCGCAATATCGAGCAGCGCGCGGGCTTCCGGCTGCCGGACGATGTCGGGGCGGTCAATCTGGCGGGCTATCCGCCGGTCGAGCCGGTCAGCGCCAGCCACGGCAGCCCGGTCTTCCGCGGCATGCTGAAGAACGCGCCGACATGGCGCGATATCGAGGCGCTGTGTGGTCAGACGTCGCTGCCGGTGCTGGTCAAGGGCCTGCTCAATCCGAACGATGTCGAGCCGGCCCTGAACGCCGGGGTCGCCGGCATCGTCGTCTCCAACCATGGCGGACGCACGCTGGACACCGTACCGGCGACGATCGATTGCCTGCCCGCCATCGCGGCGCAAGTCGGTGGCAGGGTGCCGGTCCTGCTGGATGGCGGCATCCGGCGCGGAACGGATATCGTCAAGGCGATCGCGCTGGGCGCGACCGCCGTGATGCTCGGGCAACCGGTGCTTCATGCGCTGGCGGTGGGCGGCATGCCTGGCGTCGCGCATATGCTGACGCTGCTGCAGACCGAACTGGAAGTCGCGATGGCGCTGGCCGGCTGCCCCACGTTGGATGCGATCGATGGGTCCGTTCTGGCGCGCTCGCGATAGCCGTGCCGGCCGGCGCGGTGCGCAGGGCCTCTACTGATAATAAGTTATCATTTGCCGATCCCGGCGCGCCGCCCGGTGTGTTGTCTTTGATCCTGTCCGTTGAGCGGGCAGCCTTCGCAGAAGGACGATCGACTCATGTATTCGCGACTCTCCCCACTGTTTGCCATCGCCGCCTTCGCTGCCTGCATCGCCGGTCGGGCGCAGGCCGCCGAGCCGCATGTCCATGGGCAAGCGACGCTCGATGTTGCGGTGGAAGGCCAGGTGCTGTCCATCGCGCTCGCATCGCCGCTCGACAATGTATTCGGCTTCGAGCGCCTGCCGCGCACCGACGCCGAACGGGCGAAGGTCCGTCAGGCCATTGCCGGCCTGCGCGACGGTGCGGCGTTGTTCCGGCCTTCCCCGGAGGCCGACTGCCGGCTCGAAGCCGCGCAGGTGCAATTCGGCGCGCTGCACCACGGCCTGACCGGCGAAGGAGAAGCGCCGCGCGGCCAGCCGCAGGCCGAGCATCAGCACGCGGATCTCGATGCGGACTACCGCTTCCGCTGCGCCCGGCCCGAGGCGTTGCGTTCTGTCGACGTACGCGTGTTCCGCCTGTTTCCGGGCGTCAGCCGGATTGCCGTCCAGCTTGCCACCGACACGCGCCAGTCTGGCGCGACGCTGACGCCGGCACAGCCGCGCCTGCGCTGGTGAGGGCGATGGCGGAGGCGATGGCACAGGTGCCGCACGAAGAGCCGCTGGTCGTGGCGAGGAATGTCGACTTTCGCTGGCCCGGTCGCGACGGCGGCGCGCTGTCGCTGCCTGCCTTCGAACTGGCTCGCGGCGAGCATCTGTTTGTCTCCGGCCCCAGCGGCAGCGGCAAGACCACGCTGCTGTCGCTGCTGGCCGGCGTGGTGACGCCGCGTCAGGGCTCGATCCGGATCGCCGGTACCGATCTGACGACGCTGCCATCCGCCGGGCGCGACCGCTTTCGCGCCGACCACATCGGCATCATCTTCCAGCAGCTGAATCTGCTGCCCTATCTGTCCGTGCTCGACAACGTGCTGCTGCCGTGCCGCTTCTCCGCGAGCCGCAAGACGCGCGCCCGCGAGCAGGCCGGTGGAGCGGTCCAAGCGGCCGGCATGCTGCTGGAACGGCTCGATATGCCGGCCAGCCTGTGGCGACGCCCCGCGGCGCAGCTGTCGGTGGGGCAGCAGCAGCGGGTCGCCGCGGCGCGCGCGCTGCTGGGGCGGCCCGAACTGATCCTGGCGGACGAGCCCACGTCCTCGCTCGATGCCGCCCGGCAGGCCGCGTTCATGACGCTGCTGCAGCGGGAGTGCCGCGCGTCCGGCGCCGGGCTGGTGATGGTCAGCCACGATGAGCGGCTGGCGTCCGGCTTCGACCGGCGCTTCACGATGCCGGCCGCGCGCGAAGAGGAGCCGGCATGATCGCGCTGATGTCGATTGCCGCGCGCAGCGCGTGGAACCGCCGCTTCAACCTGGTCTGGATGGTGATTGCGATCGCGCTGTCGACGGCGCTGCTGCTCGGCATCGAGCGGGTCCGGCATCAGGTGCGCGCCAGCTTCGCGCAGTCGGTGTCGGGCACGGATCTGATCGTCGGCGCCCGCACCAGCCCGATCCAGCTGGTGCTGTACGCGGTCTTCCGGCTCGGTGGCGCGACCAACAACATCGGTTGGGGCAGCGTGCAACGCCTTGCCGCCCACCCGCAGGTCGCATGGACGATCCCGCTTTCGCTGGGCGATTCGCATCGCGGCTTTCCGGTGCTGGCGACCACGGCCGGGTATTTCGAGCATTTCCGCCATGGCGATGGCCGCGCGCTGCGGCTCGCGCAGGGACGCCCCTTCGACGACAGGATCGATGGCATGTTCGACGCGGTGCTCGGCGCCGAGGTCGCCCGCCGCCTGGACTATCGCATCGGAGACAGAATCGTGCTGACCCATGGCGATGCGGCGGCCCCGGGCGCGCTGCGTCTCGAGCACGGGGACAAGCCGTTTACCGTGGTCGGTATCCTGGCGCCGACCGGAACGCCGGTCGATCGCACCATCCATATCGGCCTGGAGGCGATGCAGGCGATCCATCTCGATTTCCAGGGCGGCACACGCGTGCCCGGCGCGGCGATCGCGCCCGAACACCTGCGCCGCTTCGATCTGACGCCCGACAGCGTCACCGCGGTGCTGGTCGGCCTGAAGCTGCGCTCGCGCGTCTTCGCGCTGCAGCGGGAGATCGCCCAGGACACGCGCGAGCCGTTGATGGCGGTGCTGCCGGGCGTGGCGCTCGACGCGCTGTGGGACCTCGTCGATATCGCCGGCAATGCGCTGCGCGCCGTGTCGGCGCTGGTCGCGGTGATCGGGCTGGCCGGACTGGCGTCGTCGATCCTGGCCGCGCTCGGCGAGCGGCGGCGCGAACTGGCGATCCTGCGGGCGGCCGGGGCGCGGCCGCGCGATATCCTGGCCCTGCTGGCGATCGAAGGCATGATGCTGATGCTGACCGGCGTCGCCGCGGGCGTGGCGCTGCTGTCGCTGAGCAGCGCGCTGCTCGCGGGCTGGCTGGAGGCGCGCCTGGGCGTGGCGCTGCCGGTATCGTGGCCCAGTCTCGCGGAACTGCCGCTGCTGGCCGCGCTGGTCGTGGCCGGGTTTGCGGCAAGCCTGCTGCCGGCATGGCGGGCCTACCGCCTGAGCCTGGCGGACGGGCTCAATCCGAGGACATGAAAGATGACTAGGCAAACGCCAGGCAATCCGCGGCGCCGCAAGTGGCTGCTCGCGGCAGGCGGCGCGTTGGGGGTGGCGGGCCTGAGCGCGGCGGGGCTCTGGTGGATCCGCGGCCGCGGCGACTCGGCCGGATCGTCGTCGACCGCGCGGCGCAAATACGCGATCGGCGAAACGCTGGAGCGCGAGACGCCGCCCACGGCTCCCGCGCCCACGACCTATCGCGAGATCGAATGGGACGCGCTGCTGCCGAAAGGATGGGATCCGCTCGCGCCGCTGAAGGGCCTGGACCTGGCACAGATGGAAGATGGCGATCCCCGGGCGCAGGCAGCGCTGGAGAAGGCCAAACAATACTGGCAGGAAGCGCCGGTCGAACCTTCCCTCGATGGTTCGCCGGTACGGCTGCCGGGCTTCGTCGTCTCGTTGGGCGGCGAGGGCGAGGCGATCCGCGAATTCCTGCTGGTGCCGTATTTCGGCGCCTGCATCCACGTGCCGCCGCCGCCCGCCAATCAGGTCGTCCACGTCCAGGCGAAGGCGCCGCTGCAGGGTACCCGCACGATGGATACCGTGTGGATCGAGGGCGTGCTGCGCGTCGAGCGTGCCGAGACGGCGATGGGCGACAGCGGCTATGCGATGCGCGACGCGCGCGTCGAGCCTTATGTGGAGCCGCGGCGCGAACGTCCGTGATCCGACGCTGATCGCCCAATGCGCGCGCCGGGGTTCGGGGTCAAGGCCCTAGTGCGCGCGAGTCCGCAGTCCCACCGCATCGACCAGCACCTGTTCGAGCCATGCCGGGCCGTCGGTCGACAGGCGGGCGAGCAGCCCCGTATCCGCCCCGGTACCGATCGCCAGCACGCCGCCCAGCACGGCCAGGCCCAGCGCGCGGCGCAGCCATTCGGTCGCACCCATCGAACGCTTCATGGCGGACAGCACGCGGCCGCCGATGCCCAGCGCAGCCGCCAGCGAGGTCGCCGCCCCCGCGGCGTAGGCCAGCAACGCCAGCGACGTCGACACGCTCGCGCCGTTCAGCGCCGCACCGGTCAGCACCAGTCCAAGGATCGGGCCGGCGCACGGGGCCCACAGCATGCCGGTGGCGGCGCCAAGGCCCAGCGAGCCCCATATGGTGCCGGCGCTGCCACCACCACCCCTGCCGCTGCCGCTGCCATTGCCATTGCCACTACCGTCGGCCAGGCGGTTGCCCAGCGCCACCAGCGGACGGGCCAGCGCATCGGCCAAGCGGGGCAGCAGCAGCGACAGGCCGAACACCGCAAGCAGCACCAGGGCCGCGATGCGTCCGTACTCGTTGGCCTGAACAACCCAGGCACCGCCGGCGGAGGCCAGCGTCACCACGGCGGCAAAGGTCAGCGCCATGCCGGCGAGCATCGGCAGCGTGCCGCGCAGGAACGGCTGTCCGGACCGGCTCAGTACAAAGGGCAGCACCGGCAGGATGCAGGGGCTCAGGATGGTCAGGGCGCCGCCAAGGTAGGCGAGAATCAGCAGGGTCATGATCGTGTCTCCAGACAAAGGGTTGGCTTGCCCTCGATCAGACCCGGCCGGCGTCGCTGCGATGTGTCATCGAGCGGCGAGTTTGTACCGCAGTGTGGGGTCTCGCCGGCCAGATACATTGCGATACACGCGGATTTGCCGTCCCCATACAATGCCGGGGCGGCAGGCATGGCGGTACGCCCTGTCGCGCACAGCTCGCTCTCCTTCAACCTGCCGGTGACAACAATGGACGCACACGTCGACCATATCCTCATCGTCGATGACGACCGGGAAATCCGGGAACTGGTCTCGACCTATCTGACCAAGAACGGTCTGCGCGTGACGGTGGCGCCCGACGGCCGCCATATGCGCGCCTTCCTGGACGCCAATACCGTCGACCTGATCGTGCTCGACGTGATGTTGCCCGGCGACGATGGCCTGGTGCTGTGCCGCGAGCTGCGCGCCGGCAAGCACAAGTCCACGCCGGTGCTGATGCTGACCGCGCGCGACGACGAGACCGACCGCATCATCGGCCTTGAAATGGGCGCCGACGACTACCTTGCCAAGCCGTTTGCCGCGCGCGAACTGCTGGCCCGTATCAAGGCGGTGCTGCGCCGTACCCGCATGCTGCCGCCCAATCTGCAGATCACCGAGGCAGGGCAGATCCTCGCCTTCGGCACGTGGCAGCTCGATACCACCGCGCGCCATCTAATCGACGCCGAGGGCACCATCGTCGCGTTGAGCGGCGCGGAATACCGGCTGCTGCGCGTGTTCGTCGACCACCCGCAGCGCGTGCTCAATCGCGACCAGCTGCTGAACCTGACGCAGGGGCGGGAGGCCGAGATGTTCGAGCGCTCGATCGACTTGCTGGTCAGCCGCCTGCGCCAGCGCCTGAACGACGATGCGCGCGAGCCGAGCTATATCAAGACCGTGCGTAGCGAGGGCTATGTCTTTGCCTCGCCGGTGGAAATCCGCGAGGCCCGGCAGTGAACGCGCCCCGCTGGGCGTGGCCGCGCACGCTGCGATCGCGCCTGTTCCTGATCCTGCTGACCGGCCTGGTCGTCGCCCACGGCCTGTCGTTCGCGGTGCTGTTCTCCGAGCGGTATATGTCGGCCCGGCAGGTGATGCTTGGCACGCTGGAGACCGACGTGGCCACGTCGATTGCCATCCTCGACCGCCTGCCGGCGGCGGAGCGGCCGCAGTGGCTGCCGCGCGTCAATCGCGGCAACTATCAGTACATCCTCGGCGAGGGTCTCCCCGGCGTGCCCGAGATGACGGCCCGCGGCAGGGATATCGCCGAACGGATCACCGAAGCGAGCGGAGGCCGCTTTCCGGTGCGGGTGGAATCGATCCCCGGCGACGGCAAGCGCGTGCAGGCCCATCTGACGCTGAGCGACGGCAGTCCGCTGACCATCGACGGGCATCCG
>MTEU01000783.1_pt1 | contig 14808 bp, 14 predicted proteins | sample 1042701 | NCBI WGS metagenome assembly MTEU01 (sample SAMN06185813, study PRJNA358809) | soil metagenome | isolation source: naturally attenuated soil | place: India | collected 2015-05-23
CTCAGTGACCGGGAATTCACTACCCAGGTCAACGGTACGTTCAACGCGTCGGGTGTACAGCAGCAAGGCAGCATGAACACCCGTGCCGTGTGGTTGGGCAATGACTGCGGCTCGGTCAAGCCGCGCAGCTGACGTCCCATTGCCACTGGCTGGCCGCGACAGCGTCGTGGGCATGCAGGCTTTCTGCATGTTCCACGCGCAGCTTGAAAGCCGTGCTCCATTCTATTTGCCGTAGCGCCTTGTACAGGCGACGCGCGGCGTCTTCGCAGAACATCAGGTTCTGGCCGTTGGCCAAGGCAAAGGCTTGTTCGTCTGCGCGCTTGACTGCGGTCTGCACCGCTGTCCCAAGGCTTGCTTCTATGCGGTCGATCAGCTCGGTGATTGGCAGAATCTGCTGATTGCTGCGCAGCCTTACCTGAATTTGCGCGTAACTACGTTGGCTATGGGGCGTCGCTACGATGCCTTCGGCGCTGCCAAGCCATTGTAGTACCGCTGATTTATCGACCAGCTCGGCGCTGAAATGCGCTTGGAACTGCTGCTGAATCAGCTGACGTGCAAGTGCGGCCGAGCACGGGCAGGTCGAGGAGTAAGGGATGGAAACGGATAGTTCCACGTGGAACATTTCATTTTCGATTTTTGCGTCGACTGCGACGGCATAGCTTTTCCAACCTTCCAATGGGCTGATCAAAGCAGATCTTTTCAGCAGATGCTCGAAGCGCAGACGCAAATAGGCTGCGGAAGAAAGGCCTTCGTGGCTGCTCAGGAAGTCAGCCAGCAGTTTGCGTATTGTGAGCGGCGACAGGGGTTGGTGCTCCAGAGACTCCAGGGCGAGATAAAGCCGTGACATATGGATACCGCGTGAGCTTCCGTCTACCAGGCTAACGCCTGCGTCGACAGTAGCAGCTGCTGTGCGCCCTTCGAATTGCACAGGTTGGGCGATCCCGCACATGCCCACCCAGTTCAAAGGCAAGGCGTATTCCTGGGTTTGTGCGGCAATGTCGGGGAGCTTGAGCTGGGTCATTTGGCATTCCAAACAGAGGAGGAGCACGCGTCCATCGAGAACGGCTTGGCGAAATTGTATTGTTACTTTATAACATTGTGCAATGCATCGTTTCGAATGCGCTCGCCTGAAGAGGTTTCGCCATGTCCCACCGTCTCCCTGTCACCGTGCTGTCCGGCTTCCTTGGCGCCGGCAAGAGCACCTTGCTCAACCATGTACTGCGTAACCGCGACAACCTGCGGGTTGCGGTCATCGTCAATGACATGAGCGAAATCAACATCGATGCCAGCGAGGTGCAGCGCAACGTGAGCCTCAACCGTGCCGAGGAGAAGTTGGTGGAGATGAGCAATGGCTGCATCTGCTGCACGCTGCGTGAAGACCTGCTTGAGGAAGTCGCGAGGCTGGCCGAAGAAGGGCGCTTCGATTATCTGCTTATCGAGTCCACGGGGATCTCGGAACCACTGCCGGTGGCCGAGACCTTCACCTTCCGGGACGAACAGGGCCGCAGCTTGTCCGACATGGCGCGCCTGGACACCATGGTCACCGTGGTCGATGGGCTGAACTTCCTACGTGATTACCAGGCAGCAGACAGCTTGGCCAGCCGCGGCGAAACCCTGGGTGAGGAGGACGAGCGCTCGATCAGTGACTTGCTGATCGAACAGGTCGAGTTCGCCGATGTACTGTTGCTGAGCAAGATCGATCTGATCAGCCAGCACGAGCGCGAAGAACTCGTGGCCATTCTGCGCAGCCTCAATGCCCGGGCACAGATCGTGCCCATGGTCATGGGCCGGGTACCGCTGGAGCGCATCCTCGATACCGGCCTGTTCGACTTCGACCAGGCTGCCCAGGCACCGGGCTGGCTGCAGGAGTTGCGTGGCGAGCATGTGCCGGAAACCGAAGAGTACGGCATTGCCGCCACCACCTGGCAGGCCCGGCGGCCCCTTCATCCACAGCGCTTTTTCGACTTTATCCACACGCCCTGGAGCAATGGCCGACTGTTGCGTTCGAAAGGTTTTTTCTGGCTGGCCAGCAAATACCAGGAAGCCGGAAGCTGGTCGCAGGCAGGCGGCATGATGCGCCATGGCCTGGCGGGCCGCTGGTGGCGTTTCGTGCCGCGCGAGCAGTGGCCACAGGACGTGGATAACACCGCCGCGATCTTGAAGAACTGGGTTGCCGAGAGCGGTGATTGCCGGCAGGAACTGGTGTTCATCGGACAGAATATCGACTTCGAAAAATTATCCACAGAACTCGATGCATGCCTTTTGACCGATCAGGAAATGGAGCTGGGGCACATGGGCTGGTTGCGCCTGCCCGATCCGTTTGGTCCATGGCATGAGGAGGCCGCAGCATGAACCCTGCACGCAAGCCTGTGGATATTTTCCAGGTATTTGGCGAGACACCGCAGGTACTGACCGATGTGCTGCAGGATGGCGTGAACCTGGCGGTATGGCGACGACGTCTGCCGCCACAACTGGAGGACTTTGCCGCGCTGGTGGTCAGCCTTGGCCAGCCCTTGGCTGACCACCGCATCATCGATGTGGACGAGCAGCGCATGCCGGTATTCACCGAACTCTTGCGCGAAGCGGCCGACTTGCACGGCTATGAGGCATTCGTGTCGGATGTTGCCTGGCTGGTGGCGGCCTATACCTGCCTGGTGGGTGCGCAGCGGGTCGGTCTGCGCCTGCGGGTAATGACAGGTCCCATGTGCCCGCGCTTCCATGTGGATAACGTTCCGCTGCGCCTGCTCACCACCTACGCTGGCCCAGGTAGCGAGTGGTTGAAAGAGGACGCGAGCCCTCGGGGTGACTTACACACAGCAGTGCCGCCTGTGGATAACGTACAGCACTTGCAAGCTGGCGACGTGGCGGTGCTCAAAGGTGAAAAGTGGCAGGGCAACGAAGGTGCGGGCCTGGTGCATCGTTCGCCCTCGGGGCAGCTGGGGCGCCTGCTGCTCAGCCTTGACTGGCTGGCCTGACGGCGCATAGTGAGGCATCAACTTCGCCCGAAGCCGCCCCATGTTGCAGAACATTCCAACTCACGTGATTGCCGGCCCGCTGGGGGCCGGCAAAACCACCCTGATCCGTCATTTGCTGGCCCAGCGCCCGGCCAATGAGCGCTGGGCTGTATTGATCAACGAATTCGGCCTGGTAGGCCTGGATGCGGCCTTGCTAAGCCGTGACGAGGACGGCATCGCCATCGGTGAGGTCGCAGGTGGCTGCCTGTGCTGCGTCAATGGTATGCCGTTCCAGGTGGGCCTGGGTCGACTGCTGCGCAAGTCCCGCCCTGACCGGCTGTTCATCGAGCCGTCCGGGCTGGGTCATCCTTTGCAGTTGCTTGCTCAGCTGCAACAACCTCCTTGGGCTGGCGTGCTGAAAATACAGCCATTACTGATGGTCGTGGACGCACAGTCCATGGTCCGGAACGAACAGCTTCCGGAGGCTCAACAGCAGGCGTTCGATGCTGCTGATTGGATTGTCTTGAACAAATCCGAGGTTGTGGATGAAAAATATAAGTCATTGATAAATAATAAATTATCCGGGAAGAAAATATTCTGGACCGTACAAGGGAAGCTGCCCTTGTCGGACCTTCCCGATGTAACCCATGGCATGGTCGACAGCTTGGTTGTGGATAACAGGATTACCGACAATCTTCTAAGTCCACCGGCGCTATGGGCTGATCCCGGCCAGCCTATCTGTCTTGCCCAGCAGGGAGAGGGGGGTTGGAGCATTGGCTGGCGATGGCACCCTGGCCAGCAGTTTTATCCACAACGGCTGCAGGCATTCTTGCGCACTTGGCCATGGCGGCGCGCCAAGGGGGTTATCCACAGCGTGGAGGGCTGGCAGTCGTTCAATGGCCTGAATGGGGACATGCCCGCCTGGCAGCCCAGCGACTGGCGCAGGGATACGCGTATCGAGCTGATTTTCGACCAGCCGCAATCGCAATCAGTGCTGCAGGCCGGGTTGAGCGAATGTCGTGTCAGCTGATCAATTGCGCCAGCGGTTGTGCTCCTGGCGCCACTGCTGCATCTCGATGACATTGTCGGTGCGCGGTGGGGTCTTGATCTCGAACGGGTAGGGCGCCAGTTCTATCTGCACGCTGTGGGCGCCGAACTGGGTCACGGTACCGGGGTGGCGCTGTTCGCCCGTGACGGTGAACTCGAAGGCGTAGACGCGCGCCAGGCGCTTGCGGCCGTTGGCGTCAGGGACAAAGGCGATTCGCTTGAGCGCGACCGCGTCGTCGAGTAGTTCGAGGTCGAGCTTGGCGCAATGTTGTTTGACCCGTTCCAGGGCTTTCTCGCGCAACCCGTGGTTGTGCCACAACCAGGCGCCTGCAGTGGCGACCAGCATCAGGACGAAGAGGTTTTCCAGGGTCAACATTTGCATATGCTCCAAACAGGTCGATCCAGCTTAACTGCGTCCCTGGCCTGTCGTACAGGTGGCAATCAAGTTCATACTGCGTTGCGCACAATCCCTGAAACAGCTTTGGAAACCTCCCGCATGAAACGTACCCCGCACTTGCTCGCCATTCAGTCCCACGTGGTGTTCGGCCACGCCGGCAACAGCGCCGCGGTGTTTCCCATGCAGCGCATCGGGGTCAACGTGTGGCCGCTCAATACCGTGCAGTTCTCCAATCACACACAGTATGGCCAGTGGGCGGGTGAAGTGCTTGCCCCTGCGCAAATTCCTGCGTTGGTGGAAGGCATTTCCAACATCGGCGAGCTGGGACATTGCGACGCGGTGCTGTCCGGTTACCTGGGCAGTGCCGAACAAGGTCGGTCGATTCTGGCCGGCGTCGAGCGGATCAAGGCGGTGAACCCAAAGGCTTTGTACCTGTGTGACCCGGTCATGGGGCACCCGGAGAAGGGCTGCATCGTGCCAGCAGAAGTCAGCGAGTTCCTGCTCGACGAGGCGGCCGCCAGGGCTGACATCCTGTGCCCCAACCAGCTGGAGCTGGACAGCTTCTGTGGCCGCCGAGCGCAGTCGCTGGAGGACTGCGTGAACATGGCGCGCAGCCTGCTGCAGCGCGGGCCGCAAGTGGTGCTGGTCAAGCACCTGGCCTACCCCGGACGCGCCGAAGATCAGTTTGAGATGCTGCTGGTGACCGCCGAGCAAAGCTGGCACCTGCGCCGCCCGCTGCTGGCGTTCCCGCGGCAGCCGGTAGGGGTGGGGGACCTGACTTCAGGCCTGTTCCTGGCCCGAGCCTTGCTTGGCGACAGCTGGGTGCAGGCGTTCGAATTCACCGCTGCGGCGGTACACGAAGTGCTGCTGGAAACCCAGGCCTGTGCCAGCTATGAACTGCAGCTGGTGCGGGCCCAGGACCGCATCGCGCACCCAAGGGTGCGCTTCGAGGCACAGCTGCTGGCGCTTTAAATCGCGTCGGTTTTCAGATCCTGGTAGCGTTTTTCCAGCTCCTGGCGGATCTGTCGGCGCTGCTGGCCCTGCAGGAAGCGGCGCTTTTCTTCACTGCTTTGCGGCTGGCGCGGCGGCACCTGCACCGGGCGACGGTTGTCGTCGACCGCGACCATGGTGAAGAAGCAGCTGTTGGAATGGCGCACCGAGCGCTCGCGGATGTTCTCGGTCACCACCTTGATGCCTACCTCCATCGAGGTGTTGCCGGTGTAGTTTACTGATGCCAGGAAGGTCACAAGTTCACCCACGTGCACGGGCTCGCGGAAGATCACCTGGTCGACCGACAGGGTGACTACATAGCTGCCGGCATAGCGGCTGGCGCACGCATAGGCCACTTCGTCGAGGTACTTGAGCAGTGTGCCGCCATGTACGTTGCCAGAAAAGTTGGCCATGTCCGGGGTCATCAGGACGGTCATGCTCAGCTGGGCGTTTCCAGGTTCCATAGTGTGCTCACGGTGAGGTTGCGCTGAATCGGGCGAATGGGGGGCATTATCTGCAGACACTTCTGTTCCCCTCTTTTGAATTTGCCTTCCTGGTACGGGACGTTGGCTGACGCTCCATCGTCACGCCGATCATGCCACCACCGGCGCTTTTCCAGCCGATCTGTTTCTGCATATTGCACCGCCTTTTTGCGGCGGGGTGCGATGTTAACCTGACTACACCCATGCAACATGGGCTTTTCCTGCATTAAAACAGTATGTACTTGCTGCTCGCTCAGGGTTGCCTTGGCGGAGGAGCGGTCTGCCCAGGCACCCGGCAACGGACGAGAAAAGGAGTATCACGCCATGCATGCCATCAGCTTTATCCAGGACCTGGCAGTCATCATGCTGGTTGCTGGCGTGGTCACCATTCTCTTTCACCGCCTCAAGCAGCCTGTGGTGCTGGGCTACATCGTCGCCGGCTTCATCATCGGCCCGCACACTCCACCGTTCGGCCTGATCCACGACGAAGACACCATCAAGACCCTCGCCGAGCTGGGGGTGATTTTCCTGATGTTCTGCCTGGGGCTCGAATTCAGCCTGCGCAAGCTGTTCAAGGTAGGCGCCACGGCGTTCATCGCGGCGTTTCTGGAAATCGTGCTGATGATCTGGATCGGCTTCGAGATTGGCCGCTGGTTCGGCTGGAACACCATGGATTCGCTGTTCCTCGGCGCCATCCTGGCGATTTCCTCGACCACCATCATCGTCAAGGCGCTCAATGACCTTAAAATGAAGAACGAGCGTTTCGCCCAGCTGATATTCGGCGTGCTGATCGTCGAGGACATCCTCGGTATCGGCATCATTGCCCTGCTGTCGGGCATCGCCGTCAGCGGTACGGTCAGCTCGGGCGAGGTGTTCTCCACTGTCGGCAAGCTGTCGCTGTTCATGATCGTCGCGCTGGTCATCGGCATCCTGTTGGTGCCGCGGCTGCTGGCCTACGTGGCCAAGTTCGAAAGCAACGAGATGCTGCTGATAACCGTATTGGGCCTGTGCTTCGGCTTCTGCCTGCTGGTGGTGAAGCTCGAGTACAGCATGGTGCTTGGCGCCTTCCTGATTGGCGCGATCATGGCCGAGTCGCGCCAGTTGCTGAAGATCGAGAGCCTGATCGAACCGGTACGCGACCTGTTCAGCGCCATCTTCTTCGTCGCCATCGGCCTGATGATCGACCCCCAGGTGCTGATCGATTACGCTTGGCCGATCGTGGTCATTACCCTGGCGGTGGTGATGGGCAAGATGCTTTCGTGCGGTATGGGCGCGTTCATTGCCGGCAATGACGGGCGTACATCGCTGCGAGTGGGCATGGGGCTTTCGCAGATTGGCGAGTTTTCCTTCATCATCGCCGCGCTGGGCATGACCCTGCAGGTGACTAGCGACTTCCTCTACCCGGTGGCGGTGGCTGTATCGGCAATCACCACGCTGCTGACACCCTACCTGATCCGTGCCGCCGACCCGCTGTCGCTCAAGCTGGGCAAGGTAGTGCCCAGCCGTCTGGCGCGGGTGCTGTCGTTGTATGGCGAATGGTTGCGCAGCATCCAGCCGCAGGGCGAGGGCGCCATGCTCGCGGCGATGATCCGGCGCATCCTGTTGCAGGTTGGGGTGAACCTGGCGCTGGTGATCGCCATCTTCTTCAGTGGTGGCTATTTCGCCGGGCGTATCGGTAACTGGCTCAGCGAGTGGGTCAGCGATGTCAGCCAACAGAAAGCACTGATCTGGGGCGCAGCGTTATTGCTGTCGTTGCCATTCCTGATTGCTGCCTATCGCAAGCTCAAGGCGCTGTCGATGCTACTGGCAGAGATGGGCGTCAAGCCGGAAACGGCCGGGCGGCATACCCAGCGGGTGCGCCGTGTGATTGCCGAGGTAATCCCGCTTTTGTCGCTGCTGGTAATTTTCCTGCTGCTGTCGGCGCTGTCGGCGAGCATTCTGCCGACCAGCGAGCTGCTGCTGGTGATTGCCGTGGTGGCTGCGGTGGTGGTGGCCTTGCTGTGGCGCTGGTTTATCCGCGTGCATACGCGCATGCAGATTGCCTTGCTGGAGACGCTGGAGAACAGCCGCGAGAATACGCACTGAAGGGGCAATGCTCCCTGCGCAAGATTTCACCGTCGTCCGAGGGGATGGAGCGGTAGCGATGTCGTCATGCGCAGAAAGCCTGGCGATCTTAACTATACCAGTGGCATTAGGCCATAAATTCCCATTTCTGTGCCGGCCTCTACGCAGGTAAACCCGCGAAGAGGCCGGCACAAGCAGCACCAGATCAGAGATCGAAATCAGCTCTCCAACCAGACATCCCGCGCCCAGTGCCACACCGATTCCCAGCTGTCTTCACCGACGATTTGCTCTTCGGCATCCCACAGCACCACGGTGCCATCCTCTTCGACGCAGTAGTAGTTGTCGCCGTCCTGGCATAGTGGAATCAGGTCACGTGGTACGCCGGCATCCCAGGCGTTGGCGGCGACTTCTGGCAGGTAGGTATGCGACTGTGGGTCGGTAACGGTCACCGGCTCCAGTGAGCCATAAACCACGTCACTGACGGTCAGCAGGAACTCTTTGAACACGAACGGAATGTTGATGAACAGCTCTTCTTCGATCTCGACCAGCTGGTCCTCATCGGGAAGCTCAAGGGGCACCGGCACTGGCTCATTGGCTTCACGGAGTTGCTCGATCACTTCTTCCACGGTTCACTTCCTCTGACCTAGATGACAACGCTGCGCGTTATACCCTAGTAGGCCACTCTGGCAAAAGCAAAAACCCCGGGGCAGGCCCGGGGTTTTTTGTGCAGCACGCAGCGGTTAGCCGTTTTGACGGATACCGGCCACCAGCCAAGGCTGGTTTTCGCCCTGGGCGCGGACCATGTGCCAGCTTTCGCTGAACACTTCGCCCTGGTCGAAGCGCGAGTTCTTCGACACGCCACGGAAGGTCAGGGTGGCGTCAGTACGGTCGGCACGGTCGTCGACACCGTCCAGCTGCACCTCGAGGTTGTCGATATAGGTGGACTGGAAGCCATCACCCAGTTCAGCGCGCTCGCGCTTGAGGAACTCGAGCATCTGAGGGGTGACGAACTCGGCGATCTTGTCCATCTCGTTAGCGTCCCAGTGCTGCTGCAGCGCCTGGAAGTGGTTACGGGCAGCAGCCAGGAAGTTCTGCTCGTTGAACCAGGCCGGGGCGTTGATCACCGGTGCGGCTGCGGCAGCAGGTGCAGCCGAACCACCGAAGATCGATGGCTGGGCAGGCTGTGCGTGAGCTTCACGCTGCATCGGCGCATGGCCCGGCATGGCCATTTGTGGCTGCTGCTGGCGACGGCGCGCTGCGATGAAGCGGAACACCAGAAAGGCGATGAGCGCCACGATCAGGAAGTCCATGATCTGGAAACCTTCGAAACCGTCGCCCATGAACATGGAAGCCAGCAGGCCGCCTGCGGCGAGGCCGGCCAGAGGGCCCAACCAGCGCGAAGCACCGCTGGCGGCCGGAGCGGCACGGCCAGGTGCGGTCGGCGCGGCGGCAGGCGTGGTTGGCGTGGCCTGGCGGGTCTGGTGAATAGGCGCGGAGCCCGAGCTCTTGCCGCCGCCAAAACGCTTGGCGTTGGCGTCCAGGCTCAGCGTCAGGCCGACGCAGAGCGCCAGAGCGATGCTAAGAAAACGTTGCATAAGTGGGATATCCCCTGTTGTGGATTGCACGCGCGTCATGGTGCACAGGTTCCCGGGCACATGACCAGCGACATAATGTTTCTAGCTTTTGCCTGAGTGTTACAACGTGCTTTTGACGGACTTGTAGGAGCGGCCTTGTGTCACGAAAGGGCTGCGAAGCAGCCCCAAGATATCAGCGTCAATGCCACTATGGTGGGGCCGCTTTGCGGCCCTATCGCGACACAAGGCCGCTCCTACAAGGACCTGCGCAGGCTTTTAGATAGCCTCGAGCTTGGCATACCCCAGCATCAGCCACTTGCTGCCTTCGGCAAAATTCACCTGCACCCGCGCCTGGGCGCCGGAGCCCTCGAAGTTGAGGATCACGCCTTCGCCGAATACCGCATGCTGCACACGCTGGCCCAGGTTGAACGCGGTCTGCGGAATGCTGGCATTTGCGAACAGGTTGCTGTTCGTGGCCGTCTTTGCACCGCCGAACGGGCGGCTGACACTGTTGGACAGGCGCACTTCCTGAACCAGGCCCGCCGGAATTTCGCGTACGAAACGTGAAACCTTGTTGTAGGTCTCGCTGCCATACAGGCGACGCGTTTCGGCGTAGGTCATGACCAGCTGGCGCATGGCGCGGGTGATGCCCACATAAGCCAGGCGGCGTTCCTCTTCCAAACGGCCAGGCTCTTCCAGGCTCATCTTGTGCGGGAACAGGCCTTCTTCCATACCCACCAGGAACACATACGGGAACTCCAGGCCCTTGGCGCTGTGCAAGGTCATCAGTTGGACGCTGTCCTCATGCTCGTCGGCTTGGGCATCGCCTGCCTCGAGCGAGGCGTGGCCGAGGAATGCCGAGAGTGGCGAGAGGTCGGCGTCTTCGTCGGTGGACTCGAAGTTGCGCGCTGCGCTGACCAGTTCCTCAAGGTTTTCTACCCGTGCCTGGCCCTTCTCACCTTTTTCTTCCTGGTGATAGATGATCAGCCCGGACTGCTCGATGGTGGTCTGGGTCATGGTATGCAGTGGCATGTCCACGACCTTGGCAGCCAACCCCTCGATCAGCTCGATGAACGCACCCAGGGCACTGGCGGCGCGGCCTTTCAGGGCTTTGGCGGCGAGCAGCTGGCACATGGCCTCCCACATCGACAGCTGGCTGTGGCGGGCGTGCTCGCGGATGGCTTCGACGGTTTTTTCGCCAATGCCACGTGGCGGCACATTGATCACCCGCTCCAGGGCGGCATCGTTGCCACGGCCTTCGATCAGCCGCAGGTAAGCCATGGCGTTCTTGATTTCCGCGCGCTCGAAGAAGCGCTGGCCACCGTAGATGCGGTAGGGGATGCGTTCGCGCAGCAGTGCTTCTTCCAGCACCCGTGACTGGGCGTTGGAACGGTACAGAATGGCGATCTCGTTGCGTGCATTGCCCTGCTTGACCAGGCTCTCGATGGTTTCTACCACGTAGCGCGCTTCGTCATGCTCGTTGTAGGCCGCATACAGGGTCAGCGGTTCGCCTTCACCCATGTCGGTCCACAGCTCTTTGCCCAGGCGCCCGCTGTTATTGGCGATCAGCGCATTTGCAGCCTTGAGGATGCCGCCGGTGGAGCGGTAATTCTGCTCCAGGCGGATCATTTCGGCGTCGGGGAAGTCGGCAGTGTACTGGTGAATGTTCTCGATCTTGGCACCGCGCCAGCCGTAGATCGACTGGTCGTCATCGCCCACCGCCATCAGGCTGTCACCGCCGCGCGCCAGCAGGCGCAGCCAGGCGTACTGCACGGCGTTGGTATCCTGGAACTCGTCCACCAGCACGTGGCGGAAGCGCCGTTGGTAGTGCTCCAGCAGGCCCGGATGGTCGCGCCACAGGTCCAGGCCGCGCAGCAGCAGCTCGGAGAAGTCGATGACCCCGGCGCGCTCGCAGGCTTGCTCGTAGGCGGTATAGACGTCGCGCATGGTCGACAGGAACAGGTCGCCCCCGGCCTGGATATGCTGTGGGCGCAGGCCTTCGTCCTTCTGCCCGTTGATGAACCACTGGGCCTGGCGTGCCGGCCATTTCTGCTCGTCCAGGCCCAGCTCGCGCATCACCCGTTTGATCAGGCGCTGCTGGTCGTCGCTGTCGAGGATCTGGAAGTTCTGCACCAGCCGTGCTTCCTGCCAGTGGGCCCGCAGCAGGCGATGGGCCAGGCCGTGGAAGGTGCCGACCCACATGCCTGCCGGGTTGATGCCCAGCAGTTGCTCGATCCGCTGGCGCATTTCTGCCGCAGCCTTGTTGGTGAAGGTCACCGACAGGATCGAGTGCGGCGATGCCTGCTCCACCTGGATCAACCAGGCAATGCGGTGCACCAGCACGCGGGTTTTACCGGAACCGGCGCCAGCAAGCACCAGTTGACGCCCGAGCGTGGCCGCTACGGCCTGGCGTTGGGCATCGTTGAGGAAATTCAGCAGGAGGGAGAGGTCGTCTGTGCGCATCGGGCCATTCTAGGGCGCGGCAGGAAATGGGGCAAACCTCCACTGTATAAATATTCACCTGCCGCATGCCCGTTCATCGAGCTGATGGCAGGTGCCAGGCCACCGCTCGGGCGACCTGGCCGGCAGCGGCTCAGTCAATCGCCTCGATGGTGCGAATTTCGCAGCGCTGCGAACTGTCGGCATGGATTATCTCCACGGTTTTCCAGCCAGTGCCGCCTGCACGTTCGAAGACCACGGTTTTTTCCGTCAGCACCTGCGGTGTGATTGCGCCGCTATCCAGCAGTTGAAGCTCCAGCACTTCCCAGCCACCCCTGTGGCGCACCTTGGGCTCGACCAGTACCGGTTCGATGGCCGGGGAGGCGACCGTAACCGTGCCATGAACCCTGAAAACCTGCTTGCCGTGGGCGATGTCGTTGATTGCAACGAGGTTGGTGATAGTAGCCATTGTCTGCTCCTGTCTAGGGTTGAAAGTAGCGCCAGCGCGCTGGGGCTACTTTCTGCCCTTTCGCCTGACACGGGAGCAGGGCAGTGCTTCAGCTATGCCAGTGCCTGCCGTGCCTGGCCAGCAGGCTGTTGGCTTGCTCCGGCCCGTTACTGCCTGCCGGGTACGGGCGCGGTGCCTGGAAGTGCTCTTCACAGCCCTTGATGATCGGGTCGATCCAGGCCCAGGCCGCTTCCACTTCATCGCGGCGCATGAACAGCGTCGAGTCGCCCTCCAGTACATCCAGCAGCAGGCGCTCGTAGGCGTCCCAGCGGCGGGTCTGGCTGAACACCTGGGCCAGGTTCAGATCCAGGTCCACAGGTTCCAGGCGCATGCCCTTGCCCGGGCTCTTGGTCATCATGCGCAGGCTGATGCGTTCGTCCGGTTGCAACTGGATCAGCAGCTGGTTGACCTGGCCACCGTTGAACAGCTCGTGGGGCACCGGCCTGAACTGGATGACGATCTGCGATGAGCGCCGTGCCATGCGCTTGCCCGTACGCAGGTAGAAGGGCACGCCCGCCCAGCGCCAATTGTCGATGTGCGCCTCGATGGCGATGAAGGTCTCGGTGTCACTGTCGTTGTCGACGTCCTTTTCGAAATAATAGGCCGGCACTTCCTGGCCGCCGATGCGCCCGGCGCCATACTGGCCGCGTACGGTCTTGTCCTGCACATCCTGGCCAGTGATGGGCTTGAGAGCCCGCAGAATCTTCACCTTCTCGTCACGCACCGCTTCGGCTTCAAACTGCGCGGGGGGCTCCATGGCCACCAGGCATAGCAGCTGTAGCAAGTGGTTCTGCAGCATGTCGCGGGTCGCCCCGGCGCGGTCGTAGTAGGCGCCGCGGTTCTCTACCCCCAAGGTCTCGCATACGCTGATCTGCACGTGGTCGACCTGGTTGTTGCGCCACACCGGCTCCAGCAGGGCGTTGGCAAAACGCAGGGCCATGAGGTTCTGCACGGTTTCCTTGCCCAGGTAGTGGTCGATGCGAAATACCTGGTTTTCCTCCAGCACTGCGCCAATCGCTTCGTTGATGGCGGTAGCCGATTCCAGCGAGTGGCCGATCGGCTTTTCCAGCACGATGCGCGCTTCGGCGTCGGCCAGGCCGGCGTTATGCAGGTGCTTGGCAATAGGCACGAACAGGTTGGGAGCGGTGGCCAGGTAGAAGATGCGCGTCAAGCCGCCGGGCTCGCCCAGGTAGCGCGCCAGGCGGCCGAAATCGGCGCTTTGCGAAGCATCCATGGGGAAATAGTCGACTCGTGCTGAAAACCGCTGCCAGACCTCTTCGTCGAAGTCGTTGCGGGCAATCTGTGCCCGGCAATGGCGCTCGGCAAGCTTGAGATAATCGTTACGTGGCAAGTTGCGTCGTGCCAGCGCGATGATCCGCACGGCGTTGTTCAAACGGGCCTCGCGAAACAGGTGGTAGAGCGCCGGAAGCAATTTGTGCAGGGCCAGATCGCCGGTGCCGCCGAAGACCAGAATGTCGCAAGGAATAGTCAAACCACCACTCTCCACGTTCGTTTAACTGGGCGGGTTGGCGTCCATGTAGTATAACTACAAGAAAGCTACAACCCGGCCAGCCGATCATAACCGAGTCCAGCCTGTGAATCTGTTGCAACATATCGCCCAATCGCGCCACCTGCTGCGCAAATCGGAACTCAAAGTAGCCGACCACGTGCTGCTCGACCCGGCTGCCGTCATGCACAGCTCCATGGCCGACCTGGCGCACAGCGTGGGTATCAGCGAACCGACCATCGTGCGTTTCTGCCGCGCGATCGGTTGCTCGGGCTTCCAGGACCTGAAGCTGAAGCTGGCGCAAAGCCTGGCTGCGGGAGCCAGTTTCGGCCAGTTCGCTATCCATGAAGACGACTCGGTCGCCGACTACAGCCTGAAGATCTTCGACACCACGCTGCACACCCTTATGGAAGTGCGCGAGCACCTGGACCCGCAGGCGCTGCAGCAGGCAGTGACCGCCATGGCCCAGGCGCAGCGCGTGGAGTTCTATGGCTTTGGCGCCTCCGGTGCGGTAGCGGCCGATGCCCAGCACAAGTTCTTCCGGCTGCTGCTCAGCGCGGCAGCCTATTCCGACCCGCACATGCAGGCGATGTCGGCGGTGACCCTGAAGCCGGGTGATGTGGCGGTATGCATTTCCCAGTCGGGCCGTTCCAAGGACCTGCTGATCACTGCCAACCTGGTCCGTGAGAGCGGCGCCAACCTGATTACCCTGTGCCCCAGCCAGACCCCGCTGGCGGAGCTGTCGACGGTCAACCTGGCGATCGACGTGCATGAAGACACCGAAATCTACACCCCGCTGACTTCGCGTATCGCCCACCTGGTGGTGATCGACGTGCTGGCCATGGG
>MTEU01002553.1_pt2 | contig 14772 bp, 7 predicted proteins | sample 1042701 | NCBI WGS metagenome assembly MTEU01 (sample SAMN06185813, study PRJNA358809) | soil metagenome | isolation source: naturally attenuated soil | place: India | collected 2015-05-23
CTCCTCGCGCAGGCCGTTGGCCACGCAGTCCTGCATGGCCTGCCACAGCCCGAGCAGGCCGGCGCGGATCTCGGCCTCGCTGCGCCAGGCCTTTTCGTTGGCCAGCATCAGTTGCGACACGCGCAGGCCATGCTGGCGGCACAGGCGCAGCAGCTCGGCGCCGCTGGAGAAATCGTAGGGCAGCGCGGTGTGGTCCTGGTCCAGCGCGCCGGTGGCGGCCTGCGCGGCATCGACGACGAAACCGCCGCCCACCGAGTAGTAGGTGTCGCTATGCAGCTCGCCGCCCTCGCCCTCGGCCACCAGGGTCATGGCGTTGGGGTGGTAGGGCAGGTTCTCCTCCAGCAGGCGCATGTCGCGCACCCAGTCGAAGGCGATCGGCAGGCGGCCGTCGAGCAGCAGCTCGCCGCGCTCGAGCAGCGTGGCGATGCGCGGGGCGATCTGCGCCGGGTCGATGCGATCCGGCCACTCGCCCATCAGGCCCATGATCACCGCACGGTCGCTGCCGTGGCCAACGCCGGTGGCCGACAGCGAGCCGTACAGGCGCACCTCGATACGCCGCACCCGCGCCAGCAGCTGGCGCTCGCGCAGCGCCTCGACGAACAGCGCGGCGGCGCGCATCGGCCCCACGGTGTGCGAGCTGGACGGCCCGATGCCGATCTTGAACAGGTCGAATACGCTGATGGCCACGAGAGGACTCCTTAGCTCGGATGCGCCACGGGGCGCAGTGCGGCAGATTGTCCGATGTCGCTAGGCAGCAAATTTGCTCAACTTCGACGCGAAAGTGTTCAGAGTCGCCCCCTTGCCGCTATGCACAGGATGGGTGGATCAAGCTGTGGATAAGCCGTGCGCAGAAGCCGCCGGGCCAGGCCCACCAAGGCCAGCCGGCAATCGTGTGTTTATTGAACGATATCAAGCAGTTAATAGATCAGACCATGCACAGATACTGTGCACCAGGCTGTGCATAAGCTGTGATCAGTCGGCGCCAGCCCCTGCCGGCACTGGACTTGCCGCGGCTGGCCGAGAAACAGCCAGGCGCGGTGGCGCGGCGACTTATCCACCCGCGACAGCCGGCGCCAGGCTGCAGCGCGATGGACTATGCACAGATGCTGTGGAGCAAACTGTGCATAGGCTGTTCGGCCCAGGCTGCAGCCCAGGCCGTGCAAGGCCTTCCGGCAATCGAGCAAAAATCGAGCAGAATCAATTAGATAGAAGATGCTTGTGCACAAATGCTGTGCGCCGTTCTGTGCACAGCCTGTGGGCAGGCGGCGCCAGGCCAGGCCCAGCGGGGCCTGGGCCCGGGCGCGCGTTATTTGCTCAATCAAGCGGCAGAACCTGGAGAAGCCGCGGGGATGCCTAACTCCTGCCGGCAACCGCGGCACAGGCTCGCCGGCACGCCGGCTCCTCCAGGGCCAATCACGCCGCACCACCGTCAGCGCACCAGGCCACCCCGCAGGGTATCGCCAGCCGTGCGCTTCGGCTTAGGGCTTGAGCTTGCCGGCGCAGCTGCCGGTGGCTTCGACCAGACGCTGCTGCAGCGCCGCATCGGGCGGCGACTGGCGACTGATCGCCTGCACTTCGGCCTCGCTGAACTCCCGACTGACCTTGTCGGCGGCGCAGTCGCAATAGGCCTGCAGCTGCGGCTGCTCGTAGCCGGCCGGCGCGCCGTTGATGCAGTGCTGGACGAATTCGGTTTTCGCCTGCGCAGTCCACTCGGCCGCAGACAACGGCAGGGCAACGGCCAGCGGCAGGGCGAAGGCGAGCAGGTGGCGATGGTTCATAAGGCACTCCTTTTCGATGACAGGCGGCAAACCGCCGCCCTGGGGTTGTGAACCCCCGGCGTCGCCATGAGTTCCGCCGAATGGTCGAACGGTGGTCCGGATAGCGACCCTGCAGTACGCATGAACACAACAAGTTGTCGCCCTGGCGGGCCCAGGCCAGGGCCCGCGCGGAGTAAAGTAGCGCCATCCGCCGGTGCTCCCTGCCGGCCCCGCTCGAGAAGGAACGCCCCATGCCCGACAACGCCCAGCAATTTGCCAGCGACAACTATTCCGGCATCTGCCCCGAGGCCTGGGCCGCCATGGCCGAGGCCAACCAGGGCCACCAGCGCGCCTATGGCGACGACGAATGGACGGCGCGCGCCGCCGACCACTTCCGCCGCCTGTTCGAGACCGACTGCGAGGTGTTCTTCGCCTTCAATGGCACCGCAGCCAACTCCCTGGCCCTGGCCTCGCTGTGCCAGAGCTACCACAGCGTGATCTGCTCGGAGACCGCCCACGTCGAGACCGACGAATGCGGCGCCCCGGAATTCTTCTCCAACGGTTCCAAGCTGCTGCTGGCGCGTACCGAGAACGGCAAGCTGACGCCCGCGGCGATCCGCGAAGTGGCGCTCAAGCGCCAGGATATCCACTACCCCAAGCCGCGCGTGGTGACCCTGACCCAGGCCACCGAGGTCGGCACCGTGTACCGACCGGACGAGGTGCGCGCGATCAGCCAGACCTGCAAGGAGCTGGGGCTGAACCTGCACATGGACGGCGCGCGCTTCTCCAACGCCTGCGCCTCCCTCGGCTGCAGCCCGGCCGAGCTGACCTGGAAGGCCGGCGTCGATGTGCTGTGCTTCGGCGGCACCAAGAACGGCATGGCGGTGGGCGAGGCCATCCTGTTCTTCAACAAGGCCCTGGCCGAGGACTTCGACTACCGCTGCAAGCAGGCCGGCCAGCTGGCCTCGAAGATGCGCTACCTGTCGGCGCCCTGGGTCGGCATCCTGCAGGACGACGCCTGGCTGCGCTACGCCGGCCATGCCAATCGCTGCGCCCAGTTGCTGGCCTCGCTGGTCGAAGACGTGCCCGGCGTCAGCCTGATGTTCCCGGTTGAGGCCAATGGCGTGTTCCTGCAACTGTCGGAACCGGCGCTCGCCGCCCTCACCGCCCGCGGCTGGCGCTTCTACACCTTCATCGGCGCCGGCGGCGCTCGCTTCATGTGCAGCTGGGACACCGACGAGACGCGGGTGCGCCAGCTGGCGGCCGATATCCGCGAGGTGATGAGCGCCTGAGTGCAGGCCCCCTCCACCTAGGCGCTTACGGCTGGCGCCGCGGCGCGACGCCAGTAAGGCCGGTACGCGCGGCGCCCGCGGCGCACCGGCCTACATCTTCCAGCGCAGGTTGAAGGCGATATTGTTGGCTTCGCTGCTGTCGCTGAACACGCCGTTGTAATCGACGTCGAGGACGATGTTCGGGGTGATCGAGTAGTCGAGGTTGAGCTCGACCAGGAAGCTGTTGCGCGGTAACTCGGTACCCAACACGCGAAACTTGTCGCCGCCCTCCAATTGCAGGTCCAGTTCCGGGCGCAGGTCGCCGTTGATCTGCCGCCAGGTGAACGAGCCGTTGAGCAGCAGATCGCGCTCGGCCAGCTGGAACAGCTGCTGGCCGCGCACACCAAGGCTGGTGCTGAGCAGCTCGTTGCGCTGGCTGTCCGCAGACAGTGCGGCGGCTCCGCCCTGCTCGCTGAAGCTGTCGCTGCGCTGGTCGATCAGCAGCAGGCCGACGAAGGGCTCGACATAGGCCGGCTCGTCGAACTTCAGGTGCCAGGCCAGCTCGCCGAAGCCCTGCGCGGTGTTGACGTCGTACTGGCGGGTCAGGCGCTCCGGGCCGTCGATCAGGCGCACGTCGCGCTGGCTGTCGATCTGGTGCTGGCTGTAGCCGCCACCGCCGAACAGCTTGAGCGTACCTCGCGACAGTTCGACATCGCGGCCGCCGTACAGCGCGTAGCGGTAGCTGTCGGAGTCGGCCTTGGCGTCACGCGAATCGACATCCAGCTGCTCCTGGCCGTAGCCGAAGGCGCCACCCAGGCGCCAGTCGCCGTATACCGGCCAGTCGCCACCGAACAGCATGCTCTCGTGATCCTGGATGATCTCGCCGGCGTTGCCGTCGTCGTCGATGCGCTGGCGCCCGCCGCCCACCTGCACCCAGTAGGGCAGCGCGCGCTCGGGCGAGGCGAGGTTGCGGCGCAGGTTGCCCAGCGGCGCACGCGACAGGTTGAGGTCGTCGAACATCACCGCCGAGGCGATGCTGGCATGAGCGTCGCCGGACAGCTTGTTGAATGTGTCGGCCACCTCGTCCTCGCCCAGGTCGAGCAGGGTGCGGTAGACCTCGTTGTCCTCGTCCAGGCTCTCGGCCGCTTGAGCGAAAGCCAGCTGGTTGGGGGTACGCGCCAGGCTGGAGAAGCTGGTGTCGTTGCGCGTCAGGGTCAGGGTCACGGCGTTGCCGGCGTAGCTCAGGCTGGGGTCGAGAAAGGCCAGGTTGGAGCTGACGCTGTCGAACTGGCCGCTCAACTGCCCGGCGCTGAGGATGCCGTAGCTGGTGGCCGGCGCGTAGGTGCCGTTCTCCGCCAGCACCTGCACGGTGCCGGCCAGGCTGGCCAGGCCGCTGACCAGCACCTGATCGGCATTGCCGGCGGCATCGGTCTCCACCTGGTAGACCGAGCCGGGGCTGAAGATCAGGTCACCGGCGACATTCAGCGTGCCGATGGAGTTGCCCGGCGCCAGGGTGCCGCCACTGGCGAGCTGCACGCTGCCGACCGTGCCGGTGCCGCCCAGGGTGGCGCCGCTCTGCACCTGGATAGCGGAAAGCAGCGAGCCATTGACCGCCAGGGTGCCGCCGCGGACTTCGGTGATGCCCGCGATGCCGTGGCTGCCGCTGAGGTCGAGCGTACCGGCGCCATCCTTGATGAAGGCCCCCGAACCGAGGATGGCGCCGGCGAAGCTGGTATCGCTCGCCTGATCGACCGTCAGCGTCGCACCACTCAGCGCCACCTGCCCGCCGGCGCCCGCCAGTGCACTCATGCTCAGGTCGAAACCGCCGAGATCCAGCACTCCGCCGCCCAGCTCATAGGCCCCACCGGACACCAGGCCGCCGGCCGAATCCTGGCGCAAGGTGCCAGCCTCCACCCGCGTAACACCGCTGTAGCTGTTGTTGCCGGACAGCGTCAACGTCCCGCCGCCCTGCTTGATCAGGCCGCCGCTGCCGCTGATCACGCCGGAAAAACTGCTGTCCGACGTCTGCACCAGGGTCAGGTCGGCGCTGCCCAGTGCCACCTCGCCGGCGCTGCCGGACAGCGAGCCCATGCTCAAGTCGAAGCCGTTGAGATCGAGCACGCCGCCATCGATGACATAGTCGCCACCCGAGACGAATGCCCCGGGACTGCCCTGCAGCAGCGTGCCGCCGCGCAGCTGAGTGGCACCGCTATATGTGTTGGCGCCGGCCAGCATCAACAGGCCGTCGCCCTGCTTGATCAGGCCGCCGCTGCCGCTGATCGCCCCGGCGAAACTGCCACCCGACGCCAGCGTCAGGGTCAGATCGGCGCTGCCCAGCGCCACCTCGCCAGCGCCACCAGTCAGCGAGTTCATGTTCAGGTCGAAACCATTGAGGTCGAGCACGCCGCCATCGATCACGTAATCGCCACCGGCGACGAACGACCCGGCACTGCCCTGGCGCAGCGTGCCGCCGCTGACCTGGGTTACGCCGCCGTAGCTGTTGGCACCGGCCAGCACCAGCGTCCCGTCGCCAGACTTGCGCAGTCCACCGCTGCCGCCGATCACCCCGGAGAAGGTGCCGTCCACCGCCTGATCGATGCCCAGGTTGGCGGCGCCCAGCGCCACTTCGCCGCCGCTGCCGGACAGCGAGCCCATATCCAGGTCGAAGCCATTGAGGTCGAGCACCCCGGCGTTGATGGCGTAGTCGCCGCCGGCCAAGGCGCCGGCCGCGCCCTGGCGCAAGGTACCGCCGTCGATCCGGGTGGTGCCGCTGTAACTGTTGGCGCCGGATAGCAGCAACAGCCCATCGCCCTGCTTGATCAGGCCGCCGCTGCCGCTGATCACGCCGGAAAAACTGCTGTCCGACGTCTGCACCAGGGTCAGGTCGGCGCCGCCCAGTGCCACCTCGCCGCCGCTGCCGGACAGCGAGCCCATGCTCAGGTCGAAACCGTTGAGGTCAAGCACGCCGCCACTGACCAGGTAGCTGCCGCCGGCGACGAAGGCCCCCGCACCGCCCTGACGCAGCGTGCCGTCGCTCACCTGGGTGAGGCCGCTGTAGTCGTTGTTGCCTTCGAGCAGCAACAGTCCTGCCCCCAGCTTGGAGAGACCGCCGCTGCCGCTGATAGCGCCCGCGTAGCTGGTATCAAGGGCCTGATCGACCACCAGATCGGCGCTACCCAGCAGCACCTGACCGCCGCTGCCGGACAGCGACCCCATGCTCAGGCCGACACTGTTGAGGTCGAGCGCGCCGCCATCGATGACATAGGCGCCGTTCTGCACGAAGCCCCCGCTGCTGCCCTGACGCAGGGTGCCGGCCTGGACTATGGTGGCGCCGCTGTAGCTGGCCGGCCCCAGCAGGTCGAGTACGCCCGCACCGGTTTTAGTCAGCGAGCCACTGCCGCCGATGGCGCCAGAGAGCAGCACATCGTTGCCGTTGGTATCGAAGGTGCCACCCGCTGCGCCCAGCGCCTCGAGCCGCGAGGAAATATCGAAGGAGGAGGCATCGCCCCACTGCAGCCCGCCGCCATCAAGCACGATGCTGCCGCTGCCCAGGCTGTCGCCGCCGTCGAAGTTGATCAGCCCGCCCTCGATGCGAATGGCGCTAGCGAAGCTGTTGGCGTTCTCGCCGCGCACCGTCAGCGTGCCGCTACCGACCTTGATCAGGGTGCCGTCCACATCGCCGCTGAGGGAGCCGGTCACCTGCGTATTCAGGTTGTTGCTGCCGACCGCCACCACCGCCGAACCGAGTTCGAAGCCACCGTTGCCCTCGATCGAGCCGACGCTGAAGCGCCCCACACCATCGGGCCCCTGCGCCTCGGAGAAGTCGACCACGCCGCTGTTCTCCGCGACCAGCCGGGCCGTGCCTCCGTCGCTGTTGTCGGTGAAGAGCGTGCGACCCTCCTCGCCACTGATGATCAGCGCATTGCCGGCGCTGCTCTGCCCGGCGAAGATCGTCGCGCCGCCGTTCTCGCTGCGGATAGTCGCGCTGCCGGCCGTGCTCTGATCGTTGAAGAAGGTCAGGCCACTGAAACTGTTGGTGATGGTGGCGCTGCCGGCCGTGCTCTGGTCGTTGAAATTGACGCCGTCGATGGTGTTGTCGATGACGGCGTCGCCGGCCGATTCGTTGCCGTTGAAGTCGATGGCCGCCGCCGGCGGGGCCAGCGCATTCAAGGCCACCCCGCCACACACCAGCACCGCCAAGGGAAGACGGCCGCCAGCCCGCACCGCCCCCCGCCCGCGTCCTTTGTTGCACCCCATCCCGAGGCCCCCTGCACGCAATATGGGGAAACAGCTGCGCGCCTTGCGCGCCGCATGCGCCCCCGGCAAAGAGAACGGACGCCGTCCGTTCCCGCCCATGCCCCTGGGAACACCTCTACTGCGGGATGAAGACTACGCGCCGGGAGCCCTGTGAAGACTAGCCAAATCCCCGCCAGCCGCCAGCGCCGGGCGCCACTCAGTAATCGATCGCCACGTCACCCTTGGGTACGCTGCAGCAGGACAGGATGTAGCCCTCGGCGACGTCCTCGTCGGTGATCCCGCCGTTGTGCTCCATGTCCACCTCGCCGGCGGTCTTCATCACCTTGCAGGTGCCGCAGATGCCCATGCCGCAGGCCTTGGGGATGTGCAGGCCGAGCTTGGCGGCGGCGGCGTGCACGGTTTCGCCGGGGGCGACGCGGATGCTCTTGCCGGTGCTGACGAACTCCACCTGGTGCAGATCGGCCAGTGGCACTTCCGGCGCCTCGGCCGCTTCGGCGGCCAGTTCCTTGACCTCGGCGCGGATCTCCGGCGGCGTCGGGCCGAAGGCCTCCTCGTGGTAGCGGCTCATGTCGTAGCCGTTGCCTTGCAGCAGGTGCTTGATCGCGCTCATGTAGGGGGTCGGACCGCAGCAGAAGATCTCGCGCTCCATGAAGTCCGGGGCGATCAGCTCCAGCATCTTCTGGTTGAGGTAGCCGCGGTAGCCGGCCCAGGCCTCGCCCAGGCCATGCTTCTCGCAGATCAGGTGCAGGCTGAAGTTGTTGATCCGCGAGGCCATGTGCTCCAGTTCGCGGTGGTAGATGATGTCCTTGGGCGAGCGCGCGCTGTGCACGAAGACCATGTCGACGTTGGCGTTGGTGTCGAAGAACCAGCGCGCCATCGACATCACCGGGGTGATGCCGACGCCGCCGGAGAGGAACAGCACCCTGTCGGCGGGGAAGTCGATGGCGTTGAACAGCCCCACCGGGCCGTGCACCGGCAGCTCGTCGCCTTCCTTGAGGTTGTCGTGCAGCCAGTTCGACACCTTGCCGCCCGGCACCCGCTTGATGGTGATGGAGAAGCTGTAGGGCACCGACGGCGAGCTGGAGATGGTGTAGGAGCGCATGATCGGCGCCCCGTCGATCTCCAGTTCGAGGGTGACGAACTGCCCCGGCTTGAAGAAGAACAGCACCGGCTGCTCGGCCATGAAGCAGAAGGTGCGCACGTCCCAGGTTTCCTGGATCACCTTGACGCAACGCACCAGGTGGCGGCCGTTGGTCCAGGTCTGGGTGGTAACCGGGTTGAGGAAGGCGTTGGTGGTCATGAACGGCTCTCCACGCGGCCGGACATCGGCCTATATGGCGCCGATTGTGCGAAACGCCGCGGGCTCTCATTTATCTGCCAGCGACATCGGCATGCTCATCGCGACCTGCCGCTTGGCACGGGGCCTGGCGCGTCGGAAACGCATTCGGCCATGTCGCCCATGGATAAGGTTTCGCGGCGCGGCGAATCCACACTCAGCCTCAGAGCAACCCCCGACAACGCGCGGCCGCCGACCCGCTCGCAGCAGCCGCCACAACGCCTTGCGTCACCACCGTATCAGCCACTTTTGCGGCTGCCGCCCCCGCGCCAGCCATGAGGAGTCACCGATGGACTGCACCCACACCCTGAGCCTGGGCGACCCGCTGGAGCCCGCACGCAAGGCCACCGCCGGCATGCTGCGCGAGCGCGAGCGCACCTTTTCGCTGCCGCAACCCTTCTACAACGACGAGCGGCTGTTCCAGATCGACATGCAGGAGATCTTCCACAAGGAGTGGTTGATCGCCGGCATGACCTGCGAAATCCCGGCCAAGGGCAACTTCCTCACCCTGCAGCTCGGCGACAACCCGATTCTCGTGGTCCGCGGCGCCGAGGGGCAGATCCATGCCTTCCACAACGTCTGCCGCCACCGCGGCTCGCGCCTGTGCGTGAGCGACAAGGGCAAGGTGGCCAAGCTGGTCTGCCCCTACCACCAGTGGACCTATGAACTGGACGGCCGCCTGCTGTTCGCCGGCACCGAGATGGGCGCCGACTTCGACCTCAAGGACTACAGCCTCAAGCCGGTGCACTGCAAGAGCGCCGGTGGTTTCATCTTCATCAGCCTGGCGGAAAACCCGCCGGCGATCGACGAGTTCCTCGCCACCCTGGCTCACTACATGGAGCCGTACGACATGGAGAACACCAAGGTCGCGGTGCAGAGCACCATGAAGGAGAAAGCCAACTGGAAGCTGGTGATCGAGAACAACCGCGAGTGCTACCACTGCAACGGCTCGCACCCGGAGCTGCTCAACACCCTGCTGGAGTGGGACGACACCAACGACCCGCGCGCGACCCAGGAATTCAAGGATCACGTCGCCGAATGCGCCGCCGCCTGGGACGCGGAGAAGATTCCCTACGCGCATGCCGGCTTCGGCCTGCGTAACCGCATCGTACGCATGCCGCTGCTCAAGGGCACCGTGTCCATGACCATGGACGGCAAGCAGGGCTGCAAGAAGCTGATGGGGCGGATCAAGAACCCGGACCTGGGCTCCATGCGCATCCTCCACCTGCCCCATTCGTGGAACCACTGCATGGGCGACCACCTGATCAACTTCACCGTGTGGCCGATCAGCGCCCAGGAAACGGTGGTGATCACCAAGTGGCTGGTGCACAAGGACGCGGTGGAAGGCGTCGATTACGACGTCGAGCGCCTGCGTCAGGTGTGGGACGCCACCAACGACCAGGACCGTCGCCTCGGCGAGGAAAACCAGCGCGGCATCAACTCCACCGCCTACCAGCCCGGCCCCTACTCGAAGACCTACGAGTTCGGCGTGGTCAACTTCATCGACTGGTACAGCGAACGCATGCTCAACAACCTCGGCGAAGCCCCGGCGCAGTTGCGCCAGGTGGCCGGCGAGTGATGACGCTGAGCCTGCTGCTGGTGATCGGCTTGGCGGCCTACGGGCTGCTGGCCTGTCGTCCACGGCGCGGCTGAATCAGCCTGCAGGCCCCGGCATCCTGGCGGATGCCGGGGCTTTCTTTTGGCGGCGCCACGCCCAAACGCTAGGAGCGGCGGACGGCGAACCGATTTAGTCGCGAGAATCCCTGCCCCCAACAAAACAGGAAGAGCGGGAGAGCAAGGCCGCGCAGGAGCTTCGCAGCCGCAGCCGCTCCGACAGGGGCACAACGACTAACGGTGCCCCCAACAAAAAGCCCCGCCAGATCGCTCTGGCGGGGCTTTTCATTAACAGCTCGAGGCTAGCCGCTATGGGTCAGGCCTTGTTGGCTTTCTTGGCAGCGCGGGTGCGCTCGCCTTCGTCGAGGATCTTCTTGCGCAGACGGATCGACTTTGGCGTCACTTCGCACAGCTCGTCGTCCTGGATGAATTCCAGGGCCTGTTCCAGGGTGAAGCGCACCGGCGGCACCAGGGCAATGGTTTCGTCCTTGCCCGAAGCGCGCATGTTGTCGAGCTTCTTGCCCTTGGTGGGGTTGACGCCCAGGTCGTTGTCGCGGCTGTTCAGGCCGACGATCTGACCGTTGTAGATTTCCTGGCCGTGCTCGACGAACAGCTTGCCGCGCGCCTGCAGGGTTTCCAGGGAGTAGGTCAGCGCCTTGCCGGTATCGATCGACACCAGGACGCCGTTCTGACGGCCAGACATGCTGCCCGGCTTGACGGTGTCATAACGGTCGAAGATCGAGGTCAGGATGCCCGCGCCGTTGGTCAGGGTCAGGAACTGGTTACGGAAGCCGATCAGACCGCGCGCCGGGATGTTGTATTCCAGACGCACGCGACCTTTGCCGTCCGGCGACATGTTGGTCAGGTCGCCCTTACGCAGGCCCATTTCTTCCATGACCTTGCCCTGGGATTCTTCAGGGATGTCGATGGTGACGTTCTCGTACGGCTCCTGCTTGACGCCGTTGACTTCACGGATGATCACTTCCGGGCGGCCAACGCCCATTTCGAAGCCTTCGCGGCGCATGGTTTCGATCAGCACCGAGAGGTGCAGCTCGCCACGACCGGAGACCTTGAACTTGTCGGCGCTGTCGCCTTCCTCGACACGCAGGGCCACGTTGTACAGCAGCTCTTTGTCCAGGCGCTCCTTGATGTTGCGGCTGGTGACGAACTTGCCTTCCTTGCCGCAGAACGGCGAGTCGTTGACCTGGAAGGTCATGGAGACGGTCGGCTCGTCGACGGTCAGCGGCTTCATCGCTTCGACGTGGTTGATGTCGCACAGGGTGTCGGAGATGAACAGCTGGTCCATACCGCTGACGCAGACGATGTCGCCGGCGGTGGCTTCTTCGACGTCGACGCGGTGCAGGCCGTGGTGGCCCATCAGCTTGAGGATACGGCCGTTACGCTTCTTGCCGTCGACGTCGATGGCAGTCACCGGGGTGTTCGGCTTGATCTTGCCACGGGCAATACGGCCAACGCCGATGATGCCGAGGAAGCTGTTGTAGTCCAGCGCGGAAATCTGCATCTGGAACGGGCCGTCGAGGTCGACGTTCGGCGCCGGCACGTGGTCGACGATGGCCTGGTACAGCGGGGTCAGGTCTTCGGCCATGGAGGTGTGGTCGAGACCGGCAATACCGTTCAGGGCGCTGGCGTAGACGACCTGGAAGTCGAGCTGCTCATCGGTGGCGCCGAGGTTGTCGAACAGGTCGAAGATCTGGTCCATGACCCAATCCGGACGCGCGCCCGGACGGTCGATCTTGTTGATCACGACGATCGGCTTGAGACCGGCCTCGAAGGCTTTCTTGGTCACGAAGCGGGTTTGCGGCATCGGGCCGTCCTGGGCGTCGACCACCAGCAGCACCGAGTCGACCATCGACATCACGCGCTCGACTTCGCCGCCGAAGTCGGCGTGGCCGGGGGTGTCGACGATGTTGATGCGGTAGTCGTTCCACTTGATGGCGGTGTTCTTGGCCAGAATGGTGATGCCGCGCTCTTTTTCCTGGTCGTTGCTGTCCATCACGCGCTCGTCGTTGAGCTCGTTGCGTTCCAGGGTGCCGGACTGACGCAGCAGGGCATCGACGAGGGTGGTTTTGCCATGGTCGACGTGGGCGATGATGGCGATGTTGCGCAGATTTTCGATCACTGTGTGTATCTCGATCAGAGGATGCGGTGTGTCGCCCAGTGTGGACGACGAATATGAAGAAAACGGGATCAGCAGGCAGAGCGGTCGGGAGGGCGGTGGCGGATACTGCCGCCGTTCAGCCCGGGCGTCTTATGCCGGACGATAAACGCGCACATTGGCATGCCCCTCGCTCAGCAGGTGGTGGGCATGCAGGCGGCTCATCACGCCCTTGTCGCAATACAGCAGGTACTGGCGGTTCTCATCCAGTTCCTTGAACTTGTTGTTCAGCGCGTAGAACGGCAGCGCCTGCACCTCGATGCCGGGCAGCTCGAGCGGCTCGTCCTCGGCGGCATCGGGGTGGCGGATGTCGAGGACGATCTGCCCGGCCAGCGCCTCGCGTACCTCCTCGACCTGCACGTCCTTGCCCAGCTCGTCGATCACCCGGTCGATGGGCAGCAGGGTGGCGCGCTCCAGGGCACGCTCGAGGATGGCTATGTCGAACTGCGCTTCTTCGCGCTCGATGCGATAACCGCGGGCCTTGGTGGTCGGGTTGACCGAAATTACCCCGCAATACTCGGGCATGTGCTTGGCGAACTCGGCGGTGCCGATGCGCGTGGCGGTGTCGATGATGTCCTGCTTGTGGCTGGCGATCAGCGGGCGCATCACCAGCATGTCGGTGGCCGCGTCGATCACCGCCAGGTTGGTCAGGGTCTGGCTGGAGACCTGGCTGATCGCCTCGCCGGTGACCAGCGCCTCGATCTCCAGGCGCTCGGCCATGCGGGTGGCGGCGCGCAGCATCATGCGCTTGAGGATCACGCCCATCTGGCTGTTGTCGACCTTGCCGAGGATCTCGCCGACCACTTCCTCGAACGGCACGCTGATAAACAGCACGCGCTGCGAACGGCCGAACTTCTGCCACAGGTAGTGGGCCACTTCCATCACGCCCAGCTCGTGGGCGCGACCGCCGAGGTTGAAGAAGCAGAAGTGGCTGACCAGGCCGCGGCGCATCATCTGGTAGGCCGCCACGGTGGAGTCGAAGCCGCCGCTCATCAGCACCAGGGTCTGCTCCAGCGAGCCCAGCGGGTAGCCGCCGAGGCCTTCGTGGCGATGATGGACGACGAACAGACGCTGATCGCGAATCTCCATGCGCACTTCGACTTCCGGCTTCTTCAGATCGATGCCGGCCGCATTGCACTCCTGGCGCAGGCGCGAGCCGACGTGACGCTCGACGTCGATGGAGCTGAAGGCGTGCTTGCCGCCGCGCTTGCAGCGCACGGCGAAGATCTTGCCCGGCAGCTGGTCGGCGTAGTGGCGCTTGCAGTGCTCGGTGATGTCGTCCAGATCGCCCAGCGGGTACTCGTTGACCTCGAGGAACAGGCCGATGCCCGGCGTGCAGCGCAGGCGCTCGGTCATCTCGGCCAGCAGGCGCGGATCGTCCAGGTCGGTCTCGACCTCCAGGTTGTCCCACACACCGGTGACCTTCAACTCGGGGTCGAGGTCGCGCAGCACGGTGCGGATGTTCTTCCCCAACTGGCGGATGAACTGCTTGCGCACCGGGCGGCTCTTGATGGTGATTTCCGGGAAAACTTTGACGATCAGCTTCATGAATTGGGCGCCTGCAGGGGCGACGGAAAAACAGGGGCGCGGATTATAGCGGAAATTGCTCAAGCTTTGACCAAAAATACTGCACGCCTCATTGATCGCACCAAAATAGAACATTGCGATATTTGGCAGCCCTCAAATGGTGCAAATATTCCTGCGCATGCCCCATGCAGGCCGCGCAGCGCCTGAGTTTTCGGGCCTCCGTCCATTCCGGGGCACTGGCATGCAATTTGCTCCCTTGTGAGGCAGGTCGCCCTGACGGACTATCCCGCCGGGCTTCACTGCACATATCGGGGCTCCACGAAGCGAGCCTTTTCCACCTGGAGGACAACATGTCTAAGGCTGTTCAACTGATCAAAGAACACGACGTGAAGTGGGTAGACCTGCGCTTCACCGATACCAAGGGCAAGCAGCACCACGTGACCATGCCGGCTCGCGACGCCCTGGACGACGATTTCTTCGAACACGGCAAGATGTTCGACGGCTCCTCCATTCATGGCTGGAAAGGCATCGAAGCCTCCGACATGATCCTGATGCCGGTCGACGACACCGCCGTGCTCGACCCCTTCACCGAAGAGCCGACCCTGATCCTGGTCTGCGACATCATCGAGCCGAGCACCATGCAAGGCTACGACCGCGACCCGCGCTCGATCGCCAAGCGCGCCGAGGAATTCCTCAAGACCACCGGCATCGGCGACACCGTGTTCGTCGGCCCGGAGCCGGAGTTCTTCATCTTCGACGAAGTGAAGTTCAAGTCCGACATCTCCGGCTCGATGTTCAAGATCTACTCCGAGCAAGGCTCCTGGATGACCGACG
>MTEU01004423.1_pt5 | contig 14694 bp, 11 predicted proteins | sample 1042701 | NCBI WGS metagenome assembly MTEU01 (sample SAMN06185813, study PRJNA358809) | soil metagenome | isolation source: naturally attenuated soil | place: India | collected 2015-05-23
CAGACAAGGCTACACGCGAGTAGGGAGCAGCTGCGGTTGGGATGATCGCACTCCGTGCCGGCCTGGTAGTCACTCTGCTTCGGTGGTTTCTGATCAATTTCCTTCGGCTCAACGAAGTGGAAGCGCTCAAGATCTTCCCGCCGTGTGGTACCGGGATCGTAGCCAGGTGCGACGACGTAGAAGATGTCATGGAATGCCTCTTCCGCGAATCGATAGTCTTCGAATTGCTCTGGGATGCCCAGCGATATCCCGCGTCTTTCCGCCGCCAGGAGACGCAGCTTGTAGTGATTTGTCGATAGGTAGTAGGGAGGGCCCATCTCCAGGTTCGCGCACATCAGCGAGATGTTTTCCCTGTAGCGCTCGCTAAGTTGCCACCCGTCCTTCGCCAATAGATCTTCGGCGTCACAGTAGAAGCCAGGCTTGAGTTGCGAGGTGGATGGCACGACTGGGAGGCCTGGAAAGTGACGTTGCAGAAAGCGCCCCTTGGGTCCGGGGCCGTATAGCAAATCGAAGTCTTCCATGTCGATGACACCAGTGAACAGTCCTGCAACGAGCACGATGTCCAGCTTTGAATCAATCAATGGTAGCTTTCCAGCGTCCGCTGCCGGAATGCCTAACGTTACCAGGTGGTGGGGCTTTATCCCTTTGGGATGATCGGAATCTGTACTGGTATGTTGTAAGAACAGATCCAGTGTATTGAAGAATGTTCTACGGGAGATCCTGTCCGCCGCATATGCCGACGCAAGCAACATGATGGCGGGCATGCCAAGGTGGTAAATGTGTGCACCATGTAGCGACAGCTTTCGTGCTTTCAGTACTTTCACCATTGACGCGGCGCTCATGGATGAAGCGCTAGGCGCTTCATCCGCGCTGCCAGTGGATGCCATAGAAGGGCCGCGCAAGGACATAGCGAATCGCTGCAATGGCGCCCTGTCGAATAGCGGCGTATCGGAAGACGGTGTGTCGGTGCAGACGCGTGAAATGAAGGCCGATGCCCGGCGTGCATGCTCTACGGGATTAATGACCGTGAAGGGTGTCGAACGATTGGCTGAACTGGAGGGGTTAAGCTTCGTCATGGTGAGGTTCCTGGGTGAGATTAGGGTTCCGATGCGGATCCAGCGTAAGCGAACAATGGATGCCTCACGCATCGACCCGATCGGACGCATGGGCTTGTCATAGAGCGGGCCCATATACAGAGTTGGAGCCGGTCTGCTCCTTGCCCGATGTGTCTGTCTCCTCCGGATTCCTCTTAGTGGGCGCAACCACGCGAGCGCTAAACCAGAGGAGCTCTGAGGATAGCGACACCGATCGTGCTGTGGTGAGCAATGCACTGCCATGGACGCCAATCTGCGTATCGAGATGGTTTGCGGCATAGACGCCAAATCCACCGAGTTCGTAATGATCATCCGTGTTGAGCAAGATCCAGCACTGCCGCGCCAGCGCGTAGTGAGTGGCCACATGATTAAAGGGGCCGTTCATGCTCTCCAGCCCTTGCGATAGCGCTGTGAGTGCATTGAGTTCCGCCAGCTTGCTTTCCTTTAAATGCCGACGGACCATATAGCTCTGGTTCGAATGACGCGCGTGCAGCCGTAAATATTGAAGTCGTTCGTCGAGTGTCCAACGTTCGAGCCGCTGAAGCGGCGCGTTGTATCGATCCCAGTGCCGCCGTACTTCGGGTGTATTCAGATGCGCGATCAGATCGTCGACATCGCGAAAGACGATATCCCAGGCAAACGAAGACTGCGCGATGCCGTCCCGCGTTTCCCGCCGAATGAAATGATGAACGCCGCATTCACGAAAGGTCGCGATCACGCCCACCATCGGCCCGCTGGCCAATCCGCTCGTCAGGTGGCGGGTCAAACGTGCCGGCAGCACCGTCGCGAGAAGGCGCAGCGCCGCGCTATACCGAGAGCCGGTGCCCATACCGTGAACGTCCAGTCGTGCGGACCCGGTCAGGTCGACGCGGCTCTGCTGATGCAGCCGATCCGTTTCCTTGGCCAGGCGCGCATTGATAGCGATCTCGACAACGCCGCCGATCGCGTTGGCGCCGACCCCGGCCGAGATTCCGGCGGCCACGCTGGTATTTGCAGTTCGATTCTCGAATACGTTCAATGCCAGTGCGCCGCGCAGCAGCAGCTCAAAGCACTGCAAGCACAACTCTCGTAGCGCACGCTGCGGATCTGGTGTGGCCGATTTAACGGCCCGATCCTTGGCCAGCTTCTGGGCCAAGCGTTGGCCGAAGAGGACGTCGATGGCTTGCTGGCCTGCCTGCACCCAATCGCGCGAACCCGGTGTGGGCGGCGTGCGAATGGCGATGCCGAACTCGAAGGCGTAGCCATTGGCGTGGTGCGCGTCGAGGCCGATCCGCAGTGCCACGGGCGTGTTGACGGTAATACCCGCACCCGCCTGGCCGATTTCGCTCCGAGCTTCGCTCACCATCATGGTCTCTCCGCCAACCGAACTGCCGATGATTCCGAAGGTCTGCGTGTGCGCCGCGTTTTGTTCGTGCGAGAACGAGAAACCGATCGAAGGTGCGGCCCCGGCCAGCACGATCGCCGGACCCATTTCGACCCCGACGGAGACGCTTATACCTGCGGTTCGCGTTACGCTGCCCGACGCACCGGCGCCAAGATTGGCATCGAAGAGATGCCTAGCAATCCGCCGGAAGTCCTCACGGCTTCGCGGCGATTCCGGCAATGAGACATCGGCATCAATTTTGTCCCGGCCCGCCCTGATCATCGCCACAACGTTGCGATATTGTTGAAAGCGACGGCTGATCTCCCATGGTTCAGCAGGCTGTGCCTTTTCCGGTAATCCCGCCGGCTCTGATGCGGCTGTCGATTCCGCGGGCACGATACCCGTTTCAACCGCCCACGCTTGGATCAAGTCGAGATCGATATGCGTAATCTCGGCAAGTTCCTTTTCAAGTGTTTGGCGATGCGAGTGCAGCCCGGGAAGCTCGACTAGATCACTGATTACCGCGCTTCTGAGTGTATTGGTGACCGTATAGGCATGCATGCGTATGCCAAGCTCAGTACAGGACGCCCAATGCGTCAGCAGGCTGGACCGCACGAGGTTGAGTAATCCTTGCTTGGTCTGTCCGAAGGCTTCGTCCGTGCCGCCGAGCCATGCTCGACGAAGGCGATCGAGTTGGATTTCGGGAAATTGGGCGTGGAATGCTTCAACATGCGCTGCGACTTGATGCAGTGCCATTCTCTTGCTCGGCACATCCAATTCGCGGGCAAGTCGCGCCAAATCCGCAGCAGAGTAAAGCTGAATGCCTTCAGTGATATCGATTATGCGCGCGACATCATCCAGTCGAGTTATGACGCTTTCAAACTTCGAGTCCACCGCCGCTTCGGACTCTCGCGCCAGACCAAGCCTCCTGATCTCATCTCGCAAGAGCAGGGCATCTCGCAATAGCGCCTCATGTCTCCGCAATGGCACGCCTGCAACCATTTTCATGTGCAGCACTAATAGTCGAGTCATGCGGCCGAACGCCGCCTGATGATCCTCGCTTTGCTGTGTCACGGTCCTGCGCATTGCACCTCGTGTCAACGGGTGGCCTAGGACAAACGCAAGCGGGGATTCGTCGGGTATGAGACGATCGACCAAGCCGGTATCAGGGGCCACGTCGTCGTGGGGAAGCCACTCCACGATCAACTTGTTGAGAAGCCGCTGAAACTGTGCGAGCAGGCCGTCGTCCAAATCATCACGGAAGCCATTCCGCCATAACGCCAGCGCCATCGCTTCGTCCTTGTCCAGCGGTAGCGCCAGCGACGAGCCGGTCTCGACCCGATGCCTTGCTGCCTGGCGTTGCGCCTTCAGCCAGGCCGAATCCGCGCGCTCGCGGACCGTCAACAATTTGACGGCCGCCAATAGCGCGCGATAGGCGAGCCGATTGGCGCGGGGGTGATTGGCTTGCATAAGCATGGCGGCCGCATATTCGGCGGCCCTGAGTGGATGGCCGGTCAGGGCACGCAGTGCATTTCGCGCATCCACCACGCTTCCAATGATCGCGCCCCTTTTGGGCGAATCCGCTGCTTCGAACTGGTTCTCGCTGGCGGCAATCAGGTGATCGCACGATTGAAAATAGATTCTCAGCGCGGCATGCCACTGGTGCACGGCTTCCGCTGGCAAGTCAGGCGGCGCCCCGATGAGGCCGCACAATACCTGGAAGCCCAGTTCGCATCTCGCCAGCCGGCGCGCTGCCTGCCAGCATTGGACGACCGGCTCTCCGCCACTATTCAGCTGATGCCACGGTGTGCGCAACATGTCGAGCAGGGCGATTGCTTGCTGGGGCGAACGCCGCAGAGGCTGCAAGTCGTCGGAGATGTCGGTCGAAATGGCGTTGCCGAGCAGCAGTAGTATTGCTCGGCGCACCAGGGGCGAGCTATCGGCAGGGATTGACGCGCTGGAAGATCGACGTGCGGTTGCTTCCAACGCGGCGAACAGGCTGGCGAAGGCAGTCGGGTCTGCGTCGGCGTGGTCGAATGCGGCCATCAACTCCGCTTCGCATGCCGCATCATCAAGGGGCCGGGGCGGCGCGGCATCGTGACTGCCCTGTGCTGCTTGGGGAACGAGTCGGCAAGCAGCGTTGTCGCGCCACACGCGATCACGATCGCTCAGCGGTCTGGAGGCTGTGGGAACTGCAATTTCACGTGCTCGCCGCGGGCAATGATTCGCGAGATGGTCGTGCACATAGTCAGATTCGCTTTCCGTGGTCCGGTGGCCCGGGACATCGATCGTGATGGACGGCGTAGCCATCAAGGGCGGTCCTTTCGCATTCTCCTGCCCATCCGGAAACCGCAACCAGCTTTCCACCGTCTTGCCGATCCGGTAGGACCGGCTCCCTACGCCGCGGAGCTGAAAAAAATCCGCAACGCGGTGAGTGAAGAACTCCTTGATGGCCTGAATCAATCGCGCCGCGGGCGTCAGGTCTTCGATATCGAGACGGCAGACCTGAATGCCGAACTGATGAGTCCTGATTACCAGGTATTCGTGACCCTCGACCTGTACATTGAGGCAGCCGATATCGCCTTCGCGAACCCGGAGTATCCGTTCCTTCTTCGACCTTGGGATGGTGGCCAGGTCCTCGAGGCGCGCACACTGGATGAATGAGGTGCTGTCTCCCATTTCTCCCTCGTAGCGGTTTCAGTCCCGTGCGGCATGCACGGGTGGCGGTCCCGTTTTTTGCGTCATCTCTGCGGATGGCATGGCGGCAACGATCCGCGCATTGCACGGAGGCCGCTATAAAAAACGGTGGAGACTTGTTTTTGCCGGTAACGACGAAGGGAACCGCCGTGTGGGAAGGCAAGCCGACGGCGGTGCCGCGCGGTGCTTTTTGCAAGGAATTGGCGCGAAGATCGGGTCGCGGGCGATAATGTCGGCTCTCCCCAAGGTCTGCCCCGTCACCACGCCCGTGGTGTTCTCTCTGCCCCTGCTGCCCGATGTCCCCGTTGTCTCCTAGCCCAGGCTCTTCCGTTTCCTCCGCCTTGCCTCGGATCGACGAAGGAGGCCCCTTCGTACTGCTCGACGACGCCACTGACCCGATGGCGATGTGCCGGCTCTATACCGACTTCATGCGGATGGATGTCGTGCCGGCCGGTGCACTGCAAGAGCTGGAGCCAAGGCTCGGAGAGGGATGGAAGGCGGGGTGGCACGCCTGCCTGTTTGCGCCGTACGAATTCGGTGCGCCGCTGGTCCGAGTGCCGACGCTCGCACAGCCCAATGTCGACAATCCGTTCGCCGACGGCGCCATGCGCGTGCTGTGGTTTGCCTCGAAAACGGTGTGCGATGCGGCGACTGTTCAATGCTGGCTGGAAGCGCAATCCGACGCCAGTACGCCCGCTGGCGCGATGCAAGTCCGATCGGACACCGACGAAGCGAGCTTCCACGCGGCCATCGCGCGCATCCACCAATGGATCGAGGCCGGGCACACCTATCAGGTCAACTTCACGCAGCGTCTGCGCTTCGAAGCGTTTGGCGATCCGATCGCCTTCTATCGGGATCTGCGCCGCGCGCAGCCTGTGCCATATGGCGCGCTGGCCCGGCTGCCTGGCGATCGGTGGGTGTTGTCGCTATCGCCTGAGCTGTTCTTCCGCCACGATGGCGGCGGCCAGCTGGTGACCCGGCCGATGAAGGGCACCGCGTTGCGCAGCGGCGAGCCGGAGCGCGATGCGCAAGCCGCCGCTGCGCTGGCGGCCGACGCCAAGAACCGGGCCGAAAACGTGATGATCGTGGATCTGCTGCGCAACGACCTCGGCCGGGTCGCGCAGCCGGGTACGGTGCGGGTGCCAGAGCGCTTTGCCGTGCAGCCATTCGGGCAGGTGCTGCAGATGACCTCGACTGTCACGGCCAGCGCGCGCGCCGGGACCACGCTTGCCGGTCTGCTCGCTGCGCTGTTTCCGTGCGGCTCGATCACCGGTGCGCCGAAGCGCCGGACCATGGAGATCATCGCCGAGCTGGAGCGTGCGCCGCGCGGACTCTATACCGGGTCGATCGGCTGGGTCGATGCGCCGGAGCCGGGCGAGACGCTGGGACGGGCGGCCTTGTCCGTGGCGATCCGCACGCTGGTGCTCGGTCCACGCCGCGACGACGGCTTGCGCGCCGGCGAAATGGGCGTGGGCAGCGGCATCGTGCACTACAGCGTCGCCGCCGACGAATACGCGGAGTGCGGCTGGAAGGCGCGCTTTCTGACGGGACACGATCCCGGCTTCACGCTGATCGAGACGATGCGGGTCGAGCAGGGCCGTTGCCTGCGGCTCGATGCGCACGCTGCCCGGTTACGGGCCTCTGCGGCGTGTCTTGGTTTTCACTTCGACGAGGAAGAGGCGCGCGATGCGATGACGAAAGCGGCGGCGGCCCTGACACAAGGCCCCGCACGTCTGCGAGTCACGCTGGACAAGGCCGGAATGTTGCAAATGACAAGCGGCGCGCTGGTCCCGCTGCAGCCAGGGCCGGTCGGCCTGATCGTCGCCGGCACCGCCTTGCCGGTCGCCGACCCCTTGCGCCGGCATAAGACCAGCGCGCGCGAAACGTTCGATGCCGGCTGGCGCGAGGCCGAGCGCGTCGGCGCCTTCGACAGCCTGTTCTTCAACACGCGCGGCGAACTGCTGGAAGGAGGACGCAGTTCGGTATTCGTTCGCGTCGACGGCCGCTGGCTGACGCCGCCGCTGGCGGCGGACATCCTGCCGGGCGTAATGCGGGACGCGGTGTTGCGCGATGGCGAGGCCTATCTGGGCGGCCCGGTCAAGGAGAGCCCGATCACCCGCGAGATGTTGCTGGATGCCGACGACCTCGCGATCGCCAATTCGTTGCGCGGCGTACTGCTCGCCACGCTGATGCCCTGACGATGTCCTAGCGGTGGTGGGTGTCCAGCCGCCCGTCGGTCAGTTTCCAGCGCACCACGCCGGGCAGATTGATCAGGTCGCGGTCGTGGCAGATCATCACCACGGTGCGGCCCTCGGCAGCGAGTTCGCGCACCAGCGCGATCACCTGTTCGCGCGCGTGGCCATCCAGATTGGAGGTGGGTTCGTCGAGCAGCAGCAGGTCGGGCTCCAGCACCTTGGCGCGGGCCAGTGCGACCCGCTGGATCTCGCCGCCGGACAGGCGCTCCGGCGCGGTGTCCTGGACATGCGTGATGCCGGCCCAGCCGAGCGCGGCGCCGACACGCCGGGCGACTTCGTCGGCCGGCAGTCCGCGGGCATGCAGCCCGTAGGCGATGTTCTCGCGCACCGAGGTGCGGAACAGGTACGGATGCTGATGCATGTAGGCGATGCGCTGGCGCAGCGCCGGCGGCAGCGGGTCCAGCGCGGCGCTGCACGGCTTGCCGTCCGCGCCGGTCCAGTCGACGGTGGCGCCCGGCGCCCGTTCGAGGCCGGCGATCATCCGCAGCAGCGTGGTCTTGCCCGCACCGTTGACGCCGGTCAGCACCACCGCGGTCGCGCGCGGAAAGGCCAGCGCGTCGATATCGAACAGCGCCCGCGCTCCGATGCGGCGGCGCAGCCCGCGCACCACCAGCAGCGGCGGCGCCAGCGCGTCGGCGGCGGGGCGGTTCAACTCCGGTTCCGGTGCGTTCATCGGCGAAATCCTCCGGCGCCCTGCAGCCACGCCAGCAGCACGTTGACCAGCAGGGCCAGCGCCACCAGCACGATGCCCAGCGCGATGCCTTGGGCGAACTCGCCCTTGCTGGTCTCCAGGGCGATCGCGGTGGTGATGGTACGGGTCGAGCCTTCGATATTGCCACCGATCATCAGCGCCGAGCCGACCTCGGCGATCACGCGGCCGAAGCCGGCGACCACGGCCGCCATCAGGCCGAAGCGCAGCTCGCGCAGCACCGTGAAGAAGGTACGCCAGGCGCCAGCGCCCAGCACCCAGGCGGTTTCGCGCAGCCGCGCGTCGGCGCCCTGCAGCGTCGACAGCGCGAACGCCAGCACCACCGGAAAGCCGATCACGGCCTGGCCGATCACCATGCCGGTCGGCGTGAACAGCAGCCCGAGGCTGCCGAGCGGCCCCTGGCGCGTCAGCAGCAGATAGAGGATCAAGCCAACCAGCACGGTCGGAAACGACAGGAAGGCCTGCGCCAGCACCACTACCAGCCGCCGGCCGGGAAAGTCATGGGTGGCGATCAGGTAGGCGGCACCGACCGCGGGCACGGTGGCGATCGCCAGCCCGGCGAGGGCGATCTTCAGCGATGTCCAGACGATCTCCCACAGCGCGGGATCGCCGCCGGCCAGCAGGGCAAAGGCGGTCGCGGTGGCCGCGCCGATCTCCATCGGGCGGCGTCAGGCCGTGAAGGTGTGTTCGGGCGCGGGGAAGCTGCCGTCCTTGACCGCGGCGATATAGGCGCGGATGGCGCCCTCGATCGAGGTCTGGCCTTCCATGAAGTTGCGCACGAACTTGGCCTTGCGGCCCGGATAGATGTTCAGCATGTCCTGCAGCACCAGCACCTGGCCGGAGCAGTCCACGCCGGCGCCGATGCCGATGGTCGGGATCTCCAGCTGGCTGGTCACGGTGGCGGCCAGCGCGGCCGGCACCGCTTCCATCACGATCAGCTGGGCGCCCGCGCTCTGCAAGGCCTCGGCGTCGCGGCGCAGCTGGGCCGCGCTGGCGTCGGTCTTGCCCTGTACCTTGAAGCCGCCGAAGGCATGCACGGACTGCGGCGTCAGCCCGATATGCGCACACACCGGAATGCTGCGCTCGACCAGGAAGCGAACGGTCGGCGCCAGCCACTCGCCGCCTTCGAGCTTGACCATCTGCGCGCCGGCGCGCATCAGCGTCGCGGCGCTGGCGAAGGCCTGCTCGGGCGTGCCGTAGGTGCCGAACGGCAGGTCGCTGACCACCAGCGCGGTCTGGTTGCCGCGCGCCACGCATTCGGTGTGGTACGCCATCTGTTCGAGCGTGACGGGCAGCGTGGTCTGCTGGCCCTGCATCACGTTGCCCAGCGAATCGCCGATCAGGATCACCTCGACGCCGCAGTAGTCGAGCAGCGCGGCGAAGCTCGAGTCGTAGGCGGTCAGCATCACGATCTTTTCGCCGGCGGCGCGCATCGCCTGCAGCTTCGGGATGGTGATGGACTTGCGGGAGGGTTCCAGGAGATAGCTCATCGATGTGCCTCGGAGGTCCGCTTGCCGGCGCCCGCGACGGGCGGCGCGTTCAGCTGCGGAAGATGAAATAGACGGCACCGACCATGCACAGCGCCGCCCACACGTAGTCCCACTTGAAGCTCTGCTGCATGTACAGCAGCGAGAACGGCACGAACACCGTCAGCGTGATCGCTTCCTGCAGGATCTTCAGTTGCGCCAGCGAGATGCCGTGCTGGAAGCCGATCCGGTTGGCCGGCACCTGCAGCATGTACTCGAACAGCGCGATACCCCAGCTGACGATGGCCGCGATATACCAGGGGCGGCTGCTCAAATCCTTCAGGTGGCCGTACCATGCGAAGGTCATGAACACATTGGACAGCGTCAGCAGGCCCGTGGTCAGGAGGAACGGAGAGATTCCGCTTGGCGCGTACATTGGCAGAAGGAGACCTTGTCGATGCGCTGGCCCGCGACCGCGGGCAGATGGTCGGCGGCGCGGCCCAGGCCCGGAATCACCAGGTCGGGTTCGAGTTCGAGCAGCGGCACCAGCGTGAACGCGCGCGCCGCCACGCGCGGATGCGGCACGGTCAGCTGCGCGCCATCATGCATTTCGTCGCCGAACACCAGCAGGTCCAGGTCCAGCGTGCGCGGTGCATTGCGGAAGGGCCGCTCGCGGCCGAACTGGTCCTCGATATGGTGGCAGATGACCAGCAGCTGGGCGGCGGTGAAGCTGGTCTCCAGCTTGACCACCGCGTTGTAGTAATCGTCGCCGCCGGCATCGACCGGCGCGCTGCGGTACAGCGAGGATCGCGCCACGATGCGGATGCCGACCTGCTGCGCCAGGCAGACGATGGCGTCCTTGACGGCTTGTTTTGCGTCGCCCAGGTTGGCGCCGATGCCGATGAAGGCCAGTGTCATTCGGTTTCCTCCGGCTGGCCGCGCCTGCCGCCTTGCTGCTCGGCTGCCGCGTCCATCTCATCCCGGGGGGAAACTTTATCCGATTTCCGTGCCGGCCGCCGACGGCGCTTCTTGCGCGCGGGACCTTCGCTGCCGGCGGTGCCGGAGGCGCGTGCCGCTTCGATCAGATTCTCGCGGCCTTCCGAATCGGCGTTCTGGAAGTCCTGCCACCAAGTGGCCAGTTCGGCCGGCATTTCGCCGGCCTCGCAGCGCAGCTGCAGGAAGTCGAAGCCGGCGCGAAAGCGCGGCGACTCCAGCAGCCGGAACGGCATGCGGCCGACGCGCTTCTCGAAACGCGGCTGCATGCCCCAGATGTCGCGCATGTCGGTGACGAAGCGGCGCTGGATCGCCAGCTGGCCGGTCTGGCGCTCGAGCACATCATCCATCGCCGCATTGAGCGCCGCGATCGGGTGCTCGCCGCCCTCGCGCAGCGACTTCCAGCGCTGCAGCACGTGGTGCCACAGCAGCGCGGCGAACAGGAAGCCGGGGGAGACCGGCTTGCCGGCCTGCACGCGGCGGTCGGTATTGTCCAGCGCCAGCTGCACGAAGCGCTGGCCCAGCGGCTGCTCGATCGCGACATCGAGCAGCGGCAGCAGGCCCTTGTGCAGGCCGGCCTTGCGCAGCTCCTGCAGCGAGGCCCAGGCATGGCCGGACATCAGCAGCTTGAGCATCTCGTCGAACAGGCGCGCGCTCGGCACGTTGTGGATCAGCGAGGCGAGGTCGGCGATCGGCTGGCGCGTGGCCTCGTCGATGTCGAAGCCGGTCTTGGCGGCGAACCGCACCACGCGCAGCATCCGCACCGGGTCCTCGCGGTAGCGGGTGACCGGGTCGCCGATCATCCGCAGCGTGCGCGCCCGCATGTCCTCCATGCCGTGGTGGTAGTCGTGCACGGTCTGCTCGGCTGGGTCGTAGTACATCGCATTGATGGTGAAGTCGCGCCGTTCGGCGTCCTCCGCCTGCGAGCCCCAGACGTTGTCGCGCAGCACCCGGCCGGATGCGTCGATCGCATGGGTCTTGTTGTCCAGTTCGGCGCGCTTGAGCCGGCGGCCCTCGGGCAGCGTTTCGCTAGCCACCGCGTCGACCAGCGCGCGGAAGGTCGACACCTCGATGATTTCCTGCTCGCGTCCGCCGTAGAAGGTCACGTGCACGATCTGGAAGCGCCGGCCGATGATGCGCGAGCGGCGGAACAGCGCCTGCACCTGCTCGGGCGTGGCGTTGGTCGCCACGTCGAAGTCCTTGGGCTTGATGCCGAGCAGCAGGTCGCGCACGGCGCCGCCGACGATGAAGGCCTGGTAGCCGGCCTGCTGCAGCGTGCTGGTGACCTTGACCGCGTTGCGCGACAGCAGCGTGGGATCGATCTGGTGCTCGTCGGCGGTGATGATGCGCGGCGTGTGGGCGCGGCCGAGGCGTCGCTGCTTGGGCCCGGGCTTGCCCAGCAGCCGATTGATAAGCTTCTTGATCACGTCAGAACAGGTCCATGATGCGCCAGCCGGCCGCGGCGGCATGATGGCGGAGGCGCTCGTCCGGGTTGGTGGCGATCGGTTCGGTGACCTTGGCCAACAGCGGCAGGTCGTTCATCGAGTCGCTATAGAAGGTGGTGGTGGCGAAGTCCTGCCAGCGCGCGCCCTGTTCCTTCAGCCAGGCTTCGACGCGCGCGATCTTGCCTTCGCGAAAGCTCGGGATGCCGAACACTTCGCCGGTATAGGCGCTCTCCGCCAGGCCGTCGGCGGTCGCCGGCTCGGTGGCGATCAGGTGCTTGATGCCGAAGGCGGCGGCGATCGGCGCGGTGACGAAGCTGTTGGTCGCCGTGACGATCGCGCACAGGTCGCCGGCATCCAGATGCTTGTAGACCAGCGCACGAGCCTGCGGCGTGATGGCCGGCTCGATCACTTCATGCATGAATTGCTGGCGCCAGGCGTTCAGGCGCTCGCGCGGATGGGCCGCCAGCGGGGCCAGCGCGAACTTCAGGAAGGCCTGGATATCGAGGGTGCCGGCCTTGTAGTGGCCGTAGAACTCGTCGTTCTTGCGACGGTAGGTTTCCTCGTCGACCACGCCGAGACGGACCAGAAAGCGGCCCCATTCGTGGTCGCTGTCGGTCGGGATCAGGGTGTGGTCGAGGTCGAACAATGCCAGATTCATGGGCGGCGATTTTACCTTAAGGGGATGACGGCCGGCTCGGCGGCCGATTGCAGGGAGCGTGCCAGGGCGCGGGCCGGTGCGGACCTGGCGAGGGCTTTTGGCCGGCCCGCGCGCTATTCACGGAGCTCGGCGAACATTTCGCGCAACAGCGGCAGCGTCACTGCCCGCTTGCGTTCGAGCGAATAGGTGTCGAGCGCGTCCAGCAGCGCCATCAGGCTGGGCATGTCGCGATAGTGCCGCGTCACCAGCCAGTGCGGGATTTCGGGGGACAGCTGCAGCCCGCGTTCGCGCGCGGCCTGCACCAGCGCGGCCATCTTGTCGTCGTCCGACAGCGGCGCCAGCTGGTAGACCAGGCCCCAGCCGAGCCGCGTGCGCAGGTCCTCGCGCACCGGCATGGTGACCGGGGCCAGGCTGCCGGCCACCACGAGCGCGGTGCGCACGTGCGCGCGGACCTCGTTATACAGCGAAAACACCGCGATCTGGCGCGCCTCGTCGAGCAGGTCGACGTCGTCGACCGTGTATAGCTGGCAGCTGGGGTCGAAGATGAAGTCCGCCAGCGCGTGGTGCGGGCTCAGATAGCGGCAGCGCAGGCCCGCATGGGCGCCGGCGTCGCACAGCGCGTGCAGCAGGTGGGTGCGGCCCGAGCCGGTCTCGCCCCACAGGTAGATCAGCCGGTCGGCGGCGCGCTCCTGCGCCACCGCGCCCGGCAACTCGCGCAGCCGCTGCACCGGCTCGCGATTGGCCGACACGAAGAAGTTCTCGAAGGTCGACGGCGGCGGGCTGCCCAGTTCGAGCGACAGTTGCTTGGGGCGCGGAGACATGGCGTATCGATTACTTGCGGTAGAGGTCGCTTGTCACATACAGCCGCCGCAGCTGGCGCGCGCCGACCAGCAGTACGGCGCAGGTGGGCAGCGCCAGCAGCACGCCGAAGAAGCCGAACAGCTGCCCGAAGGCGAGCAGCGCGAAGATCACCACCAGCGGATGCAGCCCGATCCGGTCGCCGACCAGGCGCGGCGTCAGATAGAAGCTCTCGACGAACTGGCCGATGCCGTAGACCACGGCGACCGCGCCCAGCCCGTACAGATTGCCGAACTGCAGCAGCGCCGCGACGATGGCCAGCGCCAGCCCGAAACCGAAGCCGATATAGGGGATGAAGACCGCGAGGCCGGTGAACACGCCGATCGGGATCGCGATCTCGAAACCGGCGATGGTCAGGCCGATCGAATACAGCGCGGCGAGGATCAGCATCACCAGGATCTGCCCGCGCAGATACTGCGACAGCAGCGCGTCGGTCTCGGCGGTCAGCTCGCGCACCTTGGGCACCCAGCGGCGCGGCACCATGCCCTCGATCCGGCGCATCACCATGTGCCAGTCCATCAGCAGGTAGAACATCACGATCGGCACCAGCAGCGCCAGCCCGCCGTAGGTCACCAGCGCCGTGCCCGACACGCGCACATAGGTCAGCAGCACCGCCAGCAGGTCCTCCGGGCTGGCGGCAAAGCGCTCGGACATCATGCGGCGCAGGCCGGGGAAGTCGAAGCGCACGCGCACACCGAGTTCGGACAGCCGCGGGGCGACCACCGAGTTCAACTTCTTCAGCAGTTCGGGCAATTGCTCGCGCAGTTGCGGAATCTCGCGCTGGAGCACGGCAATGACCAGCAGCACCAGCAGCACCACGACGACGATCAGCAGCAGGATCATCAGCGAAACCGCGATCGTCCGCGGTACCTTGTGCCGCTGCAGCCAATCGACGCCGGGGTTCAGGATATAGGCGAAGATGAACGCGAACAGAAAGGGCGACAGCACGGGAGCCAGCGCCAGCAGCGTGGCGAACAGCGCGACGCCGAGCGCGACCCAGAGCAGAATGCGCTTGGCCTCGTGGGACAGCAGGGGGGCGTTCATCGGGGCAGTGGGGGAAAAACCGGCAAAAAGAAACCAGCAAAAAGACAGGCGAGGACGGGCGGCAAGCGCGCGTCCTCGCCCGGCGGCGGCGGATTTGCATGGCGCGAGCCGA
>MTEU01005304.1_pt5 | contig 14680 bp, 14 predicted proteins | sample 1042701 | NCBI WGS metagenome assembly MTEU01 (sample SAMN06185813, study PRJNA358809) | soil metagenome | isolation source: naturally attenuated soil | place: India | collected 2015-05-23
GGCGCCGGCTTCAGGCACGACGGAAGACGAGCGTGCCGTTGGTACCGCCGAAGCCGAAGTTGTTCTTGACGGCCACGTCGATCTTCATTTCACGCGCGGTGTTCGGCACGTAATCGAGATCGCACTCGGGGTCCTGATTGAAGATGTTGATCGTCGGCGGCGCGACCTGGTGATGCAGGGCCAGCACCGTGAAGACCGACTCCAGGCCGCCGGCGCCGCCCAGCAGATGGCCGGTCATCGACTTGGTGGAGTTCACCGCGATCTTGTAGGCATGGTCGCCGAAGGCCAGCTTGATCGCGTCGGACTCGTTCTTGTCGCCCAGCGGCGTCGAGGTGCCGTGCGCGTTCAGGTAGTTGACTTCGTCCGGGTTGACGCCCGCGTTCTTCAGCGCGTTGACCATGCAGCGGCGCGGACCGTCGGTGCTCGGCGCCGTCATATGGAACGCGTCGCCGCTCATGCCGAAGCCCGACAGCTCGGCGTAGATCTTCGCGCCGCGCGCCTTGGCCGACTCGTATTCCTCGAGCATCATCACGCCGGCGCCCTCGCCGAGCACGAAGCCGTCGCGGTCGACATCCCACGGGCGCGAGGCAGCCGCCGGATCGTCGTTGCGGGTCGACAGCGCGCGTGCCGCGGCGAACCCGCCGATACCGAGCGGCGACACGGTCGATTCCGCGCCGCCGGCCAGCATGGCGTCGGCGTCGCCAGCCTCGATCAGGCGTGCGGCCAGGCCGATGCTGTGCAAGCCGGTGGTGCAGGCGGTCACGGCGGCCAGGTTCGGGCCCTTCAGGTTGTGGTTGATCGACAGGTGGCCGGAGATCATGTTGATGATCGAGCCCGGCACGAAGAACGGCGAAATCCGCCGCGGACCGCGATTGGTCAGCTCCGCGTGCGTGTCCTCGATCATGGGCAGGCCGCCGATGCCCGAGCCGACCAGCACGCCGATACGATCGGCGTTGGCCTCGGTCACTTCCAGGCCGCTGTCGCGCAGGGCCTGGGTGCCGGCCGCGATGCCATAGTGGATGAAGGTATCCATATGGCGGGCTTCCTTCGCGGGAATGTAGTCCTCGACGTTGAAGCCCTTCACTTCGCCGGCGAAATGCACGGCCAGCGCGGAGTGATCGAATTTGGTGATGGTGGCAATGCCGGACTTGCCGGCAACCAGATTGGCCCAGCCTTCGGCAACCGTGTTTCCGACCGGAGACACAAGGCCGAGCCCGGTGACGACGACGCGACGACGGCTCACTATGATTTCCTACGGGTGGATGAGGCAAGGCGGAACGGGCGGCAGCCCGCGGCACCGTCCAGGCGCCAAGGCGATTCCGCCGCGCCGGCAGGCCGGCGCATCGGCCAGCCTGCCGGCCGGACTGACGGCGCGAATCCCGGCCGGCAGCTCAGCGGCACGATGGCCGATGATGGAGCCAGCTTCGGCCCCACCGCAACTCCGCTTGCTCGAACAAACGAAAGCCACAGAAAACGGCACAACGGGATCTGACGACCCCTCCGCCCGTTTTCTGTGGCCCGGAATCCGGATACGACAGGCTTAGGCCTTGACGTGCGCCGACGCGTAGTCGATGGCCTGCTGCACGGTCGTGATCTTTTCGGCTTCCTCATCGGGAATTTCCATGCCGAATTCATCTTCCAACGCCATCACGAGTTCGACCGTGTCGAGCGAGTCGGCGCCGAGGTCGTTCACGAACGAGGATTCGTTCTTGATGTCGGCTTCGGCGACGCCGAGTTGCTCTGCCACGATCTTCTTGACGCGTTGTTCGATATTGTCCATTTAGCCCTCCAGGGAAGTTCGACAAAAAAGTGGGCGCATTTTAGCAGGTTTGGCCTCTGAAAATGCCGTCCGCAGTCTTTCGCAAGAAATGCACCCGTTCTTCTAAAAAAGGGGGTGACGCCAGGGCGTCGCGCCCCCCTCAGTTCATATACATGCCACCGTTGACATGCAGCGTGGTGCCGGTCACATAAGCCGCCTGCGGACCGGCCAGGAAAGCCACCGCATTGGCGATGTCCTCCGGCTGACCGAGCCTGCCGAGCGGAATCTGGGTCTTGAGCGCGGCATGCTGCTCTTCCGACAGCACCTTGGTCATATCGGTATCGATGAACCCCGGTGCGACGCAATTGACAGTGATGTTGCGGCTGCCGATTTCGCGGGCCAGCGCGCGCGTCATGCCTTCCACGCCCGCCTTGGCCGCAGCATAGTTCATCTGGCCCGGGTTGCCGGTCGAACCGACCACCGAGGTGATGTTGATGATGCGTCCGCCGCGGGCCTTCATCATCGGCCGCAGCACACCGCGCGACAGGCGGAATACCGCCGACAGATTGGTGTCGATCACCGCGCTCCAGTCCTCGTCCTTCATCCGCATCGCCAGCTGGTCCTGCGTGATGCCGGCATTGTTCACGAGGATGTGGATGCCGCCGTGATTCTTGACGATCTCGTCGATCAGCGCCTCGCAGCGCGCCGCGTCGTTGACGTCGAGCACCGCGCCGGCGCCCTTGAGCTGCTCGGCCGCCAGGTATTCGCCGATCGCGGCGGCGCCCTTCTCGCTGGTGGCCGTGCCGATCACCAGCGCGCCCTGCCGGGCCAGTTCCAGCGCGATCGCGCGGCCGATGCCGCGCGAGGCGCCCGTCACCAGCGCGACCTGATTATCCAGGGTCTTGCTCATCCCGTTGTTTCTCCTTGTTGCGGTGCGTGCGGATCAGCCGCGCACCAGCGCCAGCGTGTCCTGCAGCGAGGCCGGATCGACGATGGCGCCGCCGACCAGATTGCCGTCGATGCGCTTGGTCAGCCCGGCCAGCACCTTGCCCGGACCGCATTCGATCACATGCGTGACGCCGTCGGCGGCCATCTTCTGCACCGACTCGACCCAGCGCACCGGCGCCGCGGCCTGACGCACCAGCGCGTCCTTGATCGCCTCGGGATCGTCGACGATGGCGACGTCGACGTTGTTGATCAGCGGAATCGACGGCGCCGAGAACGTCAGGCCGGCCATGCGCTCGCGCAGGCGGTCCGAAGCGGGCTTGAGCAGCGACGAATGGAACGGCGCCGACACCGGCAGCGGCAGCGCGCGCTTGGCGCCCTTGGCCTTGGCGATTTCGCAGGCCTTCTCGACCGCCGCCTTGGCGCCGGCGATCACGACCTGCGCCGGGGCGTTGAAATTGACCGCTTCGACCACGCCGGCCGCCGAGGCCTCGGCGCAGGCGGCGCGCACGTCGTCGTCGGACAGGCCAAGGATCGCGGCCATGCCGCCCTCGCCCACCGGTACCGCTTCCTGCATCGCCTGCGCGCGGAAGCGCACCAGCGGCACGGCGTCGGCAAACGCAATCACGCCGGCGGCGACCAGCGCCGAATACTCGCCGAGGCTATGGCCGGCCACCAGCGCCGGAGCCGGACCGCCGGCGTCGAGCCAAGCACGGTAGATCGCCACCGCGGCGGTCAGCATCACCGGCTGGGTGTTGGTGGTCAGGTTCAGCTCTTCGGCCGGACCTTCGGCGATCAGGCGCGCCAGGTCCTGGCCGAGCGCGTCGGACGCTTCCTGCAGCGTCGCGCGCACCACCGGGTTGTCGGCGAAGGCATTGAGCATTCCGACCGACTGCGAGCCTTGGCCGGGGAAGACGAATGAGAATTTCATCGGTTTCCGATCGGTTTGAAAATGGAATCGTCGGCGCCATCGCGCATCGGCCGCACACCTCATCGTGCCGCGCCCCGATACCTGGCACCGGCTTGCGAATTACATGCGCAGCAGCACCGCGCCCCAGGTGAAACCGCCGCCCACGCCTTCCATCAGCACGTGGTGGCCAGGGCGGATGCGTCCGTCGCGCACCGCGACGTCGAGCGCCAGCGGGATCGACGCAGCCGAGGTGTTGCCGTGTTCATGCACGGTCGCGATCATGCGCTCGAGCGGCAGGCCGAGCTTCTTCGCGGTGCCCTGCATGATGCGGATATTGGCCTGGTGCGGAATCAGCCAGTCGAGCTTCTCGGCGGGGAAGTCCGCCGCGGCCAGCGTCTCGCGCGCGACCTTGTCGAGCACGCTGACGGCGAGCTTGAACACCGCCTGTCCATCCATGTGCAGGAAGGCATTGCCGGTGATATTGCCGGCCGCGACATTGCCCGGCACGCACAGGATATCGACGTGGCTGCCGTCGGCGTGCATCGCCGAGGACATCACGCCGGGTTCGTCCGACGCGGTCAGCACCACCGCGCCGGCGCCGTCGCCGAACAGCACGCAGGTGGTGCGATCGTTGAAGTCGAGGATGCGCGAGAACACTTCGGCGCCGATCAGCAGCACGTTGCGATGCGAGCCGCTGCGGATGAACTTGTCGGCGGTGGCCAGCGCATAGGCAAAGCCGGAGCAGACGGCCTGCAGGTCGAACGCCGCGCAGTGGTTCGTGATGCCGAGCTTCTGCTGCACCAGGCAGGCGGTGCTCGGGAACACGTAGTCCGGCGTCGACGTGGCGACGATGATCAGGTCGATCTGCTGGCGGTCGATGCCGGCCGCTTCCAGCGCGCGCTCGGCCGCCTTGACGGCCAGATCGCTGCTGGTCACATCGGGCTCGGCCCAGTGGCGCGCCGAGATGCCGCTGCGCGAGACGATCCACTCGTCGCTGGTCTCGATGCCTTTCTCGGCCAGCTGCGCCGCGAGCTCGTGATTGGTGACGCGCCGCGGAGGCAGGTAGCTCCCCGTGCCGATGATTTTTGCGTAGCTTGTCATGTGGTGTCGGATCGTATTGCCGGACTCAGCGCGACCCCGGCGCGGCGGCTTGCCGGCCTGGCCGGTGCTGGCGCGCGGGGCGTGGGACCAGGGGCACCGGCGTCGCCGCTGCCTCGGTGATGCTGGGCAGGATCATGCGGCGTGTGCGCTGCGACCCGCGCTGGGCGGGTCCGTCTCCTGGCCCGCGGATGCGGTGCCCGCGGTGCTCGTCTTGTTGGCGAACGCCTGCGAAATCCGGGCGATGACGCCATTCCTGGCCGCATCATACCCGCGTTTGATTGCCCACTCAAAAGAGTGGGCATCGGCGGAACCGTGGCTCTTGATCACCAGCCCGCGCAGCCCGAGCAGCGAGGCGCCGTTGTAGCGGGCCGGATCGAGCCGGCGCGCCAGCCGCGTCAGCACCGGCATCGCGATGCCGGCCAGCAGCTTGGTGAACCAGGAGCGGGTGAATTCCTCCTTGATCATGCTGCCGATCATCTTGGCCAGGCCCTCGGTGCTCTTGAGCGCCACGTTGCCGACGAAGCCGTCGCACACCACGATGTCGGTGGTGCCCTTGAAGATGTCGTTGCCCTCGACGTTGCCGTAGAAGTTCAGCTCCGAGGCGCGCAGCAGCTCGCCGGCGCGCTTGACCACCTCGTTGCCCTTGATCACTTCCTCGCCGATGTTCAGCAGGCCGACCGTCGGGTGGTCCTTGTGGTCGACCACCGCGACCATGGCCTCGGCCATGCGGGCAAATTGCAGCAGATGTTCGGGTTCGCAGTCGGCGTTGGCGCCCAGGTCCAGCACCGTGGTGCCCCAGCCCTGCTCGTTCGGAATGGTGGTGGCGATGGCCGGGCGCTCGATGCCCTCGAGGGTCTTGAGCACATAGCGCGACACCGCCATCAGCGCGCCGGTATTGCCGGCCGAGATGCAGGCGTCGGCGGCGCCTTCCTTGACCTGGGTCACCGCGACGCGCATCGACGAATCCTTCTTCTTGCGCAGCGCGACCTCGACCGGGTCGTCCATCGTGATCACTTCGGTGGCGGCCACCACGGTCACGCGCGGATGGTTCTGCGCGTGCAGCTTGCGCAGCTGCGGCTCGATGGCATCCGGCCGCCCCACGAGCACCATCTCGGCATCCTCGTGGGCGGCAAGAAAACTGATCGCCGCCGGCACCGTCACGGATACGCCGTGATCGCCGCCCATGCAGTCGATAGCGAGTTTGATCGTCATTGTTTGCTGATGCGCGAGGCGCCGAATCCGCGCTGCGGAGGCCTCGCAGGGAATGCCGCGCCAGCGTCCACGCTTGCCGCGGCCAACAAAAAAGCGGCAAGGAGTTTGCCGCTTCTTTGTATGTCTTCTACCTGCAAGCGCGTGCGGGACGCAGCGTCACGCCGAGCGAATGCTTCAGTCGTTCTTGGTCTTGACGACCTTGCGGCCACGGTAGTAGCCGTTCGGGCTGACGTGGTGACGCAGGTGCGTTTCACCCGTGGTCGGCTCGACTGCCAGCGGCGCGACGGACAGGTGATCGTGCGAACGATGCATGCCGCGCTTGGACGGCGACTTCTTGTTCTGTTGAACAGCCATGATGACTCCTTGGAGAATTTGCGGATATTAACACACGCATCCTGCACGAGGCGTAGCCGGGCCCGGCCGGATGCTGATTAGGGGTACGACGTTGCTACTGCCGAAGCGCGCCGCCGCGGACCGTGTCCGCGCGTCAGTGCTTCGTCTTCAGACTGGCCAGCGCCGCGAAGGGCGACGGCCGCTTTTCCTCTTCCTGCTCGGCCTCGGGTTCCGGTTCGACGCTGCCGTCGGCTCCGGTCACCAGGCTCTCATGCACCTGCGGGCAGACCTCGTGCTTCGGCGCCACCGGCAGCGACAGCAGGATCTCGTCCTCGATCAGCGCCAGCAGATCGAAGCGGCGCGACCCCGCGATGACATCGATCTCGTCGTCGTCCATCGGCGCGGCATCGGCCTCGGCTTCGCTGGCCATCACCTCGAACCGGGTCGCGGTCGCGATCGGCTCGGCGTAGACCGCCAGACAACGCTGACAGTTCAGCCACATGCCGCCCTGCACCGCCAGGTCGAGGAACAGGCGCCGGCGCGCCGGCTTGCCGGGCTCGGCCGCTTCGTCCTGGACGGAACCGCTCATCGTGTAGCGGAACAGTTCGTCCGGGGCCGAGGCTGGCGCTTCGGCGGAGGTCTCGGCTATGATGCGCGGCAATTCACGCGCCGCGATCTCGCCGGCCGCCGAGCCCGAGGACCGGCAGAACTCGAAGAGATCGAACGCTTGCAAGTCGATGGGCTGAGTCATGTCGCTGAATGCGCCTGTGATACATGGCGCTGGCAATGCTGCTGAACGCTGGTCCCGTCGCCGCGGCGGCCATCGAGTGACGAGGCCTCCGCATTGCGCCGCACGAGGCGCTGGCAGGACACCACGCGGCGGATGCCTGCGCGGTAAAACGCGTGATTATACGTCGAAATCTCCGCCGCGGTCAAAGTCGAAAGCGCTTTGCCTGTTGCGCATTCCCCTTTCGCTTCAATCACTTATATGTCTTCCGCCGTGACACCCGCCGTGCCACCTCATTCACCACTGCCTGCGGCTCCCAGGCTGATTCTCGGCTCCAGTTCGCGTTATCGCCGCGAACTGCTGGAGCGCCTGCGCATTCCATTCGAGATCGACGTGCCGGACATCGACGAAACGCCGCTGTCCGGCGAGGCACCCGAGGCGACCGCACTGCGGCTGTCACGCCGCAAGGCCGAGGCGATCGCCGCCCGTCACCCCGGCGCGCTGGTGATCGGCTCCGATCAGGTCGCCACGCTGGACGGCGTCCAGGTCGGCAAGCCGGGCTCGCACGAGCGGGCACTGGAGCAGCTGCGCTGGATGCGCGGCCGCACCGTGACGTTCCATTCGGCGCTGTGCCTGCTGGACGGCCGCAGCGGCGAGGTCCAGCTGGAGGAGGTGCGTACGCTGGCGACCTTTCGCGAGCTCGGCGACAGCGAGCTGGAGGCCTATCTGCGGCTCGAGCAACCCTATGACGTGGCGGGCAGCGCCAAATCCGAAGGACTCGGCATCGCGCTGCTGTCGCGCGTCGAGTCCGACGATCCGACCGCGCTGGTCGGCCTGCCGCTGATCGCGCTGACCGGCATGCTGCGGCGCGTCGGCTATCCCTTCTTCACGGCCTGATTCCACGGGCCTCCCCCTCTCCGCTGTCGAGGACATCCGCCCATGAGCGGCACGCTATACCTGATTCCGAACACGCTGGGCAAACGCGACGAGGCCGATCCGCTGCCGGCCGTGATCCCCGCCGACGTGCAGCAGATCTCTGCCAACCTGGACTACCTGGTCGCCGAGAACGCCAAGACCGCGCGCGCCTATCTGAAGAAACTGGGGCAGACCTGCCCGCTGGCGCGGCCGATCCAGCAGATCGAGATCCGCGAACTGAATGTCAATACGCAGGAGGCCGCGCTGGCGGAATTGCTGGCCCCGGTGCTGGCGGGCCGCGACGGCGGCCTGCTGTCCGAGGCCGGCGTGCCGGCCGTGGCCGACCCGGGCGCCAATCTGGTGCGGCTGGCCCATGCGCGCGGCGTGCGGGTGCGGCCGCTGGTCGGGCCCAGTTCGATCCTGCTGGCGGTGATGGGCTCCGGGCTGAACGGCCAGAGCTTTGCGTTCAACGGCTATCTTCCGGTCGATCCGGGCGAGCGCACGCAGCGCCTGCGCGAACTGGAGCAATGGTCACGCAAGCACCGGCAAACCCAGGTCTGGATCGAGACGCCGTATCGCAACGAGGCGCTGCTGGCGGCGCTGAAGGCCAGCTGCGCTGGCACCACGCTGCTGTCGATCGCGGTGGACCTGACGCTGCCGACCGAGACCATCGTCACGCAGCCGCTGTCGGCCTGGCAGCCGGGCCGGCTGGAATTGCACAAGCGGCCGGCGATCTTCTCGATCCTCGCGGCCTGAGCGGGCCTTGCCCGGGCCCCGCCGTCAATACAGCGACTGCAGCCGCGAGCTCCACATCAGCGTCCTGGCGGCCGCGGTCCCGACCGCGGCGCCGAAGCGCTTGGCGACGCGCTCGGCGATGTTCTCCTTGACGGTGTAGTCGACGATCTCCTCGGCCTTCAGCACATCGCGCGCCACCGACTCGGCGCTGCCCAGGCCGTCGGCCAGCCCCAGCTCGATGCTGCGCTCGCCCGACCAGAACAGCCCCGAGAACAGCGTCGGATCGTCCTTCAGCCGGTTGCCGCGCCCTTCCTTGACCACCGCGATGAACTGCTCGTGGATCTGGCGCAGCATCTGTTCGGCAAACGCCTTCTGCTGCGGCGATTCCGGCGAGAACGGATCGAGCATCCCCTTGTTGGCGCCGGCGGTGTACAGCCGCCGCTCGACGCCGAGCTTGTCCATCAGCCCCGTGAAACCGAAGCCATCCATCAGCACGCCGATCGAGCCGACGATGCTGGCCTTGTCGACATAGATCTTGTCGGCCGCGGCGGCCACGTAGTAGCCGCCCGACGCACAGATTTCCTCGACCACGACATACAGCGGCTTGGACGGATGCAGCGAGCGCAGGCGCTGGATCTCGTCGTTGATGATGCCCGCCTGCACCGGCGAGCCGCCCGGGGAATTGATCTTCAGGATCACGCCGGCCGCGTTGGCATCGGCGAAGGCCGCCTGCAGCGAGGCGTTGATCGACTCGGCGCTGGCCGGCGTGCCGGCGGCGATCTCGCCCTCCAGCGTGACCATCGCCGTATGCCGGCCGCTGGTGATGGCGCCGTCGGTCTTGAAGTCGAACAGCGAGAACAGCACCAGCGCGATCAGCGCGAAGCCGGCCAGGCGGAAGAAGATCTTCCAGCGGCGCGCCGCCCGTTGCTCCCGCAGCGTGGCCATCAGCACGCGCTCGAGCACATCGCGCTCCCAGCCGGCGCCGGTCTTGACCGGGCCGGCCGACTCGCCCTTGAGCCGCGCCTTGCGCTCGACCGACTCGCGGCGCGCGGCGGCCTCGGCATCGCGGACCTCGGCCTCCAGCGGGTAATCGGCGTGGCGCGCGGTTTCGAGCCGTTCACCGGCGCCGTGCCCGCTCGGGCTCTCGTCGCCGCGGCCCGGCTCGGCATCCGGCTCGTTGGGCTTCACCGGCGGTTTGTTCTCGTCTGTCATGCAAATACTCTCGAACGGGCGCCGCTACGCGGACGTCGCCGACGTTGCGCTGGGGCCCGAGGGTTTCCCGTCAAAAAAAAGCAATGCCGATGCGCGGCCACGGCGCCCCGCCTACGGTACGGGCGGTGGCGACGGCAGCGAGGGCGGATCGTCGTACGGCGACTCCGGTATCCAGTAGACGGCGCCGTCGCGCTCCTCGACGCGCAGCTTGGCGAGCGAAGCGCCGCGGCACGGTCCGCCGACGCACAGTCCGCTGTCGGGCGCATAGGTCGCGCCATGTGTGGCGCACATCAAGTATAGGCCCGACGACTCGAAAAAGTGGCCTTCCTGCCAGTCGAGCTCCATCGGCACATGGGCGCACCGATTCAGATAGCCATGGACCTGCCCCTCGTAGCGCACCGCGAAGGCGCCGATCTCCCGGCCGCCGACCGCGACAGTGAAGCGCACGCCGACGCCGCCCTCGACCAGCTCGTGCGCCGCGCACAGCCGGCGCGCCCCGGCCGGCAGTGCCGGCACGGCTGGCGTAGTCGGCAGCGGCCCGGTGTCGGGCCCGGTATCAGCCATGGGTATGCAGCCAGTCGCTCAGGTCGGCGATCGAACTGGCGCAGTGCAGCGGCGTCATCGCGCGCAGCGAATCGGCGGGGTGGGCGCCGTAGCAGACGCCGATGCCGTGGGCGCCGGCGTTGACCGCCATCTGCAGGTCGTGCGTGGTGTCGCCGATCATCACGGTGCGCCCCATCTCCTGGCCCAGTTCACGGGTCAGCTCGTGCAGCATCGCCGGGTGCGGCTTGGAGAACGTCTCGTCGGCGCAGCGCGTGGCGTCGAACAGCGACGTCAGGCCGGTGGCGGCCAGCGCCCGCTGCAGCCCGACGCGGGCCTTGCCGGTGGCGACACCGAGGAAATAGTGCTGGCCGCGCAGCGCCTGCAGCATCTCCAGCACGCCCTCGAACAGCACGAGTTCGGCGTCGCGGGTCAGGAAATGGTAGCGATAGCGTTCGGCGAGGCGCGGATAGTCGACTGGGTCCAGCGTCGGGATCGCGTATTCCAGCGCGTCCTTCAGCCCGAGCCCGATCACATGGCGCGCGGCGTCCTCGTCGGGCACCGGCAGGCCCAGGTCGCGGCTGGCCAACTGGATGCACTTGGCGATGGTCGGAGTGGAATCCATCAGGGTTCCATCCCAGTCGAAGACGATCAGGTCGAAGCGTTGCCGGGCCATGGGAGTTCTCGATCGAATAATGGAGTTGCCGCGGCGGATGAAGGCGTCATCCGCTACAGGGCATGGGGAGTCGGAGCCGGATCTGCCTGCCCTGGCTGCGCCATCTGCTTCAGTTGCCGCAGGAAGGCCTCGCACTCCGCCGGCAGCGGCGCGCTCAGCGTCAGCGCCTGGCCGGTACCGGGATGCACGAACGTCAAGCGGTGCGCGTGCAGGAACATTCGCTTCAGGCCTGGCTTGACGCCGGCCCGGGCCAGCGCCTTGTTCAGCGCGAAATCGCCGTACTTGTCGTCGCCGACGATCGGAAACCCGAGTTGCGCCAGATGCACGCGGATCTGGTGAGTGCGGCCGGTCTTCAGTTCCGCCTCCAGCAGCGTGTAACCAGGAAAGGACGCCACGCGGTTGAAGACCGTATGCGAGGGCTGGCCGTCGGCCTGCACGCGGACGCGGCGCTCGCCATCCGGCGTGGTGTATTTGAACAGCGGGAAGCGGGCATGCTGACGGTTGTGGCCGAATTCGCCGGCGACGCAGGCGAAATAGCGTTTGTCCATCGCGTTGTCGCGGATCTGCTGATGCAGATGCACCAGCGCCGCGCGCTTCTTTGCCAGCAGCAGGATGCCCGAGGTCTCGCGGTCCAGCCGGTGCACCAGCTCCAGGAAACGGGCCTCGGACCGCGCCTGGCGCAGCTGCTCGATGACGCCGAAGGCGACGCCGGAGCCGCCATGGACCGCCACGCCGGCCGGCTTGTCGATCACCAGCAGATGGGCGTCCTCGAACAGCACCGGAAACGAGGCCGCGGGCACGTAGCTGTCGGCCGTCGCCGTCGCCGCCACACGAAGTGGCGGAATGCGCACAACATCGCCGAGCTTCAGCCGATAGGTCGCGTCGACACGCCCTTTGTTCACCCGCACCTCACCGGAGCGCAGGATCCGGTAGACATGGCTCTTGGGCACGCCCTTGGCCACGCGCAGCAGGTAGTTGTCGATCCGTTGGCCGTCGGCGTCTTCCCCGATGGTCACATACGCCACCTGGGGCGCATCCGTGCCGGATCGCACCTCTTTTTCAATTCGATGGCGTAACTCATTCATTTTCAAATATAATTTCCGCGCTACCCCGGCCAAAGCCGGCAGCGCAAGCGGTGTAAGCGAATTGTCGCATTTTACACTTCGGGTCACCGCTGGCCCGGCCCGGTCCCCCGCCATCGCGTAATCCGCAGGCGCCGGACGGGCAAATTGGCGGTACGGGCCGACAGCTCCGCTGGCGGCCCGTCGCAGTAAATCAAGTAACAAGCAGCACGCACGGTACCGGCTGTGCGCAGGAAAACCGCCCAAAGGCGGGTTCGGCGCGGACTCGGTTCACGTGGGAGCAGAGTGTTCAGGTAGAACAGAATTTGATGGCGGATGCCGATACGGCATTCGCTTCGGTGAGAGAAAGTCCCGCCGCACCGGAAATCGGTGCCGGCCGGTTGCCTGGCCCCTCGCCTGATCGACGACATGGTGACAATCGCGGCGCCCGGTCGCAGAACTCCAACAAGCAGCAGGTGCGCCTGCCTTGTCGGTCGCTCAGGTCGTGGTGGCATGCCGCCGCGTCCGACAACCTTGCTCTTTGACGCGTCCTGGCCGTTCGTGGCCGGCCCCGGTGCGAGCCGAAGCGCAAGCGGCATCCTGTCGTCGCTGCCCTCCCCCGCACCCCGGCCTCCGTCCGATATCGCCGCCTGACCCTGCGCGCAGCTCGCGCATGGCCGGCATGGCGGTCCGAACCCCGCGCAGCGCGCCGACGTCTCTCTCTTTCACCCGTGCCCAGCCGGCGGCTTGCATTCGCCCCGGCGCCTTCGGCAATTCTCACGCCACCTCTCGCTTCCTCGCGTGCTTTCGAAACGCCGCGCGGCACTACCGGTGCCGGCCGCGGCATTGGAACGAGGGTTTGCGATGAAACGCATGCTGTTCAATGCGACGCAGCAGGAGGAATTGCGCGTCGCCATCGTCGACGGTCAGAAGCTGATCGACATCGATATCGAGACCGCCGGGCGCGAGCAGCGCAAGGGCAATATCTACAAGGGCGTGATCACCCGCATCGAGCCGTCGCTCGAAGCGTGTTTCGTCAACTACGGCGAAGAGCGCCACGGCTTCCTGCCGTTCAAGGAAGTGGCCCGGGCCTACTTCAAGGAAGGCGTCGACGTGCGCAACGCGCGCATCCAGGACGCGCTGCACGAAGGCCAGGAACTGATCGTCCAGGTCGAGAAGGAAGAGCGCGGCAACAAGGGCGCAGCGCTGACCACCTTCATCTCGCTGGCAGGCCGCTACCTGGTGCTGATGCCGAACAATCCGCGTGGCGGCGGCGTGTCGCGCCGGATCGAGGGCGAGGACCGCCAGGAACTGCGCGAGACGATGGGCCAACTGACCGTGCCCGACGGCATGAGCATCATCGCCCGCACCGCCGGCATCGGCCGCTCGGCCGAGGAACTGCAGTGGGACCTGAACTACCTGCTGCAGCTGTGGAAGGCCATCGACGGCGCCGCCGGCGACAACAAGGCGCCGCTGCTGATCTATCTCGAATCGAGCCTGGTAATCCGCGCGATCCGCGACTACTTCCAGCCCGACATCGGCGAGATCCTGATCGACACCGACGACATCTACGAGCAGGCCCGCGCCTTCATGAGCGTGGTGATGCCCGACAACATGAACCGCGTGAAGAAGTACCGGGACGACGTGCCCCTCTTCTCGCGTTTCCAGATCGAACACCAGATCGAATCGGCGTATTCCCGCATGGTGATGCTGCCGTCGGGCGGCGCCATCGTGATCGACCACACCGAGGCGCTGGTCTCGGTCGACGTCAACTCGGCGCGCGCCACCAAGGGTGCCGACATCGAGGAAACCGCGCTGCGCACCAACCTCGAAGCGGCCGACGAGATTGCTCGCCAGCTGCGCCTGCGCGACTTGGGCGGCCTGATCGTCATCGACTTCATCGACATGGAGTCGAACAAGGCGCAAAAGGACGTCGAGACGCGCCTGAAGGACGCGCTGCGCCATGACCGCGCGCGCGTGCAGATGGGCAAGATCAGCCGCTTCGGCCTGATGGAGCTGTCGCGCCAGCGCCTGCGTCCGTCGCTGTCCGAGGGCTCGCATATCACCTGCCCGCGCTGCAACGGCACCGGCCACATCCGCGATACCGAATCGTCCGCCCTGCAGGTGCTGCGCATCATCCAGGAAGAGGCGATGAAGGAAAACACCGCCGCGATCCACTGCCAGGTGCCGGTCGAGGTCGCCGCCTTCCTGCTCAACGAGAAGCGCCAGGACATCAACCTGATCGAGCTGCGCTTCAAGGTCAACGTGCTGCTGATCCCGAACAAGCATCTGGAAACGCCGCACTACAAGCTCGAGCGCCTGCGCCACGACGATCCGCGCCTGGAAGAGAGCACCGCCAGCTACCGGATGGCCGAGGCCGCCGCCAAGGAACTGGAGGCGGACACCAGCTACAGCAGCCGCAAGAAGGAAGACGCCAAGCCGCGCCAGGAAGCCGCGGTCAAGGGCATCACCCCCGAGCAGCCGGCGCCGGTTTCGGTGCCGCGCCCCGAGCGCGCGCCGCGCCAGGAGGCCCCGGCGGCCAAGCCGGCCGCTC
>MTEU01005769.1_pt1 | contig 14553 bp, 14 predicted proteins | sample 1042701 | NCBI WGS metagenome assembly MTEU01 (sample SAMN06185813, study PRJNA358809) | soil metagenome | isolation source: naturally attenuated soil | place: India | collected 2015-05-23
CTCCTACAAGGGGGGCGGAGGAAAGACTAGCCAGCCACCAGCACGCGAATGGCTTCCAGGCGCAGGGCGGCCTTTTCCAGCATCGCCAGGCCCTCTTCGCGCTGCTTGCGCAGCGCTTCGATCTCGCTGTCGCGCACGCTTGGGTTGACCGCTTGCAGCGCGATCAGACGGGCCAACTCTTCGTCGGCTTCCGCTGCCAGGCGGCGCTGGGCCTCGGCCACGCGCTCGACGTGGGCCGGCATGACCTTGGCCTCGCCACTGCTGATGCGCTGGGCAAGCACGTCGCGCTGGGCCTGGACGAACTTGTTGGCGCTGGCGCGCGGTACGCTTTCGAGCTGGTCGTTGAGGGTTTCGAAGGCCACGCGGGACGCCAGGTCGTTGCCGTTGGTATCGAGCAGGCAGCGCAACGCCGCCGGTGGCAGGTAACGGCCCAGTTGCAGACTACGCGGTGCCACCACCTCGCTGACGAACAGTAGTTCAAGCAGCACGGTGCCGGGTTTGAGCGCCTTGTTCTTGATCAGCGCCACGGCAGTGTTGCCCATCGAGCCGGACAGAACCAGGTCCATGCCGCCTTGCACCATCGGGTGCTCCCAGGTGAGGAACTGCATGTCCTCACGCGACAGGGCCTGGCCACGGTCGTAGGTGATGGTCACGCCTTCGTCGTCGCCCAGTGGGAAGCTGGCGTCGAGCATCTTCTCGCTTGGCTTGAGGATCAGGGCGTTTTCGGAATGGTCTTCGCTGTCGATGCCGAAGGCGTCGAACAGGGTTTCCATGTAGATCGGCAGGGCGAACTGGTCGTCCTGTTCGAGAATGGCCTCGACCAACGCCTGGCCTTCGCCGGCACCACCGGAGTTGAGTTCCAGCAGGCGGTCACGGCCAGTATGCAGTTCGGCTTCCAGGCGCTCGCGCTCGCTTCGGGCATCGGCCACCAGGGCTTCCCAGGCCTTGCTTTCGCCGCCTTCGAGCAGCGGCAGCAGGCGCGGGCCGAACTGGTGCTGCAGCGCGTTGCCGGTAGGGCAGGTGTTGAGGAAGGCGTTGAGGCCTTCGTGGTACCACTGGAACAGGCGCTCTTGCGGGCTGTCCTGCAGGTACGGGATATGCAGCTGGATGGTGTGCTTCTGGCCGATACGGTCCAGGCGGCCGATGCGCTGTTCGAGCAGGTCGGGGTGCGCTGGCAGGTCGAACATCACCAGATGGTGAGCAAACTGGAAGTTGCGGCCTTCGCTGCCGATCTCGGAGCAGATCAGTACCTGCGCGCCGAACTCTTCGTCGGCGAAGTAGGCAGCGGCGCGGTCCCGTTCGAGGATGCTCATGCCTTCATGGAACACCGAGGCCGGGATGCCGGAGCGCACGCGCAGGGCGTCTTCCAGGTCCATCGCGGTTTCGGCATGGGCGCAGATCACCAGCACCTTGGTGCGCTTGAGCATCTTCAGGGTGTCGATCAGCCAGTCGACGCGTGGGTCGAAACGCCACCAGCGCTCGTCGTCGGCCACCTCGCCCTGGGCCTGGAAGGCGACTTCCGGGTACAGCTCGGCATGTTCGCCGGCTGGCAGGTCGCGGTACTGCTCGGGCGTGGCCAGTGGGTATGGGTGCAACTGGCGCTCAGGGAAGCCCTGGATCGCCGCGCGGGTGTTACGGAACAGCACGCGGCCGGTGCCGTGGCGGTCGAGCAGCTCACGGATCAGGCGCGCACTGGCCTGGGTATCGCCGTCGCTGACCGCGGCCAGCAGGGCTTCGCCTTCGGCTCCCAGGAAGCCCTGGATGGTGGCGTGGGCCTTGGGCGACAGGCGGCCTTCATCGAGCAGTTCCTGTACGGCTTCAGCCACCGGGCGGTAGTGCTCGCTCTCGGCTCGGAAGGCGGCCAGGTCGTGGAAACGGTTGGGGTCGAGCAGGCGCAAGCGGGCGAAGTGGCTGTCCTGGCCGAGCTGCTCGGGGGTGGCCGTGAGCAGCAGCACGCCCGGGATCACCTGGGCCAGCTGTTCGACCAGACCGTATTCGGCGCTGACCTGGTCTTCGTGCCAGACCAGGTGGTGGGCTTCGTCCACCACCATCAGGTCCCAGCCGGCGGCGAACAGCGCGTCCTGGGCCTTTTCGTCTTCGACCAGCCACTCCAGGGCCACCAGCGCCAGCTGGGCATCCTCGAACGGGTTGCTGGCGTCGCTTTCGATGAAGCGCTCGGCATCGAACAGGGCCACCTGCAGATTGAAGCGGCGGCGCATTTCCACCAGCCACTGGTGCTGGAGGTTTTCCGGTACCAGGATCAGAACGCGGCTGGCGCGGCCAGACAGCAGCTGGCGGTGGATCACCAGGCCGGCCTCGATGGTTTTGCCCAGGCCCACTTCGTCGGCCAGCAAGACGCGCGGCGCGCTGCGGTCGGCGACTTCGCGGGCGATGTGCAACTGGTGGGCGATGGGTTGGGCGCGGCAGCCGCCCAGGCCCCACAGCGCCGACTGCGTCTGCTTGCTGGTGTGCTGCAGTGTGTTGTAGCGCAGGCTGAACCACGACAGCGGGTCGATTTGCCCGGCGAACAGGCGGTCACTGGCCAGGCGGAACTGGATGAAGTTCGACAACTGGGTTTCCGGCAGGGTGCGCGGTTGATTCTGCCCGTCCAGGCCGTGGTAGACCATCAGCCCGTCGATGTCCTCCACCTCGCGCACGGTCAGCTTCCAGCCTTCGAAGTGGGTGATCTGGTCACCTGGCGAGAAGCGCACGCGGGTCAGCGGCGCATTGCGCAGGGAATACTGGCGGGTGTCGCCAGTGGCCGGGTAGAGCACGGTCAACAGGCGGCCATCCTGCGCCAGGATGGTACCCAGGCCGAGCTCGGCTTCGCTGTCGCTGATCCAGCGTTGCCCCGGTTGATACTGCTGCGCCATACTGCCTGAACTCCCGCGATGAAAAAGCCGATTATGTTAACGGATCGGCCGGTCAGACCAAAGTGCCGAGCGCATCGAAAGGTGCCGAAGTGCGATAGGTAGCAACAGTCTAGCCGCTTCATCGCACCCCACCGTGCTGCCGACGAGGGCCCCCGATCAACATGTCTGCCAAGCACCGCTGGATCAGCACTTCGATGGCCGTGGGCAGCCTGTTGCTGCTGGCCGCCTGCGAGCAGAAAAACTTCGAGACCTTGCCCGCCATCCCGATCGAACAGCTCGAGGTACTGGGCGTGCAGACGCCGATCAAGAGCGTGCACTTTCGTGACCGCGACGGTGAAGGCCTGCTGGTATTGAGCCGCAGCGATGGCCAGGCCAGCGACCCGGAAAGCGAGCAGGAAGTGGACAAGGTGGTACTCAAGGCCACGCTGTACGGGCGCACCGCCGAAAACGACGCGTTCAAGGCGCGCTGGCAGATCGAACAGGAAACCACCTGTCCGGGGCTGGACCTGGATGTGGACTTCTATAACGACGTCAGCGATGTCGGCGACCTGAACAAGGACGGCATCGCCGAGGTGACGGTTGCCAGCCATGCCTTCTGCGGCGGTGGCATCGACCCGCACGACATCGCCATCGAGATGCGCGAAGGGCAGGCCAGCTATAGCATCACCGGCCAGTCGCTGATTACCCCGGCGGGTGAAGAGCCGATCGGCGGTGAGCGTGAGGACAGCGCTTCGCTCAAGGCCGCGCCGCAGGTGCTTCGCGAGCACATGGATGCGGTCTGGCAGCAGGTGTACAAGCGCCCTTGGAGCGAGGCCAGCCCGCCAAGCGACGGCGACCCTGACGACGAAACCGAATAAGTGTTGTGCCAGCCATCAAGGTAAACCCGCGCCTGCCGATACAGGGGGCATAGGAGAACGTCCATGCTGCCACCGATCATTCCGCTCAGTGCCGCGCCGGTGACCTCGCAACAGGACCCGGTCAAGCCGACACCCGACATCAAGCCGGTGGTGCCGACGCAACCTGCATCCGGTGAAAGTGCCATCGACCTCAAGCACCAGCGTGACCCGCAAGAGCATGCGCTGCTGCTGCGTGAGGAGCAGCGCCGCCAGCAGCAACGCCGGCAGAAGGGCGACGACGAACGCTACAGTGCTATGCCGGGTGACGAGGTCAACGCCGACAATACCGTGCCGGTGGCACCGTTGATGGGCGAGCATGTACGCCAGGGGCTGCTGGTGGACATCGAAGTCTGACATGGGGCTGGTCAGCGCCAGCGCCTGGCTTCATCATGCAAGTCTCAGTTGATCGTCGAGCCCACCCATGAGCCAAGACAACCTCATCGATTTCGATGCCGAACGCGCCAAGCGTATCCACGACCTCAAGGAAAAGCGCCTGAACGAAATGCGCAATGCGTTCGAGCAAGCCCTGCCGTTGAACACTGCCAAGAAAAAGAAGCCCAAGGGCAAGCCGAAGAAGCGCTGAAACTTGACGCAGGTCAACCCTGCACCCGCCTCGCGTGCCCGGCCCCGGGCACCATTGACACCGATCAATTTTCCCCGCCCCCACATTGGTTAACGTGCACCCATCGGACAACGGCAAACGAATGGGGAGGCCAGCATGTTCTTCGACAACGTGGTTATCGCCGGAGTGGTAACGGTCGGGTTGATGGTCGTCTTCTTTGCCGGTCTGGGCATTTTCATCTGGAAGGACTCGAACAAGCGCAAGCCGCGCTGACCTTCCGGGTACACGAGCACGCAAGGCATTTAGGGCGACTTCGGTCGCCCATTTTTTTGCCTGCAATCTTGTGCTGCGAAGAGGCCGGGACAGGATCATCTGTACCTCCATAAGATGATTAGCTAGCTAATTAATCGTTTCCGCTTTATCCTTCCCACCATTGTCTATCTTTCTACAAGACCATCCCCGCAAGGTCCGTCTCGTGCCCATCACCCTCCAGGCCCTGTTCGCCCCTAGCAGCCTCGCCCTCAAGTTCGCCATCAAGACCCTGCTCGGTGGCGGGCTGGCGCTGTGGCTGGCGATGCGCTGGGGGCTGGAGCAACCGTCCTGGGCACTGATGACCGCTTTCATCGTCGCCCAGCCGTTGTCGGGCATGGTGGTGCAGAAGGGCCTGGCGCGGTTGGCCGGTACCTTGGTCGGCACGTTCGCGTCGGTGCTGTTCATCGGCCTGTTTGCCCAGACCCCATGGCTGTTCCTGCTCACCTTGGCCCTGTGGCTGGCCCTGTGCACCGCCGCCTCCACCCAACTGCGCAGCGCCTGGGCCTATGCCTTCGTGTTGGCAGGCTACACCGCAGCGATCATTGCCCTGCCGGCCATCGACCACCCGTTGCAGGTGTTCGACCAGGCCGTGGCGCGCTGCACCGAGATCTGCCTGGGTATCTTCTGTGCCACCGCCAGCAGTGCCTTGCTCTGGCCCATGCGGGTAGAGCAGCAACTGGGCGGGCAGGCCCGCCAGGCCTGGCAGAACGGCCTGCAGGCCGCCAGTGCCATGCTGGGCGGCGAAGACGAGGCGCGCAAAGGCCTGCTGGAAAGCCTGGGGCGTATCGTTGCCATCGACAGCCAACGCGAACACGCCTGGTTCGAAGGCAACCGCGGGCGCCAGCGCGCTCGTGCCATTCGCGGCCTGAGCCAGAAACTGATGGTGCTGCTGCGCATTTCCCGTTCGGTGCGCCGGCAGTGGCGGCAACTTGATGAGCGCCAGGCCGAAAGCCTGGCACCCTGGTTGGAGGAGGTGCGCGCACTGCTGGGCAAGCCCGACCAGCCGAGCCTGTTGTTGCTGCGCCAGCGCATCTGGGATGCCGCCCACGACGAACAGATCAGCCCGGCGGAGCACTTCTGCCTGGCGCGCATGGCGCTGCTGCTGGATTACGCCATGGCTGCCAGCCAGGCGCTGGAGGATGTGGAAGCGGGCAGGGCGCCCAAGGATGTGTCCCAAGGCCTGGCCGCGCACCGCGACTGGTCGCTGGCTTTGCTGTTCGGCTCACGCAGTGCGCTGGCCTTTCTGGTAATGAGCGGCTTCTGGCTGGCTACCGCCTGGCCTTCGGCACCGGGTGGGCTGGTGTTGACCTGCGTGGTCTGCAGCCTGTTCGCCAGCCGCGAGAATGGTGCGCAGATCGGCTTGAGCTTTTTGCGCGGAATCTGCCTTGCCATACCTGCGGCATTTCTGGTCGGGCAGATTCTGCTGCCGCAATGGAGCAGCTTCGCCATGCTGTGCCTGGGCATGGGCGTGCCGCTGTTTCTTGGCGCGCTGGGCATGGCTCACCCGCGGACCGGGGCCACGGCTACCTCCTATTGCCTGCACTTCATCGTGCTGGTGTCGCCGCTGAACGCCATGCAGTTCGGCGTGGCCACCATGCTCAATAGTGCCTTGGCCATGCTGGTGGGGGTGTCGGCGGCGGTGATGGCCTTTCGTTTGTTGGTGTTTCGCCACCCGGCCTGGCTGGGCCGGCGCCTGCGCGCGGCGACCCAGAACGACTTGGTGCGCCTGACCCGGCGCGACCTGCGCGGGGCCGACAGCTGGTTTGGCGGGCGCATGGCCGACCGCCTGATGCAACTTGCGCGGCATGCCAGCGAACTGCCCGAGAACGAGCGCAAGCGCTGGGACGATGGCCTGCACGGCCTGGATATCGGCGACGAACTGGTGCATCTGCGCATGTGCCTGGCGGTCGCCCAGGCCCCGTTGGGGCGCGCCGAGCGCGAATACCTGCAGCAAGTAGAGGCCGTGCTGGCCAAAGGGCCGGCGCCCGGGCGTGGGCAGCGCCTGGATGCCGCCAGCGAACAGTTCATTGGCGCCTTGCGCCGTCTACCCTCCAGCGATCCGCTGCGGTTGGCCGAAGGGGCGGTGCTGCAACTGCAGAAAAGCTGGGGCAAGTGGTGCCGCTGGCAGGAGGAAACCCATGGGGTTGCGTGAGTGGGAAGTGGGCGGCGTGCTGTTCAGTCCCTTTCTGGTTTATGTGTTGCTGGCGCTGGTGCTTACCGGGTTGCTGCGACTGCTGGTGCAGGCCACGCCGTTGGGGCGCTGGATCTGGCATGAAGCGCTGTTCGACGCGGCGTTGTTCGTTTGTGTGTTGTTCCTGGTGGTGCGACTGCTGGGAGCTTTATAAAGGAGTGTTTCGATGCGTGCGGCCGTACGTACCCTGATCACCTTGTGTGTGGTAGCCCTTGCCGTGTTTGCCGGCTATCAGTTATGGCAGTACTACATGCTCACCCCCTGGACCCGCGATGCCCGTGTGCGTGCGGATGTGGTGGTGATCGCCCCTGATGTATCCGGCTGGGTGCGCGAGCTGAAAGTCCGTGACAACCAGCAGGTCAAGGCTGGCGACCTGCTGATGAGCATCGACCGCGAACGCTTCCAGGCTGCCTTCGACCAGGCCAGCGCAGTGACCGAGACACGTACCCAACAACTGCGCCTGCGGGAGCGTGAAGCAGCCCGGCGTACTGCCCTGGGGCCGGAGGCGATCAGTGCCGAATTGCGGGAAAACGCCCAGATCAATGCGGCCATCGCCCGCGGTGAGTTGCACGAGGCCGAGGCACAGTTGCAGGTTGCCAAAATCAACCTGGCGCGCAGTGAGGTGCGTGCACCGCGTAGCGGGCACATCACCAACCTGCGCCTGGCCGAGGGCAACTATGTGAACACCGGGGAGTCGGTGATGGCCCTGGTGGACGATTCAACCTTCTATATCCAGGCCTATTTCGAGGAAACCAAGCTGCCGCGCATTCGCGTGGGGGATGCGGTAAAGGTTTGGCTGATGGGCGCGGGCGAGCCGATGCAAGGGCATGTGGAGAGCATCAGCCGTGGTATCACCGACCGCAACAGCAACCCGGACAGCCAGTTGCTGCCGGAGGTTGAGCCGACCTTCAACTGGGTGCGCCTGGCGCAGCGGATACCGGTGAGGATTCGCCTGGACCAGGTGCCGGAGGGGGTGACCCTGAGTGCGGGAATGACGGCCAGTGTGCAGGTGCATGAGGAGCAGAATCGGCCGTGAGGGCCAAGGGGGCCGCAAAGCGGCCCCGGAAAAACTGACCTCAGAGGAACATCCCGCCTGAAACCTCCAGCCGTTGCCCGTTGATCCAGCCATTGCCATCTTCCAGCAACAGCGCAATCGCTGCCCCGATATCATCCGGCAAGCCCACGCGCCCCAGCGCCGTGTTGCCGGCAATGTATTCATTCACCTGGCGGTTGTCGCGCACCACGCCACCGCCAAAATCAGTCTCGATCGCGCCCGGCGCCAGAATGTTCACGCGGATGCCACGCGCCCCCAGTTCCTTGGCCTGGTAGCGGGTCAGCACCTCCATCGCTCCCTTCATCGAGGCATAGGCGGCGTACCCCGGCAGCGCAAAGCGCGCCAGGCCGGTGGAAATGTTGACGATGCGGCCATTGTCGACCAGCAGCGGCAGCAGGCGCTGTGTGAGGAAGAACGGCCCTTTCAGCTGGATATTCAGCAACTGGTCGAACTGCGTCTCGCTGGTTTCGGTGTATGGCACGTTCAAGCCGATCCCGGCATTGTTCACCAGAAAGTCGAAACGCTCGCGACCGAAGTGTTGCTGCAATGTTGCTCCAAGGCGTTCGGCGAAGGCGGCAAAGCTGGCGCTGTCGCTGACGTCCAGTTGCAGCATGGCGGCCTTGACCCCGGCCTGCTCCAGCCGCGCGGCCACGGCCTGGGCTTCCTCGGCCTTGCTGTGGTAGGTGCCGATGACATCGATACCGCGTGCGGCCAGGTGTTCGGCAGTGTTGCGGCCCAGGCCGCGGCTGGCGCCAGTGATCAGGGCAATCTTGCGAGTCATGGTGAAAACCTCATGGTGGGCTGATGAGTACAGGCTATTGGTCGTGGTTGTGCTGTTAAATCCAGCAAATATGGAAATACTGTTCGGTAAAACCGGATAGACGAGGTTCAAGTGAACAAGCTGGAGTTGTTGCGCACCTTTGTGCGGGTCAGTGAGGTCAGCAGTTTCACCTTGGCTGCCGAGAGCCTGGGGCTGCCCCGTTCGACCGTGTCGGAGCAGGTCAGGGCGCTGGAGCGTTTGCTGGGTACGCAGTTGTTCAACCGCACCACCCGCCGGGTGCAGGCAACCCAGGATGGCGCCTTGCTTTACGAGCGCAGCAAGAACCTGCTGTCGGGGATGGATGAGATCGAGAGCCTGTTTTGCGCCGACGATGCCGAGCTTGCCGGGCGCCTGCGGGTCGACCTGCCGACCATGATGGCCCGCCGGGTCATCATCCCGGCGCTGCCGCAGTTTCTACAGCGTTTCCCGCGTCTGGAGGTGGAGCTCAGTTGCACCGATCGCCAGGTCGACCTGCTGCGTGAAGGCTTCGATTGTGTGATGCGCATTGGTGCCCTGCATGACCTGGACGTGGTGGCGCGCCCGGTCGGGCAACTGAGCATGCGCAACTGTGCCAGCCCAGCCTACCTTGCCCGCCATGGCGTGCCGCGTACCCTGCAGGACCTGGCCGAGCACCATCTGGTGCATTATGTGCGTACCCTGGGGGGGCGCAGTACCGGTTTCGAATACCTGCAGGACGGTGAACTGCACTTGCAGGCCATGGCCGGTGTGGTCACGGTCAACAATGCCGAGGCTTACTCGGCGGCCTGCCTGGCAGGGCTGGGGCTGATCCAGGTGCCAGCTGTGGGCGTGGCCGAGCACCTGCAGCGCGGTGAGCTGGTTTCGGTACTGGAAGGCTGGCAGGCCCCGGCCATGCCCGTGTCACTGCTGTATGCCCGGCAACGACACGTGCCACGTAGGGTGCAGGCGTTCATGCAGTGGTTGGGCGAGGTGCTGCATTCGCAGGTTGACGGTGGCCGCTGATCGATGAAAAGCGTGGCGCCTGTGCCACGGCTTGCGTTAGGCTGCCGGTCACGAGTTGCCCGGCAGAGGCAACCTCTCCCCGCCTGGCGTGCGTATCTTCCGATTGAATTGCGAGGTTACGTCATGGCCATCACTTCCCAGGACATCTGCAACGCAGCCGACCAGCTCAAGGGCTTTGTCGGTTTTCATGGCAAGCGCGGTGCGCATATCGTGCGTTTTTCCGAAGATTCGTTCGGCATGGATGTGGCCGATGCCAGCATCACGCCCTGCTGCGAGTTTGTCTGGCGGCCCGAGCAAGGGCAGCGCATGGCCCTGTGCCGCGAACGGCTGGCGCTGTTGCTGGAGCAGCATGTGGATGACCGTTTGAACATCGGTGAACCGCTGCGCACCTACCTGCGCCGGCGCGACCTGCCGGAAATCGTGGCAGAGCGCAGTTTGCAGCGGAACTCCGCTCTGTAATAGCGGAGTAACTGCCTCGCTCGAATACCGAAAACCTGGACGATCACTGTGGGAGGGGGCTCACCCGCGAACACCGGCGAAGCCGGTGCCATATACCGCGTCGCATTCTTCGCGGGTGAACCCGCTCCCACAGAGGGTGTGCAAGTATCAAACCTGGACAAGACGGTTACCTCCACGCGCTACAGGGAGGGTGTCGAACGCTGAGATGCCTGCTGCAGCAACGCCTCGAGCGCCGCACTGTCCAGCGGCCTGCTCAGGTAATAGCCCTGCACTTCATGACAACGGTCCTTCTGCAGTGCCCTGAGCTGCTGCTCGCTTTCCACCCCTTCGGCAGTCACCGTCAGCCCCATCGCTTCGCCCAGGTTGATGATGGCCTGGACCACGGCGCGGTCGCTGCCGGCGGTGTTGTTCAGCCCGCCGATGAAGCGTTTGTCGATCTTTATGCTGTCGAACGGGTAGGTGCGCAGGTAGCCCAGCGACGAGTAGCCGGTGCCGAAGTCGTCCATGTTAAGGCGTACGCCCAGCTCCTTGAGCGACAGCATGGTGCCCAGCGCGCCTTCGATGTCGTTGAGCATCACGTTCTCGGTAATTTCCAGCTCCAGGCGCTGAGCAGGGAAGGCGGTTTCCAGCAGGATCTCGCGTACATCGGCCACCACATCGCTACGCAGGAACTGCGCCGGTGACAGGTTCACGGAAATCAGTACATCGGCAGGCCAGTCATGGGCCGTGCGGCAGGCTTCGCGCAGCACCCAGCGGCCCAGCGCAACAATGATGTCACTCTGTTCGGCCAACGGAATGAAGGTGTCCGGCCCCAGCAACCCCTCCTGCGGATGCTGCCAGCGCAGCAAAGCCTCGACCGCGACGATGCGCAGGTCGCTGAGGCGGTAGCGCGGCTGGTAGTGCAGCTCGAACTCCTGGTTGCGCAGGGCCCGCCGCATGTCGTTCTCCAGTTGGCGGCGGTACTGGATCTGCTGGTTCATTTCGGTAGCGAAATAACGCCAGGTGTTCTTGCCATCGGCCTTGGCCTGGTACAGGGCGATATCGGCGCAGCGGATCAGCTCACCGGCATCGAAGCCCTGGGTACGGGTCTGGGCGACACCGATGCTGGCGCCGACGTGCAGCGGCTGGTTGTCGAAGATGATCGGTTGCTGCAGCAGGGCGATCAGGCGGGCACAGAAACGGTCGATCTCACTGCGGTTGTCCATGCCGCCGAGCACCAGGAGGAATTCGTCGCCGCCCAGGCGCGCGACCAGGTCGCCATCGCGGGTGCTGTCGCGCAGGCGGGTCGCTACCTCCTGCAGCACGGCGTCGCCGGCGGTATGGCCAAGGGAGTCGTTGATAGGCTTGAAATTGTCCAGGTCCAGCAGCAGCAAGGTCAGTGGCGGTGAATCACTGCCGCGCAACAGGGCTTGCTCGAGATGCCGGGCGAGCTTGTTACGGTTGGCCAGCCCGGTCAGCGGGTCGTGCAGCGAAAGGTGCTGGATGCGCGCATGAGCGTCGACTTCATCGGTGATGTCGCTGGCGGTGCCGCGAAATCCCACAGGCTTGCCGTCGTACCAGATGGCACGGGCCGAAATCCGGCAGTAGCGGCTCTGGCCATTCTGGTCGCGGTAGGTGCAGCGCAAGTTGGCCAGCTGTTGCGGATCGGCCACGGCCAGGGCATCCAGCCACGGCGAGAGCGGCGTGGTATCGCAGGCCAGCAACTGATTGAGCGGGTGGCCGAGCCAGTCGTCCACCGAGTAGCCAGTGACGTTGACAAAGCGTTGCGAAAGGTAGGTCAGGCGTTGTTGTCGATCGGTTTCCCAGATCCAGTCGGAGGCCGACTCGGCCACCGCGCGAAAACGTTGTTCACTGGCCTCCAGGGCCTGATTGCTCTGCTGCAGATCGGCGAGCGTGAGGTCTATCGCCCGCGAACTGCGCAAGGCATGGCGGAACAGGTACAGCATGACCAGGCCGAGTATCAGCAAGGCACCCGCCAGCGGCGGCAACACTGCCCGCAGCAGCTGATGCCCCGGCAGCGGGCTGCTCCAGGACAAGTGGTAGCCGGTATCGCCGAGGTCGATGCGCAGGTGGCCGTGCTCCCCCGCATCATCGTTTTCCACATGCATGCCGGTCAGGCCGGCATTGCTGCTCAACAGCGCCAGTTTTTCCTCGGTGAGCTGGTCGACGAACAGCATCACCGGTGCCTGGCGCACCTCGCTATCGGTCACATCCCGGTCCGGGCGTACCGCCGCGGCACTGAGCACTGCCGGCCAGCCGTTGAACAGGACGAATTGGGTGATCTGTTCACGGGTGATGGCCGCCGCCCGGGCCTGGTCGATGATTGGCTGCAGCGCTGCATCAATATAAGTACCGGCCGCCGCCTGGGTAGGCTTGCCTTTGAACAAGCCGTAGGTGGTACGTGCGTCCTCCACCACGAACACGCCTTCATAGCCGCTGGCGCTGTACAGCGACTCGCCCACGTTCTTTTCTTCATAGGCCCATTTCCAGTCGGCCTGGCCCGCCAGGTGTTCGAAGGCGGCATCCCACACGGCGTAGCTGGACAGGAACTGGCGCGAGGCTAGCAGCCGTTGCTCCAGCGCCTTGTTTGCCTGAGAGGCACTGCGCTGGCGCTCCTGATGGTCAAGAGTACCTGCGATATTGAACAGGGCGCCGAGGATGACCAGGCAGGCCAGGCCGAAAATTGCGCTGAAACCGGCGATCAGTCGACGCACCTGGAAGCGCGGTGCAGGGCTGGCGGGTGGGAGGTTGGCGGTCCTGGCCATGCGCGAGCGGCTCCTTCAGGCAGCCTCCCGCCAGTCAGTCAGGAAGGAGGTTCAATCAGGATAGGCCAGCCTGAGCGCCGCAGCGTCGCTGCGGGCAAAATTGACCTGGTCGCGCCCCGCATGCTTGGCAGTGTAAAGCGCCTTGTCCGCCTGTTCGAGCCAGTGCTCGGGTGACTCCAGGTCGGCCTCGAATGCCGAAAGGCCGATACTCAGGCTGATGCGCAGGTGCGGCAATTGCGGGTTGCGGTAGTTGGCGACCCGCTCGCGCAGGCGCTCCATGGCCTGGCAGGCCTGGGCTTCGCTGGTATCTGGCAGGATCACGCAGAATTCGTCACCGCCGTAGCGACCGGCCTGGTCGCCTTCGCGCAGATTGTGCCGCACCTCGGCGCCGAGCTGGCGCAGCACACAATCGCCGACCACGTGGCCGAAGGTGTCGTTGATGGTCTTGAAGTGGTCGATGTCGATCAGGGCAATCACCGCGTGCTCGTGTTGCTGCTGGCAAGCCTGGAACTTCAGCAGCAGCAGGTCCTTCCAGGCGCCGTGGTTGAGCAGGCCGGTCAGGCTGTCGGTGAGGCTCAGGGCGCTCAGCCGGCGCTTGTGGTCGGCCAGCTTGATCGCCAACTTGTAGCAGACCCAGCCCAGCGCCAGCGGGTATAGGGTCAGCATCGGCAGGCAGGCATAGACCTGCAGTGGCGTCGCGTTCAGTTGCAGCCCGGGGCCCAGCAGCAGGATGGCGACGAGCATGCCCGCCAGCTGGGCCAGCACCCCGCGAACGACCATGCGTTTTCCGCCGGCGGCGACGTTGTTCATGGTCATCATCGACAGCACTGTCACGCTGGGCAATGGATTGAAATGCATGGCGGCGGTCCAGAACCCACCCATCAGGGAGTCCAGTACCAGGTTGCGCTGTTCTGCCTGATAGGGCCCGGCCGAACGGGTGGCCCACAGGTAGGCCACATGCGGCCACAACAAGCCGTTGAACAGTAGCAGAAGCCATGCCCATGTGGGCGGTGACAGCGGCGCAATGGCGGCCATGACGCTGAACAGGCCGATCCCCAGGCCGATGGCACGCGGCAGGTAGATGCGTTTGGCGAATGAAAGTCCTTTGCCGCTGCGTTTATCCATATTGGTCATCGTTCTTCTGCTGAAGCACCGTTTATCGCATAACTCGCATGAATATTGTTGAACAGTGTTTCATCAACGAAAAATGACCTTACAAGCCAATTCACGGTTGATCCGATCACTGTGAGGTAGCATGAACGCTTTCCTGTTGCTAGGAGTGTTGCTGATGGTCCCTTTGGCCAACTCTGCCGGCGAGCCGGCGCCCCAGCGGGAAGGGCGTTTTCACAATCAGGCGTCATTGCCACCGGATGGCGTATTGAAGAAGCTGCGCATCGGGCTCAAGTACCTGTTCCTGCGCAAGCCGCCGGAGACCCGGCCGACCACACCGGTCAGCCTCCAGCCCATGACCCGCCAGCAGGTGCTTGACGCACCTGACCGCAGCCTGTGGCGCCTTGGCCATTCCACGGTATTGCTCAAGCTGCGCGGGCGCTTCTTTATTACCGACCCGGTGTTCGCCGAGCGTGCCTCGCCGGTGCAGTGGGCCGGCCCACTGCGCTTCCATGCGCCGCCCCTGGCGC
>MTEU01005259.1_pt1 | contig 14479 bp, 11 predicted proteins | sample 1042701 | NCBI WGS metagenome assembly MTEU01 (sample SAMN06185813, study PRJNA358809) | soil metagenome | isolation source: naturally attenuated soil | place: India | collected 2015-05-23
CGCCATCGAGCCGCAGTTCGCGCAGCGCCGCGCAGCCGTCCAGCCGCAGCACGCGTAGCGCCGGCGCGTCGAGCCGCACGGTCTGCAGCGCGCCGTTGTCGCGCAGATCGAGCGCCTCGAGCGCGGGCAGATGCAGCAGCGGCGATTGCGGTGGGCCGGGCTGCGCGACCAGCGGCGCGGCGGCCCGCTCGGCCAGCGTTGGTTCGCCCGGCATCCAGTCGCCCGGCATCCGCATCGCGCGCACGTCCAGCGTACGCAACGCCGGCGCATACGCCTGCACGTGACGCAGCGCCTGCGGCGTCAGCCGCGAGCAGCCGCTCAGGTCCAGCCGACGCAGCGACGCGCCGGTGCCGGCCAGCAGGGTCTCCAGCAGCGCGTCGGTCAGCGCCCCGGCGAAGGGGCTCAGATCCAGGCAGGCCAGCGGCGTGCCGGCCAGCGCCGTCAGCAGCCGGCGCTGGTCGTCGACCGCGATGGCGCGCGCGTCGGCATACAGCGCCATGCCGATCGCGTCGAACACCGCGGTGCGCTGGCGCGCCGGCAGCGCGGCGAAGGTCCGCGCGGCGCCATCGCGTCCGCTCAGCACGCCGAGCACGATCGCGGCGAGATCGCGCGCGGGAGATTGGGCCAGCCGCGACAACGCGCCGGTGGCCGACATGGTGCCGCCCGGCGCGGTCTGCATCGCATCGGCGGGCCGCCACGGCAACGGATCGGGCCGCGGATGGATCGCCGTCAGACCGAAGCGGGCGGCATGCGTGGCCGCATCCGTGGCGCCATAGCGTCCATTCGCGTTCCGGCGGGCAAGCGCCTCGTCGAGACAGGCAAAACGCAAGGCTGGCGCCGCCGGCTCGCTGGCGCGCACCGGATGGCGCTCGAACGCCGCCACATAGGGCGCCGCCAGTTCCGGCTCGAGGCTGCGCAACCATGCGATGCCGGTGGGCGCAATGCGCAGGCGCGCGGCAAGGGCGGCCATGCCGACGATGGTCTCGACACGCTGGCGCAGCGCCGGCAGCGCCTCGGCCGGAATCGCCCCCACCAGGCCCGCGTGCGGCCACATCTCGTTCGCTCCTGCACCGTCCGCGCCGGCAAACAACGCCCCAAGGTCCTGCTGCAGGCGTGCCGCATCCTCGAGCCAGCCGCGCAGCACCGCGTCCGGCTGCAGCCGGCCCACTTCCTCGAGCACCGCAAGGTCGAGCGGCTGCATCATCTGGTCCAGGCACAGCAGATGGCTGCGCACCGGCAGCGTGCTCCGCCCCGGTGCGGCCAGCCCCATCGCGGCCAGCGCGGCCCGCCCGTTGCCGATCCGCTTCAGCAGTTGCCGGGAGCCGCGCTCGACCACGACATGGTCGTCCGCTGGATCGCCGGCCTGCTCGCCGGGCCCGCCGGCCAGTTCGCGCAGCAGCGCCCGCGTGAACGAGGCGGGATGGATCGCGCGCAACGCGGTGGGCTCCTCGCGCAGCAGCTGTGCCAGCGAGCGGCCAGCGACATCCTCGATGACCTGCACATCGAAGATCCGCGTGCCACTGCACAGCTGCATCGGCACGCTGGCCGGCATGCCCCGCCCACCGGTCAGGCGCCGGTCCAGCGCATGCCAGATCGCCTCGCTGCCCGCCGCCTGCGCATCGAACTTGACCCAATAGACGTGCTCGCGTCCATCCGCCTCGAAGCGGACCGGCAGCACGCGATGCGTGCCCGGCTGGCCGGCGGGCTTCGGCAGGACATTGCCGTGCTCGTCGAACAACTGCCGCGCGATCTCCGGCGCCAGCGTGCGTTCCACGATGGCCCGCGACGCCAGCACACGCACCTGCACGGCGTCCCATGCGGCTCCCCACGCCGCCCTTGCCTGATTCCCGCCATCGACCAGCCAGCCGTCCAGGCGTCCGCGAAAGGCGCCCTGCCGTTCCGCCCATTGCGCGCGCCAGCCGTCGGGCCACGGCACGATCCCGAGCGCGCGCATCCGGCCTTCGTTGCCCGGCACCGCGCACAGCGCATCGCGCCAGACGCCCCAGCGCCCCATGGCGTCCTCGCGCGGCACCGCTGCCATGGCGGCCTCGTAATGACGGCGCATTTCGGCTGCCGGCGCACGCCGCACCGCCAGCGTGGCGGCCACACTTCGCGTTGCCTCCAGCGACGGCGGCCGGGCCGCCGCAGCGAGCACGAGCGGATGCAGCGCCGGATCGCAGTCGTCGAGCCGGCGCAGCGCACGCACCGCCTCGCCGACCGGCCACGCAGGCACCTGACCGATGCCGGCGAGCATCGACAGCGCCGCCCGCAGCGGCCCCACCACGCGGTCCTGCACGGCCTGCAGCAGGCGGCGCTCCGAGTGGCTCCATGCCGCATCGGCCAGGTCCTCGCGCCGGTGCGCCCGCAGTTGCAGCCGCCAGCGCAGCGTCTGCACCACCGCCATGGCCCAGCGCCAGTCCGCCAGGAACGGCTCCGAGAATCGCTTGAGCGCATCGAGCCGTTCCAGCGCCGCGCGCGGCGGCGTTTCATGGCGGCCGAACAGCAGCGACAGCGAGGTCAGCGTGTGCACCAGCGGTCCCCGATAGCCATGCTTGAGGTCGACGCCGCTGTCGGCATGATGCGTCTCCGCGTCGCCGAGCCGCATCATGTCGGCCTGCAGCTGGCGCAGCGCCAGATCCTCGCGCGCGCACAGCCGCCCGGGGTCGTCCACGCGCAACGGCACGTCCAGCACAGCGGCCATCGCCAGCGACAGCCGCTGCATCAGTGCGGGCTCGCCATGCGCAAGGCAAGGCGTCAGCAACGAGAAGTGCAGGCCCTGGTCCGCATCCGGATGGGCGTTGGCCGCGCTGCGCTGGCGCAGCATGTCGGCAAGCTGCTCCGGCGTGCCGGTCCAGGCCAGCGCCGACGCTGCCACGCGCACGCCCGCATCGACCTCGAATCCGCCCGGCGCCGGCAACGGATGATCGGCGCCCGGCGCCGTTTCGCCGAGACTGCAGACGGCCAGGTCGAACAGCCGCCGGAACCGGATGAACCATGCCTGCGCGAGGCTGTCGGCCGGCGCGGGCTCGGCCAGCAGCAGCGCATACTCGAAGTCCGAGTACGGACTCATGTCGCCGCGGCTCATCGAGCCCAACCCGACGATCGCGAACGCGCACGGCGGTTCGGCCAGCATCCAGTGCCGGCAGGCGCGCGCGATCTGCGCGACCAGCGTCCTGTAGCGCGCGGTCAGCCGTTCCTGCAACGCCTCGATGGGCAGCGGGGTCTGCCAATCGCACAGTGCCGCCCGATCGCTTGCCTCGGGCAGTTCCGCTTGCGCCAGATCGGCCGCTGCCTGCGCCCGCAACGCATCGACGCTGTCGCGCAGCGCGCGCCACAGCGCCCGCGGCGGCTCGGCGGGTGCCGCCACTGCCGCCGCGCCGCTGCGCAAGGTCTGCGCCATCCGCCGATGCGCGCCGCAGTCGTAGCTCTTGAGCGCGGCTACGCACTCCTCCTGCACGACGTTGCGCACCACGCTGTCGCACCATGCCGCGCCATGCGCCTGCAGGCCGATCGCGCCGGCCGATTCCGCCAGCAGCAGCACACGCTGCGCGACCTCGATGAATTCGGCGGCGCCTTTGGCGGTCCGGCGCAGGCTGTCCAGCGCCGTGGCGATCGCGTCGGACAGTTGGCGTGTCGGCAGGGCCTCGCGCGGGTCCTCCTCCGGCGCGAGCGCCATGCCGTGCACGGCCATCAGCGATTCCATGCGCGCGAGCGCCTGGAACAGACAATGCGCGCGCTCGAGCATGCGCAATGGCGAGGCTTTCGACACGCACTGCGTGCCGAGATCGAACAGCGCGGCGCGCAGCAGCACCTGCGCCCGCGGCGCCCACTGCGACAGATGCTCGCGCACCATCGCCGCTTCGAGCCGATCGATCGCCGCATCGAGTACCGCGCCACCGCGCCCGCCGGCGGGCAGCAGGCGCCGTGCATGATGTGCGTAGCAAAAGCCCTCCTTCCAATGGCTGCCGCGCATCCACACGCGCACCAGCGCCTCGTACAACGCGACCATGTCGTCGCGGCGGGTCTGGTCCAGCGCCGGGTACCGCTGCAGCAGCAGGCGCAGGCAGGACAGGCAGGCCTTGGCGCAGTCGGCATCGGCGTCCCGATACAGCGCGGACAGCTTGCGCAGCAGCCGCGCCTCGCCACCCGCCGGTGGTACTTGCGCGCGCAGCATGGCCGCGATGCCTTGCAAGCCTTGCTGGACCGTCATGCTGTCGCGGTCGGCGGCGCCGCCCTCGCCGATGCGGCCCTCGGCGTCGGCAGCGTCGGTGGCATCGCTGACGCCGGTGGCGATGCGCTGCGCCGCACGCGGACCGCCGGCCCGCAGCACGCCCAGCACGGCCGGGTCGTACGGCACCTGCGCGGCGAGCTCGAGCGGCGTCAAGCCCTGCCGGTTCCTGGCCGTGCAATCGGCGCCCGCCTCCAGCAGGCAGATCACGATCACGCGCCAATCGTCGGCGTCGTGGCGCGCCGCGGCGCGCACGGCCCAGTGCAGCGGCGCGTCCCCTTCGTCGTCGGCGGTGCGTGCCAACGCGGGCCTGCCGGCCAGCAGATCCTTGACCCGCCGCCGGTCGCCGGCGAAGACGGCTTCGCGCAGCGCTTGCGGCTCGATGTCGCGCCCGGGGTCGCACCCGGGGTCGCGCTGGCCGTTGCGCTGCAGGTTGTTCTGAATCTCGCGCTCGATGTCTCGCGCCAGGCCGGCCCCGAGCTGGACCAGCGTGCCGATACGTGTGCCGACGGTGCTCAACATGGCGATGGACCTCCCGGACCCGCTCCGTTTGTCGTTCGCTCCACCGGCCTGCGGACACCGGCGGCGCAGCGAACGGTAGGCGATGCCATCGCCGCCAACCAGTTGGCACTGACCATTCGCGACAGAGACGATGCCAATTCCGACAGGGCGGCACACCGGGGCCGTTAGATTCGGACCCCATTCGGTCGCCCCTGGTTGGTCGCCCGGAATGCGCAACCGTAATGCGCCCCATCTTGCGCGCCCGTATTGCACCTCCGTATTGCGCCCGTCTCAGCCGGAGATCGCCATGCTGTCCATATCCGCTCACAACGCCCTGAGCGCGCGCGCCGACGCGCTGACGCAGCAGATGGCGCGGACCGCCATCGCCCACCATCCGGTGGTGTCACCGATCGAGGAACTGGAGCGATGGCTGAGCCGGCGCTCGCAGGTGCTGCATCTTCAGTTGACGCTGCTGCGCGATGCCGAGGCCGAGACCGAGGCCGCCGAAAGGACCGCCGAACGGGCCATCGGCACGCAGCAGGCGCGGCAGGCGTTGACGCAGCACTATCTCACCGAGCTGGACGCGCTGGCCGCGACGATCGCCGCCCGCTATCGCGAAACCATCGAGGCCCGCATGCCCGATACGAAGACCGCGCAGGTCGTGGCCGAGGACGGCAGTGGCTTCGTCCCGCTCGACGCCGGCGAACTGGCGCGCCGGGTCGCGCGCTTTGGCCAACGTCTGGACGACGAGATGGCCGTGCACCGGCGCTTCGCCTTCGGGCCGCCGCAGAGGTGGGCGGCCTTGCGCGCGGATCTCGAGCACGAGTGGAGCGCGCTCGAAGCGATGCTGTGCGAGCTGAAGGAACAACTCGACGCCTTGAACCTGCCCACGGTCGAGCAGCAGGCGCGCATTGCGCAGGCGGTGGCGCGGCTGCGTGGCGAGCGCCATGCCGGCGTGGTCGATGCGGGGCTGCATCAGGGCTGGCTGCAGGCCTGCCGCGAGGGCCGGCTCGATGTGGTTCAGGCGGTCGTGCAGACCGTGCCGCAAGGCGAGCGCCGCGCCTTTGTCGACCGTGCCGGCCCCGACGGCCGCAACGCCTTCCATCTCGCCTGCGAGCATCACGAATTCGCGCTCGCGGTATCGCTGTTGAAGCTTGGCGCCGATCCGCACAGGCGGACCGAGGCCGGCCGCCTGCCGATGCAGCTGGCCACGCACGAGGACCATGGCGAACGCACGCGCACGCTGCTGGCGTGGCTGAAGATCCAGGGCGCCGACCCCTTGGCGCGCGACGACAATGGGCGCAGCGCGCTGAACGAGGCCGCCTATCACGGCAACCGCGCGGCGATCGGCTGGCTGCTCGAACAGGGCGCGAGCCTGGCCGAGCGCGACCGGCAGCAACGCACGCCGCTGCATGCGGCCGCCGCCGCGGGCCATGCAGCGACGGTGTCGCTGCTGCTGTCGCGCGGCGCGGACCCGCAGGCGCGCAACGGCGCGGGTGAGCGGCCGATCTTCGAGGCCTGCAGGGCGGGACGGGTCGATGCGATGCGGGCCTTCCTCGACGCCGGCCTGTGGCTCGACGCGGACGAGCGCCGGCAGTTGCAGCAAGGCGGGATGGTCGGCGAGACCGCGGTCGCGCAAGCCTGCGGGGCGCCGCTGCGGGCCGCGCTGGCGCAGACGGTGCCGGCCGTGCACGCCGCAGTCCATGCCGCGGTCAACGCCGCCGCGATGGGCGCCCACGGGACAACGGCAGGGGAAGGAATGAAAGGGAAGGCGGAGCAGCGGGTCGCAACGGCGGCCGCTGCCGCGGACCTGACCTCGAAGGCGAGGCCGGTGCCGCGTCTGCCGCCGGCGCTGCGGCGCCTGCGGCAATGGTTCTGATCGCTGCGCGCCGGGGGAGCGCGCAGCCCGGACAGCAGAGGCTTACTTCTTGTAGTTGGCCACGCCGTCGGTGATTTCCTTGTGCGCTTCCTCGATGCCGCCCCAGCCCTCGACCTTGACCCACTTGCCGGCCTCGAGCGCCTTGTAGTTCTCGAAGAAGTGCTTGATCTGGTCCAGCGTGTTCTGCGGCACGTCCGACAGGCCCTTCATGTAGGCCGTGGCCGGCGACAGCTTGTCGACCGGCACCGCCACCAGCTTGGCGTCAACGCCGGCTTCGTCGGTCATCTTCAGCATGCCCAGCGCGCGGCAGCGCACCACCGCGCCGGCCAGGATCGGGAACGGGGTGATCACCAGCACGTCGACCGGGTCGCCGTCGCCCGACAGCGTCTGCGGAATGAAGCCGTAGTTGGCCGGATAGCGCATGCCGGTGCCGATGAAGCGGTCGACGAACAGCAGGCCGGTTTCCTTGTCGGCCTCGTACTTGACCGGATCGCTCTGGGCCGAGATCTCGATGATCACGTTGAAGTCGTTCGGGATGTCCTTGCCCGGCGGGACGAGATTGAAGCTCATGCGGTTCTCCAGATGCCTGTGTTCGGCCGGTATTTGGCCAAGGTTTGACGATGGCCGGCATTATAGCGGCTCGGTCTGACCCGGAACCGACAGGCGGACGACACGCGGCAACCGGCCTGCGCAGGCCTGTGCCGGCGCCGTGCGTTGCGGTCACCCGGTCCGGCTGGGCGATAATGCCGGCTTGGAATTTCAGCCGGAGCATGACGATGCACGCCCAGCACTTCGTTGCCAACCGCCTGATGGCGCCGGATTCCGGCATGCGCATCAAGGTGTTCGACCCCTCCACCGGCGCGCCCTTCGCCGAGATCGCGCGCGGCAACGCGACCGATATCAACGCCGCGGTCTATGCCGCGCGCCAGGCCTTCGATGGCGCCTGGGGCGCGTTGTCCGCCGCCGAGCGCGGCCGGCTGCTGACCGACCTGGCGCGCAAGCTCGCCGAGCATGAGGCCGAACTCGCCGCGCTCGAGGCGCGCGACACCGGCAAGCCGCTGAGCCAGGCGCACGCCGATGCCCGCGCGATCGCCCGCTATTTCGAGTTCTACGCCGGCGCGGCCGACAAGCTGCACGGCCAGACCATCCCGTATCAGAACGGCTATACGGTGCTGACCGTGCGCGAGCCGCATGGCGTCACCGGCCATATCGTGCCGTGGAACTATCCGCTGCAGATCTTCGGCCGCAGCGTCGGCGCGGCGCTGGCCGCCGGCAACGCCTGCGTGGTCAAGCCCGCCGAGGACGCCTGCCTGTCGCTGCTGCGCGTGGCGGAACTGGCCGCCGAGGTGGGGCTGCCGGAGGGGGCGCTGAACGTCGTGACGGGCTATGGACACGAGGCCGGCGCCGCGCTGGCGCGCCATCCCGGCATCGACCACCTGTCGTTCACCGGCTCGCCGCAGACCGGCAGGATGGTCGCGCAGATGGCCGCCGAGAACCATGTGCCGGTCACGCTCGAGCTGGGCGGCAAGTCGCCCCAGATCGTGTTCGCGGACGCCGATGTCGATGCGCTGGTGCCGGTCGTGGTGCGCGGCATCGTGCAGAACGCCGGGCAGACCTGCTCGGCCGGCAGCCGGCTGCTGGTCGAGCGGCCGCTGTACGATGCGCTGCTGGACCGGCTGGCGATGGTGTTCGAGTCGCTGCGGGTCGGCCCCGCCCAGCAGGACCTCGAATGCGGACCGCTGATCAGCCGCAAGCAGCAGCAGCGGGTCTGGGACTTCGTCTCCGACGCGCAGCACGCCGGCATTCCGGTGATGGCGCAGGGCCAGATCGTCGCCGACGCGCCGGAAACCGGCTACTACCAGGTGCCGATGCTGCTGCGCGACGTGCCGGCGACGCACCGGCTGGCGCAGGAAGAGGTGTTCGGCCCGCTGCTGGCGGCGATGCCCTTCGACGACGAGCAGGACGCGATCGCGCTGGCCAACGGCACGCCCTATGGGCTGGTCGCCGGCATCTGGACGCGCGACGGCGCGCGCCAGCTGCGCCTTGCCCGCAAGGTGCGCGCCGGCCAGGTCTTCATCAACAACTATGGCGCCGGCGGCGGCGTCGAATTGCCGTTCGGCGGCTCCGGACAGTCGGGCCACGGCCGCGAAAAGGGTTTCGAGGCGCTATACGGCTTCACCACCCTCAAAACCATCGCCATCCACCATGGGTAACATCAATTTCCTCTCGGTCGCCTTCGCCATCTTTTTTTTCTGGATGGCCTGGCACGTCAACCACAAGCGCGCCACCAATCCGTCTGGCATGCCGCGGCTGCAGGTCTTCAAGCGCAAATGGGGCGAAACGATCGGCGACCGGGTCCACTGGTGCCTGTATGTGGCGCTGCCGTTCCTGCTGGCGCTGATGATGGTGGCCAATGCGCTGCGGGGGCGCGGGCCGTTCTCGGGCTAGGCTGGCCGCGGCCGGACGGTGGCGGCGATGGCCGCCGTCGGCTGGTTTCTTGTGCGGGGATCCGTGCGTAATACCGGACGAATATCAAGGGCGGGAACGTCGAGCTTCCCTCAGATCGCCACCATCTCGAAGTCTTCCTTGCGGGCGCCGCATTCCGGGCAGGTCCAGTTGATCGGCACATCCTCCCACTTGGTTCCGGGCGGGATGCCGTCTTCGGGCGCGCCGGCGGCTTCATCGTAGATCCATCCGCAAATCAGGCACATCCAGGTCTTGTATTCCATAGGGTGGTGACGTCTCGATTAAAATTCAGCGCAGATGGTACCGAATCGACGCGCGGCGCGCCACCGGCATCCCGGTATTTGGCGCCGATATCGATGGCGATTGACGCGGATTGCGGCCGATCGCATACGGTTCGCGCGAATTGGCGTGCGCCCGCATCCGTCCCCGGCAGCGCCGCCCTCCTCCTCCAGGCAGATCACGACATGTCACGAAACCAGCAGCTTTTCGACCGCGCCCAGCAGACCATTCCCGGCGGCGTCAATTCGCCGGTGCGGGCGTTCCGCTCGGTCGGCGGCACGCCGCGCTTCATCCAGCGCGCCGAAGGTCCCTATATGTGGGATGCGGACGGCCAGCGCTATATCGACTACATCGGCTCGTGGGGCCCGATGATCGTCGGCCACGCCCATCCGGACGTGGTCCGGGCCGTGCAGCAGGTCGCCGCCGGCAGCTTCTCGTTCGGCGCGCCGACCGAGGCCGAGATCGAGATGGCCGAGGAAATCTGCAAGCTGGTGCCGTCGATCGAGCAGGTGCGGCTGGTGTCGTCGGGCACCGAAGCGACCATGAGCGCGCTGCGGCTGGCGCGTGGCTTCACCGGGCGCGATCTGATCATCAAGTTCGAAGGCTGCTATCACGGCCATGCCGACAGCCTGCTGGTCAAGGCGGGCTCGGGCCTGTTGACCTTCGCCGACACCACGCGGAACGCGCCGTCGTCGGCCGGCGTGCCGGCGGACGTCACGCGCCACACGATGGTGCTCGAGTACAACAACGTCGAGCAGCTGGAACAGGCCTTCGCCACCCACGCCGGCGAGATCGCCGCGGTGATCGTCGAGCCGGTGGCCGGCAACATGAACCTGGTGCGCGCCAGCGATGCCTTCCTGCAGGCGATGCGCAAGCTGTGCAGCGCCGATGGGGCCGTGCTGATCTTCGACGAAGTGATGACGGGCTTTCGCGTCGCGCTCGGCGGCGCGCAGGCGCACTACGGCATCACGCCGGACATGACGTGCCTGGGCAAGGTGATCGGCGGCGGCATGCCGGCGGCGGCCTTCGGCGGCCGGCGCGACATCATGGCCAAACTGGCGCCGCTGGGCGGCGTCTACCAGGCCGGCACGCTGTCGGGCAACCCGCTGGCGGTGGCGGCCGGCATGGCGACGCTGAAGCTGATCCAGGCGCCGGGCTTCCACGACCGGCTCGCCGCGCAAACCCGCAAGCTCGCCGATGGCCTGCTAGAGGCCGCGCGCGCCGCGGGCGTGCCGTTCGCCGCGGATTCGGTCGGCGGCATGTTCGGGCTGTATTTCCGCGAGGGCGTGCCGGCCAGCTTTGCCGAGGTCACGCAATGCGATACCGCGCGCTTCAACCGCTTCTTCCACGCGATGCTCGACAACGGCGTCTACCTGGCGCCGTCCGCCTTCGAGGCGGGCTTCGTCGGCGCGCAGCACGACGACGCGATCCTCGAGGCGACCTTCGAGGCCGCGCGCCGGGCGTTCGCCGCGCTGTAAGGCCGCGGCCAGCCTGAAGGCCCTGCGCAAGGGCCCTGCGCAAGGGCCCGCTCCGTGGATGCATCAAGCGGCTGGTGCGCTACACTGCTGGCGTTCCGATGATCCACGGAGTTTTCCGATGCGCGCCTTCCTTTCTTCGTCGCCGACCTTCGCTTCGTCGCGATTCTCCCTGTCGTCGCTGCGGCCGCTGCGCTGGCTGCTGCTGGCCTGGCTGGCGAGCCTGCTGAGCGCCTGCGGCTACAACGACTTCCAGGCCAAGGACGAAGCCATCAAGGCGGCCTGGGGCGAGGTCGTCAACCAGTACCAGCGCCGCGCCGACCTGATTCCGAACCTGGTCAATACCGTCAAGGGCTACGCCTCGCATGAGCGCGAGACGCTCGAGGCCGTGACCCGCGCGCGCGCCACCGCCACCAGCATCCAGGTCACGCCGGAGACGCTGAACGACCCGCAGGCCTTCCAGCGCTTCCAGCAGGCGCAGGGCGAACTGAGCGGCGCGCTGTCGCGGCTGCTGGCGGTCGCCGAGAACTATCCGCAGCTCAAGGCCGACGCCGCCTTCCGCGACCTGCAATCGCAGCTGGAAGGAACGGAGAACCGCATCACGGTCGCGCGCCAGCGCTATATCGCCGCGGTGCGCGACTACAACGTGCTGGCCCGCAGCTTCCCGACCAATCTGACCGCGATGATCTTCAACTACGAGGTCAAGCCCTCGTTCACCGTCGAGAACGAGAAGGCGATCTCGACCCCGCCCGCGGTCAAGTTCTGATCCTCGTGCCGATGATCTTCGCCGCAGGACTCCGGCGCTGGCTGCGCGCAGCGCCGGCGTCGATGCTGATGCCGATGCTGGTGCCGGTGCTTGCGCCGATGCTCGCGCTGGCGATGCTGCTCGGCGTGGCCGGCGCGGCGCAGGCACAGGCGCAGGCCGACGGCTTCGTCGCCGTGCCGCCGCTGACCCAGCGCGTCACCGACCTGACCGGCACGCTGGCGCCCGCGCAGCGCAGCGCGCTGGAAAACGTGCTGGGCGAATACGAGCGCACGCGCGGCAGCCAGATCTTCGTGCTGATGGTGCCGACCACCGATCCGGAAACGATCGATGCCTACGGCATCCGCGTGGCGGACGCCTGGCGCGCCGGCCGCCAGGGCATCGATGACGGCGTGATCGTGCTGATCGCCAAGGACAATCCGCCCGGGCTGCGCAAGATGCGGCTCGAAGTCGGCCGCGGCGTGCAGGGCTCGCTGACCGATGCGATGTCCAAACGGATCCTGCAGGACATCATGGCGCCGCATTTCCGCCAGAACGATTTCTATGGCGGCCTGGCGGCCGGCATCTCGGCGATCCAGGCGACCATCGACAAGGAAGGCTTGCCCGGGCCGCAGGCGCGCAAGCAGGCTCGGCAGAGCGGACTGGACGACTGGCTGCCGGTGGTGTTTCCGCTGCTGATCATCGCCTTCTTCCTGTTCTCGGCGACGCGCGGACGCCGGCGCCAGATCGTCGTCGGCCGGCGCGGCTGGGATACGGCTGCCGGCACGCTGGGGGGACTCGGCGGGCTCGGTGGCCTCGGTGGCGGCTGGGGCCGCCACCATGGCGGCGGCGGCTTCGGTGGTGGTGGTTTTGGTGGCGGTGGCGGCTTCGGCGGTGGAGGCGGCGGCGGCTTCGATGGCGGCGGCGCTTCCGGCAACTGGTAAGGGAACGACATCATGCCCACCCCTTCCCGCTCACCCTCCCCCTCGCGCGGCCTGCGGCGCGCGCTGCGCCATGCGCTGACCCCGGTCTCGTTCGCGCACCGGCACTTCCCGCCCGATGCCTTGTCGCGGCTGCAACGCGCGGTGCGCGACGGCGAGCGCCAGCATCGCGGCGAAGTGCGCGTGGTCATCGAATCGAGCCTGCCGGCGACGCAGGCCTGGGCCGGCGTGACGCCGCGCGAGCGCGCCCGCGCGCTGTTCGCCGCGCTCGAGGTCTGGGACACCGCCGACCACACCGGCGTGCTGCTCTATATCAACCTGGCCGATCATGCGGTCGAGTTGCTGGCCGACCGCGGCATCGATGCGCGCGTGGACCACGAGACCTGGGCCGCGCTGTGCCAGTCGCTGGCGCACGGCCTCGCCACCGACCTGTCGATCGAGCCGGTATTGGCCACGGTGGCGCAGGTCCACGCGCTGCTTGCCCGGCACTTTCCCCAGCACGGCGACGGCAATCCGAACGAGCTCGACGACCGCCCGATCGTGCTGTAGCGCGGCGCTACGCTAGGCCGCGGCCGCGCCGCGATACCGCCGCGCGCCCATCCAGTACCAGATCGCCGCCAGCACCTGCAAGCCGACCAGCACGGCCCATGCCGCCAGATGGGCGCGCACCGGATAGCGACCCTGCACCGCCGGCCACAGGTCGAGCACCATGCCGATGCCGAGCTGGCAGACGAAGATCGCCAGGAATACCGTCAGCGTCAGCGCGGTGGTCGCACGCCCGATCATCGCGCCGTCGAACTGGCGCGCCAGCACGGCGTAGGTCAGGATGCCGGTCGAGCCGAACACGCCGTAGCCGGCCCACAGCAGCCAGGCCGGCAACGGCGCGCCGGCCATCAGCAGCGCCTGCACCACGATGAACATCGTCATGCCGGCCCCGGCGAACGCGTAGAGGCTGACGCCGAGCCGCTCCAGATGGCGGGCCGCCCAGCCGGTCACCACGCAGCCGCCCATCATCGCGAAGCCGATCAGCGAGACCAGCCGCGCCGCCTGCGCCGGCCCGACGCCGCCGACATCGCGCAGGAAGGCGCCGACCCACAGGCTCTGCACGGCCAGGAATACGCCCTGGTTCAGCAGCGTCAGCGGCACCACGCGCCAGAACGGCGCGCTGCGCAGGATCGCGACGGTGCCGCGCCATTGCGCGCCGAGGCTTTCGCGCGCGCCGGGCCGCGCCGCCTCCGGTGCGCCGAACCACAGCAGCAGCGCCATCGCCAGCGTGACGCCGCCCAACCCCATGCAGACCGTGCGCCAGTCGACCAGCGACAACAGCCAGTCGAGCGGCGTACCGACGACCACCGCGCCGAGGCCGCCGATCGCCATCACCAACCCGTTCAGCAGCGGCATGCGCGACAGCGGAAACCACATCGACAGCGCCTGGATCGCGGCCCCGAGGCAGACCGACACGCCGACGCCGATCAGCATGCGCCCGGCCGCCAGCGCCGCCATGCCCTCGCCCAGCGCGAACAGCAGCGTGCCGGCCGCCGCCACCAGCAGCAGCGCGGCCTCGGTACGGCGCGGGCCGAAGCGGTCCAGCAGCAGGCCGGCTGGCAGTTGCGCGCAGGCAAAGCCGAGGAAATAGCAGCTGGTCAGCAGGCCGAGATCGGCGGCAGACAGCCCCAACTCCCGCGACAGATACGGCGCGAAGCCGAAATTGACGCCGCGGTAGACGTAGGAAACGAAGAAGCCGAGCGAGAAGATCGCCAGCACGCGCCAGCGCAGGGCGCTGGCGGCGGCGGGAAGGCCCGACGGGAGGCCGGAAGGAGAATGCGTTGCGGTTGTCATGCGCGGATTGTCCGCGCTCCGGCGTGCCGGCACCAACGAAGAATTCCAGCCCGGATTGTGAGTAGAATTTGACGGCGCGCGTACGATTGTGCCGCTTCCTCCATCTCTTTTTCCCTCGTCTCTTCCATC
>MTEU01002284.1_pt1 | contig 14472 bp, 12 predicted proteins | sample 1042701 | NCBI WGS metagenome assembly MTEU01 (sample SAMN06185813, study PRJNA358809) | soil metagenome | isolation source: naturally attenuated soil | place: India | collected 2015-05-23
CGGCGCGGGCGCGGCCGCCCATGTCGCCGCCGCGATGCTCGCGCCGCTGGCCGAATCGGCCATCAGCGAGCGCCGCATCGTCGAGCTCGGCATCGCCAGCGTGGACCTGTGGCGGGCATGGGTGGCCGAGCTCAATGCCGAACAGGCGGCCGAACAGGCGGACGGGCCCACCGCGGTCGAACCCGTCTTCTTCCAGCAGGACGGCACGCTGGTGGTCTGGCACGCCCACGACCGCGGCGAGATGCCGCTGTTCACCAGCCGCATCCGCGCCGTGTCGCCGCCCGAGCTGGTCGCCGAGCGTCTGCACCGGGTCGACGGTGCGGGCATCGCGGCGCTCGAGCCCGCGCTGGCCGGCCGCTTCCAGCAAGGGCTGCTGCTCGAGGGCGAGGGCCAGCTGGACAACCGCGGCACCCTGCGCGCGCTGCTGGCCTGCGCGGTCTCCGCCGGCGTGCATTGCGTCTGGGAAGCGGGCGAGATCGACGAGCGCGACCTGCCGCGGCTTGGCATCGACGCGCGCGTCGTGCTCGATTGCCGCGGCCTGGGCGCCCGTGCCGCGTGGCCCGCCGAGGGCGGCATCAGCGGCGGGGGCGGGATGCCGGGCCTGCGCGGGCTGCGCGGCGAGGTGGTGCGGGTATTCGCGCCCGAGGTTTCGCTGCACCGGCCTGTGCGGCTGCTGCATCCGCGCTATCCGATCTATATCGCGCCCAAGCCCAATCATCTGTACGTGATCGGCGCCACCGAACTGGAAAGCGAGGACGACTCGCCGATGAGCGTGCGCTCCGCGCTGGAGCTGCTGTCGGCCGCGTATTCGCTGCATCCGGCCTTCGGCGAGGCGCGCGTGCTCGAGCTGAACGTGCAGCGCCGGCCCACGCGTCCCGATCATCTGCCCGCGGTGCGGGTCGACGAAGAGGCGCGCGTGGTGCGCCTGAACGGCCTGTACCGGCATGGGTTCCTGATCGCGCCGGCGGTGGTCGAGGCGGCCTGCGAAGTCGTGCGCGCGCTCGCCGACGGCGATCCCGCCGCGCATGCGGTGCCCGCGTCGGCGCGCTGGCCGGGCATGATCGCGCCCGTGCATGGCCAGGCGGTGCTGCATTGATGCGGCATCGAGACAACCGTGCGCTGCTGAACCCCATGCAATCGCGCCCCACCGTCGATCCTCGATCGCCGGACGGCGCGGTTCATCTCAACCGACGACCTACGCGCTGAACATGGAAATCCTGCTCAATGGCAAGCCGCTGGCGCTGAATGCGCCGGCCACGCTGGCCGACGCGGTGGCCGCGGCGCAGATCCCGCCACCGTTCGCCGCCGCGCTCAACGGCCGCTTTGTGCCGCGCGCCGCGCATGCGGATACGCCGCTGTCCGCCGGCGACCGCATCGATCTCGTGCAACCCGTTACCGGAGGCTGATCCCATGACCTTCCCGACCCAGGATGCCGTGCGCGATCCCTTCGTGCTCTACGGCGAATCGTTTTCCTCGCGCCTGCTGCTCGGCACGGCGCGCTATCCGTCTCCGGCGACGCTGCAATCCGCGGTCGAAGCCTCGAAGCCGGCCATGCTGACGGTGGCGCTGCGCCGCCAGGGCGCGGTCGGCGATGGCGAGGGCGGCCACGCCTTCTGGCAGATGCTCAAGTCGATGCAGGTGCCGGTGCTGCCCAATACCGCTGGCTGCATGGCGGCGCAGGAGGCGATCACCACGGCGATGATGGCGCGCGAGGTGTTCGAGACCGACTGGATCAAGCTGGAGCTGGTCGGCGACGACTACACGCTGCAGCCCGACACGCTGAACCTGCCAGCGGTGGCCGAGACGCTGATCAAGGAAGGCTTCAAGGTGCTGCCGTATTGCACCGAGGATCTGGTGCTTTGCCGCCGCCTGCTTGACGCCGGCTGCCAGGCGCTGATGCCGTGGGCCGCGCCGATCGGCACCGGCAAGGGCGCGGTCAATCCGCATGCGATGCGCGTGCTGCGCGATCGCCTGCCCGACACCCCGCTGATCGTCGACGCGGGCCTGGGCCTGCCGTCGCATGCGGCGCAGGTGCTCGAGTGGGGCTACGACGGCGTGCTGCTGAACACCGCGGTGGCGCAGGCCGCCTATCCGATCGAGATGGCCCGTGCCTTTGCGCGTGCGGTCGAAGCGGGACGCCTCGCCTATCTGGCCGGACCGATGCCCGAGCGCGAGATCGCGCAGGCCAGCACGCCGGTGGTCGGCATGCCGTTCTGGCACGCACAGGAGCACGCATGACGCGCCAACCGACGCCGATGCCGGTCGATGCGGCGCTGCAATCCGCACTGGTCGCGCGCCATGGCGAAACCTTCGGCGTGGCCGACCGCGACTGGCGCGCCTTGCGGCTGCAAGACACGCTGACTGCCGATTCCGCCGAGACGCTGGGCCAGACGGACCTGTTGCTGGCCGACGGCGAGGTCGATGCGGCGACGCTCGAACGCGTCGCCGCACGCGGCGCGATGCTGATCCAGACCGAGCGCGAGGGCGGCCAGTGGATCGACACGGTGCGCTCGCCGATGGGGACCTGGGTGTTTGCCACGCCGGCCGACGCCAGCGACGATGCCGCGCAGCCGCCGGCCTTCGTCGCGACGCTGCTGGCCACGCTGGCGCTGCATTTCCCGGCGCACGATGCGCTGTGCCTGGCACGCGCCTGGCAGCCCGGCACGCTGGACTGGCCGGCCGAGTTCGCACGGTTCCCGCGCGTTCGGCACGCCGCGCTGGTCGCGCCGGAGCAGTCCGCCGAACCGTTCGTGCCATGCCCGGCACGCCTGGGCCTCTACGCCGTAGTGCCGACCGCCGACTGGATCGAACGGCTGGTACCGCTCGGCGTGCCGACCGTGCAACTGCGCTTCAAGTCCGACGACGCGGCCGCGGTACGCGAGCAGATCGCGCGCTCGGCGGTGGCCGCGCGCGGCAGCCGCAGCCGACTGTTCATCAACGACCATTGGCGCGCCGCGCTGGACTACCACGCCGCGCACGGCAACGACAGCGCGGCCAGCGGCATCTATGGCATCCACCTGGGCCAGGAAGACCTGGATGAGGGGGACCTCGACGCACTGCGCGCCTCCGGCCTGCGGCTCGGCGTTTCCACCCACGGCTACGCCGAGATGCTGCGCGTCGCGCCGCTGCGTCCCAGCTACCTGGCGCTCGGCGCCATCTTCCCGACCACCACCAAGGTGATGCCCACGCAGCCGCAAGGGCTCGGACGCTTTTACGCCTACGCGCGCCTGATGCGCGAGCAGGTCCCGGCACTGGTCGGCATCGGCGGCGTCGACGCGGACAATCTGCCGCAGGTTCTCGAGGCCGGCGTCGGCAGCGCCGCCGTGGTCCGCGCGATCACCGAGGCGGCCGACGTGCCGGCGGCGGTGGCGCGGCTGATGGCGGCGTTCGGGCAGGCTGATTGAAGCGTCGGGCGGCACCATGCTGCCCGGCACGCTCATAGGGTAGTGCTTCGTGCACCGCCCTTTGATTAGATTTTGCGGCAGAAATAAATCAAGGCGCTATTCGTTCTGCCCACGCTAATCGATTCTGCCGCAAGTGTTTAGATCTAGTGCTATTCTTCAACGATGGTTGAAGTTTCGCGCTACCAGATAATCAAACGCCTGCAGACCGGTCTGCACCGGGGGGCGCCGTTCAGCCTTGCGACATTGCGGGAATTTGGCGTGTCGCCACAACTCGCCGCGCGCTATGCCGATGGCGGCTGGCTGGTTCGCCTTGCCCAAGGCGTCTATGCCTTCCCGAACGATGACTTCGGCATCGATGGCTCGCTACGTTTCCTGCAGCGGCAAGTGCCCGGCTTCCACGTAGGCGGCAAGACGGCTCTGGCCTGGCAAGGCATGCGACACAACCTGGGGTCCCGCGAAGCCATCGTCGTTTGGGGCGATGCCCGCTTTTCGCTTCCGGAGTGGTTCACCGCGCGACATCCTGCTCGCTATGTGCACGCGCGCCTGTTCGATTGGCCGGATCGCGCATTGGCCGATCGAACGCTGATGACTCCGCCCGGCATGTCGAACGGCGTCAGCGTGTCGGCTCCCGAACGTGCCGCACTTGAGATGCTTTACGAGGTGGGTGTTAAGCAAAGCCTTGAGGAGGCGCGTAACGTCTTCGACGTCTTACGCTCCCCTCGCAAGGACCTGCTCGGACAATTGCTATCGTGCTGTACCAGCGTCAAGGCCGTTCGCCTCTTTTTGACGTGGGCCCGAGAGACCGAACTGGTCGACGTCGATGCCCTGCTGGCCCAGTATCCGGTGCGCTCAGGCAGCAACAAGCGATGGATCAGCCGTCTCGACGACGGTACGTTGCTCAGCCTGAAGCCCCATGGATAACGCCTACGCCAATACTGTCCGTCTCCTGCTTGCCGTTGCTCCCACGGTTTTCGCCAGCGACCTGTTCGCCATGAAGGGGGGCACCGCCATCAATCTGTTCGTCCGCGATATGCCTCGCCTCTCCGTGGACATCGACGTGGTCTACCTTCCGCGCGACGTGCTGAGAGAGGACGCGATGCTTGCCATCCATCGCGAACTGACTGCTATCGCGCAACGCGCGGCAGCGCTTGGCTTGCGCACGAGGATGATCGGCGCACGCGATCAGCGCGAAACCAAGCTCATCGTCGACAACGACATCAGCCAGGTGAAGGTCGAGGTCAACCTGGTATTTCGTGGCACTGTGCTGCCGGTCGAGCGACGGACGTTGAGCAAAAGATCCGCTGATCTTTTCGGTGTCGAGTTTGACGTGCCGATTCTCGCCACCGATGAGCTCTACGCCGGCAAACTGGTCGCTGCGCTTGACAGGCAGCATCCCCGCGATCTCTTCGACGTATGGCGACTGTACGAATCGGGCGGGATCACGGACGGCATGGTGGAGTGCTTCGTGACCTATGTCGCCGGCCACAATCGGCCCATTCATGAGGTGCTGTTCGGCAACGACAAGGAAATCAGTGGCGAGTATCACCGCGCCTTTGTCGGCATGACGGAGGTCGACTGCTCCCTGAAGACACTGATCGATACCCGGATACGGCTGAAGGAAGAACTGCCAAGGCGGCTCAGCGAGCGGCACAAGCAGTTCCTGACGGGGCTATCCCGAGCCACGCCGGACTGGTCGCTGCTCCAATGCAGGCATGTCGCGGAACTGCCGGCATTGCGATGGAAAGTCGGCAATCTGGAAACGTTTCGCCAGCGGCGCCCCGCGGAGTTTGCAAGGCAAGTGGAACTGCTCGAAGCGGCGTTCGTCGCGCAAGGGCATTGAATTGTCGCGGCGCCACGGCAAGGGTCACCGTGGCTCGCTATCGATTCGCTCCATCACCCGTCCCCCGCGCCAGCAACGTGTACAAATGCGAGCGCGAAATCCCCAGCGCCTGTGCGGCGCGCTTCTTGTTGCCGCCATGGTCGGCGATGGCCTTCAGTGCGGCTTCGTAGGCGAGTTCCCGCAGGCCGGATGAGCGGGAGGCTGGCGTGATCGCAACGGGTGGCGGTGTCCCGCTGCGCGGGTCGTCTTCCAGCTCGTGTTCGGCATAGCTTCGTGCCAGCGGGTACGGTGTCGCGTCGGCGGCGAGGGCCGCTGCCGCGGCCTCGTCGCCACGGGCGAAGTCGGCCACGCGCAGGCGGCCGCCGTCGCAGAACACCAGCGCTTCCTCGATCTTCTGCCGTAGCTGGCGGATATTGCCGGGCCATGGCCGTTCGGCCAGGTGGCGGGGCACCGCGCTGTCGATGGTGGGCACCGGTACGTTGTTGCGCTGGCAGAAGGCCTGCACGAAGTGCTGCAGCAGCGCGGGGATGTCCTCGCGGCGCTGGCGCAGCGCCGGGATGCGCAGCACCACGCCGCTCAAGCGGTAGTAGAGATCCAGCCGAAAGCGGCCGGCGTCGATCAGCGCCTGGATGTCGCGATTGGTTGCCGCCACCAGCCGGAAGTCGATGCGGCGCGCCTGCCGGCTGCCGATGCGCTCGACCAGATGGTCCTCGAGCACCCGCAGCAGCTTGACCTGCATCTCTATCGGAATGTCGGCGACTTCGTCGAGAAACAGCGTGCCGCCGGCCGCCTGTTCGAGCTTGCCGGCCTGGCCCTGGCGGCGGCTGCCGGTGAAGGCGCCGGCGGCGTGGCCGAACAGTTCCGACTCGATCAGCGTGGCCGGCAACGCCGCGAGGTTCAGGCTGACCAGCGGCTTGCCGTCGCGCGTGTCGCCGCCGTCGCGCTGGCTGGCCTCGTGGATCGCGCGTGCGACGAGCTCCTTGCCGGTGCCGCTCTCGCCCAGGATCAGCACCGGCACGTCTAGCCGCGCGACGGTCTCGATCTCGCGCCGCAGCCGCTGCATCGGCGCGCTGTCGCCGATCAGCCGGCCGGGGCCGCCGCGCAGGTCATCCAGCGCGCGCCGGTAGTGCGCGACCTGCGAGCGCAATTCGCTGACCTCCTTGTGCATCCGCGCGATCGCTTCGGGTTCCTTGAACAGGACCTGGCCGATCGCGCCGACCACCTCGCCGCGCTGGACGATCGGGATGCGGTTGACCACGCGCGTGACGCCGTTCATCCGCTGCAGCTGCCCGATCTCGGCCTTGCCGGTGGCAGCCACCTGCGGCAACCGCGAATTCGGAATTACGCGCTCGGCCGGCTGGCCGATGCCCTCGCCGGTGCGCAGCCCCAGGAAGCGCTCGTGCACCGGGCTGATATAGCGCATGCGGCCGTCGCGGTCCGCCACGGTGATTGCTTGATACGGGTTGGTGATGAAGTGTTCGAGGATGGCGCCGGCAAACGGCACGGCGCCAAGGAAATCGAACAGCGCGGTGGCGCTGCCCGGACGGTGCAGCAGCACCAGCGTCGTGGTGCCGTCGTCCAGCGCCAGCGCGATATGGCGCGTTGCCTCGGCGCCGGGCGCGGCTACCTCGAACAGATACGGACGAGTGCCGGCAACTTCATCGGTGGAGGGGCGGCCGGCCCGGGCGGTGTCGAAATCGGTGGCCTGTGCCAGCGCGGCCAGCGCGGCGCCGGCCAGTGTGTCGTCGCGCGCGATGCCGGTTGCCGCGGCGACCCGCCCGTCGCGGTCGATCACCAGCGCGCCCAAGGCGTCCGGAACGGGAGCCGATGTCCCGATAGGTGTCTTCAATGACGACAAGAACTGTCTCCGTGGCGGACACCGCGGTGTCCTGATATGTCGTTATCGCGGACACCGTAACAGCCGCCGCTCTCGTCCGCAAGGTTTTTTGCAAGCAGATCAACGACTTGCAGCGGTTGCGCCGCCTGGCACGGTTGCTGCGCTTGTGTTGTCCACAGCAACGAGCAACAGGAGACAACGCGTGTCGTGGCAACCCGAAATCGATGAACTGGCCTACCGCCGGCAACTGGCGGCCCAACTGGGCGGGCCGGACAAGGTCCAGCGGCACAAGGACGCCGGCAAGCTGACGGTGCGCGAGCGCATCGATGCGCTGGCCGACCCCGGCTCCTTCCATGAGGTCGGCAGCCTGACCGGCAGCGGCCAGTACGACAGCAACGGCCGGCTGGTCGGCTTCACGCCGGCCAATCTGGTGATGGGACGCGCCCGCGTCGACGGCCGCCCCGTCGTGCTGGTCGGCGACGACTTCACCGTGCGCGGCGGCGCCAACGACGGCGCGGTCGGTGACAAGCTGGTCCACGCCGAGAAGATGGCGCGCGACCTGCGGCTGCCGATGGTGCGGCTGGTCGACGGCACCGGGGGCGGCGGGTCGGTGCGCAATATCGAGACCAAGGGCCATACGCTGATTCCGACCATGAAGGTGTGGCAGCACGTGGTCGAGAACATGTCGCTGGTGCCGGTCGTGTCGCTGGCGCTGGGCTCGGTGGCCGGCATGGGCGCGGCGCGGGTCGCGGCCAGCCACTACTCGCTGATGGTCAAGGAGACCTCGCAGCTGTTCAACGCCGGTCCGCCGGTGGTCGCGCGCATCGGCCAGCATCTGACCAAGAACGAGCTCGGGGGCAGCCATATCCACACGCGCAACGGCGTGGTCGACGACGAGGTCGCCAGCGAAGAAGAAGCGTTCGCGCGCGCCCGCCAGTTCCTGTCGTATCTGCCGACCTCGGTGTTCGAGTTGCCGCCGCGCGCCGAGCCGGCCGACGATCCGGCGCGCCGCGACGAATGGCTACTGTCGGCGATTCCGCGCGATGGCCGCGCGGTCTACAAGATCCGCCCGATCGTGCAGACGCTGGTCGACTCCGGCTCCTTCTTCGAGATCGGCCGGCATTGGGGCCGCGCCATCGTCACGGGGCTGGCGCGCGTCGACGGCTGGCCGGTCGCGGTGGTGGCCAGCGACCCGTACTACTACGGCGGCGGCTGGGACAGCGCCACCGCGGAGAAATTCACGCGCTTCGTCGACATGGCCGAGGCCTTCCATTTGCCTGTGATCAATCTCGTCGACATCGCCGGCTTCCAGATCGGACTCGAGGCCGAGAAGGCCGGGACCATGCGCTACGGCGTGCGTGCACTGTCGGCGGTCTATCAGGCCACGGTGCCGTGGTGCTCGGTGATCCTGCGGCGCGCCTACGGCGTCGCCGCCGCGGCGCACCAGCATATGGGCCGCTTCAACTTCCGCTATGCGTGGCCGTCGGGCAACTGGGGCTCGCTGCCGATCGAGGGCGGGCTCGAGGTCGCCTACAAGGCCGAGATCGAGGGCGCCGACGATCCGGTGCAGAAGCGCGCCGAGATCGAGCAGCGCGTGCGCAGCCTGACCTCGCCGTTCCGCAGCGCGGAGGCCTTCGTCATCGAGGACATCATCGATCCGCGCGATACGCGGGCGCTGCTGTGCGAGTTCGCCAACCTGGCCGCGCCGCTGCGCGAGGCCGGCGTGCGCAAGTTCGGCATCCGGCCATGAGGCGGGGCTGTGGCACGCCGGCGGCAACGACAACGCCGCGCACAAAGACAACGACAACAACGACAGCCAACATCAAGGAGACCATCATGAATCGAACCCACCGCCCCATGCGCCGAACCACGCTGGCGCTGACCGTCCTCGGTGCCATGGCCGCCGTGTCGGCCATCATGCCGAGCACCGCCGCCGCGCAGGAGAACTGGCCGTCCAAGCCGGTCACCATCATCGTGCCGTTCCCGGCCGGCGGCATGACCGACGTGCTGGCGCGCCGCATCGCCAAGGACATCGCCGTCGACCTGAAGCAGCCTGTCGTGGTCGAGAACCGCGCCGGCGCCAGCGGGCAGATCGGCACCGAGATGGTCGCGCGCGCCAAGCCCGACGGCTACACGCTGCTGGTCTCGGCGACGCACCACGTGATCAACCCCGCGGTGCGCGGCACGCTGCCGTACGACGCGGCGAAGGACTTCACGCCGATCGCGCTGCTCGCGACCACGCCCAACGTGCTGGTTGTCAACAACAACATCCCCGCCTCGACGTTGCCCGAATTCCTGGCCTACGCGAAGAAGCAGAAGGAGGGGCTGTCGTTCGGCTCGTCGAGCATCGGCGGCGCGACGCACATGTCGGGCGAGCTGCTGAAGCTGATGACCAAGGCGCCGATGGTCCATATCCCGTACAAGGGTGCGACGCCCGCGATGGCGGACCTGCTCGGCGGGCAGATCCCGGCGCTGTTCCACGATGCGATGACGATGGCGCCGTACGTCAAGGACGGCAAGGTCAAGGCGATCGGCATGACCTCGGCCAGGCGCAGCGATGCGCTGCCGAATGTGCCGACCATCGCCGAGCAGGGCGTGGCGGGCTACGAGGCCACCACGTGGATCGGCTTCTACGGGCCGGCCAATCTGCCCAAGCCGATCGTCGACCGGCTCAACCGCGAGGCGGTCAAGAGCATGAACGCGCCGGATTCGAAGGCCAGCCTCGCGCAATCCGCGACCACGCCGGGCACGATGTCGGCCGAGCAGTTCGGCGGCTTCGTGCAGGCCGAACTGGCCAAGTGGAAGCGCGTGGCGAGCGAAGCCAAGGTCAAGGTGGAATGACGCGATGACCGATCTTCATGCCAATCCGATCGCGTCGGCGGACGACGGCCGCGCGCTGCTGTCGCTGCTGTCGCCGCGCTCGGTCGCCGTGCTCGGCGCCTCCGACAGCACGATCAAGGCCGGCGGCCGGCCGATCGACTACATGCGGCGGCACGGCTTTGCCGGCGCGATCTATCCGGTCAATCCGAATCGCGCGACGATCCAGGGGGTGGCCGCCTATCCGTCGCTCGACGCGTTGCCGGCCGCGCCCGACCTGGTCGTCATCAGCGTGCCCGGATCGGAAGTCGAGCAGGCGATCGATCAGTGCCTGGCGATCGGCGCGCGCGGCGCGGTGATCTATTCGTCGGGCTTCGCCGAACTGGGCGAGGCCGGCGCGGCGCAGCAGCGGCGGCTGGTCGAGCGTGCGCGTGCCGGCGGCCTGCGGCTGTTCGGCCCGAACACGCAGGGGCTGGCGAATTTCGCCAGCGGCGCGATCGCGCACTTCTCGACGATGATCAATGAGGAGGCGGGCCAGGACGGGCCCGTCGCCATCGTCAGCCAGAGCGGCGCCGGCTCGGCCATCGTCTATGGCGGACTGCGCCGCAACGGCATCGGCGTGCGCTATATGGTCGCCACCGGCAACGAGGCCGACGTCAGCGCCGCCGAAGTCGTGCGCGCGGTGCTGCACGACGAGCAGGTGCGCGTGGTGCTGCTCTATATCGAGTCGCTGCGCGACCCGCAGGTGCTGGCGCAGGCCGCGCGGCTGGCGCACGAGCGCGATGTGCCGATTCTGGCCGTCAAGGCGGGCCGCACGCGCGCCGGCCAGCTGACGGCGAGCTCGCACACCGGCGCGCTGGCGGGCGAGGACGCGCTCGCCGATGCCTTCCTGCGCCGGCATGGCATCGTCCGCGTGGCGGACTTTCGCGAGCTGGCCGAGTACTGCCAGGTCTTCGCCGGCGGCCAGCGGCCGCGCGGCGACGGCGTGGTGGCGATCAGCAATTCGGGTGCGACCTGCGTGCTCGCGGCCGATGCCGCCGAGGACGAGGGCCTGCGCCTGGTCGAGTTCGACGCGGCCGGCACCGAGGCGCTGCGTGCCGTGCTGCCCAGCTACGTCAGCGCGCGCAATCCGATCGACATGACGACGGCGCTGCTGGGCCAGCCGCAGATCTTCGGCCGCACGCTCGACGCGGTGGCCGAGCGCGGCGCCGCCGACATGATCCACGTCGGCTTTCCGATCGGCGGCGAGGGCTACGACTTCGACGACTTCTCCGCGCAGACCGGCCGCTTTGCCTCGGCCAGCGGCGTGCCGGTCGTGGTCAGCGCCAATCAGCAATGGGTGGCGCAGGCCTTCCGCCGGCATGGCGTGCCGGTGTTCGACAGCGAGCGCGCGGCGATGCGCGCGTTGGGGCTGCTGTCGCGCTATGTGCGGGGGCGTGCCGCGGCGCTGGCGGCACCACCGGCGGCACCACCGGCGGCACCGGCGGTGTCCGGTTCAGCGAGCCAGCCCACCGCATCGTCAATCACCACGCTCGATGAAGTGCAAAGCCTGGCGCAATTGGCCGCGGCCGGCCTGCCGGCGGTCGCCCATCGGCTGTGCCGCGACCGCGAGCAGGTTCGGCGCGCCGTGGCCGAGCTGGGTTTGCCGGTGGTGGCCAAGGGCGTGTCGGCGTCGATCACGCACAAGTCCGAGTACGGGCTGGTGCGCCTGGGCCTGGACAGCGAAGCGCGCGCGCTGGCCGCCTTCGACGAGCTCGATGCCAGGCTCGCCGCGCTGGCCGCCGAGCAGGGCGTCGAGCATGGCGGCGTGCTGATCGCGCGCCAGCACAAGGGAGCGTTCGAACTCGCGGTCGGCGCGCATCGCGATCCGGTCTACGGGCCGGTGGTGATGATCGGGCAGGGCGGCGTGCTGGTCGAGGCGCTGGACGACGTGCAGTTCCTGCCCGCGCCGTTCTCGGCCGCGCAGGCGTGCGACGCCATCGACCGCCTGCATGTTGCCCGCGCGTTCGGCCCGGTGCGCGGCATGCCCGCGGTCGATGTCGAACGGCTCGCGGCAATGCTGGTGGCGCTGGGCGACTGGTTCGCCGGCAGCGACGCCGGACGCGCTTGCGCGTCGGTCGATGCCAATCCGGTGATCGTGCCGCGTGGCGACGCCGCCCCGGTCATCGTGGATGCCGTGGTGGTCCGCAACGCCGCCAGCGAGGAGACCAATCGATGACGCCAAAATTGCAGGTCCGTCCGTTGCGCCGCGTGCTGGTCGCCAACCGCGGCGCGGTGGCGGCCCGTATCCTGCGCGCGCTGGACGCGCAGGGCATCGAGTCGATCGCGGTCTATTCCGACGCCGATGCCGAATTGCCCTATCTGCAGCAGGCTACGGTGCGCGTGCGGCTGGGCGAGGCCGCGCCGCTGCAGAGCTATCTGAACCAGGACGCGCTGCTGCAGATCGCGCGCGAGCATGCGGCCGACGGCGTCCATCCGGGCTACGGCTTCCTGTCGGAGAACGCCGGCTTTGCCGAGCGCGTCGAGGCGGCGGGACTGTGTTTCATCGGCCCGTCGTCGCGCTGGATCCGCAGGCTCGGCCACAAGACCGAGGCGCGCGCGCTGATGGCGACCCATGGCATGCCGATGACGCCCAGCAGCGCCGTGCTGCCCGACGATCCGGAGGTCGTCGCCAGGGCGGCGGCGCGCATCGGCTATCCGGTGCTGATCAAGCCGGCCGGCGGCGGCGGTGGCATCGGCATGCTGCCGGCCCACGACGACAGCGAGCTGGCCGCGGCGTGGCAGCGCGCCCGCTCGGTCGCGCAGCGCAGCTTCGGCCAGGCCGAGCTGTATCTGGAAAAGCTGATCGAGCGGCCGCGCCATATCGAATTCCAGGTGCTGGCCGACCGCTACGGCGGCGTGCGGGTGCTGGGCGAGCGCGATTGCTCGGTGCAGCGGCGCCATCAGAAGGTCATCGAGGAGGCGCGCGCGCCGAACGTGCCGGCCGACGAGATCGACGCGATGGCCAGGCGCCTGGCGACGCTGCTGGCGGCGCTGGGCTACGACGTGATCGGCACCGTCGAGATGCTGTACACGCCGGCGACCGGCTTCGTCTTTCTCGAGCTCAATACGCGCTTGCAGGTCGAGCACGCGGTCACCGAGCAGGTCACCGGCATCGATATCGTCGCGGCGCAGCTGCGGCTGGCCCGCGGCGAGCCGATCGAGGCGGTGCTGCCGACGCCGGTTCGCTTGCGCGGCCATGCGATCGAGGCGCGCGTCTATGCCGAGGATCCGGTGCGGTTCCTGCCGTCGCCCGGTCCGCTGACCGTGTATCGGCCGCCGGCGGGCGAGGGCGTGCGGGTGGAGACCGGCTATGCGCAGGGCGGCCGTGTCACCTCCTACTACGACCCGATGCTCGCCAAGGTGATCGCCACCGGCGCCGATCGCGCCCAGGCGATCGCGCGGCTGCGCGCGGCGCTGGACGCCTTCGCCATCGAGGGCGTCAAGACCAATCTCCCCTTTATCCAGCGGGTGCTGGACGACGACGATTTCGTCGCCGGCCGCATCGATACCGGCCTCGCGCAGCGCGTGCTCGCCGGCGGCACGAAGTCCGCCGCCGCGGCGCAGGCGGCCGCATCCACCCTGACATCCTGATCCCGGAGTCCCCCATGAAGCAAATCGAAGCGGCCGTCGCCGGCCATGTCTGCGCCGTCGACGTGCAAGTTGGCGCTACCATTGCGGCCGGCGATGCCGTGATGACCATCGAGTCGATGAAGATGGAAATCCCGCTCGAGTCCGAGCAGGCCGGCGTCGTCAAGGCCATCCTGGTGCAACCCGGCGATGCGGTCGCCGAGGGCCAGGTCGTGATCGAACTCGAGTAAGGAAGTGGTTTTGGAAAGCAGTACGCAAATCGTCCCGCAGATCGTCCCTGAGATCGTTCCGGTCGCGCCGGGCACGGCCGAGAAGCCCTATTTCGGCATTGACGTCCCGCTGATGCGGCATCTGGGCCTGCAGCCGGTCCATATCGAGGAGGGGCTGTGCCAGACGCGGCTGCCCGCGCATCCGGCCCTGGTCAACAGCCGTGGCGACGTGCATGGCGGCACGCTGATGGCGGTGCTGGACTTCACGCTCAGCGGCGCCGCGCGCTCGCATGCGCCGCTGGAGACCGGCGTGATCACGATCGACATGTCGACCCACTTCCTGGCCGCCGCGCGCGGCGAGTTGACCTTCGAAGCCCGCTGCGTGCGGCGCGGCGCGCGGATCGCGTTCTGCGACGGCGAGGTCAAGGATGCCGCCGGCAACGTCGTGTGCGTGGCGCGGGCGGCGTTCAAGCTGGTGCCGTTGGCGGCCGGGGGGAATTGAGGGCAGAGGTTGGCCGCATTGGCTGGCCGGGCGCCCTTTGCCCTCTCCCCCACCCCTCTCCCGCAAGCGGGAGAGGGGAGTGAGGTTTCCGTGAGGGCGTCGACCTTGCTGACGCTATCGTCGGTGATCTCCCTCCGACCGCCCGCGGGAGAAGGGATGAAGTTTTCGAGAGGGCGTCGACCTTGCTGGCGCTATCGCCGGTGATCTCCCTCCGAGCGCCCGCGGGAGAAGGG
>MTEU01004952.1_pt1 | contig 14468 bp, 10 predicted proteins | sample 1042701 | NCBI WGS metagenome assembly MTEU01 (sample SAMN06185813, study PRJNA358809) | soil metagenome | isolation source: naturally attenuated soil | place: India | collected 2015-05-23
CGACGAGTCGCTTGCCTTGAAATGGTGTGACTTCTCACCACCTCATCGACAAGCGCCCACATGAATTACCTGATCGATTGTTAAAGAGCGGCTCCTTTTCTCTTCAAGCCTCAGCCTGAAGCGCGGAGCGTCTCGCTTGCTGTCGCGGCCGTCGATCCAGGGATCGAGGGGCCTCGCCAGCGCCCTGCGAGGAAGGCGTATTCTACTGAAGCGCCGGAGTTTGTCAACTCTCTTCGGGGCCGTCACCGAGGTGATCCTGACCGCGAAGACCAGCCGGAGCCGGCGGCCGCAAGCCCGTTGCCGGACCTGCTTTCGAGTGGGCGCATTCTACCGAATCCGCCGTGGGCGTCAAGTGAGAATTTTGCGAAACGAGCCGAAAAATCCAAACCGGGACAACCACTTACCACTCTTCCCACCGCCTGCGACGTTGCCCGTCACCGGCAGCGGATGCGTACTTTACGGTTTTCCCCCGAGCCCCGCAAGGGGCGGCGGGAAAAATATTTCAGGGGCACAGCACAGGGGCTTATCCACAGCCGCTCGCAGGCGAGCGGCTGTGGATGACTCGTATAAATGGTTCAGGCTGTCTCGCCCGCCTCCCTCCGAGCGCGGCTGGCACGGTCGAGCAGCGACAGGATCGAACGATACGGGATGCCGCCGTGCAACGACAGGCCGATCTCGCAGGTGCGCGAGTTGGAGTACCCCGCATCGCACTCCCCTACCTGCTCAGCCAGCCCCTTCAGGGCCGAGGCATTGAGCTCCGGTGTCACCAGCCCCTTGTCGCCGGCAAAGCCGCAGCAGGTGATCTCTGCCGGCACCACCACCTCACGGGCGCAGGCCCGCGCCAGGGCCACCATGCGTTCGCCCAGGCCCATGTGGGTGCTGGAGCAGGTCACGTGCACCGCCACTCGCTCGTCGAGCGGCGTGACGTCGAGGCGCGCCAGCAGATGATCGTGGGCGAAGGCCACCGGCTCCTGCACCGTCAAGCGCTCGTCCAGCCGCCCCTGCATGTGCAGCACGCAGGGGCTGGTGTCGCTGAGGATCGGGTAGCGGCCGTTCTGGCTGGCTACCAGCAGCTCGCGATTGAGTTCGCGCGCCTTGTGCGTGGCTTCGTCGAATTGACCCTTGGACTGGAACGCCATGCCGCAGCAGAGATGCCCTGGCATCTCCGGCACGATCACCTCGAAACCGGCCTTCTCCAGCAGTGAGAGGGTGATCTCCATGACCGAGCGACGCTCGCTGTCGCCATGGCCGGCACCGAAGACACGGGTGGCGCAGGATGGGAAGTAGACCACCTTCTCCCGCACGCCATCGGTCGCGGGTTTGCGCTTGAGCACGCGCACCGGGGCCGCCTTGGGCAGGGTGGGTACCCACTGGGGCACCTTGCCGCCACTGGCCCGGGTGATGCCGCCACTCACCTTGGAGAGGCCCTTTTCGCCCAATACGGCACGTCCGACACCAGCCAGGTTGAGCATGCCCCGTGCCAGCCGCGTGGTACCGGAGAAGTGGCGCCCCACCCGGCGCGCCATGTCGGCATGCGGCGCCAGCCGCTCGCGGCGCATCTCGCGGATCAGCTCGCCGGTGTTGATCCCCACCGGGCACTGGGTGGCGCACAGGCCGTCGACGGCACAGGTCTCGTCGCCGGCGTAGCGGTAGTCCTCACGCAGCCGCTCGAGGCGTTCGGCCTCTTCGCCAGCGAGGCTTGCACCCATCGCTTCGAGCCTGGCCATCTCGCGGGCGGCGACGATACGCTGCCGCGGCGTGAGGGTGAGGTCTCGCGAGGGGCAGACATGCTCACAGAAACCGCATTCGATGCACTTGTCGACGATGGGATCAGCCGCCGGCAGCGGCTTGAGATTCTCCAGGTGCAGGGTCGGATTGCGGCTGAGGATGACGTCGGGATTGAGCAGATTCTCCGGGTCGAACAGCGCCTTGATCTGCCACATCAGCGCGTAGGCTTCGGGGCCCCACTCCAGCTCGACGTAGGGCGCCATGTTGCGCCCGGTACCGTGCTCGGCCTTGAGCGAACCGCCATATTCGACGCCGACCAACTGCGCCACCTCGTCCATCAGCGCCTGGTAGCGCTCCACCTCACCGGGCTTCTCGAAGCCCTGGGGGAAGACGAAGTGCAGGTTGCCCTCCAGGGCGTGGCCGAACAGGATCGCCTCCGGGTAGCCGTGGCGATGGAAGGCGTCGGTCAGCGCCAGCACGCCTTCGTCGAGCCGCTCGATGGGGAAGGCGACGTCCTCGATGATCACCGTAGTGCCGGTGTCGCGAACCGCCCCCACGGCGGGGAAGAGCCCCTTGCGGATCTTCCAGTAGAGCTCGTAGAGCCCTTTTTCACGGGTGAAGGTGACCGGCTCCAGGGTGTGGATGCCCTCGAAGATGGCCTGCACCGCCTCGAGCCGCGCCTGAAGCTCCGCTTCGTCGTTGCCGCGCACGTCGATCAGCAGTGCCGCCGCCCCTTCGGGCAGGCGCTTGAGCCCCTCGGGCATGCCCGGCTTGTTCTCCACCGAGCGCAGCGCGGCGCGATCCATCAGCTCCACCGCCGAGACCGGCGCTGGCTTGAGCGCGATGGTGGCGCGGCAGGTGGTGGCCATGTCGGGCAGGAAGACCAGCGCGGCGGCCTTGTGCGGCTCGTCGATAACGGTGTCGTAGGTGATGGTGCTAATGAAGCCGAGGGTACCCTCGGAGCCGATCATCAGGTGCTTGAGGATCTCGATGCCGTCGTCGAAGTCGACCAGGCTGTTGAGCGCGTAGCCGGTGGTGTTCTTGAGCCGGTACTTGTGGCGGATCTTCTCCGCCAGCGCCGAGTTGGCCCGGGTCTCGGCGGAGAGACGCTCGAGTCCTTCGACGAGCTCGGCATGGCTGCGCCGGAACGCCGCGCAACTGGCCGGGTCGGCGGTGTCCAGACGGGTGCCGTCGGCCAGGATCACGCGCATGTCGCGCACCGTGCGGTAGCTGTTCTGCGCCGTGCCGCAGCACATGCCCGAGGCGTTGTTGGCGGCGATCCCGCCCACCATGCAGCTGTTGATGGAAGCCGGATCGGGGCCGATCTTGCGCCCGAAGGGGGCCAGCAGCTGGTTGGCCCGCGCGCCGATCACCCCGGGCTGCAGGCGAATGGCCCGGCCATTGTCGAGGACCTCGTGGCCGCGCCAGCCCTCGCGCAGCTGGATCAGCACCGAATCGGTCACCGCCTGGCCCGAGAGCGAGGTGCCGGCGGCGCGGAAGGTGACTGGAAGGCCGCGCCGGCGACAGCCGGCCAGCACCACCATCAGCTCGTCCTCGTCGGCGGGGCGCACCACCAGCTTGGGAATGAGCCGGTAGAAGCTGGCGTCGGTGCCGTAGGTCAGGGTACGCAGCGGGTCGTCGATCAGCCGCTCGGCGGGCATGATCGCGAGCAGCTCCTGCTTGAGCGCCTGCCAGGCATCGGCGGCAGGTGCCGTCGTCGCAGCGCTCATGGTCGCTCCTCGGCATGACGCAGCAGCACCACCAGCTCGCGCGGCCCGTGCACGCCATAGGCCAGGGTCTGCTCGATGTCGGCGGTCTTGCTCGGCCCCGAGATCAGGAGCGCGTTGGTGGGCATGTCGCCGGCCCAGCCGTGGGCCTCGACCACGTCGAAGAAGGTGTCTTCGATGGTGTCGGCATCGAGCACGGCGATGTGGATCGGCGGCACCAGGCTCAGCAGGCGCGGCTCATCGGGGGTCGGCCACAGCCACAGGCTACCGGTCTCGGCGATGGCGCCGCGGGTGGAGGTCAGGCCGGCATCGGTGTCGTGGAACTGCTCGTGCCGCCAGGTCTCGATATCGCGGTCGGCGTCGACCAGGGAGACGTCGCCTTCGGCCAGGGCGGCGCGCGCCTCGGCGGCGACAGGATGCTCCCGCCCCAGGGCCAGACGGCGAATGCCCTTGGCCTCGAGCAGCCCGGCAAGTGCCCTGGTCCAGTCATCGCGAGACGTGTGGATCACCTCGCCATGCACCGAGGTGATCCAGCGCTCGAAGCGCGCCAGCCGCTCCTGCTGGCTCCAGCCGCGCCCGCTGACCACGGCGAAATCGCTCTGCGGCGCCGTCAGCGGGCCATCGGTACGCTCACGCAGGCGTTTGAGAATGTTGTCACGGGCACTCATGAACGCTTCCCCCCATCCTCGTCGGACTTGCCTGCCTGATGGCGTTTGGCCTTGTGCTGTTTAACCAAGGCATGCAGTGAAACCTTGGCCGGCTTGGGCGCAGTGCGGTATTCCGTCCACGGCCCCAGCTTCGAGGGCATCAGCGCCTGCAGCTTGCCGGCGATGGCCGTACTGCTGCGCCAGGCGCCGGGGTGCGTGGCCAGCCACTGGAACCCTTTCCACGCCGCCACCTCCTTCTTGGTCCGCTTGACGCCGGCACCGGGCACGTTGCCGCGCCCCTCGCCCACCGCCTCGCGGCGCAGGCGCACCAGCAGGTCGGGAATCGGAATCTTGACCGGGCACACCTCGCCGCAGGCGCCGCACAGGCTCGAGGCGGTGGGCAGATCCTTGGTCGCCTCCAGGCCCATCATGTGCGGCATCAGGATGCTGCCGATGGGGCCGGGATAGGTGGTGCCGTAGGTATGCCCGCCAACCCGGGTATAGACCGGGCAGTGGTTCATGCAGGCACCGCAGCGGATGCAGCGCAGGGTGTCGAGCAGCTCGTCATCCTGATAGATGTTGGAGCGACCGCTGTCGACCAGCACCAGATGGACCTCATTCGGCCCGTCGTGCTCGCCGGGCTTGCGCGGTGAGCTGATCATGTTGAAGTAGGTGGTGACGTGTTGACCGGTGGCCGAACGGGTCAACAGCGCATAGAGCGGCGGCACGTCGCGCAGGTGCTCGACCACCTTTTCGATGCCGGTCACGGCGATGTGCACCGGCGGCACGGCGGTGGTCATGCGGCCGTTGCCCTCGTTCTCCACCAGGCACAGGGTGCCAGTCTCGGCCACGGCGAAGTTGACCCCCGAGATGCCCACGTCGGCGGCCATGAAGCGCTCGCGCAACTGAGCCCGCGCGGCTGCGGTCATGTAGTCGACGTCTCGGGTACGCTCGGTGCCGGTCCTGGTGTGCATGATCTCGGAGATCTCATCGGTGTTGAGATGGATCGCCGGCATGATGATGTGCGAAGGCGTCTGCTCGTTGAGCTGCACCAGGTATTCGCCGAGGTCCGACTCCAGCGCCTCGATGCCCGCCTCTTCCAGGTGGGCATTGAGGTGCATCTCCTCGGAGACCATCGACTTGCCCTTGATCACCGCCTTGGCGCCGTGGCGCTGGCAGATCTCGCGAATGATGCGGCACGCCTCGTCGCCGTTCTCGGCCCAGTGCACCTGAATGCCATTGGCCTGACAGTTGGCCTCGAGCCGCTCGAGCAGGTCAGGCAGCTTGGCCAGCGCGCGCAGGCGGATGTTGGCGCCGAGCTCGCGCAGGGTCTCGAGATCCCAGTCGCTGAAGACGTCGCGGCGCTTGGCCATCAGGCCATCCATCGCCTTGCGAAAGTTGGCGCGTATCTGAGGATTGCCCAGGGCATCGTGGGCCTGGCGATGAAACTCGCGAGGAGTGAACGTCTGTACTTCGGAAGCGCTCATGAGGTCCTCCGCCACAGGTAGCTGGCGATGTGCTCACCGGAAACCGCCTTGCCCTGATGCTCGAAGCGACCGGCAATGTTCATCAGGCAGCCGCAGTCAGAGGTGACGAAGCGCCTCGCCCCGGTAGCCTCGATGGCCTGGGTCTTGTCTTCCACCATGGCGGCAGAGACCTCCGGGTGGCGCACGGCGAAGGTGCCGCCGAAACCGCAGCATTCCGTGGCACGGGCCTGCTCCACCAGCTCGACCTGGCCCATGCGGGCGAGCAACGCGGGCCCGGTTTCCCCTAACCCCATTTCGCGCCGGGCGCTGCACGAGGTATGCATGGCCACCTTTTCCGGCTGCCCGCGATCCTCGAGCCTGAGCTGACAGACATGCAACAGGAACTCGGTGAGCTCATAGATGCGTCCGGCCACCTCGTTGGCCCGGGCCTCATGCTCGGTGCCGGCAAAGAGCTGAGGGTAATGGGTACGCATCATGCCGCCACAGGAGCCTGAAGGCACGACGATCGGCCAGGGCTCGGGAAAGAGATCGAGCTGCGCTGCCGCCACTGCCCGCGCCTCGTCGTGATAGCCGGAGGTGTAGGCCGGCTGGCCGCAGCAGGTCTGCGCCTGAGGGTAGACCACCTCGATTCCCTCGCGCTCCAACAGGCGGATACCATCCATTCCCGCTTCAGGATAAAAGAGGTCGATCAGGCAGGTGCCGAAGAAGTAGACCTTCTCCGGCTTGGGTGGGTACAGCTTGACTGGCGTCATGAGGCTCCCTCACTGTCGCCCTGTGGGCAGTGGCGGTCTTGCGGATTGTTGGAATCACGCCAAGAAAAATTGGTAAAACCAATTTACCTGACTGAAGTCGTTGAACCTTAGGGGGCACTGCTGACAGTGTCAACGACAAGGCCTTCCTTAATCGCTCTACCAGCATAGACTTTGGTCTACAACACCACTAAAGAACTGTCGATGGCAGCGATCCTTTTTCGCAAAGTGCGAAAGGCGGATTGCATGAGAGCGAGAATCGAGCCAATATTGGTAAGACCAATTAAAGCCGAAAGGCTCCAGGATAGCCTCGCATGACCTACCACAACGTACGCCAACCACGTCTGGCCGATGTCATCACCGAGCGGCTCGAAGCGATGATCCTCGAAGGCAGCCTCAAGCCCGGTCAACGCCTGCCCCCTGAGCGCGAACTGGCCGAGCGTTTTGGCGTTTCGCGTCCCTCGCTGCGCGAGGCGATTCAGAAGCTGGCCACCCGAGGATTGCTGACCAGCCGTCAGGGCGGCGGTACCTTCGTGACGCGTGAGCTCAACAGCGGTTACAGCGACCCCTTGTTGGACATGCTGGCCAGGCATCAGGAGTTTCACCTCGACCTGCTCGAATTCCGCGACGCCATGGAAGGCATTTCGGCTTACTATGCGGCACTGCGCTCCACCCCGGCCGACCGCGCCATGCTGATCAAGCGCTTCGAGGAGCTGGAGGCATGCTTTGCCGGCCGCGACCCCGAGCTCGAGGCCAAGGCAGATGCCGCCTTCCACCTGGCCATTGCCGAGGCCGCACATAACGTGCTGCTGCTGCACACCATTCGTGGCATCTTCCACCTGCTGGAAAAGAGCATCGTCGACAACCTGGCCCACCTGTTCGAGAAGCCCCAGTCGCGTCCCATGCTGATGAAGCAGCACCGCGCCCTGCTCGACGCCATTCTCGAAGGTCGTGCCGAGGACGCCCGAGCGCGCTCCCACGAACACCTCGTCTTCGTCGAGGAGGAGCTGCTGGAAATGGAGCGCGCCGAAACCCGCGCCCAGCGGGCCCTGCGGCGCGCCCAGGCACTACCGGAAATCTAGCTGCAGGTAATCATCGAGTGAAAGGCCCCCATCGACCACCCCGCCTGTCGGTACCGCTACGTCGGCTGCTGCTGTTGCTGCTGCCGCTCGGATTGGTGCTGGTCACCTGGCAGGCCTCCCAGGTAGCGCGCGAACAGGCCCTGCAGACCCTGGTACGGGAAGCCGAGAACGAACTGCGCCTTTCGGCCGCCGGGCTGGAGGGGCATCTGACCCGCCATGACTACCTTCCGCAGCTGCTCGCCTCGCGCGAGATGATCAAGCGCTTTCTCAGCGGCCACGGCGAGCAGAACCCGATGCCGCTCAACCGGCTGCTCGACCAGTTCCGCGCCATTGCCGACGTCTCCGATGTCTACCTGCTCGATCGTCATGGTACGACGCTGGCCGCCAGCAACTGGCATATGGAAAACACCTTCATCGGCCACAACTACTCCTTTCGCAGCTACTACACCGACGCGATAGAGGGCGGTCGCGGCCGCTTCTTCGGCCTGGGCACCCAGTCACTCGAGCGCGGCTACTACTTCTCCGCCCCCGTATGGCTGGATGAAACGACCCCGGATGCCCGTCCGGATGGCGTCATGGTCATCAAGATCCTGCTCGATGAAGTCGAGGAGAGCTGGGCTGAGCAGGACGCCGAACTGCTGGTCACCGATCATGACAACATCATCTTCATGGCCAGCCGTCCCGAGCTACGCATGGCGGCGCTGTTTCCCCTCACGGAAGCCGAGCGTCAGAACTTGCTGGCTGCCCGACGCTACGCCGACGAACCCCTGTCCCCCTCGGGCATCGATGTCTATGAGCAGCGCCCGGATGGCAGCCGACTGGTGAGATTCGACACCGGCCCGCTGGCGGAAGAGAGCTATCTGGGGCTGTCCCGCCACTTGGAAGCCTATGACTGGGACATGCATATCCTCAAGCCCCTGGGCAGCGTCTACCAGGCGCAGTGGCTTGCCGCCGCACTGGCTGGCGGCCTGTACGGCGTCGTGGTGCTGGCAGGCGGCATCGGCTGGCAGCGCTGGCGCCTGCGCCGCGAGCGCGAGCTGTTTGCCGAGCGCGAACGCCGCACCCTGGCCCAGGCGCGCGACGAGCTGGAGCGCAACGTCGAGCTGCGCACCCACGATCTGATGGAAACCAACCGGCTGCTTTCGGACGAGATCGAGGAGCGGCGTCGCGCCGAGGAGAATCTGCGCCAGACCCGCGACGAGCTGATCCAGGCCGCCAAGCTCGCCGTGCTGGGCCAGCTGGCGGCCGGTATCAATCATGAACTCAACCAGCCGCTGGCCGCCATTCGCGCCTATGCCGAGAATGCCCGTACCTTTCTCGAGCGCCAGCGGCTGGAGGCTGCCGACGCCAATCTGGCCCAGGTCGTCGAGCTGACCGAGCGCATGGCCGAAATCAGTGCCCAGCTACGACAGTTCTCACGCAAGAGCAGCAGCTCGCTGACAGCGGTCTCGGTTCAGGCCTGCTTCCGGTATGCCCTGCGGCTCTATCAGAATCGGCTGCACGACGTCAAGGTCGTGCGGGACTGGGGCGATGAGGCCTGGGTCCATGCCGACCTGGTGCGTCTCGAACAGGTGCTGGTCAACCTGATCGGCAATGCCCTTCAGGCGATGGCGGAAACGCCCGAGCCCACTCTCATTCTCAGCGTCGAGGTCGAGGCCGAGCGGGTATTCATCGGCGTCAGCGATTCGGGCCCCGGCATTCCCGCAGCGCACCTGGCACGGATCTTCGAGCCCTTCTTCACTACCAAGTCGCCGGGCAGCGGGCTGGGGCTGGGACTTTCCATATCGGCGCGTATCATCAGGGATCTGGGCGGCAACATCGATGCCAGCAACGTACCTGGCGCCGGGGCACGCTTCACCATTACCCTGCCCCGCATGGAGAAACCCGACGACGCTCAGCCATCGCCAATCCAGGAGCAGCAATCCCATGCATGACCCGGCGCCCATCCCGGTACTGATCATCGATGACGAACCCCACCTGCGCATCACCGCCGGCCAGACCCTGGAACTGGCCGGCTACCAGCCACAGCCCTACGCCAGCGCCGAGAGCGCCCTGAAAACACTCACTCCCGACTTTCCCGGTGTGATCGTCAGCGACATCCGCATGCCGGGCATGGATGGCATGGCGCTGCTGCGCGAGGTACGGCTACGCGACCCGGACCTGCCGGTCATCCTGATCACCGGCCATGGCGACATCTCCACCGCCGTGGAAGCCATGCGCGAGGGCGCCTGGGACTTTCTGGAGAAGCCGTTTGCCGGCGAGCGGCTGGTCGAGATGGTACGCCGCGGCATCGACAAGCGCCGCCTGAGCCTGGAAAACCGCCAGCTCAAGGCCGAGCTGGAAGCCCAACAGGCTGCCCCTGGGCCGCGCCTGGTGGGGAGAACGCCGGCGATTCATCGACTCGCCTCCATGGTACAGCGCATTGCTCAGGTGGAGACCGACGTGCTGCTGTTCGGCGAAACGGGTACCGGCAAGGACCTGGTGGCCCGTGCCATCCACGAACGCAGTCCTCGCGGCGGACATCCCTTCGTCGCCATCAACTGCGGCGCCGTGCCCGAAAGCATCATCGAATCGGAGCTGTTCGGTCATGAGAAGGGCGCCTTCACCGGCGCCGTGGAGCGGCGCATCGGCAAGTTCGAGCATGCCAACGGCGGCACGGTCTTTCTCGACGAGATCGAGTCCATGCCGCTGGCACTGCAGGTCAAGCTGCTGCGCGTGCTGCAGGAGCGCTGTATCGAACGCCTCGGTGCCAACGAACACATCCCGCTCGACATTCGCGTCATCGCGGCCACCAAGGTCGACCTCAAGCTCGCCGCCGAGTCCGGTGAGTTCCGCGAGGACCTCTACTACCGTCTCAACGTGGTCACCCTGCCGCTCCCGCCTCTGCGCGAACGGCGCGAGGACATCCCCCTACTGTTCCAGCACTTTGCCGTGGTCGCCTCCAATCGCAGCGGTCTGGAAGCGCCGCCGCTGGGCACCAGCGGCGTCTCGACGCTGATGGCCCACGACTGGCCGGGCAACGTACGCGAACTGCGCAATCTGGCCGAGCGCTATGTGCTGCTCGGCTCGGCCTTCGACTATCGGATCGACATGCTGCTGGAGGGCGTCGAATCGGACGTCGCCGAGTTGGCCCTGCCGCAGCAGGTGGAGCTGTTCGAGAAGAGCCTGATCAGCCAGTCGCTGGTCAGCCATCGCGGCAGGATCACCGAGGTCTGCGAACATCTCGGGCTGCCGCGCAAGACGCTCTACGACAAGCTGCGCAAGTACGGTCTCAAGGCCGAGGACTATCGCCACAAGGCCACGCCCTGAGCCAGCAACTCCAGCAGCGCTGACCAGGCCGGCAGCCATGGCAGCAGCGCCACGCCGGCCATGAGCATGGCCAACGAGTTGCCCGGAGACTTGATGTCGAGAGGCTTGAGCGCCGTGCCGAAGGAGCGTTTGATGCGCGCCCCGGTGAGATCGACGCTGTAGATTTCATCCAGTGCCAGATGGATAACGAAACCGAGGCAGACGGCAACACCGTGCACCCAAGCCAACCGGGCAGGCTGGACGAACAGCTGGTAACTCACCGCTGCCGCCGCCAGCCCGCACAGAGCGGCGGCCAGCAGCGAATGCCAGATGCCCCGGTGCACGGTGAAGCGGCTGAATACGCCACCGGCAACGTAGCGCACCGTGAGATAGAGCAGACCGCACACCACCAGCAAGTAGCCCGGGGCCAGATGCCCCTGCAACAGCAGTGCTCCCAGCACCACGCTGGGCACCGCCAGTAGATTGAAGATGAGGCGAATCGCCTTGGAACTGTCGGCATCGATGTCGGGCAGGATGCCCCCGAAGGTCACCAGCCCGAACACGACCCCGCCCTGCCACAGCTCCCACAACCCTACCTGCCAACCGCCATGGGCCAGTACGGCGCCGCCGGCGGCGGCCACGCCAAGATGGGTGCGGAAATCGGCCATGCCGGGACAAGCCCTCTACTGGATAAAAAGCCAGATTATCGCTTGCACCTACATGAATAACAACGGGTTAGAGGCTCAAACTGCACAAGAATCGCAACCGCGTGTTACCCGCCATGCTCCGCAAGGTACTGATCCTTGAGCTTGACGTAGTTGCCGGCGGTATAGGGGAAGAACTGCCGCTCGCTCTCCTTCAGCGGACGCAGCGCCTTGGCCGGGTTGCCGGCGTAGACATGGCCGCTCTCGAGACGCTTGCCCGGGGTCACCACGGCACCGGCGGCGATAATCACCTCGTCCTCGACCACGGCGCCATCCATGACGATGGCCCCCATGCCCACCAGGATGCGATTGCCCAGCGTGCAGCCGTGCAGGATCGCCTTGTGGCCGATGGTGACGTCGTCGCCGATGGTGAGCGGGAATCCGCCCGGGTTGAAATCGCTGGCATGGGTGATGTGCAGCACGCTGCCGTCCTGCACGCTGGTACGCGCGCCGATGCGGATACGGTGCATGTCGCCACGAATCACCGCCATGGGCCACACCGAGCAGTCGTCGCCCAGCACCACGTCGCCCAGCACCACGCAGGCCGGATCGACGTAGACCCGCGCGCCCAGAGAGGGGCGCTTACCCTGCCAGCTGCGCAGGGGATCGTTCACGCTCATGCAAACCTCCAGCCCGGCTTATGCACCGGTCACATCGAATGGTTACAGCAGCCCGGCCGCCAGTACCACGACCGTCAGGGGAATCGAGACCCAGCGTAACACCGTTCGCCACAGCACGAAGCCGGGCTCTGCCACGCCCAGCGCCGCCTGCGCCTCGGCTTTCGGCATCACCCAGGCAGCAAAGATGGCGATCAGCAGACCGCCCACCGGCAGGAAGATCTCGGTGGGGATGGTGGTCACCAGATCGAAGGCGTTCATCCCGAACAGCGGCCGCCACTCGGCCAGAGCGGAGAACGACAGCACCGACAGCAGACCGACCAGCCACACGGCGATGCCAACCACCGCAGTGGCCTTGCCGCGACCGAACCCCAGCCCCTGCAGCGTGGCCACCATCGGCTCGGCCAGGTTGATCGACGAGGTCCAGGTCGCCAACAGCAACAGCAGGAAGAACACGCTGAGCCACAGCGCCCCCCAGGGCAGCTCGGCAAAAGCGATAGGCAGGGTGACGAACATCAGGCCCGGCCCCTCGCCGGGATCCATGCCCTGAGAGAATACCACCGAGAAGATGGCGATGCCGGCCAACAGCGCCACGCTCACGTCCAGCACCGCCACGGCAGCGGCGGCACGCGGCAGGCTCTGATGCTCCGGCATGTAGGCGCCATACGCCATCAGCGCGCAGGCCCCCACCGCCAGAGTGAAGAAGGCATGGCCCATGGCATGCAGCACCACCAACGGCGTGATGGCCGAGAAGTCCGGCATGAACAGCCACGCCAGCGCCGGGCCGAAGCCGTCGGTGGTGGCGGCATAGAGGGCCAGCATGACAAGCAGCAGGTACAGCAGCGGCATCAGCAGATTGTTGAGTCGCTCCAGCCCTTTGGCCACGCCGGCCGCCACCACGGTCATGGTCATGAACAGGAACAACGTGTGGTTGAACGTCATACGCAGCGGGTCGGCCAGGAAGGCCTCGAAGCCGGCACCGACCTCGGCCGCACTCAGCCCCACGAAACCGCCGTTCACCGCGGTGACGAAAAACTCGATGGACCAGCCCGACACCACCGAGTAGAACGACAGGATGCAAAAGACGGTAAAGGCACCGAACAGTCCCAGCAGCCGCCAGTGACGGCTGGCCCCGGCCTGCCCGGCCAGATAGCCCAGCGCCTGCATCGGCGCGCGCCGGCCGGCCCGGCCGATCAGGATCTCGGCCATCATCACGGGCAACCCCAGCAACAGCACGAAGGCGATATAGAGCACCAGGAAGGCGGCCCCACCGTTTTCGCCGGTGATGTAGGGAAAGCGCCAGATGTTGCCCAGCCCCACGGCTGCGCCGGTCACCGCCAGGATGAAGGCACGCCGCGTGCTCCAGCGCTCCAAGGTTGCGTTCATGCCGTTGCCTCGACTTTCGTGGAGGCGCAAGCCTATCAGGCCGACACTCCGCGACCAATCCCCGGCGGGATTGAAACCCGTGACACCTGGCCGCATCTAATCGCTATTCTGCACTTATACCCAACACGCCTTGAGGTGCGCATGTCCCACAATCCCCTGCTTGAATCCCACGAGCTGCCCCCTTTCGCCGAGATCAAGCCGGAGCACGTGGTACCGGCCATCGACAAGCTGCTGGCCGACAATCGTGCCGGCATCGAGGCGCTGATCGAGCGCGCCGAGCAGGAGACGCCCAGTTGGGACAGCCTGGCCGCGCCGCTCGAGGCACTCAACGATCGCCTGTCGCGGGCCTGGTCGCCGGTGTCGCACCTCAACGGCACCATGAACTCGCCGGCCCTGCGCGAGGCCTATCAGGCCTGTCTGGGCAAGCTCTCGGACTACAGCACCTGGATGGGCCAGCACGAGGGGCTGTTCCGTGCCTGGCAGGCCCTCAAGGAAGGGCCCGCCTGGGCCGAGCTGGACGAGGCTCAGCGTCGCAGCGTCGACAACACCCTGCGCGACTTCCGCCTTGCCGGGGTCGACCTGCCGCCAGAGCAGAAGCGTCGCTACGGCGAGATCAAGGCACGCCTGTCGGAGCTTGCCAACACCTTCTCCAACCAGCTGCTCGACGCCACCCAGGCCTGGCACAAGGATATCGACGACGCGGCCCGGCTGGCCGGTCTGCCCGAGAGCGCCCTGGCGACGCTTGCCGCCAACGCCGAGGCCAAGGGAGCGAAGGGCTACCGCATCACCCTCGACTTCCCCAGTTTCTATCCGGTGCTGACCTTCGCCGACGACCGCGAGCTGCGCCGCGAGGTGTACACGGCCTTCGTTACCCGCGCCTCGGACCAGGGCCCCAACGCCGGCGACTACGACAACGCCCCGATCATCGAAGAGACGCTGCGCCTGCGCCGCGAACTGGCCGAGCTACTGGGTTTCGCCAGTTACGCCGACTACTCGCTGGCCACCAAGATGGCCGAGTCGCCGCGCCAGGTGCTCGACTTCCTCGAGGACCTG
>MTEU01003419.1_pt2 | contig 14407 bp, 8 predicted proteins | sample 1042701 | NCBI WGS metagenome assembly MTEU01 (sample SAMN06185813, study PRJNA358809) | soil metagenome | isolation source: naturally attenuated soil | place: India | collected 2015-05-23
TGCCATCCTTGTGGTAACGGGTAAGGCTCATCGTGCGCGTTTATTTCTGACAGAAGCCTGGGTATTTTAATCTTGCGCTCTTTAATCAGCTGCTTCTTTTCGATCTCCATAGATTTAAGCAATTGGCTGGCTGGTGGAGCATTCAGATCTTGTGGTACCAGCTTTCCTTGCATCGCAAGCTTTAAAATCAGGTCGCGCAATTTCGGGATGCCATCGGGTGCGGCGAAGGCGGTTTCAAAGTGCTTTCCAAGCAAATCTGCGGTCTGATTATCCATGCTCACCTCCCAGTTCATGCTCGATCCGTTCGATGCTGGCAGGCTGGTTTGCGGTTCTTCGGATAGGATTCGATCAATTGACATTCCGACGTGCGGAGCAGCTGTTTTTCGGCCACCACAGTGCATTTACCTTTGCATAGAATAGACCGAGGGCGTTGTCTGTTCGGCCTTGACTTGCATGTCCACCGCGGTGAGGTAGAAGCTCTACTGGCGGAGATATACCGGGTTGAACTTCGGGGCTCCCAGCTCGTCTGCTGCTTAGCAGTAGTAGCTTGAGGTGAAAGAAATATTGGTCGATGAAGAAGTCGTCACCGCCGACTTCCAGATCAGCTGGCCGGACGACGAGGGCAAGGCCCGGCCCAGGTCCAGAAAACCGGATGATGTGCTTAACCAACGCCGCTTCGATTTCACGCTCGCTGGCCTCCCGGCCGACGCCCATGAAGTCGAATAGGCAGTGTGGGCAATTCCTGTATTGGGCCAGGCGTTAAGGAAAGAGCGCATGTACCTCAGGTTGGTGCGAGAAAATCCGACGAGCTTGGCCCCCCATTCTTGTTCGGCCTGTCGCAGCTGCATGCCAGGATCGAATTGCCAATAGGGCGGCAGTATCAGCTTGCGGTCGGCGGCGGCTAGGGATCCCAGTTGGAGGGATTGCGAATGCAGTTGTTCAGGTCGCCAAGCCAGTTGGTATGCATAGCTCTCTGGGGCTGGAACGCGAGACACCGACTTGTCGCTCATCCCGCCCGCCCTGGACTCGTGGCCGTAAGTGCGGCCAACAGCTCGTTCTTCAGCGCCTGTTGGGCGGCACGCAACTGGCGGCTGATGTCCTGATACTCCGCCATCAGCACGTCTGGGTCACCGAGGTCGGCCGCTACCTCGTGTGGGTTCTTGCAGTCGAGGTTGTAGTTGCGGGCGGCAATGTCCTTAACCGAGATCTTCCAGGCGTGCTCCGTGGTCTTACGCCCCTTTCGCTTCGAGCCACCCCACCAAGATTTCTCGCGATCGAACTCTTCAATGGTCAGCGGCTTGGAACGCGAGTAGCTCTTGTAGCCTTTTGGGTAGGGATGCTCAAAGAACCACACTTCCTGTGTGGGCCGGCCCTTCTCAAAGAACAGGATATTGGTTGCGATGTTGGTATAGGGGGCGAACACGCCTTTAGGTAGGCGCACGATCGTGTGCACGTTGAATTCCTCCAGAAGTTCCCGCTTAAGCGTGGTCTTTACCCCCTCGCCGAATAGGAAACCGTCTGGAAGCACCACGGCGGCACGGCCCGTTTCATGCTTGAGCAGGTGCATGATCAACGCCATAAATAGGTCGGCAGTCTCGCGGGTCTGGTGCTTGGCGAGGAAGTTTTTCTCAATGCCATCCTCTTCCATGCCACCGAATGGCGGGTTGGTGATGATGATGTCTACCCGGTCTCGTGGCCCATAGTCCTTGAAAGGGCGTGAGAGGGTATTGTCGTGGCGGATGCGGGTGGGCACGTCAATGCCGTGCAGCATCATGTTGGTCATGGCGAGCATATGCGGTAGCGGCTTTTTCTCGACACCGTGGATGTTCTCTTGCAGCATTCGGTTGTCTTCTGGCGTCTTGACCTGCTTCTTGAGATGCTCGATGGCGCAGGTTAGGAAGCCGCCCGTGCCGCAGGCAGGATCTAGGATGCTCTCGCCGAGTTTCGGGTCGAGGACATCGACCATGAACTGCGTGACTGCGCGCGGAGTGTAGTATTCGCCGGCGTTGCCGGCCGATTGCAGGTCGGCGAGGATTTTCTCGTAGATATCGTTGAACAGATGTCTGTCGGTGGACGAGTTGAAATCAACGTCCTGTTCGATGGTGTTGATGACCTGGCGAAGCAGCGTGCCGGACTTCATGTAGTTGTAGGCATCTTCGAACACCGAGCCGATCACGCGGCCATGCGCGGATACGCCTGCTTTGGTGGCAAGCTGCTTCAAGGAAGGAAAAAGGTCGTTGTTGACGAAGTCGATAAGTTCTTCGCCGGTCATGCCTTCCGGGTTCTTGGCCCAGTTGCTCCAGCGAAATCGGCTATGCAGCGGCGAGCGGTAGCTGGGCTGTGTCAGCTCCCACTCCTGTTCCTTGTCGTCGAAGATTTTCAGGAACAACAGCCAGCAGATCTGACTGATGCGCTGGGCATCGCCATCGACGCCTACATCTTTGCGCATGATGTCCTGGATGGACTTGATAAGGGTTGCAAGTGACATGGTTGCTTCCTGGTACTAGCTCTGGTCAGGCGCGGTAGAGCTCTTGCTCGAGTTCGTTTACTGCCTGTTGGTATTGGGTCTTGCCCCCAAAGGCACGGACTAGTTCAATCGGTGTGCCCAGGCGGTTGAATGGGGCGATGGCGAGGATCTGCGTTTCCTCGATGGCTGCCACGCCTTCGTCGGCATACTTATCGAGCAGGGCTTCCAGCACCTTTTGCGCCTGTTCCCCATACTTCGCGAAGTAGTGACGCTTCTTGACCTGCTCGGCGCGTTCCTTGCGCGTGAGCGGTGGCTGGTCCCAAGCCACGTGGCAAAGTAGATCGAAGGGATCGAAATCCTTGCCGGATTGCTTGTCCACCTCTTCGGCCAACGCCTCAAAAAAGATGCCTTGGTTGGCCAGCTCGTCAATGATGGCCTGCTTCTTCTCGGCCTTGCTCCAGTGGCGCAAGAAATCGTTGAGCGACGCGAATTCCTTAGCCAGGGTGTTGCGGGTGTAGTCCTTCAAAGATTCGGTGATGAGCTTGCCATTGGTGTCAAAGTACTGCACCCGTTCGGCCACCACTTTCACTTCGACATTGGCAACAAGGTAACGGCGCACACTGCTGCCTTCTTCTCCGGGCAACGGCTCGGCGACGCCGCCGGGCGGCGTTGGATGGTCGTCGGCGGTTGGATAAGTGAAATCCTCATCATGAGGTCCATCCCCATCCTCTTCTTCCGGTGGAAGCGGCGTGTCGTCAGGACCCGGCTCGTAAATCTGCACGGGATCGCCATCAAAAGACGGATCGGCAAAGAGCTCGGTCGCCTTCTTGAAATCCAGGATGGTGAACCAGTATTTATCGAAGTCTTCGTTGATGCGTGTGCCGCGGCCGATGATCTGTTTGAATTCGGTCATGGACTGGATGCGTTGATCCAGAACGATGAGCTTGCAGGTCTGGGCGTCGACGCCAGTGGTCATCAGCTTGGAGGTGGTGGCGATAACGGGGTACTTGCTTTCCGGAAAGATGAAGTTGTCCAGCTCCAACTTGCCTTCCTGGTTGTCACCCGTGATGCGCACGACATAGCGATGGTTCTGCGCCATCAGGTCGGCGTTTTCATTGACTAGGGCCTGGCGCATGCGCTCCGCATGGTCAATGTTGTCGCAGAAGACGATGGTCTTGTCGAAGCGATTACTGGACTTCAGGTACTCCGTAATTTTGCTTGCGACCAACTGCGTGCGTTTTTCCAGCACCAGCGTGCGATCGAAATCGCGCTGGTTGTAGATGCGGTCTTCGATCTCGTTGCCGTGTTTGTCGAGCATGCCCTTGTCCGGACGCCAGCCGGTCAGGTCTTTGTCGAGATCGATGCGCACCACCTTGTAGGGTGCGAGGAAACCATCGTCGATGCCCTGACGCAGTGAGTAGGTGTAGATGGGCTCGCCGAAGTAGTCGATGTTGGAAACGTCCCTTGTTTCCTTGGGGGTGGCGGTCAAGCCGACCTGCGTGGCTGAATGGAAATACTCTAGGATCTCGCGCCAGGCCGAGTTCGCAGCCGAACTGCCCCTATGACATTCGTCGATGACGATCAGGTCGAAGAATTCTGGACTGAATTGCTTGTAGATGTTCCTTTCTTCTTCGGTGCCCGTCACGGCCTGGTAAAGCGATAAGTAGATCTCATACGACTTATCGGCCTGCCGCTTCTGGATCTTGGTCATCGCCGCACCGAATGGCTTGAAGTCGTTGGTCATCGTCTGGTCGACCAGAATGTTCCGATCAGCAAGAAACAGGATGCGTTTCTTGGCACGCGATTTCCACAAACGCCAGATTATTTGGAATGCGGTATAGGTCTTGCCAGTGCCCGTAGCCATTACCAGCAGGATGCGTTTTTGCTCCTTGGCGATCGCCTCAATGGTCTTGTTAATGGCGAGCAACTGGTAGTAGCGGGGCGTCTTGTTGCTACCATCGCTGTAGTAGTCCTGCGCAACCAACGCTTGTTGCTGAGTGGTAAGCCCCTGGTGCTCTGCCCACCTTTGCCACAGCGTATCGGCGCTGGGAAACTCATCCAAGCTAAGCTCGCTTTCGATGACGCCACCCTTGGCGATCTTGTTGTGGAACAAGAAGCCATCACCATTGCTGCTGAACACGAAAGGCACTTGCAGCATTTCGGCGTAGCCAAGGGCCTGCTGCATGCCAGAGCCGACGGCGTGCTTGTTGTCCTTTGCCTCGATGACAGCGATGGGAAGATTGGGCTTGTGGAACAAGACGTAGTCGGCCCGTTTGTGCTGGCCTCGTGTGTGCAGTTTGCCGCGAACAATGATGCGCCCCTTGGTCAGGAGGAATTCTTCCCGTACCTGAGTCAGGACGTCCCATCCAGCCTTCACCAGAGCCGGGGTGATGAATTTGGTGCAGATGTCGCGTTCGCTGAGCGTCTGCTTATTCATTTGTTCCATGTTGGCTTCCCCCGCGCGGCTGACTGTTGTTCCACGTTCGCCCTTGTGGCTTTGCGGCGATGGCGCCCCCTTCGTCCACGACAATCAATCCAGCACGACCACAAATTTAGTCGCCAAGGCGGTCGGCTGAACGTCCCGAACATTGCGTTGCAACGAAACCAACCCGTAATCCGCCATCAGCCGCAGCGTGCGGGACAGGTTCGGCACCTTGCGGCCGCTGAGTTCAGCCAATTCCGTCAGGGATTTGGGTTGCTTGTCATGGATTAGGCGCAGGAGACGGCGGTTGTCGTCAGACAGCACCGCCGCCAGCGATGCGAAGGAGGGAAACCAAATACTTGGAGCCTGGCTTCCCTGCGGAGGCGAGCCAAATGGCTGGCTGATACCGACAATGCAGCGCTTCATGATCGCAAATCCATTGACACACTGGCTTGCAACTATATCAGCGCCTGATAATCATCGTCGATCCGTAACGCTGGTCGGGTACGCGCATCGTCCCGCGAAGGCTGAGAATCCGATTGACCTCAACCAGACCACTCACCACAACGAACTTGAACATGGTAGACGGATCGCCATTTGACATGGATGGCGCCCACGCGCCATGAGCTTGCAGTTTTCCAACAGCGGAGGAGGCTACCTGACGCCAATTCCGCTCATTGGCATTCCATCAAATCTTCGAGACAAGTATCCTGATGCCTGACTCTTCCGATAGGAGCTGAGAGCGAACACGAGCTTGATTTCGGCCAAGGGCGTCTGCGAGCTTTGACCGAGCGCTCACTCGCGCGCTCCGAAAAAATCGTCAGACGTTGAACAAAAAGTTCATCACATCCCCATCCTTCACCACGTACTCCTTCCCTTCCGCCCGCATCTTCCCCGCTTCCTTGGCGCCCTGTTCGCCCTTGAAGGCGATGAAGTCCTCGAAGGCGATGGTTTGCGCGCGGATGAAGCCGCGTTCGAAGTCGGTGTGGATCACGCCGGCCGCCTTGGGGGCGGTGTCGCCGACGTGGATGGTCCAGGCGCGCACTTCCTTGACGCCCGCGGTGAAGTAGGTCTGCAGGCCGAGCAGCTTGAAGCCGGCGCGGATCACGCGGTCCAGGCCGGGTTCTTCCATGCCGAGGTCGGCCAGGAACACGGCCTTGTCCTCGTCCTCGAGGTCGGCGATCTCAGCCTCGATCGCGGCGCAGACGGCGACGACCGGCGACTTGGTGGTCTCGGCGTACTTGCGCACGGCGTCCAGGTGCGGATTGTTCTCGAAGCCGTCCTCGCGCACGTTGGCGACGTACATCGTCGGCTTGGCGGTGATCAGGCAGAACGGGCGCAGCGCGTCCCATTCCTCGGGCGCCAGGTCGAGCGTGCGCACGGCCTTGGCCTGGTCGAGCACGGCCTGGGCCTTCTCGAGCACGGCGACCAGCCGCTGCGCTTCCTTGTCGCCGGCGCGGGCCGGCTTGACGTAGCGGGCCAGCGCCTTTTCGACGGTGGCCAGGTCCGCCAGCGCCAGTTCGGTATTGATGACTTCGATATCGGACAGCGGATCGACCTTGCCGGCCACGTGGATCACGTTCGGATCCTCGAAGCAGCGGACCACGTGCGTGATGGCGTCGGTTTCGCGGATATTGGCCAGGAACTGGTTGCCCAGGCCTTCGCCCTTGGACGCCCCGGCCACCAGACCGGCGATGTCGACGAACTCGACCGTCGCCGGCACCACGCGCTCGGGCTTGACGATCTCGGCGAGGGCCTTAAGCCTCGGATCCGGCACTTCCACCACGCCGACATTGGGCTCGATGGTGCAGAACGGATAGTTTTCGGCGGCGATGCCGGCCTTGGTCAGGGCGTTGAACAGCGTGGACTTGCCGACATTGGGCAGGCCGACGATGCCGCATTTGAGGCTCATGGTGTTCCGGGCGGTAAGCGATAGCAAAGCCGGTATTCTAGCGGATGGCCGTCCCGGCGCCCGCCGGTCCAAGCGCCCCGCGTCAGGGGACCGGCTCGCCTGCCGGGCGAGCGCTGGGTGACCCATCAATGCCGCTGGCTATAATCGCCCCATGACCAGAGCCAGCGCGTCCACGCGGACCTCTTTTTCCCATTTCCAGATTGCCGTGGTCGGCGGCGGCATCGTCGGCAAGACTTGCGCCTTGCTGCTGGCGCAGCAGGGCATGCAGGTCGCGCTGATCGCGCCGCGGCCTGGAAACGGCGCGACTCCAGGGCCGGTGCCCGGTGAAGGCCAGTGGGACAGCCGCGTCTACGCGTTCTCGGCCAGCTCGCAGGCGCTGCTGAGCCGGCTGCGGATCTGGGAGGCGCTGGACCCGGCGCGGATGCAGCCGGTGCGCGACATGCGGGTGTTCGGCGACGATACCGCGGCGCGGGACGACGCCGGCCTGACCGGCGATCTGCATTTCTCGGCCTACGCGGCCGCGGTGCCGGAGTTGGCGTGGATCATCGAATCGAGCCATGTCGAGCGCGTGCTCGATACCGCGCTGCGCTTCCAGCATCAGGTCCATTGGTATCAGCAGGCCGCCACCGGCTTCGAGCGCGACGAGCTGGGTGTCACGCTGACGCTGGAAGAGGGCGCGCGGGTCCGCGCCAACTGCGTGGTCGGGGCCGATGGCGCGCGCTCCTGGGTCCGTACCCAGTGCCATATCGGCGTCAGCACGCGGCGTTACCGGCAGTCGGGCGTGGTCGCCAACTTCGCCTGCGAGCTGCCGCATCATGCGACCGCGTGGCAGTGGTTCCTCGGCGCGCCGCCCAAGCTGCTGGCCGACGAGGAGTCGTGCAACTGCGAAATCCTCGCGATGCTGCCGCTGCCGGGCAATTACCTGTCAATGGTGTGGTCGGCCGACGAGGCCCATGCGCGCGAATTGACCGCGTTGACGCCTGAGCAGCTGGCGAAGGTGGCGATGGACGCGGCCAGCGGCGCAGTCGGCCGCCAGTTCGGCGCGCTGCGTTGCGTGACGCCGGCGCAGGCCTTCCCGCTGGTGCTGCAGCATGCCGAGTGCGTGGTGCAGCCGCATGTGGTGCTGGTCGGCGACGCCGCCCACGTCGTGCACCCGCTGGCCGGGCAGGGCATGAATCTCGGCTTGCGCGACGTCGCGGAACTTGGCCGCGTGATGGCCGCCAAAGAGTCGTTCCGCGACGAAGGCGATCTGCGTCTGCTGCGCCGCTACGAGCGCGCGCGCGCCACCGATCTGCTGTCGCTGACGGCCGCCACCGACGGCCTGCATCGGCTGTTTTCGCTGCAGGGCGGGCTGGCGCGGATGGTCCGCAATACCGGCATGCGGGCGGTGGGCGGCCAGGCGTTGCTCAAGCGCTTCTTGATCGGACGGGCGCTCGGCTGAGCGCCGGCGCCATCGAGGCGGTCCAGCCCGCGCAACAAACGCAACCGAAGTAGCCAACGCAGCCAACGCAACCGACGCCGCCAGCGCGCTGCACGCAGCCAACGCCGCCAATGCACCGAACCCATCCGCGGCCAAACCGCCCGGTCCACCCACATCCGAGCCAACCAGAACCCGGAGTCAATATGTCGTATTCCCTCGGGCGCTCCGCCCGCCCGAACCCGCAGCACTTCAGCGTACTGCGCAACGTGCTGACCCGGCGCGCCTCGCGCGCGATGGCCGCGCTGACGCTCGCTGCGGCCACGGCCGCCTTCGCCCATCCGGCGCTGGCCGCCACTGATCCGACCGCGGAGCGCATCAAGACCAATGTGCAGAAGATGCTGGGCGGCCGCGCGGAGATCAAGAGCGTCGAGAAGACGCCGATCGCCGGCCTCTACGAGGTCAATATCGGCGGCCAGCTGGTCTATGCCGATGCGAGCGGGCGCTACATTCTCAATGGCGAGCTGCTCGATACGCGCAGCGGCACCAATCTGACCGAGCAGCGGCTGGCCGAGATCAATCGGATCAAGTGGTCCGACCTGCCGCTGTCGCGCGCGATCAAATGGAGCAAGGGCGACGGCAGCCGCCAGGTCGCGGTGTTTTCGGATCCGAACTGCGGCTATTGCAAGCAGATCGAGCAGACCTTCCAGCAGATGGACAACATCACGGTCTACACCTTCCTCTATCCGGTGCTGTCACCGGACTCGACCGTCAAGGCCAGGCAGGTCTGGTGCGCGTCCGACCGGACCAAGGCGTGGCGCGACTGGATGCTGTCGAAGGTCACGCCGAGCGGTGCCGGCAATTGCAAGACACCGCTGGAAGAGAACCTGGCGCTGGGCCACAGCCTCAATGTCACCGGCACGCCGGCGGTGTTCTTTACCGATGGCACGCGTATTCCGGGCGCGGCCGATGTCGCCACGCTGGAGCGCAAGCTGTCGAGCCTGAAGAAGTAAGGAACCGAGCAGGTCCGGCGCGGCAGGCCGGCGTGGGCCGGCATGGCCTCCGGGGCCTGCACGATCGCATAACGGAACTCACAACCGATCGCACAACAGAACACATAACGGATCGCATAACGGATCGCATCCCCAGGAGACACCACCATGACCTTCCGCGCGCTGTTGCTGACCCAGACCGACGGCGACAAGCCGTCGACCCGCGCCGAGATCGCGACGCTGCAGGACGACCAGTTGCCCGCCGACGGCGACGTGCTGGTCGAGATCGACTATTCGACGATCAACTTCAAGGACGGCCTGGCGATCACGGGCCGCAGTCCGGTCGTGCGCAAGTGGCCGATGGTGGCCGGCATCGATGGCGCCGGCACCGTGCTGGAGTCGTCGAACCCGCGCTGGCGCGCCGGCGACAAGGTGGTGCTGAACGGCTACGGCGTCGGCGAGACGCACTGGGGCTGCCTGGCGCAGCGCGCGCGCCTGAAGGGCGAATGGTTGGTGCGCCTGCCCGAGTCGCTGACGACGCGGCAGGCGATGGCGATCGGCACTGCCGGCTATACCGCGATGCTGTCGGTGCTGGCGCTGGAGGCGTCGGGCGTGCGGCCGGAGCAGGGCGAGGTGCTGGTGACCGGCGCCTCGGGCGGCGTCGGCACCGTGGCGATCGCGCTGCTCGGCAAGCTCGGCTATCGCGTCGTGGCCTCGACGGGCAAGACCGGCGAAGCGGACTTCCTGAAGGCGCTCGGCGCGGCCGACATCATCGATCGCGCCGAACTGTCGGCGCCGGGCAAGCCGCTGCAGAAGGAGCGCTGGGCCGCGGTGGTCGATGCGGTCGGTTCGCACACGCTGGTCAATGCCATCGCGCAGGTGCGCTACGGCGGCGTGGTGACGGCCTGCGGGCTGGCGCAAGGCATGGATCTTCCGGGCTCGGTGGCGCCGTTCATCCTGCGCGGCGTGACGCTGCACGGCATCGACAGCGTGATGGCGCCGATGGCGCGGCGCGAGCAGGCGTGGGCGCGTCTCGCGCAGGACCTCGAGCCGGACCGGCTGGCGGCGATCACGCAGGAGATCGGCCTGGCCGACGCGATCGAAGCGGGCCAGCGCATCATCGGCGGCGGCATGCGCGGACGCGTGGTGGTCGACGTCAATCGCTGACCGCGAAGCCGGTGCCGCCGCCGGAGCCACGCCGAGGCGGCATCCATCCGGGAAGCAGCGCCCGGGCCGACGTGCCCGTGACGCTACAATCGTGGCCATGAAGCCGATCCACTACGCCATTGCCCCGCTTCAGCCCGAAGCGCATCTGTTCGCGGTCACCGTCACGGTGGACGATCCCGACCCCGCCGGCCAACGTTTTTCGCTGCCGGCGTGGATTCCCGGCAGCTACATGATTCGCGAGTTCGCGCGGAACATCGTCAGGATTCGCGCCGATGCCGGCAATGGAGCAGACCGTCGTCCCGTTGCGCTGACCAAGCTCGACAAGCACAGCTGGCAGGCCGAGCCGATCGACCCCACGCAAGGTCCGCTGACGCTGTCGTACGAGGTCTACGCGTGGGACCTGTCGGTGCGCGCGGCGCATCTGGATCGCACCCACGGCTTCTTCAATGGAACCTCGGTGTTCCTCTGCGTCGACGGCAAGGCCGACCGGCCCTGCACCGTCGACATCCATCCGCCCCAGGGCGAGGCCTATCGCAACTGGCGCGTGGCCACGGCGCTGCCGGAGGCGCCGGGCCGAGGCGGTGCCAAGCGCTACGGTTTCGGCCGCTATCGCGCCGCCGACTACGACGAGCTGATCGACCACCCGGTCGAGATGGGCGAGTTCGCGATGGGCACGTTCAAGGCCTGCGGCGCGCAGCACGACGTGGTGTTCACCGGCCGCGTGCCGCAGCTGGACATCGAGCGCGTCTGCCGCGACCTGAAGCGGATCTGCGAGGCGCAGATCCGGCTGTTCGAGCCGCGCAGCGAGCGCGCGCCGTTCCTCGACAGCAATCGCCGCTATGTCTTCATGACGATGGTCACCGGCGACGGCTATGGCGGCCTCGAACATCGCGCCAGCACCGCGCTGATGTGCGCGCGCGGCGATCTGCCGGTGCGCGGCAATCCGGAAAGCAGCGAGGGCTACCGCGGCTTCCTCGGCCTGTGCAGCCACGAGTATTTCCATACCTGGAACGTCAAGCGGATCAAGCCGGCGGCCTTCGTGCCGTACCGGCTGCAGGCCGAAACGCATACGCCGCTGCTGTGGCTGTTCGAGGGCTTCACCAGCTATTACGACGACCTGATGCTGGTGCGCAGCGGCTGCATCACCGAGCAGCAATACGTCGAGCTGCTGGCCAAGACCTGGAACGGCGTGCTGCGCGGCAGCGGCCGCACCAAGCAGAGCGTGGCCGACAGTTCGTTCGATGCCTGGACCAAGTATTACCGCCAGGACGAGAACGCGCCCAATGCGATCGTCAGCTACTACACCAAGGGCTCGCTGATCGGCCTGGCGCTGGACCTGACGATTCGCAGCCGCACCGACGGCCGCCGCTCGCTGGACGACGTGATGCGGATGCTGTGGCGGCGCTATGGCCGCGATTTCTACGCGCCCGGCGCGGTGCAGCGCGGCGTCACCGAGGACGAGGTCCATGCGCTGATCGACGAAGTCGCCGGCGTACGGGTGTCCCCGCAGCTGCGGGCCTGGACCGAGGGCACCGGCGAGCTGCCATTACCGGCGCTGTTCAAGTCCTTCGGCATCCGGGCCGAACCGCGCAAGCCCACGCGCGCGGCGGCGCTCGGCATCAAGACCACCAGCGAGAACGGCTGGGTGCGCGTGACGCAGGTGCTCGACGGCGGCGCGGCGCAGGCGGCCGGCTGGTCGGCCGGCGATCTGCTGGCCGCGGTGGACGGGCTGCGCGTCACGCCCAACGGGGCCGGGCAGATCGACAAGCTGCTGGCGCGCTATCGCGCCGGCGACAGCGTGCCTTGCCACCTGTTCCGCCGCGACGAACTGCACGTGCTGCCGGTGACCTTCGCGCCGGAGCCGGCCACCGAATATCGGCTCCAGCTGGAAGAAGGCGAAGATCGGCGCCGGCGCGGCCGCCATCCATTGCGCGCGCGCTGGCTGGGCCAGTAAGCTGGCGGCCCTGCCGTCCGCCGTAGCTCATCGCCGTAGCCCGCCCACCGCGCCCGCATGCAATACGCCCACGATCCCCGCACCTTCGTTTTCTCGCACTACGTCTATCGCGGCCTGCGCTCGGCGACCGGCGTCATCGGCGCGACGCTGATCGCGCTGCAGCTGGCGGACCTGCCGACCGCGATGGTGGTGTCGATGGGCGCGCTGTGCACCAGCCTGATGGACCTGCCCAGCCCGGTGAACCACAAGTTCAACGAGATGCTGGCCAGCGTGCTGCTGTGCACGGCGGTGACGCTGGTCGTCGCGCTGGTCACGCCATTCCCGCGCGTGCTGCCGGTCGTGCTGGTGCTGGTCACCTTCCTGGCCGGCATGATGACCGTCTACGGCAACAAGACGATGCCGTTGCAGTTCTCGACGCTGTTCGTGATGACGCTGACGTTGAGCGAGGACTTCGTCGTGCGGCGCGCAATCGAGCACGCGTTGCTGTTCGGCGCCGGCGCGGCGGCGTACATGGCCTACGCGATGGCGGTCAGCTGGCTGATGGAGCGGCGCACCAAGCAGCAGATCCTGGCCGAGTCGCTGTACGAGCTGGCCGCCTACCTCGAAATCAAGGCCGGCTTCTACGATGCCGGCAACGACTACGACGAGCAGTTCAACGCGCTGGTGCGCCAGCAGATCGTGGTCGCGGAGCGGCAGCAGGCGGCGCGCGACCTGGTGCTGCGCGGCAACCGCACGCCGCACGACGGGCTGCTGGTGCAGGTCCATCTGCGCATGCTGGACCTGTACGAATACATTCTGTCGACCAATACCGACTATCCGCTGCTGCGCCAGACCTTTGCCGGCACGCCGGTGCTCGACGCGCTGCGGCGGCTGATCCGGCTGATGTGCGAGGACGTCGAGGCGATCGCCTACGACGTGACGCGCGGCCGGCCCTCGTATGCCGAGGTCGATTACCGCGAGGCGCTGCGCGCGGTCGCCGACGAGATCGCGATGCTGCGGCACCACCATATCGACCCGGCCGCGATGACGGCGCTGGGCGAGACGCTCGACATGATCAAGGGCGCGATCGCGCTGGTCGAGCAGCTGCACGTGGCCTCGCGCACGCCGGTCGAGCCGCGCCAGGTGCTGCCCGGCCCCGACATGACGCCGTTCCTGACGCGCCAGCGCTACGAATGGCGCGTGCTGCGCGACAACCTGCACTGGCGCGCGCCGGTGTTCCGCTTCTCGCTGCGCGTCACGATGGCGGTGGCGGCGGGGCTGGTGGTGGCCGGCTATCTGCCGTACGCCTCGCACAGCTACTGGATCCTGTTGACCATCATCGTCATCCTGAAGCCGAACTTCAGCATGACCAAGCAGCGCTACAACGACCGCCTGATCGGTACGCTGATCGGCTGCATCATCGCGCTGGCGATCCTGCGCGTGGTGCACGAACCGCTGGTGCTGCTGGCGGTGCTGTTCGTCTCGCTGGTGGCCAGCGCGACCTTCGTCACGATCAAGTACCGCTACACCGCGATCGCGGCCTGCGTGCAGGTGCTGGTGCAGATCAACCTGCTGATGCCGGGCGCGACGGTGGTCGGCGAGCGGCTGGTCGATACGGTGATCGGCGGCGTGATCGCGTCGATCTTCAGCTTCGTGCTGCCGAGCTGGGAATACCGCGCGATTCCGGCGCTGGTCGAGAACGTGCTGAACGCCAACCGGCGCTATATCGCGGCCACGCGCGACCTGCTGCTGGGTAAGACCGGGGACGACTTCGCCTATCGGGTCGAGCGCAAGCAGTTCATGGACAGCCTGTCGGCGCTGATCGGCTCGTTCCAGCGGATGCTCGACGAGCCCAGGAGCCGGCACCGCGCGGTCGACAACCTGAGCCGCTTCATCGTGCAGAACTATCTGGTGGCGGCCCATGTCGCGGCGGCGCGCATCCAGGTGCGCCAGCACGCCGACGAGCTCGACCTGCCGGCGGCGCGCGCCGCCGTGGAGGAAGCGACCGAGGCGGCGAGCCGCAGCCTGCGGCTCGCCAGCGAGCGGTTGGTCGAGGGCGACCGCGGCGAGGGCAGGGGCGCGGGCTTCATCCGCCGG
>MTEU01004780.1_pt1 | contig 14402 bp, 10 predicted proteins | sample 1042701 | NCBI WGS metagenome assembly MTEU01 (sample SAMN06185813, study PRJNA358809) | soil metagenome | isolation source: naturally attenuated soil | place: India | collected 2015-05-23
CGCGCAGTACTTGTGGGAGCGGGCATGCCCGCGAAGAGGCCGGCACAGGAAAAATGCAGCCATTGCCTTTGACGCAAGACAATATCTCGTCATCTGGCCTTTTCACTGGCGCGCGACAGGCATAAGGTATACGCCGTTCAAATTCCCTGGAGCTGTCATGTCCAACCAATTTCCGTCCGTTCGTCCACGCCGCCTGCGCCAGAACGAGTCCCTGCGCACGATCTTCCAGGAAACCGAGTTCCGCCTTGAAGACCTGATCCTGCCGATCTTCGTCGAAGAGGGCATCGATGATTTCGTGCCGATCACCAGCATGCCGGGCGTCAACCGCATCCCCGAGAAGCTGCTGGCTCAGGAAATCGAGCGCTATGCCCGCGCCGGTATCAAATCGGTGATGACCTTTGGCGTGTCGCACAACCTGGACGCCGTCGGCAGCGACACCTGGAACGAAAACGGCCTGGTCGCGCGCATGTCGCGCATCTGCAAGGACACCGTGCCGGAAATGGTGGTGATGTCCGACACCTGCTTCTGCGAATACACCAGCCACGGCCACTGCGGCGTGCTGCACGACCACGGCGTGGACAACGATGCCACGCTGGCCAACCTGGGCAAGCAGGCGGTCATCGCCGCCGCTGCCGGTGCCGACTTCATTGCCCCGTCGGCGGCGATGGACGGCCAGGTCCAGGCCATCCGCAGCGCGCTGGATGGTGCCGGCTTCCACGACACCGCGATCATGGCCTATTCCACCAAGTTCGCCTCGTCGCTGTACGGCCCGTTCCGCGAAGCCGGTGGTACCGCGCTGAAGGGCGACCGCAAGAGCTACCAGATGAACCCGATGAACCGCCGCGAAGCCGTGCGCGAGTCGCTGCTCGACGAGCAGGAAGGGGCCGATGTGCTGATGGTCAAGCCGGCCGGTGCCTACCTGGACGTTATTGCCGATATTCGTGCCGCATCCCGCCTGCCGCTGGCGGCGTACCAGGTGAGCGGCGAGTACGCGATGATCAAGTTCGGCGGCCTGGCTGGCGCCATCGATGAAGGCCGGGTGGTGCGTGAAAGCATTGGTGCGATCAAGCGTGCCGGTGCCGATCTGATCCTCACCTACTTCGCCATGGACCTGGCCCGCGAAGGTATCTGATCGCGAGCCGATGCTCATGCAAGCCGCTGCCATCGCAGCGGCTTTTTCTTTACCTGCGCAGCAACCGGTGAGAGGAAAAACACAAAAAATCCGTAAGCGCTGAATTATTTAGTGTCCCGTTGTATCTCATCCCTTAGAGCATTCATCGACAGGGATACGGACATGAAACCTCGCAAGAAAAGCCTCCAGCCAATCGGCCTGAAGGACATCACCATTGTCGACGACGGCAAGATGCGCAAGGCAATCACCGCGGCGGCACTGGGCAATGCAATGGAATGGTTCGACTTCGGCGTCTATGGCTTCGTCGCCTACGCCCTGGGCAAGGTATTCTTCCCCAATGCCGACCCAAGCGTGCAGATGATCGCGGCGTTGGCCACGTTCTCGGTGCCGTTTCTGATCAGGCCTCTGGGCGGGCTGTTCTTCGGTGCCTTGGGCGACCGGTTCGGGCGGCAGAAAATTCTCGCTGCAACCATCGTGATCATGTCGCTCAGCACCTTCGCCATCGGCCTGATACCGTCCTATGCCAGCATCGGTATCTGGGCGCCGATCCTGTTGCTGCTGGCCAAGATGGCCCAGGGCTTCTCGGTGGGGGGCGAGTACACCGGCGCGTCGATCTTCGTCGCCGAATATGCCCCTGACCGTAAACGCGGGTTTCTCGGCAGTTGGCTGGACTTCGGCTCGATAGCAGGGTTCGTGTTGGGTGCCGGTGTGGTGGTGTTGATCTCTACGGTGCTGGGTGAAGACAAGTTCCTCGAATGGGGTTGGCGCCTGCCGTTCTTCCTCGCCTTGCCGCTGGGCATCATCGGCCTGTACCTGCGCCATGCGCTGGAGGAGACACCAGCCTTCCAGCAGCACGTCGACAAGCTGGAGAAAGGCGATCGCGAAGGCCTGGCGACCGGGCCCAAGGTGTCGTTCAGGGAGGTGGCCACCCAACACTGGCGCAGCCTGGTGACCTGCATTGGCGTGGTGATCGCCACCAACGTCACCTATTACATGCTGCTCACGTACATGCCCAGCTACCTGTCGCACAACCTGCACTACAGCGAAGACCATGGCGTGCTGATCATCATCGCGATCATGGTCGGCATGCTGTTCGTGCAGCCGGTGATCGGGCTGCTCAGCGACAAGTTCGGCCGTCGTCCGTTCATCATCGTCGGCAGCGTCGGCCTGTTCGTGCTGGCCATCCCGGCGTTCATGCTGATCAACAGCGGCGTACTGGGGGTGATTTTCGCCGGGCTGCTGATCATTGCCGTGCTGCTGAACTTCTTCATCGGCGTGATGGCCTCGACGCTACCGGCAATGTTCCCCACGCACATCCGCTACAGCGCCCTCGCCAGCGCCTTCAATATCTCGGTGCTGATCGCCGGCCTCACCCCGACCATCGCCGCCTGGCTGGTGGAAAGTACTGGCAACCTGTACATGCCGGCCTATTACCTGATGGTGATCGCCGCCGTGGGGCTGGTTACCGGCCTGACCATGAAGGAAACCGCCAACAAGCCGCTGCGCGGCGCGGCACCGGCAGCATCGGATATCGAGGAAGCGCGTGAGCTGCTGCAGGAACACCACGACAACATCGAGCAAAGGATCGAGGACATCGATGCGCAGATTGCCGAACTGGAGGCCAAGCGCAAGTTGCTGGTGCAGCAGCACCCGCGCATCGAGTGATCAGTTTGGCATGTAACCACGCTGCCATGTCCGCGGAATGAACCGCGACACCAGGGCCAGCACGCAGGCCAGCGAGCAGCTGCCGGCTAGCGCTTGCAGGCCCAGGTGGCGCTCCAGCCAGGCACCCAGCGCGGCGCCCAGCAGCATGCCGGCCCAAGGCACCAGTTGCACCCGCCAGCCATTGCGCCGCTCGCCCAGCAGCCAGCGCCCCAGCCCACGCCCGAAACGTGACAGGGCGCCGGTGACGTAGGTCAGGCCGATGGGCAGGCCGTTCACCTGTTCGACCACGGCATTGATCATGCCCATGGCCAATGTGGCAGCGAGCAGCGCTGGAAAGGTCGCAGCCAAGGGCCATGCGGCTGCAAAGCCCAGCAGGGCGGCGACTACCAGCAGCACCGGCCAGGCCCTGCGGTGGAACGCGCGCGCCAGCAGCACGCCCAGGGCGTTGCCGACGACGAAGCCCAGCACCGCAGCACTCAGCCGCAGCACCAGGGCCAGGTCCGCATCGCTGATGGCGACGGCCAGGCGCGTGGTGTTGCCACTCATGAACGACACGAAGTCGCCCAGCGCCAGCAGGCCGATGGCATCGGTCATGCCGGCTAGTACGGACAGGCCGGCGACCAGGCCGAGGCCCACGCGACCACGCAGCATCTGCAGCCGCAGCCGCTTGGCTGTGCGTGCGGGGAGGGTGTTGGGCAGCATGCTCGGGAGCTCAGCGAGGCATTTCGCGGGCCAGGGTGCTCTTGATGGTGCGCTCCACTACATCGACCAGCACCATTGTCTGGTGGTCCACTTCGATGTTGAGCAGGTCGCCGGCCTTGTAGCTGGGGAAGGTGGTCTGGCGCAGGGTTTCCGGGATCAGGTTGATGGTGATCACATTGTCCTCGACATCGGCTACGGTCAGGCTGCAGCCGTTGACCCCGATGAAGCCGCGCGGGAACACGTACTTGCCCCATTCCGGTGGCATGCGGAACTTGATGAAGGCGCCGGTTTCCTTGATCGACAGCTCGACGATTTCGGCGGTGGTGGCGATATGACCGGCCATCAGGTGGCCGCCGACTTCGGCGTTCATCTTCGCCGAGCGTTCGATGTTGACGCCCTGGCCGGCCTTGAAGTTGCGCAGGTTGGTGCGCTCGAGGGTGGCGGTCATGGCGTCGAACCTGACCTGCGTGCCGTGGATTTCGGTGACCGACAGGCAGGTGCCTTCGACACTGACGCTGGCGCCGATCTTCAGTTCGTCGAGCAGTTCGGGGGTGAGGTCGATGGTGAACTGGTTGTGGCCCGGGTAGGTGGTCACATCAAGCAGAGGGCGGACGGCCTGGACGATGCCGGTGTACATGGAGTTGCTCCTGGGCACGGAAAAGAAAACTTCCGAACGCTATGCCCGTGGAGCGGTAAAAGCAAGCCGGCCATTTGGAACTGCACATAACTCATTGAATTAGCAGGGACCCTGTGGGAGCGGCTTTAGCCGCGAACACCGGCGCAGCCGGTGCCATGCACCGCGTTGGATTCTTCGCGGCTAAAGCCGCTCCCACTGGGTACGAGGATCGCTTGCGAATTCAGTTATCTTTGCGACAGCGCAGACAGGCCTCAGGCCACATCCACCAGTACGATCTCGCTGTCCTCGATGGCGGTAACCCGCAGCACCTCCTCCTGCTCGATCGCCACGCCATCGCGCGCCTTGGCACGCAGCCCGTTGACCTCCACCAGCCCCTTGGCTGGCACCAGGTAACCCCGGCGAGCGGTATCGAAGCGGTACTCGGCAGTTTCACCGGCCCGCAGGGTGGCAGCCACCAACCGCGCATCGGTGCGGATCTGCAGGCTGTCCTCATCGCCCGCACGGCCGCTGGCCAGGGTTACGAAGCCTTCGCCACGCTCACCTTTGGGGAACGGCCGGGTACCCCATTGCGGTGCTTCGCCGGTGCGCTCCGGCACGATCCAGATCTGGAAAATACGCGTGTCGACGTCTTCCAGGTTGTACTCGCTATGCACGATGCCAGTGCCGGCGCTCATCACCTGCACGTCACCGGCTTCGGTACGGCCTTTGTTTCCCAGGCTGTCCTGGTGGCTGATCGCGCCTTCACGCACATAGGTGATGATTTCCATGTCGCGGTGCGGGTGCGGCGGGAAGCCGCTGCCGGCAGCGATCAGGTCGTCGTTCCACACCCGCAGGTTGCCCCAGTGCATGCGCGCCGGGTCGTAGTACTCGGCAAACGAGAAATGATGGTGGGCATCGAGCCAGCCGTGGTTGGCGTGGCCGAGGCTTTCGAACGGTCGCAGTTGCAGCATGGTCGTGCTCCTTGAATCAGTGGAATGAGGCCATGATGCGTCAAAGAAGCATCGAAAATAAGCGTAAATATCGGCTTAAAATAATCAGTAAAATAGATTTGTTTCGATGGAGTGTTTTATCCGTTTCATCGCCTAATCCACTGATCTGCAAGCATTCGCTGGCGATTTTTTGTCGATGCGGCGAACATGCCCGCTGTTTTTGTTTTTCAACGGAGTGACCGTGGCCCACGAGCAACCCCAGGCCCCCGCCGACCTTGCCCCTCCTGCCCAGCTGCCCTGGTTTCGCCGCCTGGCGGCCCGCCTGCTGGGGCGTGGCCTGACCCGCTTGCAGGCCCAGCACCGCGACTCCTGGTTCCTCGGCCATGTCAGCGGCCAGCGCAGTGGCCATGCCGATGGCGTGCGTGAAGGATACGAACGCGGGCGGGTGGAAGGTTACGAGGCCGGGCGCCAGGTTTTGGTGATCCGCGATACCCGGCCCGACACCGCCGCGGTGCCGGGCCGGGATGACAACCTGTTCGATGACTGGCGCCTGCCCCTGACTGCCGAGCTGAAAAAGCGCTTCAAGGCCGATGTCGCCCAGCGCCTGCCCGCCGAGGCGCAACCCAGTGCGGCGCAATGGAAGCTGATTTTCAGCGACACGCCATCTACCTGCGTGGTGGCAGGGGCCGGGGCGGGCAAGTCCACCTCGCTGGTGCTGCGCATCCTGCTGTTGCGCTACTACCTGGGCTATGAGCTGGATGCGATGACCGTGGTCACCTTCACCCGCGAGTCGCGCAAGGACTTCATCAAGCGCCTGCTGCAAGTGTTCGCTCTGTGGCAGATCAACCTGCAACCGCTGCAGGCCCGCGAGCTGGTGCGCACGTTCCATTCGCGCATCCTGCCGCTGGTGCGCAGCCTGCCGGGCTTTGGCCAGGTGCGCGCCTTCGAAACGCTGGGCAACGAGATGCCGGCCGGGCGTGAGGCCGAGGCCGAGAGCAACCCGTTCGACCTGCGCCTGAACGATGCCCAGCGCCAGCAACTGAACCAGTGCTACAGCACCCTGCTGGGCGAGAGCCCGCGTTTTGCCGAGCTGGTCGGCCTGTTGCGCAGCGAAGCCCTGCAGCTGAAGCCGCTGGACCCGAACAATCCCGAAGTGCAGAAGCGCGCTCAGGTAACACAACTGGCTGCCCAGCGCGACGAAGAACTGTGTGACGTGATCGAAGATCTGTGGTTCGCCGCCGGCGCCTGGCCGATCAAGGGCATCGAACCCTGCCGCGAGACCATCCAGATCCGTGGCAGCCGCTTCCATGTGCATGGCCGCCTGGCCGGCCAGGGGCCTTTGCTCGTGCTCGGCTTCGACCCGGCGGAAAGCGCGCAGTATCAGCGCCCCGGTGCCAAACTGACAGTGCGCGCCGAGTGGGCGGTCAAGCGCACCCTGTTGCAGGCCTTCTGCGACCAGCCGCTGATCTGGCTCGACAACTACGCCATGGCCCGGCGCCTGGCGGCTTCGCTGGCTGGTGATGCCGTGGCCGGCCCCGGTTTCGAATACAAGGTCAAGGGCGAGCTGGCCCCGGCGCCGCTGCTCGATGCCTTTGTCGGTGCGGCGAATTTCATCGAGAACCTTGGCCTGGAAGTGAATACTGCCGTGGCGGCGATGAGTTTCCCGTCCGGCGACAGCGATGCACTGTTCTTCGAGGCCCTGGCTCTGTACTGGAAGGCCCTCGAGGCGCACCTGCTGGACCAGTCGCCGCCAGTGATGAGCTACAACCGCATGTTCGCCTTGTTCGGCGAGAACAACCCGGAAAACCTGCAACTGCTGCCCGACCCGTTGCTGCGGCCGCTGGCGCACCTGATGATCGACGAGTTCCAGGATGTGTCACCGCAGATTGTCAGCTGGCTGCGTGCCAGCCTCGCCGAGATCCGTCGTCGCGGGCCGGCGATGCACACCGGGCGCCATGCCCAGCACTCGTCACTGCTGTGCGTGGGCGATGACTGGCAGTCAATCTACGGCTGGCGTGGCAGTTCGCCCAAATACTTCATGGAGTTCACCAAGGCCTTCCCGTCGCCGGCCAACACCCGTGTGATGCTGGTCGACAACTACCGTTGCCAGCAGCAGGTGATCGACGCGGCCGAACACTTGGTCAAGGGCACCCCGGCGATTGCCGGAAAGAAAGCTCGGGCCAGCGGCCCGGCGGCCGAGCTGCCAGGTTCGCCGGTCAAGGTGTTCGACCGAGACGAAGCTGCCTTGGGTGAAACGCTGCTCGAGCACTACCAGCGTGGCGAGACGGTGATGATGCTGTACCGCAAGGGCAGCGACAGGGCGCTGATGAACGAGCACCTGCAAGGCGTGCTGCACGCCGAGGCGGCGTTGCCGACCGAGCAGCGCCGGCTGCGCCAGTTGACCTACCACAGTGCCAAGGGCTTGCAGGCCGATGCAGTGTTCATGCTGGGCGACTGCCAGTACTTGACCAGTTCGCCCTACAAGAACCAGGTGTATCGCCAGGCCGGGCTGGGCAAGGCCGGTGATGCCCAGCCGTTCGATACCGCACAGAAAGAAGAGGTGCAGCGCCTGGCCTATGTGGCGGTAACCCGCGCGGTCAGGCACTGCTATTGGCATGTGGAGGCGGCCAACGCAGAGGCGGCGGCAGCGCCGCGTGCGTCGAGCCAGGTGGATGGGCGGCAGGCCTTCTTCGAAGACCTGCGTGGTCATTGATCAGCGTTCAGACATCGAGGATGTCCGCTTGCCGGGTAAGGCTCAGCAGTAGCCCGGCTTCCACCTCCTGCTGTGCCTGGGTCAGGGCGTTCGTAGCCTTGACATAGGCTTCCTCATTGAGGGGAACCCGACGTAGCGTGCCGTTTTCGTCCAGCGCAGAGGTAGGCATTTGCGGGGCCAATGCACCTATGATCGCGTTGTCCAGGTGAGTGATCGGCTCCTGGCTTTCATCCAGGCAATAAAAGAGGTAATCGAGGCCTGGGCGCCAGAAGTCGGTAATGGCTTCGAACTGGCTGGCATACTGGCGCTTGAGATAGTCAACCCAGACTGGCTGTTCGCTTATCCACTGCTGTCGGGCAGCGGTGTCGGCATCGAGTTCGACCACGGCATCGCGCACGTTGTCGATGATTTGCTGGTTGATCCTTGCGGCATCGCGATAGAGCATGTCGCTGCTGGGTTCGGGGAAGTCGAGGTCCTCGCTCAAGGACTGGCGCAATGCCAGGCGCACTTCTATATCGTCGACCAGGCCTGTAGCCAGGTCCGCATCGGGGAACGCCGCCGCGACATCCAGCACGTGACGGTCCGGTAACTGACCGGCATGGTCCTGCAGCGCCCGCTTGCGCAAACTGCGTTGCAGGCTGATGCGATCGGCCAGTTCGTTGACTTTCTCGCGACGGTACAGCTTGCGGTAAAGGTCGAGCAGCGGCTTGGCCGTGGCGTGTGCCCAGCCAGACACCTGATTGGCCAGCAACTCTACTTCCAGGGCGCTGAACGCTTCGGCGCCGGCATCACCACAAGTTGGCGGGAAGGTTTGCGCCACCTCGTTCAAACGCTCGCGCAGCGCCGTGTCCCCATGGGCGTGCTCCAACAGCTCCCATACTCGCGCACGCAGGCCCTCCGGATCCCTTTGCGCTTCTCGCGATTGGGTCAGGCGCTCCAACACCGCTTGCAGGTCGCCATTGTCGTTCTGATCGAACAGGTCGGACCACAGTTGCTCCTGATGGTCGGTCGCGGAATCGCGCCAGAACCCTTGCCATTCCGGCCGTTCCGGCGTGTGCTCGAAGATATTGACGCCGCTGGCTCGTAGACGTCTGGCCGATTCGGCTTCCAGATCGTTGTAGTTGAACAGCCAGCGGCGCTCGGGCAAACGGGCGGCAACGTCCCGTGCATAGGGGCTGCGCAGGATGCTTGCCAGGTCCGGAACATGGTGAATGCGGTTGAATGAGAGGTCCAGGTAGCGCAACTGGTACTGTGTCTGGTTCATCAGGGTGGTCAGGCCAGTGGGAAATGCCTGCAGATCAGCGTTGGACAGGTTCAGGCGCTGCAGCCGCGCCATGTAGCGCACATCAGGCGCATGCTGCAGCGGGTTGAAGTCCAGGTCCAGTTGCTGCGGATGGATCATGTCCTGGAAGCGCATGGCGAGGTTTTCATCGAGCGTGATGCGATTGTGCCCCAGCTTGAGAACATCCAGTGGACGGCTGCAGAGGAACGTCAATGACGCTTGATCCAGTGTCAGCTGGTTGTACCGCAGGTTCAGCTGGCGCAGGTCTGGCATCGCTGCCAGCACTCGCTGTGCGGTGGGTGAGAGGGTAGCAAGGGTGTTGTTGGTCAGGTCCAGGGAGCGCAGCCTGGGTACCGCTTCGAGTGCCTGGAACAGCGCTTGCGCGTTGATTCCCCGGTTGTTGGTCACTTCCAGCACTTGCAGGTTGGGGAAGCGTGACAGGAACGCCCTGTCCAATCGTTGCAGTTGCAATTCGTTCAGCTTGAGCTCACGGATGTGAGGCAGGCTGGCAGTGATCGCTGGCAACTCACGTAACCCCATTCGCTCCAGAACGAGCGTGCCCAGGTTGCCGGGGCCCCCTCTCCGCCAGGCATCCTTGAGGCGCTCGGCGCATCGTTGTCGCTCGAAGCGCTCGCTGATGTCGGGTGGGGTCAGGTACCAGGTCTCCAGATAGCGTTTCAGATCTTGCCACTCTGCCTGCAGTTGCCGTACTGCCGCGCCCAGGTCACCGGTCTGGCTCAGTTCGTTCCGCAGGGCTCTGATCTGGTTGTTGTTCAGTGAGGGAAACAATGACTTGAGTCGGCGTGTCGCGGCGCTTTCGTCAAGAGGGCCTGGGCCTCGTCCACTGAGCGGGTAACCGAATCGCCCATGTGCCAGGCGCATGGGCGAGCGAAAGCCTGGCTTGATTGGTTGCTGGCCAAGCAGCACGGCGCAGCCCGAGCGGTCGGCGAGTGCGCTGGCGAACAGTTCGGCGTCATTCGCCTGCGGCTGTTCGGTTACCAATGCGTCACGCAGCAGTTGGCTGTCGGCATTGGCCAGGGCTGGTCGGTACAGGCCGATCAGGGCACGATCGAGGCGGGCACGGGCTTGCAGGTAGCGGGCTTCTTCAGCCACGCGCAAGGGCACGCGCCCACTCTTCAGGCGTTCGCGTTCGGCACTGTCGGTATGCGCGACCAGCTCTTCAAGGGCATTGTCGGGCAAACCGGGGAATTGGCGGCCCAAAGTCTGTGCTTCGTCGCCAAGCGGTACTCGATGGCTTTCCAGCATGCTCGCGTAGACTTCGCGACGACGCGCTTTCAGGTGGTTGGCCAGTAGCTCGTTCAGGGCGCCCGGGCGCTGCTCTGCTGGTATATCGGGTAGCAGTTGCTGTATGACATCTTCGTCCATCTGCGCCAGGACAACCTGGCTCAGTCCGCCTTCGTCAAGTTCTGTGCGGCCGATCTCGATCTGCAGCGTGTCGGCTTTTGGCTGCGCACCGAAGTAGACTGCGTCCCCCCATTTTTCGGCACCGGTGAAGACTTTCAGCCTGTAGTTCGCGGGCCAGCCAGGCAGCTGTACCAGTTCCGGCAGCGCGAAGTTCATATGTGCAGCCAAAGGCTGGCCATGGCGTACCTTGGTGATGATGCCATCCATGTCGTCAGCCAGTCGCAGGCGCAGCAAGGTATCGGCCAGCAGAGCCGGCGGCCGCGAGCCGGTGACCTGGCTGCGACGCAAGGTGTCTGCGTCGACTTCGGTAATGCGCAAGGCGGCAAGTTGCTCCGATGCCTCCAGCCCCTGGGCGAACTGGCCCAGCCCTTCGAGCAGCTGCGATTCGTCCCATTCGAGCGGGTTGTCGTGGGCCAGCTGCCAGCGCTGGTCGCCGAGGTAGTGCAAGGCCGGAGTGTATGCATCCGGGGCGTTCGGGTGGCGCACATGCCACTGACCGTCGGTTTCGAACACCTCATACAGGGTGCCTTGAAGCCAAACATGGGTTTTGCCATCGATGACGTAGAGCCCTTGGGCGTTTTTCTGCACACCCACCGGCAACGAGCTCGAAGTGCTGTAGGGACCCATGTCAGGGTGCCAAAGCCTTTCGCGGCCATCTTTCCAGACGCTTTCCAGCGCATCGACGAACCCTGATGCCTTGAGCGCCTTGCTGCCGACGGCGAAACCGGCAATCACGGCGGCATTGACGGCAAGTGACTCGAGTTGTTGCAGCGCTTCCTGGGTATCGCCTTCTTCCCAGGCTTCGAACCCGGTGAACACCGAATTCATGAGGTCGTAGGCAAATACCCCAAGCATCGCGGCATCCAGCCCAGGCACGAAGAAGGCGGCCACGTTCAGTATGTTCATGCCTGCGTCCAGCCAGTGCTGCAGGCGCTCCTTGCGTGCCTTGGCGTCGGCAGCGGCGGTCGGTACCGCAATCGTTCTGGCAGTCGCCTTTACGCGGCGCTTGTGGTCCCTGTAAAGCACCTGCCAGACAGGAAGGGCCAGGCGCGTTCGTTTGAAGTGCAGCTCAGGCTTGTCCCTGGGTTTGCGTGTGGAGGCGTCGTGCTTGAACAGGGCATTTTCGAGCTTGCGGCTGAGCTCGTCCTGGTTGTCCTGGTCAGCGAAGCTGATCAAGTGCTGGCGAAACGTGGTTTGCACCAGACGTTGACGCATGAATGAGCCGGCCTTTTGCAAAGAAGCAAACTCCCTCACCGGGTGTTCGGTATCGTGGGGAATGTAGAGCATGCACGGATTGATCTGGTCGGCTTCATCAGGGCCTGTCAGCAGTACGCCATGAAGCGGGATGCCGAACAGGCTGAAGCGCCAGCAGTGAAGCTTGTGTTCGCCGTAACGCGGCGTGCTTTCGTTGTCGCATAGCTGCTCCAAGGCATCGCGACCTTTGAGCGTTACCAGGTTCTTGAGGTAAGCGATCATTGTCTCGGTTTTCAGCGCCTGCTGGCTTGCATCGATCCACTGCTGTTCGATCGCGGCCTTTCTCGGGCCTTCATAAATGCTCTGCAAGTGGTCTTGATACTGCTGGCCCAGGTCCAGGCTGCGGCAAAGGCTGACGAACGCTTCGGGCTCGAGCCCGGGAAGCGAGGCGTCGTTGTCCGGGCCAAGAGTCAGGGTGTCGAACGGGCCCACTTCGTCGGGCCCTTCGAAATTGTGCAGTGCGGCCTCCAGCAGCGAGCGCTTCTGTGGCGGCCCTTCGGGGCGCTTGATGTACGTATCGTCACCGCCGAGCGAAAAATCGAGGCCGGGGGCATTTTCCAGCTTGGTGTACACCTTGAACGGCTGGTGCAGGTATTGGGCCTTGTCCGCTTTGATATCGGGGCCCAACCGGCTCTCGAGCAAAGGCTTGCAGAATTCGCTGATCTGCCTGAAGTCCTCGAGCAAGATTCGCAGCGATTTGAACGCGGCATCACGGGCGCTGATCAACTGCCGCACATGCGCCTGGTCTTCGTCGCTGGCAGCAGCGTACCAGGTGTAAGGCGAGCCGTTTTCGTCGAGGTAGTCCTTGCGCACGCGCTGCACGACGCGGCGGGTATGATCGGGGTGCATCGTTCGGCACCAGGTAGGCAGGTTACGGACAATCTGGGCCTGATGGAAAGGCATGGGTTTGCTGGTCATGCTCGATACTCGTGGTCAATGGAGGCGCCAGTCGACAGGTTTCACCTCGGCATGCGGTGGTATTTAGTTGGATGCACAGGTCGGTCCTGTGCACGAGAGCGTCGGTAGGGGAGCAGCGCGGGCAGGGTCGTTGGGAGATGGTGGAGCAAGACATGGGGTAGGCATGTCGTGTGGATGATGCCGGCGTGTGGGGTATGGGCCGATGTCATGTGATGCCTGGCCATGGGCCGGCGTTCTATCAGGGAGAACTACGATGCATTCGCTGTGCAGTCCCAAGGATCACCTGCTGGACCTCGACGGTATTGAAATAGCGGTACGGACCTGGGGGGCGGAGGATGGCATCCCGGTGCTGGCCCTGCATGGCTGGCTGGACAACGCCGCCTCGTTCGAGCGCCTGGCACCGATGCTGGACGGCTGCTTCGTGGTGGCCCCCGACCTGGTCGGCCACGGCCGCTCGGACCACCGCCGCCACGACAGTGGCTACTACCTGTGGGAACATGCCCAGGACATGCTGGCGGTGACCGACAGCCTGGGCCTGGCGCAATTCCATGTACTGGCCCATGGCATGGGCACCGGGGTGGCGTCGCTGCTGGCAGCGATGACCAGCGGTATTGCCAGCATGACCTTCCTCGACGGCATGGGCGCACCGTTCACGGTGGCCGAGGATGACCGCGTGCAGCACCTGGCCCGGGCCTACCGGCTCAAGCGCATGGTACAGCGCAGCCAGCTGCAGGGTTTTGCCGAGCCGGACGTCGACCGTTTCGAGGACCTGGACACGGCGTTGGAACAACGCCGCGAGCGCCTGGACACCGAGCTGTCGGAAGAGGCGGCACGGCTGTTGGCAATGCGTGACCTGCTGCAGCTGGGCGAGGGCTATTGCTGGCGCCACGACCCACGGCTGGTGCTGCCCGAACCCATGCCGCTGACCGAGCGCGAAGCCTGCGATTTGCTCAGGCAGATCCGTTGCCCGTTGTACCTGCTGTTCGGCCGCCAGGGGGCATTCACCGGTGAAGCCTTTACCCGCCGCCAGGCGGCCTTGCCCATCCAGGCGAAGATCTCCTGGCATCCGGGCGGGCACCACTTCCACCTGGATGCGCCGGACCGGGCGCTGGTCGACCAACTGCTGCGCATCCTGGCTCGCCATGAAGGGGGCGTGCTGCAACGGTTGGTAAACGAGTAACTGCATATGGCCATGCCATGCGCGCGTGGGCTATGGTGGTGAGCCTCAGGAATCCACCGGCCACAAGGAGCCTTGGCATGCGACCATTCGCCATCAAGCATATCGACCATCTCGTCCTGCGGGTCAGCGACCTGGAGCGCAGCGTCGCCTTCTACACCGAACTGCTCGGCTGCACGGTCAGCCGCGTGCGCGAAGACCTGGGCATGGTCCACCTGGCCACGGGCACGGCGATGATCGACCTGGTAACCCTAGACGGCCCCCTGGGGCAGCCTGGTGGGGCGGCGCCTGGGGCCGAGGGGCGCAATCTGCACCATTTCTGCCTGCGCATCGAGCCGTTCGACGAGGCGGCACTTACGGCCTACCTGCAAGCCGCGGGAGTTGAAGTAGAACCTGCCGAAAAGCGCTATGGCGCCGAGGGTGAGGGGCTGTCGCTGTACTGCTACGACCCCGATGGCAACCAGGTCGAGCTGAAAGGGCCGGTACCGGCAACCAAGGCCCCATGAGTAACCTGCATACCCCCGAGCACTGGGTCGATACCGCACAAGGCAAGCTGTGGCTCTCTCCA